>Ga0181537_10001178_pt1 | contig 24321 bp, 17 predicted proteins | sample PEATcosm2014_Bin_39_FD_119765 | JGI IMG/M metagenome (GOLD analysis project Ga0181537, IMG submission 119765) | Peatland microbial communities from MTU Mesocosm Facility, Houghton, MI, USA - PEATcosm2014_Bin23_10_metaG | ecosystem: Environmental > Terrestrial > Soil > Wetlands > Peat | place...
GACTGGCTACTTACAATGACGGCTTCGCCGCGCTTAAGATAGCGGTCGATGACCTCGGCACGCGCCCAATCCAGCTCCCATCCATCCTCGATCGCCACCACTGTGTACCGGCCCGGCGCCACGTCGCGCATGCTGAAGCTGCCATCTGAGTCCGACTGATCTCGCCGGAACATCGTCCAGTGTCCCGCCGGATTTTCAGGAACCAGCACGATCATCGCTCCCGCCATCGGCTTGCCTTCTTTGCGTGCAAAGCCCTGCACGCGCGATGTCCCCGCCTCCAGCATTGCAACCAGCGACAACGCGTGGCTCTTCACTTCGATCCGGCTGTCCGATCGCAGACCGGCGCTATCTTGGATCCCAACCACTGCCAACTGAAGATTGTTCGACCGCGCCACCAGCGTCCACGTGCCCGGCCCTACTCCCTCAAACCGCATCTCTCCCTGACCGTTCGTGCGCGCTGGAACACGCCGAGAAATCTCTTCCTCCGAAATCAGCATCAGCTCCAGGGGTTGCGGCAACGCGGTTCCGTCGGCCATGCGCAGCGTTACGTCCACTCGTGCTGTCGGCGCGCCATTCGCGGTTTCCACATCCACCACCCCGCTCCCCGTCGCATCCATCTCCGTGATGCGTGGCGGATTTCCCGTCATCACCGAATAGTGCCCGGGCGCCACCCCCGCCAGTTCCACCCAGCCCGATCCCGGAGGTCCCGGCAGCACTGCCCCCGGCGCGATAAATTCATCTTCCCCAAAAACCGTCTGCCGCAACATCGGCGTATCCATAAAGCGCTGCCCCTGCGCGCTCTCCCTTTCGCCTGTCCTCACCACCAGGTGCACTGCGGGCACCGCGTGGACCGAGATGTTCAACTCAGGCTGGTCGCCCGGCCCGAGCGTGAGCGGTGTTGCTCCCGCCTCTTCCGTCGCGCCGTCGTAAAAAGTCACCGGATACACCACATCCAGCGCCGCTGCGCCGCTCGACTGCTCCGCGTTTGCGCCGTTCCCGTTCAGCGCAGGATGCAGCGCAAACCACGGCGTTGCCCTCACCGCCAGCAAATACGTCCCCGGAATCAGATCCCAAAATTCAAACTCGCCCCTGTCGTCCGTCACGCCCGAGATCGATCTTGTCAGTTGTTCGCCCAGGCCGCTGCTATGCGACTTGCGCATCAGCGTCACCGCCGCCTTGTCCACCGGCTCACCCGCATCGTCTATCACGATTCCATGCACGATCGCGCCCGGCTTCACTTTGAATGGAATATGTTCCGTGTCCTGTCCTTCACCTGTCACGATCGCCGAGCTGAACTCATCATGCTCGTCAAAAAACGCGCTCATGTAGCCTCTTCGCGAAACCCGCAATCCATACTTCCCGGCCGGCACTGGCGCCAAGGCGAATCGGCCGCCGTCCTCTGTCTCAGTTGTCTCCAGCGTTTCGCGGCTCTCTTCAGCCACCAGCGAAACCGTCGCTCGTTCCACCGGCTCTTCCGTCAACGCGTTCGTGACCGTCCCGGCAATCCGATACAACTTCGCCGCCGCAGGTCTCTGCGTTTGTGCACTCGCCGCACCACAGGCTGCTATCGCGCCGGCCAACGCCGCGCCCCACATCGTCAAGACCAATGCGCGCTTCATCGTCCCGGCATCTCCAGCACCAGCGTCGCGCTTCCGCCCGGCTCCAGCGTCACTTCCTGTCCTTCGCCCGCCAGCCGATCCAGCTCGCCCGCCGTGCGGTACTCCAGCGGATGCGGCGAGTCGAAAACAAAAACCCGATACGTCCCCGGCGTCAGATCCACCAGATCCTGGCTGCTGTTTCCCACTCGCTGCAGGACTCCTTCATTCGCTTCGCCAATCGAATCGAACTCCGGCACTGCATAAAAATAGAGTGACTGATCTTCTCCGGGCGCATCTGCTGTTGCGCTCGCCGGCGCCTTCAATTTCAGCTTCGCGCAATCCGTCCGTAGCACTACATCAATTCCCGTTCCCGTGCCCGCCGCTCCCACCGTCCACGGCGTGTGCGCCAGGCTCTGTCCCCCTGCGCTCACCGTGCCAAGGCATACTCCCGGCCTGCCCGGCGAGCCTTGGAGCCAGTACGATCCCGGCGCCATCGTCTCCATTTCATAAAGCTCGTTGTCCACCCACTCGGCACTCCACTGGCCCTCTCCGCGCGACCCCACTCCATCCGCCCGCATCGCCGTCAAGGCCAACGGCTCCGGATCTCCTAATGCTTCCAATTCGTCGTCATTGCTGTTGCCCGACGTCGTCGGCAGAGGCTTCGGCGGTCCCGGCTCATAGCGAATCCGTATAGGCGTGCTGACTTCGTTCGACAGCGGCAGCCGCAACCGCATCTCCGCATGATTCTCCATGCTGAACTCGATCATTCCCGCCACTGCCTTCGGCTTGTGTTCCTGCTGCGACAAAGGCTTGTTGGGTTCCATCGGCTCGTTCGTCGATGCCGTCGTCATCACCGTGTAGTTCCCGTTCGGCAGATACCCGCACAGCACATGCGTTTTTCCGTCTTCCCGCAATGGGTACTCAGACGCCACGCCCCCCGGATTTATCAGCGACGATTGAAACTGCCACTGCTCTCCCGTCGGCACGTTTAGCGGCGTCACCTTCACTTCGTGAAACAGCGTCAGGCTCAGCACCAGATTTGTCTGGCTCGCCTGCCCGCCCGCCAGCACGATCTGCGCGGCCCCCGCCACATTCGTCGCCCCGCCGTAAAACATCGCCGCGTACCCCGCCATCTCCGCGGGCGCCTGCCCATTGCAATCCGGCGCGGCCGCGCGATCGTTGTCAAACGCCGGCTCTGTCATCAGCGCATACGTTCCGTCTTCCAATCCTGAAAATCGAAATTCCCCCTCCGGCGACGTCTGCCGTCGCTCCGCTTCCGTCCAACTCGCGTGCCCAGTATCAATCGTCTTCCGCAGCAGAACCAGCCCGATCGCCACGCCTGCCTCGCCCGTCGAGAGCGTCACCTGCCCATACACCGCATTCAGAGGCCGCAGCGAAAACTTCAGCTCCCGCATCTCCTCAGCTACCTCCACTGTGTGCGCATCGGGAATCACATAACTTCCGACCTCCCCCTTCCCGCCAAATCCCGGCTTCACCACCTCAAACGTCTGCGTCCCCGTCGGCACCCCCGCGATCTCAAATTTCCCTTCGCCATCGGTCAACGCGCCGATAGCCCCGACGCTATCCACCTTCACCAGCGCCCTCGGCAGAGGCTCGCCGCTCGCGGCATTCAACACTAATCCGTGCACCGTCACCATCGTCGCTGGCGGCGTCTCCGGTTGCGCGACCGGAGTCGGCGGCTCCTGCAACAAACCGTCTGCAGCCAGTACGTCCATCATCCCGACCGAGGAGTCATCGTCCACCCGCGTGCTGCTCGCGCTGATCTGCGCCATCGCCATCGCCGGCGCCAGCAGGCACACCGCCGCGCAACACCGCGCTGCCCGCTTGAGAAATTTCCTCATTCGAGCCCGCGTCTCGCTCACGCCCATTTGGATTGTGAAAGGGTGCACTTACTATTTTGATCGATCAGAACGCCGAAGGAGATCACACGCGGTGGAAAATCTGCCAATAATTTATGCGCCACCCCCGCAGCCGCACTTAACGTTGCCCAGCGAGCAGGCCTACCGCTCGAGATACCAGGGAATATTGATCACAATAATCCGCCGGTTCCCCTTCAGCAGCAAAATCACCTTCAGCAGATCCGCTCTCCGGTTATGCATCAGGTTCTCCCACCAATGCCGCACCACAAGTTCCGGCACCAGCACGCAGATCTTGTGAAACTCCGACTCTTTCTCCGCCTTCAGCACATAATCCACTACCGGCCCCAGCACGTACCGATACGGCGACTTCAAAATCTCCAGTTTCGGCACGCATTTGCCAGCTGCCCTCAGCGGACCCGCAACATCCTTCTCCCAGTCTTTTTCGAGCTGGTCCTCCTCATCGCCAACCTGCACATGCAGGCAGCGAATATCGTTTGACATGCCTAGCGCAAACGAGATCGCCTTCTCCGTGATGCGGCTCCAGCGGTCCACTGGAACTACCACGATCGGTTCTGTCACCGATGCTGGCTCGATGGGCCGGTCGCAGGCCGTCTCCCGGTCCACGCGAACATAATGCTTCTTCACCGCGCGCATTAGCATGATCATCGTCGCGATCAGCAGCACCGTGATCCACGCGCCGTCCACGAACTTCGCCACCAGCACCACCAGCGCGGTGATGCCTGTTGCCGTCGCGCCCAGCGCGTTCACCGTCATGCGTCCCGGCGCCCCGCCTTGGCGTCTCCAATGCATCACCATGCCCGCCTGCGACAGCGTGAACGCCATGAACGCCCCGATCGCATACAGCGGAATCAGCCGGTCCGTCACCCCGCCAAACAAAATCAGCAGCACTGCCGTCAGCACCACCAGCACGTAGATGCCCCACGAATACAGGAGCCTTCGCCCCCGCAGCATGAAGACGTGCGGCATGTAGTCGTCCAGCGCGATCGCCCGCGTCAATCTCGGAAAATCCGCAAACGCGGTATTCGCCGACAGCGCCAGCACCAGCAGCACCGATCCGATCGTCACGTAATAGAACCACCCATGCCCCATCACCGCCCGCGTCAGCATCGACAGCACGCTCTCATAGCCCTTGCCGCCGGGATCGGTGGCCGCAATGCCATACCCGCGACACATCAACGCGATGCCCAGCAGCAATATTCCGAGCAGCACAATAATGATCGTCAGCGTGATCTTTGCGTTCTTGCGCGTGTCATCGCGGAAGGCCATCACTCCATTGCTCACCGCCTCCACGCCCGTCATCGCCGTGCAACCCGATGAAAAAACCTTGAGCAGCATCCACCAGCTCGCGGCCGCCATTGTCGCCGTCGGAATTGCCGGCAGCGCCGTCACCGGATGCGGATGCCCCCCTGTATGCAAAATCTGCCAAGCCCCCACGGCGATCACAATCAGCAGAGTCGCCGTGAAGAGATAGGTCGGAATCATGAACACCACGCCTGTGTCGTGCACTCCGCGCATGTTCACAATCGTCAAAATCGCCAGCGTCAACAGGCATAGCCCCAGTGTGTGTGGCTGCAGGCTCGGCACCGCGGAGATCAGCGCGCCCACGCCCGCCGAGATACCCACCGCCGCGGTCAGAGTGTAGTCGATCATCAGCGCCGCAGCCGCCAGCAGTCCCGCGCCTTCACCGAGGTTCTGTGAGGCTACCGTGTACGAACCGCCGCCATGAGGATAGGCCTCAATCGTCTGCCGATAGCTGAAGTAGACGATCGCCAGCAGGATCACAATCGCCGTGCTGATCGGCACGATATAGTGCACGCCCAGCAGTCCCAGCGGGATCAGCAGCGTCAGCGCCGCCTCCGGCCCATACGCCGCCGAGCTCAGCGCATCCAGCCCAAACACAGGAATCCCGCCGATGGGGCCGATGTGCTCGGCGCGCTCCTCGCTGGTCGCCAGGGGCCTGCCAAAAAGCAGATTCAAACCACTTTTCGAAATAGTCATTCAGATTCGATGCGACGGCCTTGGAGGGCAGGGAACTCCGTCTTGCGCATTCTCTCACGCTGCAGCTAAACTACTTTGCGCCTTAATGAATTCGCGGACTCTCCCGCCTCAGCTTCCCTCTCCACTCACATCCCCGGCCCCGGCAGCTTGCAGCAATCGCCCCCCGTGGCCGGCTCATTCGCTCCCGCGTCCAGCGCCACCTTCCACGTCCCATCCTGCTGCTTCTTCCACACCGTGATGTAGCGCCCCGTCGTCGTTACCGGATTTCCATTCGCGTCCTTGCTGTGCCCCTCAAAGTGCCCCCACGTGTACCCCATATCGCCCGACGGGCCCATCGCCGCATCGGTCGGCGTCCACGTCAGCTGATAATCCTTCGGCGACCAGTTTGCCGACTTCGCAATCGCCACCAGCCCCACCACCGGCGCCGCTCCATTGCCCAGCTCCACGCCATCTCCGGCAAACCAGTCTGCAAACGCCGCGCCCCCCCGCGTCTGCACATCCTTGGCAAACCGCGCATCGAGATCAAACAACAACATCTTCCCCGGCTTCATCGTCGAATCCACCAGCGGATTGGGCGTCGTCGCCGCCGCTCCCGGCTCCAGCACCTGCGCCCGCAACACTCCGCCGCCCGCTAACCCCAGCGCCATCAATCCCAATAAAATTGCGTTCCTCGCCTTGCTCACACCACGTTCCTCCTGTATCTCCAGCCGTTCGTCAGCCAAACCAATCCTACAACTCTCCGGTTTCGCCCCGATTTAACAGGTCGCTAAACCCACCGGAGGTGGTTACTTAACGTCTAACCCCTGAGCGTTTGCCGTCTCGCCTATTGGTATACTTGAGGGATCACGATTGCGCGGTCCGCGGCGTAAAGTTCGATCCCGCACCGGACCCATAAAGTCTCTCAGCCGGGTTTAAAAGTTCGAGCAGTCCGGTCCGGCGTGGGTCTGTTTTTCTGAGTTCCCGGCATTTCTCGGGAGAAGGACGTACATGGGAACTTTGCTGGAAACCATTCAATCGCCCGCTGACGTCAAACGACTCAATCCCGCGCAATTGACTGAACTGGCAGAAGAGATCCGCGCCTGCCTCATCCAGACTCTTTCCAAAACCGGCGGCCATCTCGGACCCAATCTTGGCGTCGTCGAGCTCACCCTCGCGCTTCACACCGTCTTTGACACGCCCACTGACAAATTCGTATTCGACGTGAGCCATCAGGCCTACGTCCACAAGATCCTCACCGGCCGCCTGGATCGCTTCGACACCATTCGCCAGCCCGGCGGTCTCAACGGCTTCATGCTCCGCACCGAGTGCGAACACGACAGCTACGGCGCGGGCCACGCCGGCACCGCGCTCTCCGCTGCCCTCGGCATGGCCGTCGCCCGCGATCTCGCCGGTGGCAAAGAGCATGTCGTCGCCGTCGCCGGAGACGCTGCCTTCACCAACGGCATCTCCTTCGAGGCCCTCAACAACATCGCTGAACAGACCAAGCGCCTCATCGTCGTCCTCAACGACAACGAGTGGTCCATCGATCGCAACGTTGGCGCAATCGCCCGCTATTTTCACCGCATCGTCACCAACGAGCACTATCGCAGCTTCCACGAGTCCGCTTCGCGCCTCGTCGAACGCTTCGGCGGCAAGACTGCCGTCACCGTGGTTCGTCGCGCTGAAGAAGCCGCCAAGAGCATCCTCTGGCCCTCCATCCTTTTTGAGGAGTTTGGCCTCCAGTACTTCGGCCCCATCGACGGCCACAATCTCCCGCTTCTTATCGAAACCTTCAACTTCCTCAAGCGCGAAGATCGCCCCGTCCTTCTCCACATCCTCACCGAAAAAGGCCGCGGCTTTCAGCCCGCCCTCGACGGGCAAAAGAAGTTTCACGGCCTCGGTCCCTACGATCCTGAAACCGGCAAGACCAGCGCCGGCCAGACCACCTATTCCGAGGTCTTCGCCAATACCCTCGTCCAACTCGCCAACGAAGATCCCCGCGTCGTCGCCATCACCGCCGCCATGCCCAACGGCACCGGCCTCGATCTCTTCCGCCCTCATCATCCGCGCCGCTACTTCGACGTCGGCATCGCCGAGGAACACGCCGTCATCTTTGCCGCCGGCATGGCCACGCGCGGCTACCGCCCTGTCTGTGCCATCTACTCCACGTTCCTCCAGCGCGCCTTCGACCCCATCGTTCACGACGTCGCGCTCCAAAAGCTCCCGGTCCTTTTCTGCATGGATCGCGCCGGCCTTTCCGGCGACGACGGCCCCACCCATCATGGCCTCTTCGACATCGCCTATCTTCGCGGCATCCCTGAGATGACCCTCATGGCGCCTAAAGATGAAGATGAGCTCGCCGACATGATGAAGACCGCCATCAGTCTCCCCGGCCCCGCCGCCATTCGCTATCCACGCGGAGCCGTTGCCGGCGTCACGCGCAAGCCCGCGCCCCAGGTTCTTCCCATCGGCAAGGCTGAGATCCTCACTGACGGCTCCGAGGTCGCCATCCTCGGCCTCGGCCCCATGATCACTCTCGCGCAAGAGCTCGGCGCCCGACTCGAGCGCGAAGGCTTCTCCGCGGCCGTCATCAATCCGCGTTTCATCAAGCCACTTGACCGCGAGATGATCGAGCTCTACGCGCGTCGCGTCGCATGCTTCGTCACCTTTGAAGATCACGTCAAGATGAACGGCTTTGGTTCCGCCATCGTCGAGGCACTCGACGCCATGGGCATGTCCATCCCCGTCGTCCGCATCGGCTGGCCCGACCAGTTCATCGAGCACGGCAAAGTCGACGCGCTCCGTGCCAAATACGGCCTCACCGTCGACGCTGCCCTCACCGAAGTCCTGCCCCTGCTCGCCCGCCGCAAGCGCCCCACCCTCATCGCCAGCTGAGAGAGCTCCACGAAAAATCAAGGCTCCCCGAGCGATCTCGCCCGAGGAGCCCTGGCTGCTGACGTGTTGTCGGTCTCTATCTGAATCCTTCCGGGGCCTGCGCGACTCCGCGGAATGCCTCGCCTGCACGAGCTGAACGAATCGTAATAAACCTGTCGAGATAGTGGTCGGTTGCCGGCAGCGTGTCGCTGATGCGATCGGTTACGACCACCAGCTTGTTAGGATCGGCGCCATTGTCGCCGTTCTGGCTGATCGTCGACGTGATCGCGTAAATTGTCGCCGTCCCGTCCCGGTTGATCACGCCCGTAATGTTGCGGCAGCCACCAGTCGCCGGCTCAATCGAAGCAGGATAATCACGTACGCTATAGGGCACGCCGAGGTCGAGTCCATTTTGGATCACATACTCCCGCGTCCAGGTCGGGCTCCCGTTCGTTGGCGTGGCTAGGACCCACTTTTGCAGGCCGGCGGTGGCCAGAGTTCCGGCGTCGGCAACGTTGACCTGCCCGTTGATCGTCTGATTCGCCGTGAAGGCCAGGTCGCCCTCATCGCAAACGTACAAAGTAGTCGAATTCGCGAACCACATCCCAAAAGGATAGGCGCCCCCCGGGCTGGCAGTGCTGGCGCTGGTGTCAGGGAATCCGGGGAGAATCGTTTCAGGTTCGTTCACGAGGCCGCCCGTCGGGGCATTGGCCGTGGTGGGCAGCACGCCCGGCGTCCCCAGCTGATAGACCGTGTTGACGCCGTTGCCGCCGCTCCCCTTGGCGACGTACAGCGTATCGTCAAAGATCGTCAGACCGCGGAAGTTGGTGTCCTTGCCCGGCTTGTCTCCCGAAAACACAAAGTAGGAAATCATGTTGTTGCTCGGCGGAACGAATGGCGATGCGCCCGGAGTAAACACCTCGGCGCCGGTCGAGTGCGAGAGATTAAACCCCAGCGTCGTCTGTCCCATCTGCTTCTTCGAGAGCCCGCCGTTGTTGTCGTTGCCGGCCGAGTAATACAGCCCATTGTCGCCCTTCATCGCAGCCCGGGAGTTGTCGCCGCTGTAGGCGTCGCCGTTCGTGTAGAAGATATTTCCCCATGCATCCACTTCCGCGACGGAGCGGTAATAAGCGGTGGGATTTGTTGCGCCTGCATAGCTCGCGACGGCGGGATTGGTCGGGTCGCAGAGGCCCGGCGTGCTGGAAGCAGAAACGTCAAGCAGGTTGGCGGCGGTCGGCGACCACGGTCCCACATTCGTGCCCTGCGTAAGGATGTTGGTCGTCGGGTCAAGGGTGAGAGTCGGGCAGCCGGGACCGCCGCGGTAGCCCATGAAGGTGAGGCTCCTGCCGTCTGCTGAGCGATTTAAAGCGAGTTCAGACTTGGAACTGAAGCTGGTCACGATCTCGTCACTCGGAACGTGCAGTTCGCCCAGCAGGAAACCGTTGGGGCTAAGGTCCCACAAAACGATCGGCGAGGACACGCCAAAGTTTCCATCGGTGTTGGCATTGTTCCAAACGTTGTGATTGTCGTGTAAATTTGGCGCTTCGCCGTTGTCGCTGGCGTAGCCGCAAGTTACAGTCACAGCCGTTGTGGCTGTTGATGGCGGCAGCAGCGGAACATTCACGGTGGCGGGGTTCGGGTTCGTCACCGGGCCGGTGTTCAGGCAGCCGAATGGCAACGCTTCGCCGGGGATAACGGTGTCGGCATTTCCCTCGTAGACCGTGCCGCTCAAAACGATGCTGCCCGGCACAAATCCGTGAAAATGATTTCGATCATGTTCGAAATCCTCGTTGGGATCGTGCTCTTGCGCTTTTACTTCGAGGGCATATGAACCCACTGCGAACATTACCGCGAGAGCCGCGGCAAACACCTTCGAATCGCGTATTTTCATCTCTTCATGACCTCCTGAGCCGTGCGGGAAACACGCCGAATCATAATGTGGAGTCGCATCACGCCTGTTTAACAGGCCGTAAAAAAGAAATAGGGATTGATTCGAATCGCAGTAGACACTGCGGCAGAAGTCAGAAATCTGGGGTGGCGAGCGAAGAATCTGCTTTTAGCGCGTAGCATGGCCGACGAAGTCCGCCCGCCGCAAGCGTCCCACACTCATCGTCAGCTAAGGGTTCATCGGGTCGAGAATCGTGCGGTTGCCGTGGCGCCCCATATCATCCACTGCAATTTCGCAAAGGGTTCACAAGTCGCGGAGAACTACTGCCGGCGAAGGCTGCCGGCATTTCAGACTGTGTTCCGACCTAGCAGGGAATCGCGACCTTGGCTCCGTTGGACACATACGCACCTTGATCTAAGCGGCATAAATCCACCGGGTCGCAAATGTGTGCGGATTCACGGCCAGCCAATTCCGCTTCATTCCGGACCGTGGCCACCGTAACGAAACACCTCGTGCAAATCGAGTCATAGGTCCCGTTGGCGTTGTGTCGATGGGGGAAGCTTGGTTCTGTCAGGCTTAGGTTGAGCATTCTTCGCCCCCTCTTTGGCAAGGATTTTTCTGAGCATACCCGCCTTGATTTAAAAGGTCTGTTCAATCTTGCTCATCGTTGATTTGAAAAGCCTGTGAGCTATGTGGATTTCACCCTGAGACACCCCCTTTCATCGTTCGCATCACACCCATGTGCGACAATCCTCAACAGACCGTTCTCTTATGCGAATCCTTCGTCTGTTCCTGGTGTGGATCGGCGCACTGATCTTCACCGGTGTTTTCGCATGGCCCCAGGCGCCCTCCCAGCCGTCCAGCGCCCTCGTTCTCGCCGGCGGAACCGTCGTCGATGTATCCAATTGGGGCCGCTCCGCCCGCGATCTCCCCGACGCCATCGTCATCCTCAGCGAAGGCAAGATCCTCGCCGTAGGCTCTCGCGCCGACCTTCCCATTCCTAAAGGCGCGCGCGTCATCGACTGCACCGGCAAATACCTCATCCCCGGTCTCATCGACGGATTCGCCGGCATGAACTCCCAGGGCCAGGCCTCCGCCTACCTTTACATGGGCGTCACTACCATCGTTGCCAGCGCCGACGATCGCCGCGGCCACATCGACTTCGCCGCCAACCCCCGCCCCCACCTCTATCTCCTCGACTCCATCGGCACCACTGATAACTGGAGCCTCCTCATCGGCCAGAAAGGCTGGGCCGCCAAACTTCGCGAGGGCGCGCATCCCGTCGAGCTCAGCCCCGAAGACACCGCCAGCCAGCTCACTGACACCGCTCGCCTCGGCACGCGCGTCCTCTGGCTCGGCCCTGCTCTCACCGCTGCCAATACCCAGTGGATCATTGCCCACGCCCACCAGGCCGGTCTTGTCACTTACGGCGAATTCGCCGCAACCCCCTACAGCGTAGGCATCGACGCCGGTGTCGACACCCTGCTCCACATGAGCCGCTACGAGCTCGGCGCCATTCCCGATGAAGTGCAGCGCCCTCTCGTCGACGATCCCTATGGCCCCTCTGCCACCACCGCCTACGACTACGCCCAGCACCTGCCGCCCAACGATCTCCACATGCGCAACTATGCGCGCTTCATTGCCTCGCATCGTTCCGCGCTCATGCCCACTTTCAGCATTTATTTCGCCGCATTACCCGGTCATCGCAATCTCTGGCTTGAGCCTGTGGCCACCATTCTCAATCCCGCCAATATGTATAACCCCACCGACCGCGCCACCGGCGAACTCGTCTATCCCCTCGCTTCCTGGACCCGCCGCCTGCCCGGCGCTACCCAACGCTGGCTCCAGGATGGCCAGCGAAAAAAAGCCGATCTGGCCGCTTCTCGCCTCTGGGATATCAATGAAACCCTCTTCGCCGCCGGCCCCCACTATCTCGCCGCCTCCGGCGCCCCCGTCTACAGCTCCATGCCCGGCATCTCAGAGCACACCGAGCTCGAGATGCTCGTCCGCCTCGGCCTCTCCCCTCGCGAAGCCCTGGCCGCCGCCACCAACAATTACGCGCTTCAGTTTGATTGGAACGAGCTCGGCCTCATCGCTCCCGGCCGCCGCGCCGACATTCTCGTCCTCGACTCCGATCCCACCATGAACATCTGGAATGCCCGCCGCATCTCCACCCTCATCGTCGACGGCGCTGTCGTCGACCGCGACGCGCTCCTCCGCCTCGGCCGGTAAATTCCATTTCACGCCATTCTTGCGGCTAGATCTCCCAGCACTTCAGGCAGCCTCTTCTGCCGCATCGCAAACGTGCTCTCCATCTGTCGTCGCACCGCCTTGCTCCACAACCGCCCCACTGGCCCCAGCGGCATCCGGAACTCAATGTCATCGGTGATCGTCGTTCCTGCCTGGTCTCCTTCCATCCTCGCTGCAAATCGGTGGCGATGATGTAATTGCGCAAATGGCCCCGCAATCTGCTCATCCGCAAAATGACTGTGCCACTCAAATTCCCTCACGCAGACAACCCACCGCAAACGCAACGGCACAAATTCAACCGGACAGAACGTCACCGCAATCTCGGTGCCCACCCCCGCTACATCCGGCTGCGGCCGTGTGGCGCGGCTCATCTCCGGCCTTCCTGGCGCGGGCGCCCAATGCACCCGCTCAATCCGCGTCCGCATCTTCGCCGGCATCAGTGACGGCAAATTATAGGGGTTGGCGAAGAATGCAAACACCAGCTCCAGAGGGAAGGGAACCCACTGGCTCGTCGAGAAACATTCATCCATCAATGCATTCATCCCACTTGGAGCGTCGGCGGGCGTTGCCTTTGCGCGAAATCTAATCCGCTCCGGCAACGCCCTCGAGATTCAAACCTCGGCAGACTTAGTTGGGCAGCAGAACGGAATCGATCACGTGGATCACTCCGTTCGATTGGTAGACATCCGCAATGGTCACGGTTGCGGTCCCACCCTTCTCGTCCGTCAACACGACTTTGCCGTCAACCACCGACGCGGTCAATATGCCGCCCTCCACCGTCTTCAGTTCTGCTTTGCCGCCGCCCTTTTCAATCATCGCCATCAGCGTTTTCGCGCTCACCTTGCCCGCCACAACGTGGTAGGTCAGCACCTTCACAAGCTCGGCTTTGCTCTCGGGCTTCAGCAGCGTGTCCACAGTGCCAGCGGGCAACTTGTCAAACGCTGCATTGGTCGGCGCAAACACCGTGAACGGCCCCCGCCCCTCCAGCGTGCTCACCAGTCCTGCAGCCTTTACCGCTGCCACCAGTGTCGTGTGCTCCGGCGAGTTCACCGCGTTCTCAACAATGTTCTTTGTGGGATACATGGCCGCGCCCCCGACCTCGGGATCCTTCTGCGCGTGCGCTGTCATTGCAGTGGCTGTCAATGCCAATACGCCCACCAACAAACTCAAACTCTTCTTCGTGCGATACATGAGATGTTCTTCCTTGGGGAAATATTTGACTCCACTGATGGAACGCGCCAGACCCCTCTTCGGATGCAACGCTTTCGACGTGGCTTCCATCGCACGCACAAACCACCAACCCTTTGTCGATCAGCCAGAATTCCCCCGCCCTTCGCCTCCGCACTTTGGTTTGCCGCTTCGGGCAATAGAACCTGAGACAATCGTTTAACGTATCCACAGAGAACCCGCCCTCGTGACCGATCTCTCCAGCACGACCGACGACACCGCGTCCCAGCCCGCGCCACGCCCGGTCCACCACAACAAGCTCCTTGTTCTCATTGCGGCCTACAAATTTCTGCAGGCGCTGCTCTTCGTCGCCTTGGGTGTCGGCGCGCTGCGCCTCCTCCACAAAGATGTCGGCGATGTCTTTGAACAGATCCGCGATGCGCTCCACTTCAACCCCGAGTCGCGCTTCATCAACTTCATTCTCGAAAAAGTCTCGCTGGTCGACGACAAGATGCTGCGCCGCATCGGCGCCGTGGCCTTCAGCTATGCCGCGCTCAGCCTCGCCGAGGGCATCGGCCTCTACCTTGAGCGGGCCTGGGGCGAAGTGCTCACTCTCGTCATCACCGCCTCATTCCTGCCGTGGGAAGTCTTCGAGATCTTCCGCCATATCACCTGGGTCCGCGTCGCCCTGCTCCTCATCAATACCCTTGTGTTTATTTATTTGCTTAAGACCGTCACCCTCCGCCGCATGCGCTCCCAGCAGCAACCGCCCCCGCCCGATCCCCAACAATCCTGAGACGCGACGCGGCTCGGAGGGCCGCTTAGCTGACTGATGACCGTCTGCTAACATTGCCGCAAGCATAGTCGACCAAGAGTATTCGAATTCGCCTTCTTGATTCGGAGTTTTTGATAATGGTTTGCATCCCTGCAACGCTCCCCGCCTTGCTTCAACCTATTCAGCGAGACCTAAGTCGAGGTGCGACTTAGAAGGATGCAAAGCCCGCCAATTCACAATGCGGCGTTGCATTACCGCCCCGATATTGATGGTTTAAGAGCCGTGGCCGTTCTCAGCGTCATGGCCTTTCACTTCGGCATATTTCATCTCACCGGTGGATTCGTCGGGGTTGATGTGTTCTTCGTTATCTCCGGCTACCTGATCAGTTCAATCATCCTTTCTGATATTGCAAACTCCCGTTTTTCGGTGAGCGCTTTCTATGAGCGGCGCATTCGGCGCATCTTTCCGGCTCTTTTCGCCATGCTGCTCGCGTGTTTTCTCATAGCCGTGGCATTTTTTCTGCCTGCGGAACTGATCGACTTCAGCAAGTCGTCTCTTGCGGCCGCCTTCTCCGTATCGAATTTCTATTTTTGGGTCCACAGCGGCTACTTCGATGCCCAAAATCCTGACCTCCTGTTGCACACATGGTCGCTGGCCGTCGAGGAGCAGTTCTACATCCTCTTCCCGCTCTTCCTGGTGCTCTTCCGGCGACTCTTGGTGAAAAGGCTCAGAATCGCTGTCTTGTTCCTGTTTGCTGTTTCTCTTTTGAGCAGCGTGGCAGTTGTTTTCATCAACCCCGTCACTGCCTTTTTCATGCCATACACACGCGCCTGGGAACTGCTCCTCGGGACACTGCTTGCGCTGAGAATCTTTCCCAGCTTGTCATCGCGATGGTCACGCAATCTCGCCGCGCTTACCGGACTTGGCATGATCACTTGCGCGGATTTTGCCTATGACCGCGGAACTGCCTTCCCGGGTTTGGCAGCCTTGCTGCCTTGCTTGGGCGCCGCTCTCATTGTTGGTGCTGGTGAATCGGGGCCAAGCGCCGTCTACTCTCTCTTGGCGTGGCGCCCCATTGTGTTCGTTGGATTAATTTCCTACTCTTTCTATCTATGGCATTGGCCCGTCCTCCTGATCTATCAAATGGGATTGATCGACCTTGATTCTGAATTCAATCTCCACTTCGGCAAATGGTTCTCTGTGGGCCGCTTCGAACACCTGGTGATCTTGCTGCTCTCTTTCGGATTGGCAACTCTTTCCTGGAGATTCATAGAACGTCCCTTCCGCAAAGGAAAGATCCCTCTTGCCGGACCACGTCTGTTTGCGATGGCTGGGGCGGTCATGCTGATTTGCGTCTCTTTTTCTTCCCTCGTCCTTTTCACTCGGGGTCTGCCGCGCCGCTTTTCTCCCCAGGTCATTCAAATCGCCTCTTACCTCAACAGCGAAGAAGCACTGCGGAATTCCGATATAAACATGCGCCTCGGCACGTGCTTTCTTGATCAGTACAAACCATCTGATTCCTTCAACTTGGATCCCTGCCTTCGCGAAGACCCTGTCAAGAAGAACTACCTGCTCCTGGGAGACAGTCACGCCGCGGTACTTTGGCGCGCACTTTCTGAGTCGCTACCGCAGGTCAATGTCATGCAGGCTAGCGTCAGTGAATGTGAGCCGACACTCCACCATGTGCGGTCGGGCCTTTGCCGGAATGTGATGGATTATGTTTTCCTGCACTATCTGACAACGCACTCCGTGCAGGCGCTCATCCTTGAGGCAGATTGGACTTCCGAAAGTATCGCGCCACTCGACGAAACGCTGGCCTGGGCCGCGATTCACCGTATCCCCGCCGTCGTCATGGGTTGCGTCCCCTCTTATGACGCGCCCCTCCCCCGCCTTCTCGCCTACTCCGTCGCCTGGCGCAAGCCAGATCTTGCCCGCCGGCACCTTGAGCAGGAAGATGGAATTCTGGAAATCCGTTTGCGCAATCTGGTGCAAGGCAAATGGCATCTCCCCTTCGTGTCGCTGTACGATTCACTCTGCCAAGGCAGCACTTGCGTCGAATACGCGGATGCTGCGCAAACCATTCCCGTCATGAACGATGGAAACCATCTCAATCTATCTGGCGCGCGGTTCGTTGTGCGGCGCCTGGTTGCAAGCGGAGAACTGCAATGAGTTCGGTGCTGACAGGGAGCTTCGCCCACCCCCTTCATAACTCGTTGCTAAAACGTTACCGCCGCATGCGCTCCCAGCAGCAACCACCCCCGCCCGATCCCCAACAATCCTGAGAGCCGAAAGCATCCACATCACCCCGCCGCTGGCCTCTTCAATGCGCAAACACATTCGGGTGCTTCGCATCAAATTCCACCTTGACTAGCCCGTCCCGGTAGTCGATGTGAATCGTCAGCATTTCCAGAGTCTGGTTTCCTAGAAATCCAGCGATCTCCATCCCGGCGTCCCTTGAGAACCGTGCAGTATCGTAGCTTGCGACATGGCTCACGTTCTGCGTCACGTGCGCAAACATGAGGGAAATGTCACCCGCCGAGAAGCGCACGTCTGCTTTGCCGCTCAGATCTCTCACTTCGTATTTGCTGTCCTTGCGCCCTTCGGCAAATTCGTGCGAAGCCATGGGAGAAAGCATGGTGTAGTCCATGGCCGTGTCCATGAGGAACAGGCTGGGGTATTTGCCGTCCACCATTACCGGCAAGATCAAGTCGCTTCCTGCGCGATAGACCTCGGTATAGTCCTTCATTTCGGGCGCAATATAGCGGTCGATTGGGCCATTGGGCAACCCATTCTGGGGCAACTGCGGCAACGGCCCGAGGATCAGCTTATGTGCCGGAAAATCGAGAGTGATCAGAAAATCCGACAGCAGGCTCGGCGAAATCGCACCGTCCGCATCATTCCAGAACGGGCCCTCCATCACCTGCACAGCGCAATTGTGAAATTCAACATCGCCGATAGAAATGGAGTCGGCGTAGGCCACATACCCGTGCCTCGGTCCACCCGGACCGATGCTCGGCACGTCATTCTCAAAGAGGGGCTTGAGCCCCATATGCTCGGCCGCCGACTTCAAAATCAGCAGTCCGCTTACATCGCCGATCGGAAGCCGCGGGTTGTAGCTGGTATCAAGCGCCAGCCGAATATTGTGATTGTTGACCTTTACATCCACTGCATCGTAAGAATCGTATCCTCGCGTACTCCTGATCGCAGTGAAGGGAATCGTGGTCCCCGCTATCTTCGACACCAGCGTGCAGGGCCCATGAGTCTCCGCAGCCCACTTCTTCAGCTCATCCAAATCCAGTTTGCGATCGCTCAACGTGTCCGCATCGTCTCCTCGCGGAGCGGCAAGATACGCATCGGTCTCCTTGATCCGCTCTGCCGTCGGCAGCCCTTCCATCCACGCCGCGCGGATCTCCGGATCTTCAGGGTCGAGGTAGTGGGCGCCTGCCAAAAGCTTGTGCGCGGCCACTGGCCGCGAATTCAAGGCTGCCAGCCTGGCGAACACAAAGATCGTTCGTGGATTGCACGAGTCCAGCTTCGCCGACGCCGCCGCGGTATCGGCCGCTGCCCACGGCTCCCCCTGCCTCAACTCCACTTCGGCGCGCAGCGTCAGCAATTCACCCGTGGCCGGCTTGTCGCCAATCAATGCGTGAACCGTGTCTGCGGCCTCGATCACTCTTTGCTGCCGCAGCAGCGAGTGAACCAGCCCTACGGCCAGGTCGGGCTGCCCCGGATTACTCGCCAGCGCAGTCTTATAGAGTTCCGCAGCCTTGCTGAAATCGCCCGCCATAAACGCAGTGTCTGCCTCAGTCGGTGCAGGATGGTGCACAACCGCGCAATTCACTGCAAACAGTGCCGGCGCAGGAAGCAATAGCAACCCAGCTCCAAAACCAAGACACATCCGCGCCCACACAGACTTCCGCACACGCCAAAGCCGTAGCATTCAATCAACCCTCAAAGGAAATATGGGCCAAATCATATACCCGCGTTGCGCGGGCCAGCCATCTTCGCTTTTTCTTCCCCATACACCTTCCGGACCGCCGTGAAAAGAGCCCCGACAGGCCCCCGACTCAAATCCGTAAACACCATATCTTGTATTTTTTGGGGTCCCGCCCTCTATTAGGCGGAAATTCCGATTTGGAACACGCCGCCGCGCTTCCCAAAATCAGGAATTTCCTCAATTAGCTGCATTTTCGCCTTGGAGGCACACAAGATGTGGGCTATTATCCCACCAGTGGTCCAAAATGGAGTGAAGTGGTCAAAGGCTTCGGGAATCCGTCCGATCCCTGCCCAACTTCTCTCAATTTACATCCGTTTTGCCTCCGCAGGGCACCAGAGAACCAGCCTGCACAACGGCAAAATAATTCGCCCGCAGCACCTTAAGTGGCGGGATTCGGCGGTAAATGGCAATGTTTCGCGGCAATATTCCGGCCAAGATCGACGAAAAGGGGCGCCTCAAGCTCCCCTCCGGCTTCAAGGCCCTGATGGATGCCGCCAGTGTCACCGTGTTTTTCGTGACCAGCACCGATGGCAAGTCGGCCGAGATCTGGCCCCTGCCGGAGTGGGAGAAAGTCGAAGCCCGGCTGGCCAAATACAGCTCCTACGACCCCGCGGTCAGGGATTTTATGAACGTCGTCAACTATTACGGCCTGCAGGTGGAGATGGATAACCAGGGACGCATCCTGCTTCCGCAGATCCTCCGCAACAAGGCCAAACTCGATGCCGAAGTCACCGTCATGGGACAGATCAAGTATCTCGCCGTTCACAACCGCGAAGTCTTCGAGAGCGAGGCGCCCATCAACGGCTTGTCGGCTGAGCGCCTCAACACAGTATCCGGCTACATGAACGATCCGGATTGAGTTTCATCGGCGACAGATCTTCGTCGCTGCAGCAGTTTACCGGGGTCCCCGGCGACAGGTCTTCGTCGCTGGGGTGGCCTATACCCCTCAGGGGGAGCACATGTCGACTAACACTGAACGCCATGTGCCAGTTCTTTTACAAGATGCGATTCAGTTTTTGAATCTGCGCGCAGGCTCAACCGTAGCCGATTGCACGCTCGGCTTTGCTGGTCACGCCAGTGAAATCGCTCGCCACCTCGGCCCGTCCGGCCACCTGATCGCTTTCGACAGGGACGCCGAAGCGCTCGAGCTTGCCAGCGCCCGTCTGGCCGCGGTCATCAGCGAACTCGGCCCGCAGGCCCCGCGACTCACGCTGATCAATGAGGCATTCAGCTCCATCGATCAGCATGTGGCGCCCGGCTCACTCGACGGCATATTGGCCGACTTCGGCATGAGCAGCCTGCAACTCGACGACGCGCGTAGAGGATTCAGTTTTATGGCGGACGGCGACCTTGACATGCGTATGGATACGCGCCACGGTCCCACCGCCGCACAAGTGGTGAATGAGGCGAACGAGCGCGAGCTTGCCGACCTTATTTACGAATACGGAGAGGAAAGGAGGTCGCGGAGAATCGCCAGAGCCATTGTTCGGGGGCGGCCGGTCACAACTACAGGGCAACTTGCCCGCATTGTGGCCTCAGCCGCCCCGGCAATGAAACAGGATCGAATTCATCCGGCTACACGCACCTTCCAGGCGCTTCGGATTCACGTCAATCGCGAGCTGGACGAAATCATGTCCCTCATGGAGGCCGCTCCAAAATTGCTTAAGCCCTCCGGTCGGCTGGTCGTCATTAGCTTTCACTCTTTAGAAGATCGCATCGTAAAAGACAATTTTCGCGACGGCGCGCATTCGGGAATCTGGGAAGTTCTTACTAAGAAGCCGGTCACGGCCGGAGAAGACGAAATCGATCGCAACCCGCGCTCTCGCAGCGCCAAGTTGCGAGCAGCACAAAGGCGCTGATCACTTTCAATTGATCACCGCGATGCAAGGAGCAATTATGGCGGCATGCACAACTTATCTCGAACCGGGCCTCCAATGGCCCGCACGCGTCGCCGAGCGCAACGCGCAGATTCTCGCCGAACAGCCTCTGCGCCGTCGCGGCGTTCGCACCCCTGAGGTCATGTTTACCCGCCACTTCGACAACTCGCGTCTCGTCAAGGCGCCCGATCCGGTCCGCGTCCGCCAGATGCGCACCTTCTCGGCCACTGTCACCGCGCTTTTCCTTCTCGTCATGTTCTATGGCCTCCAGCACTTCAGCGCCATCGAGGGCTCTTACCGCGTCGAATCGGAAAAACAGCAGCTCGATCAGCTTCGCGAAGACAATCGCCAGCTTCGTCTCTCCGAGGCCGAGCTCTCGCAGCCCGCACGCATCGACTCGCTCGCCCATCAGATGGGATTGGCCGCGCCCACGCCGGGTCAGGTCGTTCACTCGACCACCCACGTTGACTCCAGCGCCCCAATCCTCGCCCAGGTCACGCCTCCTCCACCGCCCGCACCGAGCAGGTAATTAGATGGCGAGCACTTTCCCCGCCATGTCGTCCGCAATTCCGCGTGCCACTCGCACCCGCAGCACCGCCGCGCGCGTCCTTCCCATGCGCCGCGTGCGCTTCTTTGCCGTCGTTCTCTTCTTCGTTCTCTGGGCCCTCGCCATCGGCAGCCGCCTCTTCTGGCTGCAGATCGTGCGCCACTCTGACTATGTCGAGCGCGCCCAGAAGCAGCAGCAGCGCACCTTCGAGGTCGCTCCCCGCCGCGGCATCCTCTACGACCGCAACATGCGCGAACTCGCCATGACCGTGCAGGTCGATTCCATCTACGCCGTGCCCAATGAAATCGACGACAAAGACAAAGCCGGCTACGCTCACACTCTCGCCGCCATCGTCCATTCCGACCCGGCCGACACCCAGACCGCTGAGTCAGAAATCGCCCACCGCATCGACGAGGGCCGCGGCTTCGCTTGGATCGCGCGCCGCGTCAAGCCCGACGTCGCTACCCGCGTCCGCGCTCTCAATATGAAGGGCGTCTACTTCCAAAAAGAATTTCAGCGCTTCTATCCCAACTCCGAGATTGCCGCGCAAGTCCTCGGCTACGTCGGCCTCGATGACAACGGCCTCGGCGGTCTCGAGCAGAAATTCGATTCCCGCCTCCACGGCTCACCTGGCCGCGTCCTCACCGCCGTCGATGCTCGCCGCCACGTCCTCGGTTCCATCGAACACGAGCCCGACCCCGGCCAGAATCTTCAGCTCACCATCGACTCCAACATTCAATACATGGCCGAGACCGCTCTCGACCACGTCATGCAAAAAGAGCATGCCGACAACGGCACCGTCGTCGTCCAGGACGTGCACACCGGCCAGATCCTCGCGCTCGCCATCCGCCCCACCTTCGATCCCAACGACTTCCGTCACACCACCACCGCGCTGCTCAAAGATCACGCCGTCTCCGATGTCTACGAGCCCGGCTCCGTCTTTAAGCTCGTCACTTACTCCTCGGCCATCGACTCCAACGTCGCCAAGCCCGACGACATGATCGATTGCCAGGGAGGCAAAATCACTCTCGCCGGTCGCGTCATTCACGATGACAAAGATGACCACTTCGGCGTCATCACCGTTCACGAAGCACTCGAGCACTCCAGCGACGTCGCCGCCGTCAAGCTCGCCCTCAAGGTCGGCCCCGATCGCTTCTATCAATACATTCGCAACTTCGGCTTCGGCGCGCGCTCCGGTGTCGAGCTCCCCGGCGAAACCCGCGGCCTTCTCCGCCCCACCGCGCGTTGGAACGGATCTTCCATAGGCTCCATCGCTATCGGCCAGGAGGTCGGCGTCACTCCAGTGCAGCTCGTGTCGATGGTTTCCGCCATCGCCAACGGTGGCACCTATCTTCCTCCTCACGTCCTCATGTCTCCTGCCACTACTCCCGACCAAAATTCTGCCCCACTGCAAGGGCCGCAGGTGCCGCAAGGGCCGCAGCCGTTCAAGGCGACTGAAGAGCTGCCCAACCCTCTGCCCACCGGCGCGCATCGCGTGATCTCCGAGATGTCGTCCGCCGAGATGCGCAAGATGATGGAGGGCGTCGTCCTCTTTGGCACCGGCAAACCCGCCCAGCTCAACGGCTACTCTTCGGGAGGCAAGACCGGCACCGCGCAAAAAATTGACCCTCTCACCCATCTCTATTCCAAGACGATGCACATCGCGTCCTTCGCTGGCTTCGCGCCCGTCAACAATCCCGCCATCGCCATCGCCGTCGTCATCGACAATCCCAAGGGCGGATCGTATTACGGCACCGCAGTCTCCGCGCCCGTCTTCGCCGAGGTCGCGCAGCAGGTCCTTGAATATCTCGGCGCCCCCCACGACGTCGACATCCAGCCTGTCAAAACTCTGGCCACAAAATCCAAGCCGGCCGAACTCGCCGAAGATGATTCCGACGCCGATCAGCAGCACGTGAACTCGCTCTTCGCCGCCGTCAACGATCTTCCCGCCGACGACCCGCTGCGCACACCGCCTCCATCGCCCGTCCAGAAATCCATCGCACCGCAGTCGCCGCAGGGAACTGACTCCGACACTTCATCGGTACAGAAGTCCGCTTCCCCGCAAGGGATTAATCCGGCCACATCATTAATCCAAAAGTCTGCCCCACCGCAGGTGGCGCAGGTTGCGCAGGTGTCGCAGGGCGGCCAGGTCACCATCAGCGACGGCAAAAAGCTGACCGTGCCCTCGCTCATCGGAATGCCCATTCGCCGAGTCATCGAGGCAGCCGAGAACGCGGGCCTCGACGTGCAGATCATCGGCAACGGCTCAGTCCGCGAACAGGCGCCCGCCCCCGGCACCCTCGTTCCCAGCGGCACCAAAATCGTCGTCCACTGCGGCCGCTAGTCCATGTGGCAGCCTTTCGATGAAGGCAAAACCATCGGCCAGCCCGGTTCTGAAGAGGGCGTAATCCTCCGCGACGATGAGCACTCGCTCGGCGCCCGCATCACGCTCGAGCGCGACGCGCACGCCGCTCCATTCACCATCACCTGCGGCGTCTACGGCTGGATGCTCCACACCCGCTTCTTCTCCACCGAGGCTGAAGCCGCCTCCGAATACGACAAGATGAAGGCCTCGCTCTCCGATCTCCTCGCGCCCCTCGCCGATCCGGCCTTCTCGGATCGTTCCGCTTTCATTGATGCCATCGCCGCCTTCGTCGAATCCTACCCCTGAGTCACTCCCCGTCTCCAATCGTCGTTCGTCCCGCTGGCAACCTTCGTCATTCAAGATTTCCGCGATCACCCACTACAATCAACCTCTGACATGCTCTGGCGCGACCTCATCTCCGAAATCACCGCCGTCGGCTCGACCGGCGACTCTGCTGAGCCCATCACCGGCATCGAATACGACTCGCGCCGCGTCCGTCCCGGCTCCGTCTTCGTTGCGATGAAAGGTGGCACCACCGACGGCAATCGCTACATCGACAAGGCCCTCGCCGCCGGAGCCCTCGGCATCCTCACCGACTCCGCGCCCACCTTCGATCATTTCCTCGTTTACAACGCCGGCACGCCCGCCCTCGAGGTGGAGCACGGCCGCCGCGCCCTCGCCGAGGCCTCCGCCGCATTCTTCCAGCATCCAGAAAAAATTCTCGCCGCCACCGGCATCACCGGCACCAACGGCAAAACCACCACGGCCTTTCTTACGGAACAATTCCTCAACTGCGCCGCTCGCCGCACCATCCTCATCGGCACCATCGAGTACCACATCGCCGGCGAAACCCGTCCCTCGCTCCACACCACGCCCGAGTCCCGCGATCTCTTCGAGCTCATGGCCGAAGCCGTCGCCCGCGGAGCCACCGAGCTCGTCACTGAAGTCTCTTCGCACGCTCTCGATCAGGGCCGCGCCTTCGGCATCCCCTTCGACGTCGCCGTCTTCACCAACCTCACCCGCGATCACCTCGACTACCACCAGACCATGGACGCCTACTTCGCCGCCAAGCGTCTTCTCTTCGATGGCACAAAATATCCCGCTC
>Ga0181537_10001179_pt1 | contig 24314 bp, 21 predicted proteins | sample PEATcosm2014_Bin_39_FD_119765 | JGI IMG/M metagenome (GOLD analysis project Ga0181537, IMG submission 119765) | Peatland microbial communities from MTU Mesocosm Facility, Houghton, MI, USA - PEATcosm2014_Bin23_10_metaG | ecosystem: Environmental > Terrestrial > Soil > Wetlands > Peat | place...
CTTAACCACAGAGGACACAGGGGACACAGAAAAACACAGGATTACTCTGTGTCCCCTGTGTCCTCTGTGGTGAATACCCCCTTAGTTACTCCAGAGCGATCACGTCAATTTCCACCAGCACATCTTTCGGCAGTCTTGCGACCTCAACCGTGGAGCGGGCGGGCGGCGCCGTGCCGAAGTACTTGCCGTAGACGGCGTTCACGGCGGCGAAGTCGTCCATGTTTTTCAGGAAAACCGTGGCGCGCACAACCTTCCCCAGGCCGCTGCCGGCGGCCTCGAGAATCTCCGAGACATTGCGCAGCACGCGATCGGTTTGCGCGGCCGCGTCGCCCGAGATGACTTGCTGGGTCACGGGATCAATCGCAATCTGCCCTGAAGTGAAGATGAATCCGTTGGCTTTGATGGCCTGCGAATAGGGCCCGATGGCTTGGGGGGCGTCTTTGGTAGCAATCACTTCGCGCATAAAGGCAGTTCTCGGGGAAAAACTTCCCTCGCCAAGAAGGCGAAGGCTCAGAAGATTCTAACTGAGAACCGACTTAGGGCTGACTGTTCGCGTCGGCCTAAAGCTGTCCAAGCACCTGCCGATAACCAAAGAGTGGAGTCTCATTCGTGAGAACATCCCCGCCAGCGGAAGAGGAAAACGGAATGAAATCAACTACATTGACCAACCAACGCAGGCTGGGCCGTCCGGGAGCCTTGGCGGAAGAAGACGCGGGGTCGAAGTCAAAGTTCAAAACCGGTCTGGCCAAGATAAATCAGGAACTCTGGCTGGTGCTGTCGCTGTTCGTGATCGCAGGCCTGTTCAACTGGCTGGTAGCTTCGCACCGCATGATCCTGGGTCTGTATACGCTGCCCACGATTTTTTCGGCCTACGTCTATGGCCGCAGACACGCAGTGCTCACCGCCAGCGCCAGCATCTTCCTGGTGCTCATTCTGCTGTGGAAGAATACCGGCCTATTTGCGGGAACCAGCCCGTTTGCGTTGAGCTATGCCGAGTGGTCCGAGATCGTTACCTGGGCGTGCCTGCTGGAGATCACGGCGTACGCCATGGGAACCCTGTATGACAAGAAAGAACGCCATATGTTTGAACTGCGGCAAACTTATTTTGGCCTGTTGACGATTCTGCAGCAGTTCATCTCGAACGATAAATACACGCACAACCACTCCTACCGGGTGGCGTTTTACGCCTCATCGATTGCGACGCAGATGGGTTTTGATCAGGAACGCGTCGACGACGTGCGGGCGGCGGCCATGCTACATGACGTCGGCAAGCTCGAAACCAGCCGTCAACTCCTGTACAAAGCCGCCAGCCTGACTCCGGAGGAGATGCTGGAAATGCGCAAGCACGTGCAGAAGGGCGTCGCCTTGCTCGAGCCGGTCGGGGGATCGCTACGCCGGGTGCTCCCCATTATTCTTTCCCATCACGACAAATACGACGGGTCGGGATATGGTCCCGCGAAAGGGGACGAGATACCGCTGGAAGCCCGAGTGCTGGCGGTGGCCGACGCGTTTGACACCCTGACCAGCGACCGGCCCTATCGCCGGGCCGTCACTCCATTCGAGGCCAAGCAGGTAATCGTCTCCAGTGCAGGAACAAATTTCGATCCCACGGTGGTGGACGCATTTGTGCACGCCTTCGAACACGGCGAGATGGAAATACCCGAGGTGCTTGCCATATGAACGGTTTCCCCGGCAGCATCAGAGCAACCGCATCGAGACGAAGAAAATCGATACCGAGAAAAGGGACCGCGTGCCGGCCAAGAACATAGGCATCCGGGCGCTGCTGGCGAGTGCCGACATTCAGACCATCGACACGGTTTGCTACTACATGAGCAAATTGGCCATGCATGTCGACGTCTGCTCCGACTTCGCCGCCGCTACCGGCAAACTGTGTCACTCCAAATACGAAGCCATCGTCGTAGACTTTAAGGATTCGGCCGCTGCCCTGGAACTCCTCAAGAAGTCTCGCGAAATGACGTCGCACAAATCCGCCGTCGCGATCGCGATCCTGAATGCCAACGATGAAATGCCCAGCGCGTTCCGCGCGGGCGCCAGCTTTGTGCTCGTCAAACCGATATCTCCGGCAGTCCTGGTGCGTACCCTCAAGGTGTCCCATCCTCTCATGGTGAACGAGAAGAGGCGCTACTTTCGTTGTCCCGTGCAGATCCCGGTGTATGTCTCGGCCGGTTCCCGGCCTGACTTTACGGCGACCAGCGTGAATGTCAGCGAACTCGGCATCGCTCTCAGCGACTCGCTGGCGCTGCAGGTTGGCGACCGAGTCGTTTTGCGGCTGAACTTGACCGACCCTCCGGTCAGCGCAAAGATCGGCGCGGAAGTCTGCTGGCGTAACCCTGCGGGCGCTGCAGGCCTGCAGTTCGTTGACGTTCCGGCGCACGTGAAGGAACAACTGACATCGTGGCTGAGCGCCCGGCTGGACGAATCTCTGCTCGGAGAGCTCGTCCTCAAGGGCGGCGGCGAGTAGATTGCAGGGCGTTCAGATCTTCTGCAGGCGCTGCACTTCGTGGACGCCGGGAATCTTTCGCAGGCCAGCAATGATCTGTTCAAGATGTTTCAAGTCAGCGATGTCGAGAACCACTTCCACGCTGGCCTGGCTATTGGCGGTGTGCGCGGTGATGTTGCGGATGTTGCTCTTGGCGTCGCCAATCACTCCTGTGATGTTCTTCAACATGCCGAAGCGGTCGTCGCAGAAAACCGTCAGCTTCACGGGGTAGGCGGTCGGAGTGCTTTCGTCGCGGGCCCATTCCACTTCGATTTTGCGTTCCGGTTCATACATCAGGTTGGTCACATTGGGGCAGTGAATCGAATGCACGGCCACGCCCTTGCCACGCGTGATGTAGCCGACAATGCTTTCTCCGCGGATGGGATTACAACATTGCGCGCGGTAGACCAGCATGTCTCCCTGCCCGCGGACAGTGATGGCGTTGTGATCGCCGAAAACGCGGCGTACTACGCTGGCGATGGCGCCGGGCTGCGACGTCAAACCCTCGGACTCAATATCGCCGGCAATGGAGTGCGTCGCACCGGCAGGCAGCAAGCGCGCCAGAACCTGCCGCGCCGAATATTTTCCGTAGCCGATCCCGGACATCAGGTCGTCCACTTTACCCAGCCCATAGCCGGAGGCAACTTTCTGCAGTTCTTCGTCTTTGATTTCTTTCAGCGCGATGCGGTATTTGCGCGCCTCTTTTTCGATCAGCTTGCGTCCGATTTCAATGGCGCGCTCGCGCTGGTGAACGTTGAGCCAGTGCTTGATTTTGTTGCGAGAGCGGGAGGATTTGACCAGCCCCAGCCAATCACGGCTGGGCTTGTGGCCGGGCTGGGTCAGGACCTCGACAATGTCGCCGGAATGCAATTTATGGCGCAGCGGCACCATCCTCCCGTTGACCTTGGCGCCAATGCAGGTGTGACCAACTTCAGTGTGCACGCTGTAGGCGAAGTCAACCGGCGTGGCGTCGCGGGGCAGCACCACAACTTTTCCTTTGGGAGTGAATGTGTAGACCTCTTCGGGATAGAGATCCACCTTCAGGGTGGAAAGAAATTCGTTGGGATCGCTGACGTCGCGCTGCCACTCCACCACCTGCCGCAGCCAGGCCAGGCGCTGTTCGTCCTGCGCCGAGACTGGGCCATCTTTGTACTTCCAGTGGGCGGCAATGCCTTCTTCCGCCATCTTGTGCATTTCTTCGGTGCGGATCTGGATTTCGAACGGCGTTCCGTCTTCCGTGATCACCGAAGTGTGCAGCGACTGGTAAAAATTCGGACGCGGCATGGCGATGAAATCCTTGATGCGCCCCGGCACCGGCCGCCACAGGTTGTGGATAATGCCGAGCACCGCATAACAGTCCTGCAGCGAGCGTGTGATCACTCGCATGGCGCAAAGATCGTAGACCTGATCGACGGCGATGTGCTGGCGCTGCAGTTTCTTGTGGATGCTGTAGAGGCGTTTGATGCGGCTTTCCACGCGGGCCTGGATGCCGGCCTCTTTCAGCTTATCGCCGATGGTCTGCTGCATCTTGGCCAGAAAAGCTTCGCCTTCCTTGCGCCGCGCGTTGACCGATTTCTCGACCTGCTCGTAGCTCAGAGGATCGAGAAAGCGAAAGCCCAGGTCTTCGAGTTCGCCGCGAATCTTGCCCATGCCGAGCCGGTGCGCGATAGGCGCATAAATTTCCAGCGTCTCCTCGGCGATTTTGTGCTGGCGCTCGGGCGCGAGGTGCTCCAGGGTGCGCATGTTGTGCAACCGGTCGGCCAGTTTGATCAAAACGACGCGGATGTCGTCCACCATGGCGAGCATCATCTTGCGCAGGTTTTCGGCCTGCTGCTCCTCGCGCGTGGCGAAGTCAATTTTGCTGATCTTGGTGACGCCCTCGACGATGTGGGCCACCTGCTCGCCGAATTCCTTTTGGATATCGACGATGGTGACCGAGGTGTCTTCGACTGAGTCGTGCAGAAGGCCGGCCGCAACCGCAACCGGATCCATCTTCATTTCAGCTAGAACGAGTGCCACTTCCAGGGGATGCACCAGGTAGGGTTCGCCGGAGGCTCGCATCTGGCCTTCGTGATGTTTCAGGGAGTAATCGTAGGCCTTCTTGACGATTGTGAGATCGTCCTGCGGACGGTTCTCCTGCATCCGCTTCATCAAGTCGCGGAACTTGGTCAGGGTGAGGGCAGTGGTAGCGATCTGTTGGCGCAAGCTCGCCATGATGGATTATACCCACTAGGGAAGCCATTTTTTGAGTGGAGCGGGAAACGAAAGAACTCGGCTACTTTAGCAAATGGGGCGCCACCAGGCTGACAAACTCCCGGGACGTGATGATTTTGGTCTTCTTCCAGAACTTTGGGAAATGCCTCTTGTTGCCGGTGACGAGGTAGTCCGCGCGGGCGGCATCGGCGCATTCCAGAAAGATGTTGTCGTCGGGGTCGCGGGTGACTTCGAGGCGCCGCGTCGCCGCCACGACCAGACTCCGATTCTTGATGAGCTGCAACAATTGCCGCCGAAGACCCTTGCGAATCTTCAGTTCCGGGCGGGCCAGCACTTCGCCGTACTCCTCCCGAATGGGCCGGGAGACATACCATCGTGCCGGTTTCGTCATGGCAAGCAGCACTGCGGTACGCTGCAATCCGGCGGGCTTGATGGCAGCGGAAATCAGCACATTGGTGTCAACCACCAGGCGGAGGGGAAGCATTACCGCTTTGGCTTGCGGGACCGGGAGGCCTGGATGATCCGGTCGATCTGACGCGAGGTCAGGGCGGCGACCCCGCTTCGTTCCGACTCTTGACCGATGACCCTCAGAACCTCGGGTTCGGGCGCGGCCAGCTTCACATAATCGCGGATGCTGAGCAGCACCGCCTTGGGAGTTCCGCGCTTCTCGATCACGAGGGACCGGCGCTCGTCATCAACTCGACGCAGCAGCTTCCCGAAATTTGAGCGGGCGTGAAGGGCGGAAACCACGATCGTTCCACTCTTACCCATGGGCGTAGTTGCCACACACTCTCCAGTTCGACTATTTGAACTGTACAGTTCGGCTGGCGAACAGTCAACCAGCTTTCGAAGGTCAGGCAACCCGGATTTCATTCGTTTTGAATGCTTCGAAATCCTCCAAGGGCTTGGCTGATGTCTTCAGCAGCTGCTACAGTGGCTATCGGCCAGCCATGATTTCTCGCATTCTTGCCAGCGGAGTTTCCGGGCCCATCGGAGAGGCGCTTCTTCCTTCTCTGAAGGCTCGCGGATATGAAGTCACGCGCCTCGTTCGCGGGGCGGCTAACGGCGAGGATCAGATTTCATGGAATCCCGCGCAGCCGGTTGCCCCGGAGGCGGTTTCCGGTTTCGACGCGGTTATTCATCTTGCGGGCGAGAGCATCGTCGGGCGTTGGACAGAGGAGAAAAAATCAAAGATCCGCGACAGCCGCGTCATAGGGACGAGTCACCTGGCGCAGGCCCTGGCGCGGGCCAAAGACAAACCGCAAGTGTTGATCTCCAGTTCGGCAATTGGCTATTACGGCGACCGCGGGAACGAAGTATTGAACGAAGAAAGCGCCCCCGGCAACGGGTTCCTGCCTGACGTGTGCCGCGAGTGGGAAGCGGCGACGAAGGCCGCAGCCAATGCCGGAATCCGCACCGTGCTGATGCGGACTGGCGTCGTACTCAGCCCCACCGGCGGCGCGCTGGGAAAGATGTTGACGCCGTTCAAGATGGGGCTCGGCGGCAGAATCGGAAACGGCCGGCAGTGGATGAGCTGGATTGACGTGCAAGATATGGTGGGCGCGATCCATCACATCCTGAAGAGCGATCTGCTGCAAGGCCCGGTGAACATGGTCGCGCCCAGGCCGGTGACCAATGCGGAATTCACCAGAACGCTGGCCAGCGTGCTCTCGCGTCCCGCGATTTTTCCCATGCCGGCGTTCGCCGTGAAACTGGCATTCGGCGAAATGGGAGAGACGGTTCTGTTAGGCAGCCAGCGCGTGGAGCCGGCCCAGTTAGTTGCGAGCGGATACCCGTTCCGCTTCAGCGAACTTAGAGCATCGCTGGAAAACACCGTCCTTCGCTAGACGGGAGCGAGCGAGAGAGTGGCCTTGCTCACAGATCTAGCTTGCTTTCGTCGCGGGACGGGGCGTTCATTTCTTCTTGCAGCTTTTGCAGAAGCTCCGCCCGCTGCTCGGTGCTCAACTCACGCCGCAACTCCTCTAATGCGAGAGCCACAATGTGATAGTGGTGCGCTCCGGCAAATTTAGGGTCGGCGGTAATGCTGAGCCAGAGCTGGTGCATGAGCTCAACATCTTGCGGACGCATGCGGGGAGCGTGTGGTCCCAGGGAAAATTCGCGGATGATTCCATCTGGGGCGCACACTTCCAGAGTCATCCGCGGACGCGGCTCCGGCAGGCGCTCCCAGGCGTCTCCGGTCAGTTTGGCCTGCTCGTCGGCGGTGAGCTTGTTGGAAAGCCCGCAGATCACGCGGCTGGAATCGAGACGCTGCGCCGTCACCATGATAGCTTCAAACACGTCGGTAGCAGGCACCACCAGCAGCGAGATGGGCTTGCCCTCTTTTTCAGCCACGGCGACCGCTGCGGTAAAAAGCTCCTGCTCGTAATGGTCGAATACAGCGCTGGCTTCAAACACGGCGCTGCCGCCGAAACCGTGCTCGCGATGATACAGGCGGGCGCTCATCACCACGACGTCCTGCTTGCCGGTATGGGTATGGCTGAGCACGTGGCGCAAGTAGTAGAGATTGCGCGGATCGCGCACCGCCACCAGAATGTTTCCCGGACGCACACCCATTGCGCCGCTGCCGAGCTCCTGATTCCCGTAAACCCGGAACTGGTCCAGTTGCTCCGGCTTGCCGTGCCGCTCTTTGGCGACGTGATGCTCGGAGATAGTAAAGATCGTGAAAAAGACAACACTGAATACAATGCCTGCGATCGTGGCCTCGTACTTGGTGAACAGATTCACGATTGCAGTCATGAATAGGACGGCAGAAATGACAATGAGCCCCAGGGGAACTTCCGTCTTCCCAATGTGCAAATTGCCCGGAACTTTCCACTCGCGGTTGCCGGGCTCGGTGAAACGCAGCACCAGCACCGCCAGGGACTTCATGGTGAAGCTCCAGATCACTCCGAAGGCGTAGAGCGCTGCCAGTTGGTAGACGTCGCCGCGGCTGAGAATGATCGTGAGCAACTGCATGCAGACGATCAGATTGATGATGCGGTAGCTGGTGCCGTAGCGGTGATGCGGCTTCTGAAACCAGCTGGTGAGCACACCATCTTCGGCCACACGATTGAGCACGCCATTCGCGCCCACGATCGAAGTATTCTGCGCTCCCGCGAGAATCAGCACACCCACCAACACGACGAAGCCGTGGAACAGGAGCTTCAGGGTGGTCGGCCCCGCCAGATAAACCGCAATGCCGCCGATGAGGTTAGCGAAATAATCCGGCCGGACGTTGTCCGGAATAATCATCACCGCGAAGAACGAGACCAGCGAGGTGAACAGCAGACTGTAAACAAAAATCACCAGCCCGGTTTTTTCCAGGTTCTTCAGCTTGGGATGTTCGATTTCGCGGTTGACCTGGGCCAGCGTTTCTTCGCCGCTCATGGCCAGCACGGAATGCCCGAAACCAACAAACGCGATAATGGAGATGAGCGCCTTAAACGGGAGATGCCTGAACCAGGTAGTATCCAGCCATCCCAGCGACTCCTTGGTGAGCGGAACCACGCCTGCATGCAGTGGATTGGGCGGCAACTGAATCGGCGCGCGCAGAACCGTGATGGTGCACCAGATGATCAGAATCACCACCATCACCGTCGTGATGGCCATAATCTGCAGCGCCTTCTGGCTCGACTCGTGGATGCCCTGCGTGTTCTTCCACCAGAAATACACGACGATGATGACCGCGAACCCGGCCGCGAAGTAATTGTCTGAGAAGTTCAGCGGACGGTCAGGGTGGAAGACTAACTGAAGGTCCTTGATGAATCCCGCCAGGTATTGCCCCGCCGAAACCGCGCTGATGGGACCCGTAAGAACATAGTCGAACAGCAGCGCCGAGACAGAAAACTTGGCGAGGGTTCCTCCCATGGCCTCTTTGACCACGCGGTAAACGCCGCCGCGGACGAACATGCTGCTCGACTCGATGTAGAGCGCCCGCACCGCGTAGCTGAACAGCATGACTGCGAGAATGAACCAGGGCGCGCTCTTGCCGATCACTTTTTCGGCGTCCCCGCCCGCGTAATACGCCGATGACGCCAGGTCAGACAAAACGATCGCAGAAGCGCGCCAGAACGAAATGAAGGTCAGCATCACCGTAGTGGCGACGAAGACCTTTACGACCGGTTTTGTACCTTCAGGGGCGGTGGCCATGCTTCAGATGACTAGCGGGAACTGCAATCTAAGCTAAACCATTGAAGATAGCACAATGAGAGTGGAGGAGATCACTACCGGCCGTCTGGTAGTGGTGCTTCAGCTATGACCCCACTACCGGCCGTTTCCGGCGCCGGACTGAGAGGCTTCCCCGGCTTCGCGCTTTTTCGGCGCAAGATAAGTATGGGTGATGCGGTCGTGCCAGCAGAGCGCGTCTTCGTCAAGCAGAACCCACGCGTAGCCCATACCGGCCGAAACCGCCGAGAGGCAGCTTGCCAGCACGCGCCAGCGGCGCAACGATCGGGTCGTGCTGGTTCCGTCGAAGCGCGCCAGCTCCAAGCCGGCGGCGCGTGATCCTGGAGTGCACGCGGCATAAACGATCAACAGATACTGGTAGGCGAACCAAAATAGCACCGGAATTCCTGCGGCGAGCCCCAGCATTTGGGCCAGGGGCGGACGAACCGCAGCCACCTTCCAGAAAATGAAACCGAATAACGCCGATGCCACCGCGACAATCAGCCCGTCGACTACCCCGGCTGCGACCCTCAAGCCGAGCGGTGCGCTCTGCAACGGGATGTCAATGCCTGGCCGCTTTTCGGCATCCTTCCGCTCGGCGGCTTCAATCGTAATTCCGCCCAGCGCCGGCGGCGGAGGCACCAGTTCGGGCGCTTCCAGAATTCGCGGCCGCTCGATCACCGGCTCGGCCAGTTGATCGGGAGGAGGCGCAGGTGGTCCCCAACTAAATCCTGGAAACTCGATGATTTTCGCGCCACCGTTTCCCGCGGGTTTTTTGGCGGAATGTCCGGAACTGTTATGAGCACTGGTCGCAGTCGTTTCACCGGCGCTCACCTCCGGGGATTGCATCTCCGCGACTGCCACCGGCTCTCGCCTCATTGCATCCAGTGCGAGAGCATGGTGCGAGATCGAGTCAAAAACCGCCGTCGGCGCTGGTCCACTAGGACCATTCGAACTTGCAGGCAATGCGGAGGGTTCAAACGGCAAACTAAGCGGCAGGCTCAGCGACGGATAACGCGGGGGACGCGCTTTGCGGCGCGCGCGATAACGGTTGACGCGGGCGGAAAGCTCGTCGCGCCAGGCGGCGACATCCGCCACCGGGGTGATCAAACCCGTCTCCGGCGTGACGGTCAGCTCCGGCCCGGACTCCGGGTCGGGCGGCCGCTCCGGCAATGCAGCGGGAAGGGGCTCCTTTTGGCAACGGCAAACTTCTCCACAGAGCGGACAATTCATGAAAGCCAGTCTTTTTCGAATCCTGCCAGTTCACGCTCAGAGTACAACCGGAAGGGAAGCATCCGGAATCCTAGCCTTTTTCGCCACTTTGCCTCGCAGCCAGCGCCGTGCTAAGTTCACGATGCCACTGCGAAACCGGCTGAAAGGGCAGGTACGCCTGCGATGGACGATCTTCTTCCGTTGATCTTCTTTCCGTTGATTCTGTTCCGATGACTCTTCGCACTAGATTCCTTATCACGGCGCTGTTTCTTTGTCATCAGCTCATCGCCTCGGCGCTAGTAACCAGCCAGTTGCTGTCCGAAAATTCCGCCCAATCCGCCGCTCCCAGCTCGCCCAAGACGCCACCGAAGGCCGCAACGCCTCCCGCAACTCTGGCCACCTGCGGGAGCCGCGCCGCTACGCAACTTCAGGATGGAACCATTCTTTGCTCGGTTCAGCAGGAAAAAGTCGGTACCGTCTACAAGTTGCACGTCGACGCCGAAATTCACTATCGCAGCTATATTCTGCGGGGGGACGAGGTCACCTATAACTCCGACAGCGGCGAGGCCACTGCCTCCGGACATTGCACCCTCGACGGCGGTCCTAACGACGACCACATCAAGGCCAGCCACGGAACCTACAATCTCACTGCCGAGACCGGACGCTTCTACGACGTCATCGCCACTACCGGAGTCCGCTTCACCGGCAAGGCCGTGGTGCTCACATCAACCGCCCCGTTCGCCTTCACCGGAAAAATCGTCGACAAGACCAGCCCGGACCACTACCTCGTCTATCACGGGACCATTACTACCTGCGAACTTCCGCATCCCAAGTGGCAGTTCCACGCGCGCCGCGTGGTGGTAGACGTGGGCGGCGACGCCCAGATTTATTACAGCAGCTTCTGGCTGCACGGGCTTCCTGTGCTCTACTTCCCGTATGCCACGCATCCGGTGGACCGCGAAGTCAGAGAGACCGGATTTCTGGTGCCAACGGGCGGCCGATCCTCCACTAATGGCAATGAGTTCGGCGACGCCTTCTACTGGGTGATCAACCGCAGCATGGACGCTACCGTCGGCGCGGAATATTTCTCTAAACGCGGGTGGTCCCAGCGAGGAGAATTTCGCGTCCGCCCCAGTGATACGTCATACATTGATCTGGGCTTTTTCGGCGTGATTGACCGAGGCATCCCCATCGACACCGCCACCGGCCCGCAAAACTTGCGCGAAGGCGGCCAGGAGGCTCGCCTGACCGCGGAAGACAACTTTCACGGCTTCCGCGCCATCTCCAATATCGACTATCTCAGCTCGTTCCTGTTCCGGCTCGCCTTCAACGAAATTTTTACCCAGGCGGTGAACTCGGAAGTGAAGTCGCAGGTTTTTCTTTCGAAAGAAGTCAACGGCTTCTCTTACGGCGGCATGGTGGAGCGCTACCAGGACTTCTTTCAAACTTCCACGGCCGGCGTGTTGTCGAACCCTCCGGTTTTTGATGACGTCCGGATTCTGCACACTCCCAGCCTTGATGCGTCGGGCGTCGATCACCCACTGGGCCGCTCGCCATTCTTCTGGTCGTTCGACGCGTCCATGGGAGGCCTTTCGCGCAGCGAGCCCGGCTTTCAGACCGGCGATCTATTGGGCAGATTCGACTTCACTCCCGAGATTTCCCTGCCCTTGCACTTTCTAGGATGGTCCATGCGCCCGGCCCTCGCTTTGCATGAAACCTACTACAGCGAACGCTTCGTAAACGGACTCGCCGTTAACGATCCCACCAACCGGCAGGCCCTGGACGCGTCGATCGAATTGCGGCCACCTGCTCTCGAAAGAATCTTTGACAAGCCTTTCCTCGGACGCAAGTGGAAGCACGTCATCGAACCCCGCGCTGTCTACCGGCTGGTGACCGGGGTCAACGATTTTGCCAATGTCGTCCACTTCGACGAACGCGACATCCTCAGCAACACTCACGAGGTGGAATACGGATTCGTCACCCGGCTCTACGCCAAGAAGTCTCCGCCCCCACCCGAAGACTGCGAAACGCCCATGACCGGCATTGCCGTGGGCGCCGCGGCGCCGGAACAGCTCGTTCCCTGGGGACGTGCCACCAATCTGGAGCATCCGCCCTGCACGACCGGCCCGGATGTCCGCGAAGTGGCGACCTGGCAGGTTTTTCAGAAATATTTCCTCGATCCTAACTTCGGCGGAGCCATCGTGGACGGACAGCGTAACGTCTTCACCACCACCGAAGACCTCACCGGCATCGCCTTCGTCACCCAGGCTCGCCATCTTTCGCCGCTCGTCTCCCGTTTGCGCGTCGCCACCTCGAGCCGCACCGACACCGAGTGGGACATGGATTACGACTTTCAGCTGGGCCGCATCAACGCCAGCACACTGCTGCTCAACTACAACCTGGGCCCCTTCACCCTGGGTGCAGGCGATGCCTTCCTGCAGATTCCGCAGCCTCCCATCACCGCTTACACTCAAACGGAAGGGACCTGCAGTGCCAGCACTGCCACATCGACTCAACCCACGTGCAAGTTCGAGCAGTTCCGCGTCGCTCTAGGTTACGGCGCGCTCACGCGCCGGGGATTCAACGCCGCCAGCAGCTTTGGCTTCGACGCCGAAACCCACCAATTGCAGTTCGCCACCGCGCAAACCACCTACAACTGGGATTGCTGCGGCATGACGCTGGAATACCGCCGCTACGCCATCGCCAACGTGCGCAACGAGAATCTGTTCCGCTTCACCTTCACTCTAGCCAACATCGGGTCCTTCGGAAACTTGCGGAAGCAGGAACGCCTGTACTGATCTGCAGGGCCTCGAGCGCGGCGCCACCCAAAACCATGTAACATATTGCCTATGCTGTCCGCGGAAACGGGACTCGCCGCCAAGTACTGTCAACTGCAGGCGGACCTGCGCCAGATGGGACGTGTGCTCGTCGCCTACTCCGGCGGCGTCGATTCCGCCTACCTCGCCTGGGCCGCCCACCGCGCTCTCGGCGCTGAAATGCTGGCGGTCATTGCCGATTCTCCCAGCCTGGCGCGAACGCATCTGGCCGACGCACTCGCCTTCGCCAGCGAGCAAGAAATTCCGGTTGAAGTCATCTCCACCTCGGAACTCGAACGTCCCGAATACGTTCGCAACGACGGCCAGCGCTGCTTCCAATGCAAAGACGAGCTTTTTGCCGTCATGGAAAACCTTCGTGCCGCCCGCCGCTTCGACACGATTGCCTACGGCGTGAACCAGGACGATCAGGGCGACTTCCGCCCCGGCCAGCAGGCCGCGCGGCAGCATCAGGTGGCCGCTCCCCTGCTCAAAGCTGGACTCACGAAGCAAGAAATTCGCGACCTCGCTCGTCAGGCTGGCCTGCGCATCTGGGACAAGCCAGCCTCGGCCTGCCTCTCATCGCGCATCGAGTACGGCCGCCCGGTCACGCGCGAGGCGCTCGAGGTGGTCGAGCGCGGTGAAGACGCGATTCGCGCTCTGGGCTTCCGCCAGTTCCGCGTGCGCCATCACGGCGACATCGTCCGCATCGAGATCGCCCGCGACGAACTGGAACGCGCCCTGAACCCCGCCATGGCAGCCCAGTTCACAGCAATTTTCAAAGCTCTCGGATTCCAATTTGTTACCCTCGACCTGGAAGGCTTCCGCTCCGGCTCCATGAACTCCCTGCTGCCCGCCGACCAACTCGCCGCACCGGCTAGTCAGCCCCATCGGCCCTCTAGCTCCCATACCCTGTGAGATAATCGAACCCAACGACGACTGATGCTGAGGCGGTTTCTGGTGACCCTTTTCCGACGTTCGCTGCTCATCCTGCTCCTGGTTTGCCTGGGTTGTGTCGCCCAGTCCGCGCCTCCAGATCTCGCTCGCAAGATAGAACGCCAGGTGCGGTCTTTCTACAGCATTCCCGTTGATGTAAAAGTCACCGTGGGAGCCATCGCTCCCAGCACTGATTGGCCGGGCTATGACACGGTGTCTGTAGCCATTGACGGCGGCGACGGCAAGCCGAAGGATTATAAGTTTCTCCTCTCCAAAGACCGCGTCACCATGCTGCGGGTCACCCGCTTCGACCTGACTGAAGATCCGTTTGCCGAGCTGATGAGCAAGATCGACGTTACTGGCAGACCTTCGCGCGGGCCCAAGTCCGCCAAAGTTGTCGCCATCAATTTCGACGACTTCGAGTGCCCTTTCTGTTCGCAGATGCACCGGACGCTGTTTCCGGAGATTTTCAAGGAATACGGCGACCGCGTCACTTTCATCTACAAAGACGACCCGCTCACCGAGATTCATCCCTGGGCTCTCCACGCCGCGGTGGACGCCAACTGCCTGGCCGCGCAGAACGGCGATGCCTATTGGGATTTCGCGGACTACATCCACGCCAACAAGCAGGAGATCGACTCGGAGAAAACGCCCGGAGCGCGCTTTGAGGCGCTCGACAAGGTAACCATGCTGCAAGGGCAGAAACACAGCTTGGATGCAGGCAAGCTGCAATCCTGTGTGAAAGCGCAGAACGAAGATGCCGTGAGAGCATCCATGAAGGAAGCCGACGACCTGGGCGTGAACGGCACACCCGCTCTGTTCATCAACGGCCAGAAACTCGACGGCGCGGTTCCCATCAGCCAGGTTCGCGCCCTGCTGGACGCCGCCTTGAAAGATGCCGGAGAGCCCGTGCCGCAGCACCTTCCATCCGCCCCGACGCCGGCTTCGCGGTAACTGGGTGTGAGGAATCGCGCGCGCTAGTTCCCTCATGTGGGTTTTCGCTGCGGTTGCGTTTAGAAATGGGAGATGCACTCTTGAGAAAAAATTCGCTCCTTGCCCAGTTCGCAGCGGCGTTCTCTGCCGCTCTGCTGCTGGCAACTCTGGCCGCGTGCAACACGCAGAGCGGCGGCGATGTGATGGCTACCGTTGACGGCCGGAAGATTTTCCGCTCCGATCTTGACAAGTACTACGACAACAACGTGGCCTCGGCCCAGCAGGCGCCCACCGGCGAGCAGGCCACCGCGCTCCGCCTGAACATCCTGCACCAGTTGATTGACGACGAAATCCTGATGCGCCGCGCTGAGAAGCTTGGACTGCTGGCCACCGACGAAGAGGTCGACCGCAAGTACAACGAAATCAAGTCACCGTTTACTCAGGAAGAATTCGACAAGCGCCTCAAGGAGAAAAAGATCACACTAACCGATTTCAAGCGCGACATCAGGCGCTCCATCACCGTCGACAAGGTGATGAACAAGGAAGTGTCGTCCAAAATCAATGTCACCGACCAGGACATCAACGACTACTTCAACGCCCACAAGGGCGAGTTCAACCTGATCGAGCCGCAATATCACCTGGCGCTGATCACCGTGACTGCAACGCCCAACGCGCAGGCCCACAATCAGAACGACAAGGCGCAGAACGAAGCCGAAGCTCGCAAGAAAGTTGAGATGATCGCCAATCGTCTGGATAGTGGCGATGACTTTGCCACTCTGGCCATGAAATATTCCGAGGACCCGGAAACCTCCGGCAACGGCGGCGATCTCGGAATTTTCCCGGAGTCTGGCCTCAAGGGAATCGGCGATCCGGCCACGCGTGATGCGGTTATGAAGCTCAAGCCGGGCCAGTACAGCCCCGTCGTCAGCATCGTGAATCCCGCGACTAGGCAGGCCATGGGCTACCGCATCGTGAAACTGATAGCGAAGGAACCGGCTGGGCAACGCGACCTGTCGGACCCGCGAGTGCAGCAGGCCATCCGCTCGCAGTTGCACGACCGACGCGAACAACTACTCAAGGCTGCCTACTACGAGGTTTTGCGCGATTCCGCCAAAGTCGAGAACTTTTACGCGAAGAAGGTTCTCGACAGCAACGGGATCGAAAAGTAGAAATCGAGTGGATTACTCGACGATCGCCAGCACATCGCCGGCATTGACCGCGTCGCCGGCGCTGACCAGAATTTTCTGAATCGTGCCCTTCTTTGGCGATTTGATTTCGTTCTGCATCTTCATCGCCTCCATCACCAGCACGCCTCCGCCGGCCTCAACCTGGTCGCCTTGGCTCACCAGCACGCGGACAATTTTGCCCGGCATGGGAGCGGTTAGTTTCTTCGGTCCGTGATCGTCGACGACGCGGACGCGACCACGCATCGAACGTGGGTCGCGGACTTCCGCGGCAAACCGCTCGCTACCCACCCACAGATGCATCTCGCCGGCAACCAGTTCGCGCTTCACTTCATACGCCAGGTTGCCGATGCGGAGCGAGAGCACATCGGGCCGCGCCAGCACCGCGTCTACTTCGACCTCGCGTCCATCCAGCCGGCACGACCAGAGTCCTTCCATGCGATTCAGTTCGAGCCGGTGGTTCTTGCCGTCGATGGTGATGTCGTAAATCATAGGTGCAGTGGTCAGTTGCCAGTTGTCAGTTGCGAGTGATCCTACCGAGCGCTATCGCATGGCCTCTTTCCGCGCTGCGGCCTTCCAGTTCGAGGCGTGCGGCTCGCTGTCCGCGGAAGAGTTCGCCACTCCGCCCTCGCCAACGCCCGCAGCCGCGGAACCCAGCACGGCGAAGATCCCGGCGGCGATGGCCGCGACTTCAATTGCCCTAGGGTCGGCCGCAGCTTCAGCCTGCTTCTTCTTCAGCAGGCGGTCGAGGAAGCCGGTATCAATCTTTGCGGCGCAAAAATCCGGATCGTTCAGAATCCGCCGGAACAGCGAAATATTCGTCTTGATTCCGCCCACAAAATATTCGTTCAAGGCGCGCGTCAGCCGGCTGATGGCCTGCTGACGATCTGTGCCATAGCCGATCAGCTTGGCCAGCAGCGGATCGTAATCCATGGGAACGGTCCAGCCTTCATACATGCCACTGTCACGGCGAATCCCCGGTCCCGAAGGCGCCAGCAGCAAAGTGATCTTGCCGGGACTTGGGAAATAATTGTTGTCAGGATCTTCGGCGTAGATGCGGCATTCGATGGCATGTCCGCGAATCATTACCTGCTCCTGCGTGAACGGCAGCCGTTCACCGGTCGCGATGCGAATCTGCAGATGCACCAGATCGAACCCCGTGACTAGTTCGGTCACCGGATGTTCCACCTGCAACCGCGTGTTCATCTCGAGAAAGTAGAAATTCTTTTTCTCGTCGACCAGAAATTCCACAGTGCCGGCATTCGTGTATCCCGCAGTCTGCGCCACCCGGACTGCGACCTCGCCCATGCGGCGCCGCATGTCAGCATCGACGATGGGTGAGGGCGCTTCCTCGACGACTTTCTGATGGCGGCGCTGCAGCGAGCACTCACGCTCGCCCAGATAGATAGTGTTCCCGTGTTCGTCGGCGAGAACCTGCATTTCGATGTGGCGGGGATTGATGATTGCCTTTTCGATATAAACTTCGCCGTCGCCAAACGAACGCTCGGCCTCGCTGCGCGCGCCTTCCAGCGCCGATCTCAGGTCTTCCGGCGCGTGCACCAGGCGCATGCCTTTGCCGCCACCTCCGGCTGCAGCCTTCAGCATTACGGGATAGCCAATGCGCGCGGCGACCTCCTGCGCCTGTTCGAATGATTCGAGGCCTCGTGACGTCCCGGGCACCAGCGGCACGCCGGCGCGTTCCATCGCCTGCCGCGCCTTTGTTTTCGAGCCCATGGCTTCCATGGCCGCGGCAGTCGGGCCGATGAACTTTACGCCCGCATCGGCGCAAGCGCGGGCGAACCTTGCATTTTCAGAAAGAAATCCGTAGCCGGGATGGATGGCGTCCGCGCGCGAGCGCGCCGCAACGTCGAGAATCTTCTGGATATTGAGGTAGGACTCGGATGCGGCGGCTGCGCCGATGGGATAGGCTTCGTCGGCCTTCCGCACGTGGAGCGAGGCGCGATCGACGTCAGAGTAAACGGCGACCGCGGCAATTCCCATTTCATGGCAGGCACGGATGACGCGCACCGCGATCTCGCCGCGGTTCGCGATGAGAATCTTCTTGAACATTTTTCTTCAGCAGTGCTTCTTGAGCAGCAACGGGCCTTCGGAGAACAGGAGATTCTACAAGAGATTCTGCTCGCGTGGAGGGATGGTGGGCGAGAGACTCAGCTCAGGATGACCGTTTCTAGTTGATGTCCAAGTTACTACTCCGCTGGCGGGCGTGAGAAGCTCACGGCAAATGGCGCTGGTGCCGAGTCTTTGCCCGGCCTCAGCCAGCGGCGGCGGGGGGTGAAGCGGTAGCGGATCAGGGTCCAGATGGCTTGCCATCCATCAGAATGGCGGATTTTCTTGCCTTGCACCGCGGAGCGGGGATGATACTGGATGGGCACTTCTGCGATCTTTTCACCCATGCGACAGAGCTTGGCGGTGACTTCGGGGCAGAACTCGAAACGATGACATTGCAGCTGCATTCTTGACAAAAGCGAGCGGCGAAAGACTTTGTAGCAAGTTGCTTCGTCGTGAATGCCTGCGCCATAAAGAGCATTCGTGAGGTGGGTGAGCAGCTTGGCTCCGAGAAAAAAGCGCAGGCCGCGCTCAGGGCGGTCGGGGCGCACGCCATAGACGACGTTGGCCTTGCCGGCAGCGAGCGGCCGCAGGAGCGCAGGATAATCCTGCGGGTCGTATTCCAGATCAGAATCCTGGATGAGCACATACTCACCGCGAGCATAGCTGAGCGCGGTGCGGATGGCCGCTCCCTTGCCGAAGTTTTGCTCGTGGAAGACGATAGTGAGGTCATCCATCGGCGGCAGGGCCTGCAGTTTCTCCCGCGTGCCGTCGGTCGAGCCGTCGTCAACAATGATAATTTCCTTCTTCACCGGCGAGGCCTGGATGGCCTGCAGCAGGAAGTCGACGTGGATTGCCTCGTTATAAACTGGCACGATGACCGATACGCACCCCCGCCGGTGATCGGCTGCGCGGTTTGTCAGAGGTGCGGTTGCCAAGGGGATCACCAATCAAGCTGCGTTTCGGAAGCGCAGACATGGGAAGCTGCTTCAGCATAGTATCATCTGAAATCGAGCGGACTCTCAAACGCCAGCATGCCACCGGAAGCCGGGGTGAACCAAATCGCGGGCTCTTCACGGCAGGCTGATTCTCGGTCATGGGTACACTGGCTGGCACTTTTTCTACTGCTGGCCGCCGGCACCGCCGCACGTCTCTTATTCCTCGCGCGCAAGCCCTTCTGGTTTGACGAGTGTTTCAGCGTGGAGGTCGCTCGCATCGGGTGGGGCAATTTCTTGCGCCTGCTGTGGTGGCGCGAAGCCAACATGTCGCTGTACTACCTGCTGCTGCGGATCTGGCTGGGCCTTCGTTCAACCTCCGGGCAGAGCGCGTTTTTCATCCGCAGCCTCTCGGTGCTGACGGACGCGGCTACGCTTCTTGCAATTTACTGGCTGGCGCGGAAACTCTATGACCGGCGGGTCGGGTTGATTGCGGCCGCGCTGTTCGCGTGCAATGCCTACAGCGTTCGCTATGCACAGGAGGCGCGCAGCTACGCGCTGTTTGTGCTGCTGGCGACGCTCTCGTCGGGCTTCCTGATTGTGCTGGTGCGCGAGCCCACGCGCCGCCACCGGATGGCCTATGTGCTGGCCACCGTGCTCGCGGTATACGCGCACTTTTATGCTCTCCTCTTGCTGGCGGTACACTGGCTGGCGCTGCGCGAACTGGGAAGCGCGGGACCCGCCAAAGACTCGACCAACTCAGAATCGAGGGGAGAGCTCGCGGCGCAGATGCAGCGGGCGTGGTTTGTGATTGGGGTTGCGGTGCTGCCGCTGCTGGTGTTTGTGGCGAAGACGGGAGCGGGTCCGCTCCGTTGGATTCCGCGGCCCGGAATCGGCGACCTGCTGCGGCTCTGCGCCTACGTGACGAATGGATATCCGGTCATTTACTTCTCGGCATGCCTTTTGGCTTTGCTTCCGCTCAAGGGCGCCTTGCTGGCGCGCAGCCGGAACTGGGAGCAATGGCGAGTGCATCTTCTGATGCTCTGGCTCTTGTTCCCGGTGACGTTGACCGTTTTGCTTTCGTGGGCGCGTCCGGTGTTTCTGGCGCGCTACATGATTTTTTGCCTGCCGGCGCTGCTCATTCTGGTGGCGGCGGGCCTGAGCACGCTGCGGCCGGCGTGGCTGAGCGCGCTGATCGTCTGCTTGACGCTGATTCTTTCGGCGCGCGCACTGCCTTTTGTCTACGAACACGACTTCGACCAGGAGCGGGATGCGGCAGTGGCAGCGGCCAGCTTCATTCTCGACCACGCGCAGCCGGGCGACGCGGTCATCTTTCACATTGCGGAGACGCGGATACCGTATGAATTTGTCCGCTCGCAACGCACCGGGGAAAACACAGCGAGCCGGAATTTCACGGCGCAACTTGGACCGGAGATTCTATTTCCGAATCACGGATCGGGGCTCGACTATCGCGACTTTACGGGCAAGCCGACGGCGGATTTCGTGAGAGCAGCGTTGCCGGGTCATGCGCGGGTGTGGGTGATGTTGATGAATAATGGTCCGGCGGAGAGGCCGGATGCGACGACCGTGATGCTGGCAAAGACTCTGCCGGAATCGTTTCCGCGGAAGGAGAACTGGCAGTTTACGAAAGTGGAAGTCGTGCTTTACAGCCGGCAATAGGCCGCGCTCCGATTTTCAAACAGGCGAGATGAAAAAGCCCCCTGCGCCTAACGGCGAAGGAGGCTGAACTTACTGCACTGAACTTACCGAACGAAGGGCCTCTCTATTTAGGCGCGTCCAACACAATTCCGCCGCCCTGGCTTTGCGCGGCCTTTTCGGCTTTGGCTTTTTTCACGCGGAGGGTTTCGTCGACCCAGTGGTCGGCGGTCTTGAGGTCTTCGGCGCGAGCGGCCAGGTCGTCGCACTCCACGTCGCCCTTTTCGCGGTACATCAGGTTCAGGTAGGCCATCGCGTCGTCATAGTCGGGACGAATCTGGATGGCTTTGTTCAGGCTGTCAATGCCTTCCTGAATGGCGGCCGAGTTCTTGGCCTTCAACTCGGTGCAAGCCTTCATCTGATCTTTGTTCTTGGGATTGAGATTCTCTTCCGGCTTCATGCCGAGCTTGGCGCGTTCTTCCATGCGCGGGGTATAGCAAGCGGTCCAGTCGATCACGCCGACCGAGTAGTAAGGTTCCGGATCATTGGGGTCGAGGTCGGAGGCCATGCGGTAATACTTCTTGGCGTCGTCCCACTTCTTTTCATTCAGATAAAGGTAGGCGATGCCCTTGGCCGCATTGACCTTCTGATCGCGCGAGGGATTGGCGTCGATCACCTTCTGATATTCGTCAATGGCCTGCTGGGCGATTCGCAAATTGTCCGGCGAATCCACTTGGGGTATGTATTGCGACACGAATGCCGTGGCCAGATACATGCGAGCGTTGATCAAGCTGGGGTCCAGTTGCACCGCTTTCTGGAAGTGATCGATGGCCTGCTCGAAGTGGTTGTCCTTGAAGGACTGCACGCCCTTGTTGAGCTGGTCGCGCGCGCGCAGCTTGTTGCAACCCACAGAGGAGAAGAGCGCCAGCGCCGCGGCTGCCAGCGTGATCAGTTTTAGGTTCTTATTCATTGCGGTATCAGTCTCCCTCGACACAGCATCCTAGGCCCAGAGCCGTCGATTTGACAAGCTCGGTTTCACAAGTACGCCAACTACAACCGGTGCGGCACGTTAACTCGAATGCGCCAAGCCGAATACGACAGGCGCGTTGCACCGGGGCCGCGGGCGTGCACGGAAACCGAGCGCTTCCGCGCCGTGGGCCTGATACAGAGAACGCACTCCGGGCTTGCCGGCCGGGCAGTTCAGTTGCCCGCTTCGATCTTCGCGGTGATGACGCCGACTTTATCCACGCCCGAGGCGTGGGCAATATCAATCACATTAGCGGCGTACAGGAAAGCGATGGCGTCATCCCCTTTGATAAACATCACCTTTTCCGCGCGCTGCTTGTAAATGTCGGTCAGACGGCCCTGCAGATTGTCCCAGGTGGCGTCTTCGTTGTTAATCTTCAAGCCCGGCTCCGAACCGGCGCCACGGTCGATCAACTGCACGACGATGGTGCGGTCTGGATTCACATTCTTGGGCGCGTTGGGCGGAGGCGGCTGAGGCACCAGCGCATCCAGTCCCTTCGGGGTAGACGGTGAGATCACCATGAAGATGATCAGCAGAACCAGCAGAACGTCAATGAGCGGCGTGACGTTGATGTTTGCACTTTGGCCGCCGCCCGAGCTAACTCCCATTCCCATGATCGTTCTCCTCTATGTCCTCTCAGCTACGTCCCCCCGGTCGCCCGACTACTGTCCGGGCGCAGCCGGAGGCGGTGGGGCAGTTGCGCTCTTCTTCTGATCGGTCAGCAAGCCCAGGTCATCCACCCCGGCGGCTCGGACGGCGTCCACAACCTCGACGAAGCTGCCAAAACGAGTGCGCCGGTCCGCCTTCACATACACGCGCTTGTCCTGCTTGCTGGCGAGGCGGTCTTTAACCTTGGTGGTCAAGGCGTCCACCTGAATCACGTCGCTGCCGAGATAGACCTTGTTGTCGCGGGTAATGGAGACCAGCAACGCGTCTTCTTTGTCCGCGTCCGGCATCGCTTCCGGACTGTTCACCTCGGCCTTGTCCACGCTGACACCCTTCTGCAACATGGGCGTGACCACCATGAAGATGATCAGCAGAACCAGCATCACATCCACCATGGGTGTGACGTTGATTTCCGAGCTGATCTTCGCTCCTTCGTTCCGTTTCGATAATGCCATAGGTAGCTATCTCCCGTACTTCCGCCGCGTTGTTACTGCGGCGCGAGGCCCGGTGCTCCGCCATCAAGTTGGGAAGGCCCGGCGCTGGATCTGTCCAGCGCCGGACAAGCAACTCACTGCAGGAACCGTGGCCGTCCCATTTCCCGCGCGTTCTGTGCGTGAGAATAGGGCTTTTCCTTACCGCCGAACTTACCTCCGCACGTCGCCGCGCTTCTTCAGGAAGTAATCGATCAATTCGCTGGACGAGTTGTCCATTTCGACGTCGAAGGCTTCCACGCGACCGGTGAGGTAGTTGAACATCATGACGGCAGGGATGGCGACGAGCAGCCCGATGGCCGTCGTAACCAGCGCTTCCGCGATACCGCCGGCGACCGCCGCAAGACCGGTGGCTTTCGAGCTGCTGATGCCGATGAAGGCGTGCAGAATGCCCATCACCGTTCCGAACAGTCCCACGAAGGGAGCGGTCGAACCGATGGTGGCGAGGCCGCCCAATCCGCGCTTGAGTTCCGCGTGGACGATGGCTTCGGTGCGTTCCAGAGCGCGCTTGGAGGCTTCAATGGTTTCGCCAGGGATGGCACCGGGGCTATCCTGGTGAGCCTTGAACTCCATCAGGCCGGCGGTGACAACCTTGGCCAGGTGGCTCTTCTTGTTGCGCTCGGCGACCTTAATGGCTTCGTCGATGCGGCCATCGCGCAGCGCACCGGCGACGGCGGGGGCGAAGGCTCGCGATTGCTTGCGGGCGGCGCTATAGGCCAGCCAGCGGTCAATCATGACGCCGATGGACCAGCCGGACATGATGAACAGAATGATGACCACGCCTTGGGCCACCCAGTTCATGCTTTTCCACATACCAATAGCGTCAGTGGGTACGCCGCCACCGCCTTCCTGGATGACCCAGGTGGCCGCTACGGAAACGTGACTGAGAATTGCTGCTGCTACGTGAGTTGCAAACATGAGTTGCTTTTCCCTCCTCGGAACTTCTTGCTTCTTACCCTACTTGCACACTGTGATGCGCTTTGTGGTGCCAACCGCCAGTGAAAACTTGCGATGCCCGGGCCGACCGGTGACTTTCTGCCGGAATCTCCGCCGCACACGCGCCAAGACGGCCATACCCGAATATTGCGGTACGGCAGCCGTGCCAGGGCTTGTTTGAAAAGCCCCTCCCGGCCACCGGAATTATAGGTGGGAGGGGGAGGGCTATGCACACTTCTACTGGCAACGCCGAAATCGCTTCACGCCCGCCGAGTCTAGCCCCCGGCGAGGGTGAAGTTTACCTGCACCTGCGTGTCGACCTCAACCGGCTCTCCGTTCAGCAGGTAGGGCTTGTACTTCCACTGCTTGACGGCTTCGATCGCGGCCGGAGCCAGCATCGGGTGCCCGCTGATCAACTGCAGGTTCTCGATGTCGCCCGTCTTGCTGATCTGCGCCTGCAGAATCACCACGCCCTGAATGCGGGCCTGGCGCGCCAGCGGAGGATACGTCGGAGCGACTCTGCGGATCAGAAGCCCAGTGGATACGCCTGACGAAACCCGCACGCGCTGCGGAGTGGCGA
>Ga0181537_10001180_pt1 | contig 24311 bp, 22 predicted proteins | sample PEATcosm2014_Bin_39_FD_119765 | JGI IMG/M metagenome (GOLD analysis project Ga0181537, IMG submission 119765) | Peatland microbial communities from MTU Mesocosm Facility, Houghton, MI, USA - PEATcosm2014_Bin23_10_metaG | ecosystem: Environmental > Terrestrial > Soil > Wetlands > Peat | place...
CAACGGCGCCGTTGGAATGATGGGAATTTCTTGGGGTGGGTTCAACGGACTTCAGATCGCGGCGCGCCGTCCGCCGGCACTCAAAGCAATCGTAACCATTTGTTCAACCGACGATCGGTACGCTGACGACGCGCACTACATGGGCGGCACGCTGCTTACGACGGCTGCACTTGAGTGGGCCTTTTTCTTTTTCGGCCTGATGTGCCTTCCGCCTGATCCGATGCTGGTCGGCGATAGCTGGCGAGCGATGTGGTTGGAGCGCCTGCAGAACATACCGCTGTTCTTGGAAAATTGGCTGCAGCACCAACGACGCGATGCGTATTGGAAGCACGGATCGGTATGCGAGGACTACGCAGCGATCCAATGCCCGGTCTATGCCGTCGGTGGTTGGACCGACGGTTATAAGAATGCAATCCCGCGTCTGCTTGAGGGACTAAAGGTACCGCGCAAGGGTCTGATCGGGCCATGGGCGCACGCCTATCCGCACTTTGCCTTTCCTGGGCCGCAGATCGGATTCCTGCAAGAAATCCTGCGCTGGTGGGATCATTGGCTGAAGGGCATCGATACCGGCGTGATGAACGAACCGATGCTGCGCGCATGGATGATGGACAGTGTGAAACCGGCGAGCCACCACGACCTATTGCCTGGCCGGTGGGTTGCCGAACCGTCATGGCCGCCGCCAGGAGTCAAGCCGCGGCGGCTGTTCCTGACCGATGCCGGGCTGCGAGGAGCTGAGGCGCCATTGACGGCTCGCGCCGTATGCTCACCGCAGACGGTCGGTACCTGTGCCGGCGACTGGGTTCCGTTCGGTCGTGGGCGCGATCAGGCAACCGACCAGAAGGACGATGACGTGCGCTCCCTGGTTTTCGAGACGACGCCACTCGATGAGCCGATCGAGATCCTTGGCGCTCCGATCGTCACGCTCGATGTTGCGTCCGACCGGCCGATTGCGAATCTGGTGGTTCGGTTGTGCGATGTGCACCCGACCGGTGAATCGCTGCGTGTCAGCTATGGTGTGCTCAATCTCACGCATCGCGAGGGCCACGAACGGCCCGCTTTGCTGGCGCCAGGTGAGCGCACCCGCGTGCGCATTAAGCTCAACGATGCAGGCTCGGTATTTCCCGCCGGGCACAAAGTAAGGCTTGCGATATCCACGGCTTACTGGCCGATGATCTGGCCCAGTCCGGAGACGACGAACGTACAAATCCTTGCCGGCACGCTCGATCTGCCGCAACGCTCGTCCGACGCCGCAGACGCCAAGCTTTCGCCTTTTCCCGAACCAGAGACGGCGCCGCCCGAGAAGCCCACCATCTTGCATCGTGATGGAGTGCGGATCGAACGTATCGACCGCATCGGGCTGGAAGCGGGCACACAATGGAATCCACAATATCATGTCGAGGAGAACGATCCGCTCAGCGCCGTTGCCGAATTGCACAACACCCAGACTCTGTCGCGAGACGACTGGCAAATCCGCGTCGAGACGCAGCTGCGAATGTCATCCACGCGCGATGCCTTCCTGTTGCAGGGAAGTTTGCGCGCGTTCGAGGGCGCGAACGAAGTGCATCGTCGCGACTGGGATCGCTCGATTCCGCGAGATTTCTCATAATCGATCTGAACAGCGCACAATCGGGAGAGAGGGTAGCGTCATGATGAACGGCATCAACGATGAACTCATTCTCGCGGCGCGTCTTCTTCTCGCCGCGCTGTTTCTGATTTTCGGCGCGAGAAAAGTGAGAGACTATTCTGGCACCGTAAGTCAAATGGCGAACGAGGAAGGCCTTCATCTGCCGGTACTGGCCACTTGCGTGTCGATCTTTATGGAGCTTCCGGTCGCGTTCGCGGTCGCTATCGGTCTTTTCACGCGGCCCGCCGCCGCACTCATGGCTTTATATTCGCTGGGAACCGCGTTTATTGGGCATCACTATTGGACGGTGAAAGGCCCCGGTTACGTCGACAGCTTGGACGGCTTTTACAAAGACCTCAGCATCATGGGAGGCTTCTTGCTGTTGGTCATTACCGGTCCAGGAAAATATTCGATCGATGCATTGATGAGCATCGCCGCGCCATAGCCTGTGCGCTGTCGGGCGGACCGGAAGCATTTTGGTCAAACGGAATGTTTGGCCAAGAACGCAAGAATAAAACTCGCGATCTCGTCATTCTTCTCGTCTAAGGCGAAATGGCCGGCGTCGAGCAGATGGATTTCGGCATCCGGCAGATCGCGCCTGAACGCCTCCCCACCGGGAGCGATGAACGAGGGATCGTTGCGCCCCCAGACCACCAGAGTCGGCGGCTTGTGCTCACGTAGCCACGCTTGCCACGCCGCGTAGGACGCTACATTCGTCCGGTAGTCGTACAGCAGATCGGCCTGGATCTCGCGTTGGCCGGGTTTCGACAGGTGGGCGTACTCGTCAGTCCAGGTGTCCGGGTTATAACGTTCGGGATGCGAGGTGCCCAGGGTGTGACGCTGTTCGGTCGCCGTGAACGACACGAACGCATCGAACATTTCAGGATGCGCTTTCGGATCGGCCCAATATTGCGCGATACCCGCCCACTTGGCGCCCAGGCCTTCCTTATAGGCATTGGCATTCTGGATGATGAGCGCCTGCAGCCGCTCCGGATGCGCCGAGATGATGCGAAACCCGACCGGCCCGCCATAGTCATGAAGGAAGAACGTATATTTGTTGATCTTCAGTTGCTGGAGAAGAGCGTTGATCGTCTTGGCCAGATTTTCGAAGGTGTACGCATACGACGATGGCGGTGGGGCTTCACTCTGACCGAATCCCGGAAAATCCGGCGCTATCAGATGATAGCGTGTTGCGAGCAAGGGGATGAGCGTATCGAACTCGCGCGAGGAAGAGGGGAACCCGTGCAGGAGCACGATCGCCGGCGCGTCCTTCGGACCAGCTTCGCGATAGAAAACTCCAACGCCATCAACCGTCAAGCGGCGGTAGGTCGTTGTTACCGACGTCGACTCTAGCGAAGTAGTCATCTTGGACGCTGGGGTTTATGTTTTTAGCTGTACGCCGCAGTTCATTGCTAAGACATACTGCGCGACGTATTCTGGCGAAGGGCGAAATACGGTATCCGAATTGGAGTCGTCCATGAGCCAGGTACAAGTCGGGCAGAAAACCTATCAGATGCCGCCGCAGGATGGGATGACCATCGCGCATTTTATGGTCGTCGCCGACATCGAGCGATCGCTTCGATTTTACGAAACGGTCTTCGGTAGCCGCATTCTGAGCAGAGGCGACAGCAAGGGCGCGCCGGGCTACCTCCAACTCGCGAACATGTGGCTCATCGTCAATGTCGGCGGCGGTCCGACGCCCGACAAACCAAAGACAGTCCTCAGCGTCCCCGCTGATCCCGACAAAGTCAGCAGCTTCATGAATATCCGCGTTGCCGATATTCAAGCCTGCTATGAACTATGGAAAAGCCGCGGAGCCGAGTTCATCACTGAGCCAAAGCCCAAATACGGCGAGACGCGCTGCTATATCCGTGATCCCGACGGTTACATTATTGAAGTTGGGCAAAGCAACCCGGGCGTCACTTACGGCTAAACGGCAGGAGCCCATGAAGTCCGTAAGGGATGGTATCAACCCAGCGGCCAAGCCGAGTGGAGCGGGCTGCGTCGAATGCTTGGCTGCGGGCAAATGGTGGTTGCATCTTCGCCGATGCGCGCAATGCGGTCACATCGGCTGCTGTGATAGTTCTCCAAATCAGCATGCATCGAAACACCATGCCGCCACCGGTCACCCGATAATTCAGAGCTTCGAGCCGGGCGAGCATTGGTTTTACGACTATCGCACTGACGAATCCTTCGCCGGCCCGAAGCTTCCCGCTCCTCACACGCATCCGTTGGATCAGCCGGTGCCTGGACCGGCCGGAGCAGTACCTTCAAACTGGCAAACGCTGCTTCACGAATAGGAGCGGCTCTTTGGTTCCGATCTCGGCGTCACCAGCGGACCTTCGACCGCAAAGCTTACCAGCGGCGGCCATAATATCCGTAGGGACGACCATAATATCCCCCGCCGTAGTAGGGGTGATATGTCCGTACGCAACCGTTGTAGCCACAGAGGACGGCAGCTTTCTGAACGAGACCCGTATCCGCGACGCCGAGCGCCGACGGCGCAGCAAGTGTCATGGCGTTGGCTTGGTTGCCAAGCATTCCGCCCGATAGCAGAGCCGCCGCGGCGAGAGTCGTGAGAAGTGTCTTACGCATCGATAACCTCCCGGAGGTTCGAGACAGTGGAAACAGATTGATTTACGAAACGCAGACTAACGACGCGGACTGAACCGGGTCTGAGCAAAATTGCTCAGTCTGCAATTGGCCCTTAGCGACACGCCTGTTTGCGAGCGCCGCAGGAGCTTCTAGAGATAAAGGCCGGTTTCGGCATTAAATCACGGGCGACACGTCCGACAAATGAATGGATTTTATGATCGTTGTGCGGAGTTCAGTCATGCTTCCTCAAGTCCGCCTGCACTTTCTCCCAAGCCGCGTCGGCTTCTGCTGCTAAGCGGTCGCGCTTGTCCTGCCACTCCCGCCACAGCGAATAGAGGCGAACCGCCGTGTTGTCGGCGACACGCTGCGCCTTGACTGCGCTGTCGTACTCGTCGAGGGATGAAAGGCGCGCCATTGATCGGTTCCCTTCAATGTTTGACGTTGGGCAACATGATTAACGGCGTGGCCGGGATGGCGTTCCATCCAAATTCTCATTTTTAGCCCTGCGCGTCGTCCGGCGGCCTGCGCTTTGCGGCACTGTGACCTAGGTCACCGCTAACGCCGCTCCCTTCATGCAAAAGTAATTTGCCTCCAGGTCCCCTGGGGCTGTTTCCTCTCGACTGGCCCGGCCGGCAAAACGCTCGCCGGGCCTTTTTCCGCAGGCCGCCGCGTTGGCGTTCCTGGACCAGCTCGCGCCGGCGCAGCGCACGCCGGTGCGCATGGAGGGCTTGCACAAAATGCGCGTCGCCAACGCCGGAACGCTGCTCAGCTACTTGGGCTGTATTGTCCCGGGCATGAAGCCCGCCAACGCCGGCCTGGTCAGCGTCGCCATCCGCGACACCGCCGCGGTCTGGGCGACCGCCATTTTGCCGGCGGACCGTGCGACCATTCTTGCCGCGCTCGCCAAGGCCGACGCGGCGGTCAAGGACGACGAGACTCGCAATAATCTTTCCTCCATCGAAACGCTGCTGACGGCAGCGAAGTAGGACATTTATCCCCGCGGCGGAGATACCAGGCCGTGCTAAGTTTGGTGGGGAGCGGACCGTTGAGCAGGAGAGAACGCAATGACGTACACAGTCGGCAGCTATCTCGCCAGGCGCCTCCAGCAAATCGGACTGAAGCACCATTTTGCCGTCGCCGGCGACTTCAATCTTGTGTTGCTCGACCAGTTGCTGACCGTCAAGGAACTGGCGCAAGTCTATTGCTGCAATGAGCTGAACTGCGGCTACAGCGCCGAGGGCTACGCGCGTGCGTGTGGGGTGGCAGCTGCCGTAGTCACTTTCAGCGTGGGCGGGCTTTCCGCCATTAATGCGATCGGAGGCGCCTACGCTGAGAATCTACCCGTTATCCTGGTATCCGGCGCACCCAATAGCAACGACCGCGCGACGGAGCATCTGGTTCACCACACGCTCGCGACGCACGATTGGTCTTACCAGTTTGAAATCGCCAAGAAGCTCACTTGCGCGGCAGTCTCTATCAATTTCGCGGCCGACGCGCCCCATCAGATCGACCACGCAATCCGCAGCGCGCTGCGCGAGAAGAAACCGGCGTATATAGAGATCGCATGCAACGTTGCGTCGGCTCCTTGTGCGGCGCCCGGCCCTGTCAGTGCGATCCTTGGCGAAGAGCCAAGCGACCCCGAGACCTTGCGTGCCGCCATTGCGGCAGCTGCGGAATTTCTGCAGGGCAAGCAGAAACCAGTCCTGCTCGTCGGCAGCAAGCTGCGCGCAGCGCGCGCCGAAAAGCAGGTGATCGAGCTCGCCGAAGCGCTCGGCTGTGCCGTCGTCGTCATGGCCGCAGCGAAGAGCTTCTTTCCGGAGGATCATCCCCAGTTCGCCGGTATTTACTGGGGCGAGGTTAGCGCCCCCGGCGCACGAGAGATTTTCGACTGGGCAGACAGCGTGGTCTGCATCGGCACAATCTTTAACGACTATTCGACCGTTGGCTGGACCGCAATGCCGAGCGGTGCGGGCGTGCTGACGGCTGATCAGCACCGGGTCTTTCTGGAAGGGTACGATTTCGGCCGCGTCCATTTGCGTGACTTCCTTTCCGGCCTGGCCGGCAAAGTGCAGAAACGCCCGGCGACAATGGTCGAGTATCAGCGCATCCGCCCCCGACCGCAGCCCGAGCAACCCGCCAAGCCTGACGCGAAGCTGAAGCGCACCGAAATTTTTCGCCAGGTTCAGAGCCTCATTACTACCGATACGGCAGTGATCGCCGAGACGGGCGATTCCTGGTTCAATGGCATGGCAATGAAACTACCGGGTGGAGCGCGCTTCGAGATCGAGATGCAGTGGGGCTCCATCGGGTGGGCCGTGCCAGCCACATTCGGCTACGCGGTTGGCGCGTCGAGCCGGCGCATTATCGCCCTGATCGGTGACGGGTCATTTCAGCTGACCGCGCAAGAGGTGGCACAGATGATCCGGCGGAGGCTGCCTGTGATCATCTTCCTCATCAACAATCACGGATACACGATCGAGGTCGAGATCCACGACGGCCCTTACAACAACATTAAGAACTGGGACTATGCCGGGCTGATCCATGCATTCAACGCCGAGGACGGTCGCGGCCGCGGCTTGCGCGCGACCAATGGTGGAGAACTGCAGGAAGCCATCAAAGTGGCGCTCGCAAACCGTGACGGGCCGACGCTGATCGAATGCATCATCGATCGCGATGATTGCTCACCCGACCTCATTTCTTGGGGTCGCCAAGTAGCGAAAGCTAACGCCCGGCCGCCTCGACCGCAATAAGACCGGCGCGCGAGTGGCTGCGCGAGCGCCGCGCGTGCGATCGACGTGTGAGCCCCGGCAACGGTCAATTTTGTTCGCCGTATCGCTCGTGCACGGCAGCAGCGATGAATATTTTCCGTCCCTCGCTACTCGATTGTGCGCCTTGGCTGGCGCACCAATCCGGGAATGTTTCGGGATCGATGCGGACGCGCAGCACGACGTGTCCGTAGGAAGTCAGACCCCGTTCCATTTCCTCGGCCATCTTGCGCCACTCTCTCCAGGTACCCGGCAGCTTATTGCCGTCATCAAAAATTCGCGGCAGCGCGGGGTAGTCTTCTTCGTCGATCCAATAAACGCCGACCGCTGGAGGTCGCGTGTCCGGTTCCGTGGTCATGCCGATCTTTCTGGCGCGGGCGGCCGGTGTGGACAGACCACGGCGGCGGGAAACGGCGAGGCGCAGCCATGATCTCCTTTAAGGTGCGGTCCGCTCCCTTTTGGCCTTCAATTCACTCCGTAAATCATTGATCTATTTGGTGAGCCCGGACGGGCTCGAACCGTCGACCCCGTGATTAAAAGTCACGTGCTCTACCGACTGAGCTACGGGCTCACCTAACGCGCTCAGATACTGAAATTAGCCGGGCTTTACCAGTGTTACCGGCACTGGAACGCCTTGGGGCGCTTTTTCCCTTGGGTTTTGCTAGGTTTGCGCCTTGCGCCGGGGTGAGGGGCAACACGAGGATCAGTCCGATGCCGATCGTCAATCGCATCGCCGACCTGCACAACGAGATCAAGGCTTGGCGGCATGATTTCCATGCCCATCCGGAGCTGCGCTACGACGTGCACCGCACGGCGGCCTCGGTCGCCGACAAGCTCAAAAATTTCGGCTGCGACGAGGTGGTGCCCGGCATCGGCCGCACCGGCGTGGTCGGCGTCATCCGCGGGCGGAAGCCCGGCAACAAGGTTTTGGGCCTGCGCGCCGACATGGACGCGCTGCCGCTCGAGGAAGAGACCGGCCTGCCGTACCAGTCGACGGTTCCCGGCAAGATGCACGCCTGCGGCCATGACGGGCATACCGCGATGCTGCTCGGCGCCGCCAAATATCTCGCCGAGACGCGCAACTTCGCCGGCACCGCGGTGGTGATTTTCCAGCCGGCGGAGGAGGGCGGCGCCGGCGCCGCGGCGATGATCAAGGACGGGCTGATCAGCCGGTTCAAGATCGACGAAGTCTACGGCATGCACAATTATCCCGGCATTCCGCTCGGCCAGTTCGCCATCCGTCACGGCGCGATCATGGCGGCCGCCGACCATATCGAGATCGACATCGAAGGCCGTGGCGGCCATGCGGCGCGCCCGCACTTTGCCATCGACACAATTTTGGTCGGCTGCCAGATCATCAATGCGCTGCAATCGATCGTGTCGCGCAATGTCGACCCGCTGGAATCGGCGGTGGTGTCGGTCTGCATGTTCCAGGCCGGCCACACCGACAACGTCATTCCGCAGCATGCCAAGCTCAAAGGCACGGCGCGCAGCCTCAAACCGCGGGTGCGCGAGCTTCTGCACAAGCGCATCGTCGAGGTGGTCGAAGGCACCGCGCAGCTTCATGGCGCGACGGCGAAGATCACCTACCACAACGGCTATCCGGTGCTGGTCAACCACGACCGGCAGGCCGATTTTGCCGCCACGATCGCGCAGGAGATCTCCGGCAAGGACAAGGTCGATACCGACGTGGCGCCGCTGATGGGGGCGGAGGATTTCGCCTTCATGCTGCAGGAGCGGCCGGGCGCCTTCATCTTTGTCGGCAATGGCGACAGCGCGGGGCTGCATCACCCGGCTTACGACTTCAACGACGAGACCATTCCGGTCGGCACCTCGTATTGGGTGCGGCTTGCGGAAACGGCGCTGAAGGGGTGAGTTCCGTCATTGCGAGGAGCAAAGCGACGAAACAGTCCAGTCCGATCGCTGGCTGGATTGCTTCGCTTCGCTCGCAATGACGAGGCGTAGTCTTACTGCGGCGCGGGTTCGGCGGTATCCGCCTTCGCCGGCTCGGCGATCACCGTGGTGATGACCTCCTGCGACTGCGGCAACAGGACTGCGGCCTTGCGCCCGATCGCGGCTTCGATGCGGCCCTCGACGCCCTGCCAGTAAGCGAACTCGTTGAACCGGGTGTCTTCGATGGTGGCGAGCGCGACGGCGGCGAGGAACGGCAGGCTCTGCACCACCAGCACGACAGCAAAGATGTTGATCTCGTGCACCTGTTTGTAATTGGTGACGACGAGCGTCGCCGCGCCGATCAGGAGCAGCGCACCGATCACCGCTTCCCAGAACGCCGGGAAATCCGGACCCTTGCGAGCGCTGCCGCCTTTGGCGGTGCGCAGGAACGGCATGCGGTCCTGGAACACGCCAATGCCAACCGCGCGCGCCACCGTCCATTGCACCGCCATGGCGGCACAGACCGCGCCCATCATGTCGCCCGGTGAGGCGCGCACGCGCAGTCGGTAGAGCGAGATGAAATGCGCCACCGAGATGGCGAAGGCGGCGAGGATCGGGATAGTGAGGATACGGTCCGGCACCGCGATATTGGCGAACGCGACCACCGGCACCCAGAGGATGTTAAGCAGCGCGACGACGACGCCGATGGCGTCGGAGCCCATCCAGTTGAGCCAGCCCAGCGAGTATTCGCGCTTCTGGTCGCGCGTCAGTCCGTCCACCCAGGGCAGCATGTGCCGCCAATGCTTGCGCACCAGCTGGAAGCCGCCGAAGGCCCAGCGGTGGCGCTGGCGCTTATAGGATTCGAAGGTGTCGGGCAGTAGGCCGTGGCCGTAGCGGCGATTGGTGTAATGCGCGGCCCAGCCGCGTTCGAGGATCGCCAGCCCGAGATCGGTATCCTCGACGATGGTGTCGCTCGACCAGCCGCCGACGCTCTCGATCGCGGCGCGGCGGATCAGGCACATGGTGCCGTGCATGACGATGGCGTTGATCTCGTTCCGCTGCACCATGCCGATGTCGAAGAAACCGGCATATTCGGCGTTCATCGCCGCGTGCATCAGCGTACGGCCGCCGTCGCGATGGTCCTGCGGCGACTGCGCGAAGCCGACATGCGGATCGGCGAACAGCGGCACCAAATCCTTGAGCCAGTCGCGGGCGACGACATAGTCGGCGTCGATGCTACCGATGATTTCCGCGTCCGGCGCGGTGTGCGACAGCGCGAGCCGCAGCGCGCCGGCTTTGTAGCCGGCGAGGTTCTCGACACGGACGAATTTGAAGCGCTCGCCGAGCTCGCGGCAATGATCCTCGAGCGGCCGCCACAGCGCCGGATCGGGCGTGTTGTTGATGACCAGAATGCACTCGAAGTTGCAATAATCGAGCCGCGCCAGCGCATCGAGCGTCGCCTTGAGCATTTCCGGCGGTTCGCAGCAGGCGGGGACATGGATCGACACTTTCGGCGCGAACGGCTCCGGAACGAGCGGCGGCGAATTGGCCAGTCGCCGCGGCGCACGGCCAAAGGCGATCGCGGCGATCTCGTCGATGCGCGCCAGCGCAATCGCAACGAGCGGCATCAGCAGCAGGATACCGAAGCCGAGCGCGAACGCGGCGCCGGGAACGAAGTAATGGCCCTTCCAGAACGCCACGATGGCGGCGAACCAGGCGCCGACCGCATTGGCCGACACCGCAAGTACGGTCGCTTGGGTGATGCTTACCCCGGCCATGGCGAGGATTGGCAGCGACAGCAACAGGCCGAACAAGACGGCCAGTCCGGCACGCTTTAAGTAATCGGGATCGGTGATCGCTCCGGTCCAGGAGAACTTGGCCTGCCGGGAGGCGTCGAAGATGCCCCAATAGGGACCGACGCCGCCTTCCATCGTCTTCCACGGCTGATCGATGGCTTCGACGATGTTGTAGTCGATGCCGTAGGCCTCGGCGCGGGTGGCGAAATCGCGCAACACCTCGGCCTGCTCGATGCGGCCGGGATAGGCTTTGTGGAAGTTATAGCCCGCGCTCGGCCAGCCGAATTCGGCTATCACGATGCGCTTGCCGGGGTGCATCTGGCGCAGCTTGTCGTAGAACGAAATGGAGAGGTCGACGGCATGGGTGGCGTCGACGCCTTCCCAGTACGGCAGGATATGGGCGGCGATAAAGTCGACGGCTGAGGCGAGCTCCGGATGGTCGATCCAGACTGTCCAGATTTCGCCAGTCGTTACAGGGACCGGGCTCGATCGCTTCACTTTTTGGATGAGCTTGATGAGAGCGTCCACGCCCATCTCGGCGCGCAGCGTCGTCTCGTTGCCGACGATGATGCCGTCGACATTGCTGTAGTGCCGGGCAAGGTTCAGCGCGGACTGGATTTCGCGCTCGTTACGGGCCTGATCCTTGTCGATCCAGGCGCCGACGGTGACTTTCAGACCGAATTCCGCGGCGATGGGCGGCACGAGTTCGGCGCCGCCGGTAGCTGAATAGGTGCGGATCCCGCGGGTGTAAGGGGCAATCGCCTTGAGGTCGGCGCGGATCTGTTCGGGGGTCGGGCGGGGGCCGTAATCGGGGTGCTGGGAGTCGGCAAACGGAGAATAAGAGACGCTCTCAAGCTGACCGGTGAAAGCCGGAGCTGTGCCAACTGGTCTCAGCAGAGCCCACATGCCGGCGTTCACGCACGCTACGAGCGCGAGCACGGCAGCGACGGTGCGCATGGACTTCTAAACCAAGCGGGGCGAACCACACAGGCCCGAACCTGCCCCCAGGTCCGACGATGGTCGTAAGGAGAGGCACCCTTGCGAGCGGCAGTCGCTAAGTTAGCGGCGGGTAATGGCAAATTCAAGACAACAAAACGCGAGCAGCGACGCTTCGGCGCACAAAAAATTGTTTTGCTAAACGCCGGCGCGCTAATGCGTCGCAGTGGCGGCGGGAGCCGCCGCCGAAGCGGCCGGCGGCGGGTCCACAAGGGTCGGATTGATCCAACACGTCTGAACCCGGCCATTCAGGCTGTCGGCCGCCTTCGGATCGATGCTGTTGGAATGCTGCACCAGGCAGCGAAAAGCCGCCTGAATATGACCGCTCGGGCAACCGAAACGGTCGTAGAGGTCGAGGTGCCGGAAGGCGGTATCGAGATCATCCCGCCACAGCAGGCTGACGACCCGGCGGCCCAGCCAAACGCATTCCGGGTTACCGGCCGGGCCGTTGAGGGCGCGTTGCGCCTCGGCATATTCGTCGACTTTTGATTGGTCCGGGGCAGCCGTTGCCGGGGCGGCTTGCTGGTCGGGCGCCGGATTTGGCGGGTTGTTCTGAGCGAAGGCGCTTCCGGGAACAAAGAGGCAAACGGCAAGGCACAAGCCGCCGGCAACGCTGAGGACACGGTGAAACATGGTTCCCTTAAAAGCTGATCTTGGGTGACGTAAACCGATGGACCGGCGTTTCCCCACACCTTGCGCCGGTCATTCCAGGAGCCACCTTTTGGCAGCCCGATTGGGTCACTATTGCGGCGGCCCGGCAGCAAAATGAACGCCTTAGAGAACACCGCAACTGGGTGGATTTGTCCAGCGCGGCTTGGCATCGGCTTCGGCCAAGGCTAATGCGAAACGGTGTTTCGCCCCACGGACGGAAATTCCATCGGCGCGGCGCTTGCGCATTTCGCAGTCACGGCGCTGGCGATCGGCATGGCGTGGTGGTGGCTCGGTGCGCCCATTCATTTGCCGCCGTCGCCGCTCGCCAACGGCGGCAAGCTTTACTGCGTCTCTTATGGACCGTTTCGTGACGGCCAGGATCCGCTGGTCGAGGGCACTTATGTGCCGCCGCAACAGATCGATGAGGATCTGGCGCTCTTGTCGCATTACACAAATTGCGTGCGCACCTACTCGACCGACAACGGTCAGGATCAGGTCGCTGCCATCGCGCAACGCCACGGGCTGAAAGTATTGCAGGGCATCCTGCTGTCGCCCAAGCCCGACGTGAATCGCCGTCAGATTGCGACAGCCATCGCGCTCGCCAAGCAATATCCCGACGTCATTTCCGCAATCGTTGTCGGCAACGAAGTGCTGCTGCGCGGCGACATGTCGGTCACCGACCTCGAAGCGAACATCCGCGAGGTGAAATCGCAGGTGACGGTGCCGGTCACCTATGCCGACGTCTGGGAATACTGGCTGCGCTACAGCGATCTGCAGAGCGCGGTCGACTTTGTCACTATTCATATCCTGCCCTATTGGGAGGATTTTCCGCTGCCGGCGTCGGTTGCCGCCGCCCACGTCGACGACATCCGCAAGAAAGTCGCCATCGCCATCCCCAACAAGGAGATCATGGTCGGCGAGGTCGGCTGGCCTTCCGCGGGGCGGATGCGCGAAGGTGCGCTGCCGTCGCCGGCCAACCAGGCCCGCGTGATCGAAGAAAGTGTGACGCTGGCGCAGCGCGAGCATTTCCGCCTCAACGTGATCGAGGCTTTCGATCAACCGTGGAAGCGTCAGCTCGAAGGCGCCACCGGCGGCTATTGGGGAATTTTCGATCACGGCACTGGCGCGCCCAAATTCAGTTTCGACGGCGTCGTCTCCAATCATCGGCAATGGCCGATGCAGGCGACCGAGGGAATTCTGCTCGCAGCCTTGGTCTTTGCCGGCGCCTGGTTCGGGGGCAGCGGCAAAGATTCTCAGCCAATGCTGTGGTTGAAGATTGCTGCGCTTGCCTTCCTGCCCTGCCTGTTGTTCGGCCTGACGATGGAAAAACTGCCGGTCGACAGTTTCGGCGTGATTGGCTGGATACGCGGATTGGCTTTTGCTGCAACCGCTGCCGCGGCGCCGATCGTCTGCGCCGCCGCTTGTGCGGCGGGCCGGACACCGCCGACTTTCGCCGCAATGCTGTCGCGCTCGGACACACCGCGCGAGCCGCTTGGTAGCGCGCTCGGCATTGTTCTCACCGTACTCACTTTGCTTTCGGTGCAAACCGCGCTCGGGCTGGTATTCGACCCTCGATATCGCGACATTCCATTTGCCGTAGAGAGCGCGGCGGTGCTGCCGTTTCTGGTGCTTATGATTTCGACGTCGCGCGCTACCGGCCCGCGCGCCATGGCGGAAGCTGTGGCGGCTGCCGTGCTCGCGGCGTCGGCGCTCTACATTGCGTTCAACGAAGGCTTTGCCAACTGGCAGGCGATCTGGCTTTGCGCCGGCTTTCTCGGGCTCGCCGTTATTCTGTGGCGGGCGCGGGACGCGCAAGGCTGAGGATAAGAATTGCGGCGGCCAGCGCCGACAGATCGGCATTGTGCAACACGACGCCGAATCCTGCCGCCGCCAGCGCGACCGACATCAACACGATCGACGGCCGTATCAGATTAAGAAGCGCAACTGCCAGCGCCGCTTCGCCGAATACGCCGTGATTGAAAAACATGATCGAGAGACGAAAGGCGCTGCACAGCCAGGTGTCGAGACCGCCCTGACAGGCCAATTCGACCGTGACGTTCTCGATCGCCATGTAGCGGATATAAAGCGCCTCGCCGACCGACAGAAATGCAACGATCAGCAGCCAATTGGTCTGCCGCGCGGTCGGAAGAAAAAGGGGTCGGCGCATTGTGAGGAACTGTCTCGGTAAGTCTCGAACCTACCAGACGCCTCACCGCAGCGTAATATGCTGGCCGTCGAAGAAAGTCGGTTGGCAGAATTGCCCGAAGGCGGTCAGCGCCGCGCAGAGTTGCGCCGCCGCCGCGGGCTGCGCGATCGGTCCGGCGATCAGCCGCAGCTCGACCCGGTTGGCGTGGGGAACTTCCTTAACGCTCACGACCGGCTGCAATCCCTCCAACAGTTGCGGATGTGCTTCGTGGATTGCGGCCCAGCGCGTGCGCAGCGCCTGGATGGTCGCTCCGCTACCGATATCGACGCCAAACTCGGCGCGCGGAACCGCCGGCAGCGAGGCATCGACCGGCGGCTGGATCGAAGCGAGTAATACCGCTGTGGCTTGCGGCGGCGCCTCCGGGGCGTTCAACGACGTACTCTCTGTCGCCGTGGTCATCACGGTTGGCCCGTCTGGGGAGCGCCGCTCCGCGCTGGCCGCTTTTGCCGCCGCGATCTGCCTCGTGACCGAGCCGGTGACATCGGACACATCCTGCTCGACAGCGGAGAGCCTCGTCTTGATCTCGGCATCGTTGGCCGCAAGCCCGCGCACGGCCTCGGCGAGGCGCTCAGTCGCGGCCTCGGCATCGAATTGCTGCGGCCGCGCATCGGCCTGCGCGACATCGCCACCGCTGAATACGAGCGCGATCCTTTGCATGCCGACGGGCGTGCGGCCGGCGAGCACCGCGACCAGCAAGGCGAAGGCCGCGCTGGTGGCCCATACCATGAGGCGCCGCAGGCGCTGCATGGTAAAAGGCTTCTGCGTTGCGGCTGGCTTTCGGACAACCCGCGGCACTTCCGCTTTAATGGCTTCCGCAAGATCGAGCATAAGGCGCTCCGGCCATTGCCAAGCGAATCAATGCTAAAAAACTAGCAGATTCTGCCGTTTGCGGCTTCGTATCGACGGCGGGCGCCCGGAGTTCCGCAGTGTCTAAGCGGCGGAAATTCGTGACTTTCGCCAGCAGATCGCCAGTTTGCTGGGGCATGATCTTGTCCGAAAACCGGTTTCCAGTTTTTGGGATCATGCCCTAAGAGAGCGCCGCGGAGATGGCGATGAAGGCCGAGAGATGAAGGGCAGGACTTGCCTTGGGATCGTGCTTGCGGCCGGCGAAGGCACCCGGATGCGCTCGCTGCGGCCGAAAGTGCTGCACACAATCGCCGAAAAGACTCTGCTCGCGCATGTTCTCGGCGCACTCGCCGAGGCCGGCGTGACCGCGACCGCTGTTGTGATTGGCCCAGAACACGGCGCGGTTGCCGCGGAGGCGAGCCGGGTCATGCCGGCAGCCAAAACTTTCGTGCAGCGCGAGCGGCGGGGAACCGCGCATGCCGTACTCGCCGCGAAGCCCGCGATCGAATCCAAAGCCGATGATATTCTGATCGTCTACGGCGACACGCCGCTGCTACGGCCCGCGACTTTGACTAGGCTGCGCCAAGCGCTCGCCGAAGGTGCGGCGATCGCGGTGCTTGGCTTTCATCCCGCCGATCCGTCCGGCTATGGACGTCTGATCATGGCGGGTGACGAGCTTGTCGCTATCCGCGAAGAGGCCGACGCCAGCGCGAGCGAGCGCGCGATCACGCTCTGCAACGGCGGCATCATGGCATTTGCCGGCAACAGCGCGCTTGCCATCCTCGAGCGGATCGACAACCACAATCGCAAGAACGAATTCTATCTGACCGATGCGATCGAAATCGCGCGCGGCATGAAGCTTCGCACGGTCGCGGTCGAAGTCGAGGAGGACGACGTGCGCGGCATCAACACCAAGACCCAGCTTGCCGAAGCGGAAAACGTGGCGCAGCAACGGTTGCGGCAATCGGCGCTCGACGCCGGCGTCACGCTGGTGGCGCCGGAAACCGTGTTTCTTTCCGCGGACACCAAATTCGGCCGCGATGTCGTGGTCGAACCCTATGTCGTGTTCGGCGAGAAAGTGACGGTCGAAGACGGCGCGGTCATTCACTCGTTCTCGCATCTCGCGGGCGCCCATGTCGGCAAGGGCGCGTCGGTCGGCCCATTTGCGCGCTTGCGTCCGGGCACCGAACTCGGCGAAGGTTCGCGCATCGGCAATTTCGTCGAGGTGAAAGAGGCGGTGATCGAAGCCGGCGCCAAGGCCAATCACCTGAGTTACATCGGCGACGCGTTCGTCGGCGCCAATGCCAATATTGGCGCCGGCACCATCACCTGCAATTACGACGGCAAGGAAAAGCATCGCACCGAGATCGGCAAAGACGCCTTCATCGGCTCGAACTCGGCGCTGGTCGCCCCTGTTAAAGTCGGGGAGGGTGCCTATGTCGCTACCGGTTCGGTCATTACCGAAAACGTGCCGCCGGATGCGTTGGCTTTGGCACGCGGCCGCCAGACCATTAAGGAAGGCTGGGCATCGCGCTTGCGGGGCTTGAAATCGCTCGGCAAAAAGAAGCCGCATTCGCGCGATTGATCGGCCCTGGCGCGGTATGTCACGAAACGAAAACTATTTTGATTATCGCCATTTAAATGGTTGCGCTTTAAAAGTTAACGGCGCGCCGGGCCAGGTTTGCAGCGGCGTTGAGGAGAGTTCTCGGCGGCATGTGCGGCATTATCGGAATTATCGGGCGGGAACCGGCGGCGCCGCAGCTTATCGATGCGCTCAAACGCCTCGAATACCGCGGTTACGATTCCGCGGGCGTCGCTACGCTCGAGGACGGCAAGCTCACGCGGCGGCGCGCGGAGGGTAAGCTCAAAAACCTCGAAAGCCGGCTGCTTCGCGAGCCGCTTAGCGGAACCATCGGCATCGGTCATACGCGCTGGGCGACGCATGGCCGCCCGACCGAGAACAACGCGCATCCGCACGCCACCGAAAAGCTCGCGGTCGTCCACAACGGCATCATCGAGAATTTCAGCGAGTTGCGGCGCGAACTGGAAAAGAAGGGCGCAAAATTCGCGACCGACACCGATACCGAAGTCATCGCCCATCTCGTTACCGAAGAGATGAAGCGCGGTGCGTCGCCGGTTGAGGCGGTAAAAGCTGCGCTGCCGCGCCTGCGCGGCGCCTTCGCGCTCGCTTTTTTGTTTGCCGGGGAAGAGAATCTGTTGATCGGCGCGCGCAAGGGCTCGCCGCTTGCGGTCGGCTTCGGCGACGGCGCCATGTATGTCGGTTCCGATGCGATCGCGCTGGCGCCATTTACCGACGTGGTCAGCTACCTTGAGGACGGCGACTGGGTCGTCGTCACGCGCAGCGGCGCCGAGATCCACGACAGCGACGGCAAAATCGTCGAACGCACCGTGCTGAAATCGCAAGCCTCGGTGATGCTTATCGACAAGGGCAACCATCGCCACTTCATGGCGAAGGAAATCGCCGAACAACCCGAGGTCGTCGGCCATACCCTGGCGAATTATCTCGACATGTCGACCGAGCGTGTCGCGCTGCCGTTCAAGCTGCCGTTCGATTTCCGCAAGCTCAACCGCGTTTCGATCGCCGCCTGCGGCACCGCCTATTACGCCGGCATGGTGGCGCGCTACTGGTTCGAGCATTTTGCCAAATTGCCGGTCGAGGTCGATATCGCCTCGGAATACCGTTATCGCGACGTGCCGCTCGAAGCCGGCAATCTCGCGATCTTCGTCTCGCAGTCAGGCGAGACCGCGGACACGCTGGCGTCACTGCGTTACGCGCGCGCGCATAAGCAGCACGTTCTCTCCATCGTTAATGTGCCGACGTCGAGCATCGCGCGCGAAAGCGACACCGTAATGCCGACGCTTGCCGGGCCGGAAATCGGCGTTGCTTCGACCAAAGCCTTTACCTGTCAGCTCGCGGCGCTGGCCGCGCTTGCGCTTGCCGCCGGCCGCGCGCGTGGCGTGTTGAGCGAAGCCGACGAGAAAGCGCTCGTTCATGCGCTGATCGAAGTGCCGCGGCATCTCAACGATGCGCTCGCGCTCGAGCCGCAGATCGAATTGCTTGCGCGCGATCTCGCCAAATCGCGCGACGTACTTTATCTCGGGCGCGGCACAAGCTTTCCGATTGCGCTCGAAGGCGCGCTGAAGCTTAAGGAAATCTCCTACATCCACGCCGAAGGCTATGCGGCCGGCGAGCTCAAGCACGGCCCGATCGCGTTGATCGACGAGAACATGCCGGTGATCGTCATCGCGCCGCACGACAGGGTGTTCGAAAAGACCGTATCGAACATGCAGGAAGTTGCAGCGCGCGGCGGCAAGCTGATCTTGATGAGTGATGCTAAAGGCGCGGCTGAGGCTAACGATGATCAGTCGGTGCTGACACTGACGCTGCCGACCGTGCATCCCGCAGTAGCGCCGATTATTTATGCGGTGCCGGTGCAGCTCCTGGCCTACCACACGGCCGTCATCATGGGCACCGACGTCGACCAGCCGCGCAATCTCGCCAAATCGGTAACCGTCGAATAGGCAGCGTTTTTCGGCTCCGTCGATGACGCTGTGCAAGACCCAGGCGCAGCCATATATGTCCAGCAATACGCGGAGGCGGCGGCAGCGACCATGAGCGACATCAATCAGCAGCCAAGACCGCCGGCAGGTGTGGCCAAGTCCAGCGTCAGGTCCGGTTTCGTGGCCCGGATTCGCACCTATTTCCTTACCGGTCTGATCGTCGCCGGACCGGTGGCGGTGACGGCGTGGCTGATCTGGTGGTTCGTGACCTGGGTCGACAATCTGGTCAGCCCTTTCATTCCGCGCGCCTACCTGCCAGAAACCTATTTGCCGATGAAAATTCCGGGCCTCGGCCTGATCATCGTGTTCCTGGCGCTGACGCTGCTCGGCTTTCTCACGGCGAATTTAATCGGCCGCAAGCTCATCGAACTCGGCGACAGGTTGTTAAACCATATGCCGATCGTGCGGCCGATCTATCGCACCGCCAAGCAGATTTTCGAGACGCTGTTCTCCAAATCGGAAACCAGCTTTCGCCGCGTAGCTCTTGTCGAGTTTCCGTCGCCCGGAATGTGGTCGCTGGTGTTCCTGACGCAGCCGCCGACGACTGAAATTTCAGACCGCTTGCCGGCGACTGAGCACGTTTCGGCGTTCATGCCGTGCACCCCGAACCCGACCACGGGATTTTTCTTTTACGTGCCGCAGCGCGAGGTGATCGCACTCGATATCACGGTCGAGCAGGCGATGACACTGATCATGTCGGCCGGCATGGTGCAGCCCGGCGCCGATGCGCAGACGCAGAACAAGCTCGCCGCGCTGGCGCAAACTGCGCGCGCCGCACAGGCCGCGCGCAAGGCCGAACCGACCGCCGTCGAATGACCTGTGCCTCGAGCGAACCAAATAATGCCTGGAGCGACGTGAACGCAATTTAATGCTGGGGCAAGATGAACTTGCCCTTGCTGCCGTCGACTAATCGGTATGTTTGAGCCGCATAGGAGGCGACAATGAATTTCGCGCAGGCCGTCAAGGCGGGATTTTCAAACTGCCTGAATTTCAACGCCCGCACCACGCGATGGGATTATGTGTGCTGGCTCCTTTTCTGGGTGCTTGGCGGTTATGCGGCCTCACTGATCGATAGTGCTGTACTTCACGAGGCAACGCGGTTCGGCGCGGTCAACATCGCTTTCAACGTAATCGTGCTGTTGCCGACAGTCGCGGGCACGGTCCGCCGGCTGCATGACACGGGCCGCAGCGGCTGGTGGCTTCTAATCGTGCCGGGCGTGACGGGCGCCATGACCGCGGTCGCGATCTACACCGGCTATTTCGCGATGCCGCTGATCGTGATTTTCGCCGGCCTCGGCATATTGATCTATTGGCTGCGCGGACCCGGCACACCTGGCCCGAACCGCTTTGGCCCGAGGCCAACTGGCTTCGTCACAATTACTCCGCGTCCCGCTACGTGATAATATCGTCCGCACGATGCGCCATCGCGACATCGATCGTGCGGGACGGCGATGACCTTCCGGGAAGCTATCCGATCGGGATTTTACAATTACGCCAAGTTCTCCGGGCGGGCTGCGCCATCGGAGTTCTGGTACTGGGTGTTGTTCACCATCGTCACGGCGTTTGTCGCCGGCATCGTCGATGCACTGCTGTTTCCGTCGATGGCGCATGTTTCACCGATTGCCGACGTCTTCTCGCTGTTCGTTTTTGTGCCGAATATTTCTGTAATGGTCCGGCGTCTGCACGATACCGACCGCAGCGGCTGGTGGGCACTGTTGGGCTTGGTGCCTCTGATCGGCCTGATCCTGATCGTCTGGTGCATCGAGCAGGGATCCGCGGGCAGCAACAGGTTTGGACCCAGTCCGCCGCACGACCGCTTTGTTTAGCCCGCGCCCAATGGTCTGATCGCTTCGTTGCTGCTATGCTCGACTGCCAAAGTCAGTCGGGGGCCATCATGAATTTCTGGCAAGCAATCTGGTCGGGCTTCTACCATTACGTAAAATTTTCCGGACGGGGCATTCGCTCGGAATATTGGTACTGGGTGCTGTTCACGATCATCGGCGGCCTTGCGACTGGGACGCTCGATTACGCGATGTTCCCAGATGCAAACGGCTCGCCGCTCAATTCCATATTCGATCTCGTCACCTTCTTGCCGAGCCTTGGGATCGCGATCCGGCGGCTCCATGATATCGATCGCAGCGGCTGGTGGGTGCTCATCGCGCTGACCATTATCGGCGTCTTTGTGCTGCTCTATTGGGCCGCCCAAAAGGGCACGCACGGGCCAAACCGCTTCGGACTGGATCCGTTGGAGAGCCTCGGCCAGATTACCCAGCGACCGGCGACCTCCTGATTAGCCCGCGCCGAGCAATCTGATCGCTTCGTCGCGGCCGAACAGATAAAGTAGATCGCGTAAGCCTTGTCCGCGCGGCGTTTGCAATTTCGGATCGCGCGTCAGCATCAGCGCGGCATCGTCGCGCGCGGCCGCAAGGAGCTTGCCGTGGACGCCGATCTGGGCGATGTGGAAACCGGGTTCGCCGCTTTGCCGGGTACCGAGCAGATCGCCTTCGCCGCGCAGCCTTAGATCCTCCTCGGCGATCCGGAAGCCGTCGTCGGTCTCGCGCAAGATGGCGAGCCGCGCCTTGGCGGTGACGCCGAGTGGCGGCTTGTAGAGCAGAATGCAGACCGAGCGCTCGGCGCCGCGGCCGATGCGGCCGCGCAATTGATGCAGTTGCGCAAGCCCGAACCGCTCGGCGTGCTCGATCACCATGACGCTTGCCTCCGGCACGTCGACGCCGACCTCGATGACAGTCGTCGCCACCAGCAAACGGGTTTCGCCGGCGGCGAAGCGCTCCATGGCGCGATCCTTGTCCGGCCCGCGCATGCGGCCGTGGACGATATCGACCGCGTCGCCGAACCGTTTTTGGAAATCATGGAAGCGCTCCTCGGCAGCGGCGAGGTCGACGCTTTCGCTTTCCTCGACCAGCGGGCACACCCAATAAACGCGCCGGCCTTCGTCAAGCGCGCGCGCAACCGCTTCGATCACTTCGGATAGCCGCGACAGCGGCACGGCGCGGGTATCGATCTTTTGCCGGCCGGCGGGTTTTTCACGCAGCTCGGAAATATCCATGTCGCCGAAATAAGTCAGCACCAGCGTGCGCGGGATCGGCGTTGCGGTGAGCACGAGGAGATCGACCGCTTCGCCCTTGCGCGCCAGCGCCAGCCGCTGATGCACGCCGAAGCGGTGCTGCTCGTCGACGACGGCGAGCGCGAGATCGCGGAACGCGACATTGTCCTGGAACAGCGCGTGCGTACCGACGACGAGATCGATATCGCCGGCGGAGAGACCTGCCAAAATCTCCTGCCGGTCGCTGCCGCGGTCGCGGCCGGTGAGGATCGCAAGCCTGATGCCGGCGGCGCGGGCGAGCGGCGCGATGGTGGCAAAATGCTGGCGCGCCAAAATTTCGGTCGGCGCCATGAACGCCGCCTGACGTCCGGCCTCGATGACATGCGCCGCGGCAAGCAGCGCGACGACGGTCTTGCCCGAGCCGACATCGCCGTGCAGGAGCCGCAGCATGCGTTGCGGCTGCGCCAGATCGGCGACGATGTCGGTGACGGCGCGCCCTTGCGACGGCGTGAGCGAATAGGGCAACGCCGCGGCGATACGTTCGCGCAGCCGCCCTTCGGCGGCGCTGCCGCGGCCGGCGCGGGTGCGCATATGCGCGCGCAGCAAAGCGAGCGCGAGCTGGCTCGCCAAAAGTTCGTCATAGGCAAGTCGCGACCAGGCCGGGCTCTGCGGCTCGATGTCTTCGGGCGCGGCAGGACGGTGGATGGTGCGCAGCGCATCGGCAAAGGCCGGCGACGCGTTGCGCGCGAGCCACGCCGCATCCTGCCATTCCAGTAGCACCGGCAGGCGACCGAGCGCCGCATCCATCGCCTTGCTTACCTGCAGAGGATGCAGGCCTTCGGTGAGCGGATAAACCGGATCGAGCAGCGGCAGTTTTGCCAAACTTTCGGCATCGACCACGCGGTCGGGGTGCACCATCTGCAAATGGCCGTCGTAGAGGGTCGCGGTACCCGACACGTAGCGCAGCTCGCCGACGGGCAGGAGCTTCTCGACATAATCCTTGCGCGCGTTGAAATAGGTGATGGTCAGCGTGTTGGTGTCGTCGCTGGCGTCGATATTGTACGGCGCGCGCGGCCGGTTCGGCGGCGGCGGGCGGTGCTTGTCGATGGTGACGGCAACGGTGACCACCGTGTCCGGCTTGATCTCGGAAAGCTTCGGCTGCCGGCTGCGGTCGACAAAGCGCACCGGCAGGTGAAACAAGAGATCGATGATGCGCGGCGGCTCGCTGTCGCCGCGGCTCAACAGCCGCGCATAAAGCTTCTCCAGCTTCGGCCCGATGCCGGGCAATGTTTTGAGCGAAGCGAAAAGTGGATTGAGGACCGGCGGACGCATGGAATCCCGCTGACATTCGGCGCGCCGCCCTCTATATACCCGTCGCCCGGCCGCGTCCGGGCTTTTGGTGTTTGGCGCGCATGATCCCGGAAAAGTGGCCGCCGGTTTTCCGTAAGGATCATGCGCCATTGAAACGACCCCGATGACCTCACGATCGAGCCAGGGACTGGACGTGCGCCGCCGCAAGCTTCTGTTCCGGGCGTGGCGGCGCGGCGTGCGCGAAATCGATTTGATCGTCGGCCGTTTCGCCGACGCCTTCATCGACAAGTTCGACACCCCCGCGCTCGACGATTTCGAGCGGCTGATCGAAGTGCCCAACGCCGAACTCTATAGCTGGGTGACCGGCGACGAAGCCCCGCCCGCCGAGCACGACACCGCTGTGTTGCGCGATCTGATCGGTTTCCACAGTCGCGCCGGGCAGGGGGCGAAACCGCAATGACGACGGCTTCCGCTTTGCTGACCGCATCTCCGGCCGGGCGGCTTCGCCCCGGCAAACCGCTGACGCTGGCCGGCATCGCCGACGGCGCCGAAGGGCTTGTCATCGCCGATCTCGCCCGCGCCGTTGCCGCAGGCGACAAGCCGCCGGCGATTTCGCTCACGGTGGTCTGCCGCGACGGCTCGCGGATGGTGACGCTCCACCGCGCGTTAAACTTCTTCGCGCCCGACATCGAAGTGCTGGAATTCCCGGCCTGGGATTGCCTGCCTTACGACCGCGTCTCGCCGTATGCCGCCGTGGTCGCGGCGCGCATGATGACGCTCGCGCGCCTCGCCCGCGTAAAGGGCCGCGATCATCCATCGGTGCTGCTCACCACGGTGAACGCCATTCTGCAGCGCGTGCCGGAGCGCGAGCTGATCGCCCGGCAATCGCTCTCGGCGGCGCCCGGCAACATTGCGCCGATGGCCGGCATCGCCGACGGCGCCGAAGGGCTTGTCATCGCCGATCTCGCCCGCGCCGTTGCCG
>Ga0181537_10001181_pt1 | contig 24298 bp, 15 predicted proteins | sample PEATcosm2014_Bin_39_FD_119765 | JGI IMG/M metagenome (GOLD analysis project Ga0181537, IMG submission 119765) | Peatland microbial communities from MTU Mesocosm Facility, Houghton, MI, USA - PEATcosm2014_Bin23_10_metaG | ecosystem: Environmental > Terrestrial > Soil > Wetlands > Peat | place...
GAAACCTCATCCATCTTGTACTTCCATCGGAATACCACCGGAGCTGCATTGACTTCTTGGAAATACAGGTGGATTCGCTGGATGAGTTCCTGTTTGCTCTGCACCCGGATCTCCCGGAGCATGCTGCGCGCCATCTTGCTGAACATATTCTCCACCAGATTGAGCCACGAACCGTGCTTGGGAACGAAGACGAACTGAAAGCGTTGCGGCCGACTCGCCAAGTAGCGTTGCGTTTCCTTCGAGATATGGGCGGAGTGATTGTCCAGAATCAGTCGCAACGTCGTGGCCGCCGGATAGGCCGCATCCAGCTTTTTCAGGAGCTCAATGAAGTCCTTGCTTTTATGTGTCTCGCTGACGATCTCGGTGACGGTGCCACGGTGCAGATCCAGCCCCGCCAGCAACGAAACGGTTCCCAGCCGTTCGTATTCGTAGTCCCGGGTCGGGCTGGCATGCTGCCCGGGCACGGGCGGCCGGTCGGGCGTTTTCTGCGCCAGCGCCTGAATACCGGGTTTCTCGTCGTAGGACACCGTGACCATCCCCGGCTCGCGAATCTCTCCACGCAGCAGTCCTTCATTCAGAATCTCTACTTCCTTGTAAACATGCAGTACCGCTGCCATCTTGGACTCGAACTCCGGGTCCCGTCGCTCCACATAGTAACGAACCTTATGCGGCCGCAGTTCTCCCTGCATCAAGATCTTATGCAGCTTGGAGCGGCTCACCCGCTCCAGTTCCGGGTACCCTGCGGCCCGGGCCTGCTGCCGTAGGTGGGCGGTCAGCAGACCGTAGGTCCATAACTCTTGGGCATAGCCCAACTCCTTGGGCTTCTGACAGGCGCAGTTCTGAACCCAAGCAATCGCCGCATCCGAAACCCGACGCGGCTTGCCCGAACGCGGTAATTCTCCTAAGGCCGCCTCGACGCCAAAGCGCAGGCATTTCTGGATGCAGAGCATCACCGTGTTGCGGTTCACTCCTTGGGCCCGCGCAATGGCTTGATCGCTCAGACCGGCGACCGAGTCCAGCAAGATCGCCGCGCGCACCGTACGCCTCTTCTGCTCGGTGCGCGACTTGCGGAGGCGCTCCAACATGCGCTGCTCGTCCTCGCTGAAGACCAGGAGCCGACGTCGCCTCTGAAAGGGCATGTCCCATTAAAACATTGCCGGGGTCATTTGCCTAGTTACTTAGAGAATACTCATCTAGTTGCCATGCCAATATCGCCGCGAATAGATAGAACACGCCAACAGAGAATCCGGCTGCCACAAAAAAGTCCCAATACGTGCGGTTGAAGCCCTGTATGTCAAAGTAAATTGACCGCATTGAGCCAAGAAGCGCATCCACTCCCCATCTCGGATCAGCTTGACGAAAGCCGAGTGTATGTCCTGTCGCGAAAAGAACCAGAAGAACGGCAGCGATTCTATAATACAGGGATGCTTTCATTTGTGTCTCCAGCGACCACGGCGTGATGGCGCAACAATTTCTTCGGTCATTCTGCGAACTCCCGATTCCGAAAGTTGATATTCTGCAAGGAACTAATCGGCCAATCTAACCGATGTGAGGTACGCCATTTTCACGGCAACCTAAGTGTAAGAGCGAGTCGGAACGGAATGTGACCAAAGCTTGCAATGTTGGGACGAAATCCTTCTAATCCGTCACTAGAAGACGAATAGCTTAGTCGGGCGACGCATTTCGTGCTATCCCGATTCTGACCCGATTCTGACCCAACCGTGATCTTGCTCACGAGCGTCGAGTCGGGTTCGCCTGTGCTTGCGGCTAGGTCGCACGCAAGGCATCGACCGGATTGGTGGAAGCCGCACGAGCCGCAGGAAGTCCTGAGGCAAGCAGTGCTATCGACATCATCGTGAAGGTTGCTCCGATATAAACGAGCGGATCGGTGCTACTTACATCGAAGAGGAACGAACTGATCAGTCGAGACGTGGCAAAGGATCCGAGGAGTCCAAGTCCACACCCAAGCAGTGCTAGCTTAATAGCGGATAGCAGAACAAGCCGGGCGACGGCGTTGCGCTGGGAACCCAGTGCCATACGAATGGCGATCTCCTGAGTGCGAAGGGAGACGGAGAATTCAACCACCACATAGATGCCGGTGAGGGCGAGCAAAAGTGCGCCCACGGCGAAAGCCGTCATAAGGCTAGTGTTGAAGCGGCGGGGGGCTTCAACATTTGAAATCACGTCTTCCATGGGTTGCATTTGATCGAGGGCAAGCAGCGGATCGATTCCCGAAATGGTTGAACGCAAGGCTTGAATCATCTGCTCAGAAGCAAGCCCGGAACGGAGGACGATATATCCACCTGCGGCCTGGGTGAGGTTTCCTAAAGCCGCGGAGCCTTCGAGTATCGCTGGCTGCTGTACCGGAAAGTACCATTGGTCGGTGCTGGGCTGATCGCGAGAGCCGATCTTGGTATCGGCCACGACCCCAACTACGGTTGCCCACGGAAGTCCTTTCTGCGGGTTGCCGACGTGGATGCGTTTGCCGACGGCGCGTTGACCTGGCCAGCAATGACGAGCCATGGACTGATTGACTATCACAACGAGTGGTGAGTGGGGATTATCGTCGGCGGTGAAGGTTCGGCCGTCGAGCAGGTGGATATCCAAAGCACGGAAGTAATCTCCGTGGGTGGATGCGAAACTTGCGAATTGCAGTTTCCAACTGGCGGCCGGCGCACCATCGATCGTGAAGGTCGCGCTTGAGGACAGGCCGGAGCCAGGAAGGCTACTCGTAATGCCGACTGCGGTGAGTCCGGGTTTGTTGGAAAGGTTGTCGATGACGGCTTGGTTGAAGGTGTTGACTGATGCATCGGTTGGATATTGTCTGAGGGGAAGCTGATAGGTGGCTACAAGCACGTGGTCAGGCCGGAAGCCGGGGTCGATCGCGAGCATCTCCTGGAAGCTGCGGAGTAAGGCGCCTGAGACGGTGAGCAGAACGAGGGCAATCGCGATCTCGGACACGACGAGACTGGAGCGCAGCCATCCATAGCTCGATGCCGCGGTGCCGGGGCGTGCACTCGCATTGAGACCCTCGGTAAGGTTAGTTCGCAGGGCCACCAAAGTAGGGCCAAAGCTGCACAGCACGCCTGTAGCCAGAGCAAGGAGCAATGCGAAGGCGAGGACGCTCACGTCGATGGAGATGGAATCGAGACGGGGCATGGATTCCGGCAACAGATGCAATGCGATGCGAATCGCAGTTGCCGCAAATGCAAGTCCTAGCAAGCCCCCGGCCAGACTGAGAAGCAGACCTTCGCACATGGATTCCCGGATGATGACGGTGGAACCCGCACCCAGCGCCAGTCGGATCACACATTCGCGGCGGCGACGAATGGCGCGGAGAAGGAGCAGGCCGGCGACATTGGCGCAGGCAATCAGCAAGACAATCGTCACGGCCAGGAACAGAATCTTCAACAAGGCCCGGACATTGGCAACGACGTAGTCAAGCAAGGACGTGACCGTACCCCGAATGTGAATTTTAGACATTCCCGAGGGGAAGTCGCGCATAATCTGCTGGGCAACTCTGTCGGCATCTTCTGCGGCCTCGCTCACGGTGACCCCATCGTTGAGGCGGCCGATCATCTGGTAGCTCCAGGCCCCGGCATTTCCATCGGAGAGTTCATCCTCCGTCAGGCTCATGGGAACCCAGAGTTGCGTCTGGTTCAGTCGCCCCGTCTGTAGAGGAAACTCGAAGGTGCGGGACATGACGCCGACGATCGAGTAAGATTTGCGATCGAGGACGATAGAACTGCCGAGAACATTGGGGTCGCGGTGATATCTGCTTAGCCAGAACGAATCGCTAATGACGGCGAGTTGTAGATGGGCGCTCTCTTCTTGCGAAGTGAAGAAGCGGCCAAGGACCGGTTGAACGCCCAGCGTGGGAAATACGCTGGCTGTGAAGCGGCCCGCGTGTATCTCCTGTGGAACTGCGCCACCCGTGAGTTCAAAGGTCGTGCTCACATATCCACCAAGGGATGAGAGAGCTCGCGTTGCGTTGGAGTATGTCTCGATCTCCCGGGCGCTGACGGTCGTATTCGGACTACTTCCGAGCCGATCTCCCAGCAAGACCAAACGATCAGGGCGGGCGAATGGAAGAGGACGCAACAGGATGCCTTCGACGAGCGAAAAGATCGCAGTCGCAGCTCCGATACCAACTGCCAATGTGAGAACGACGGGAAGCGCGAAGCCTGGCGATTTGCTCAGCCGACGAAGCGCGAAGCGGACGTCTTGCGCGATTGTGTGCATGTATACCTCTCGCTTGGATAGCACCCAAAAAGGCCATCCAATCGCATTCAGAGTCTCTTTTACCTGCGCTTCGTCTCAATCAGGGGTGGGAATGGCTGACGTCTAACCGCATAATGCTTCCCCAATTGTGACAAAGCGGAGTTCGAGTCAGCAACGGCACTCACCACCAATTAAAAGCGTTCAATCCGCGGATTCGGTGCAATTGCACCAACGTTTTCCGGTATTTCGTAACAACCGCGTTGACACACCTACTTCGCACACATATTTTGAAAGCTGGGTGTTGCGCTAGAGTTAGGCTCGTTACGACGATGCACACTCGGTTATTCCGTGGACTCAAATTCATATCATGATTAAACTTCTTGCTTTCGGAGTAGTCAGCGTAGTGCTTTTCAGCGCCGGTCCGGCTTCAGTGAGGGACAGACTCCGTGAGTTGCGACAGCAGGCGCGCGCTCAACGTATCGCGGGGCAAAATGAAGCGCGTCTTTCAACAAACCTTGCAATCGAAGAGTTGCTTCATCACTCCGCTCGATCACTCGAGTCAACTGCTGCGGCATACACTTCCGTGGGAGACAAGGATCGTGCATTAGCCGCGCTGGAGCGTGTTGCCGCTATGGGCGAGGCCGATGATCGCCTGCGGAAGGGGAGCGATACTGAGTTTCTACCAATGCATGCGGACCCGCGCTACCAGGCAATACTCAAACGCTTCACGAACAACGAATCATCAATCGCCAGGTCCGTTTCGTTGATAACTATTCCCGACCCGAGATTGGTGACGGAGGACATCGACTTCGATTCCGCCACTGATACGTTTCTGATCACCAGCGTACTGGAGAATAAAATCGTGCGCGTTACGAAGTCGGGAACGATCACCGACTTTGCGACTTCGCCGAGCAAGTGGCCGATGTTCGCTCTGAAGATCGATGCCAAGCGCCGGCGCGTGTGGGCAACGGAAGTCGCACTCGACAACTTGAATTCCGTGCCCAAGACCTCCTGGGGACATTCAGCCCTTCTCTGTTTTGACCTCCGAACCGGTAAACTGCTTCGGCGCATCAATGCATCTTCGCCTGCAGAACTTGGCGACATGATCCTCTTGCGCAATGGGTTGCCAATCGTCAGTGACGGCAGTGGCGGCGGGCTATATCAATTGGAAGGGGACCACCTGAGGCGCCTCGACCATGGCGATTTCATATCGCCGCAGACCCCCGCCCTGCTCGACGACGATTTTCACATTCTTGTACCGGACTATTTGCGTGGCATTGCCGTAATGGACATCAGAACGGGCGCAGTGCGCTGGCTGAATTCCGACGGTGCGGTTCCCCTCGCACTCACAGGGATCGATGGCTTGTATCGAGACGGAGAAACACTGCTCCTGACCCAGAATGGAACGACTCCGGAACGGGTTAGCCGTATAAGCGCCAACGCCGAATTTACCGCGCTCGAAGCCGGTGATGTCATTGAACGCAACACGCCCACGCTCGGAGATCCGACACACGGAGTCGTCGTTGGGAAGGACTTCTACTATCTGACTAACTCCGGCTGGGATCAACTCGACGACAACGGCAACCCAAAGCCGGGCGGAGTGCTCACGTCCGCTCATCTCATGCGTTTTGATCTCGTCGCTCGCGAGGACAGTATGCATTGCTTCCGCTAGTAGTCAATACATTTAAGATACGGACGACTCGGGCGGCTCGAGCAAGAGGAAATCAATTTTTCCTATACGTCAAGTTACGTCAAGTCCCCAATTGTGGTTCTGAGGCCATCTGTTCTACTTTCCGGTCAGTCTTTGTGCTACTTATAGGGTGATCATGCTCAGCGGCTCTGTATTCCGTCGCCGGTATTGGATGGTGACGCTGGCTGCAGTCGCCTTGATTGGCGGCGTCCTCGCGGCACGGCGAGGCGAGGGACCACTGCGCTTTGGATGGGGCGGCGATGAGGTGAGCTTCAGCCGCGATGTCCGACCCATCCTGAATCAGAACTGCGTGCCGTGCCACGGGGGAGTGCGGCAGAAGAATGGCGTGTCGTTCATTTTCCGGGAGGAAGCATTGGGCGTCGGAAAATCCGGACGTCGCACCATCGTGCCGGGGAAACCCGATGCCTCGGAACTGATCGCGCGAGTCACTTCGAGAGATCCTGATACGCGCATGCCCTACCATGGGCCACCTCTTGCTCCGCAGCAAATCGCGTTGCTCCGGCGATGGATTAAACAAGGAGCCAAGTGGGAGGACCACTGGTCCTTCGTGGCGCCGAAGCCACAAGCCGTGCCTGCTGTAAAGCGGCCGGGCTGGGCGCACCAGCCGCTCGACCAGTTCATTCTTGCTCGATTGGAAAAGGAGGGGCTTGCACCCTCTCCGGAGGCTGACAAAGCCGCTTTGCTGCGGCGGGTTTCCTTGGATCTGACCGGACTTCCTCCCACGCCGGAGGAGCAGGCAACGTATCTGGCTGATTCGTCGCCGAACGCCTATGAAAAACAAGTTGATCGTCTACTCGCCTCGCCTCATTACGGCGAGCGCTGGGCCGCAATGTGGCTGGACCTGGCGCGGTACGCGGACAGCAAAGGGTATGAGGCGGATCGGGGACGGCCTGGCGTCTGGCCATACCGCGACTGGGTGATTGACGCATTCAATCGTAATCTGCCCTACGACAAATTTGTGATCACCCAACTCGCGGGTGATTTGCTCCCCAACCCGACTTTCGAGGATCAGATTGCGACTTCATTTCACCGCCAGACACCCAATAACGACGAGGGCGGCACCGACGATGAGGAATTCCGGCTGGTGGCCGCGATGGATCGCTCGGCGACGACCTGGTCCGTACTGAATGGCCTCACTATGAATTGCGTGCAGTGCCATTCGCACCCTTATGATCCCATCCGGCACGCCGACTATTACAAGTCTTTGGCGTTCTTCAATACTTCCCGCGATGCCGATCTTCCCGAGGACACGCCGGTTCTGCGGGTTCCGAAGGACAAAGCCAAATATCCGGAAGCCTGGCAGCTGCAGCAGGAGATCGCGCAGCTGACACGTGCAGTCGTGGATTCAGGCTGGCAGTTGGAAGAACAAGCGCATTGGACGCAGTTACCCATCACTGCCGCTGCAGCCAGCGAAGAACTCGCACTGCAGTGGGAGGCAGATCAATTGGAGCGAGAGCTTGCTGGTGTGAAAGACGAGAAAATATCGGCGAAAGAGAAGGAGGCCAAACGGAAGGATCTTCTGAAGGCCGTTGCCGAATCCCGGAAATTGGCGCGTCCCAAGGCGGGGGCTAAACCCGTCGCTTTCGAGATTCATGATGGAGAGATGCGCGCCGCTGCTAATACTCCGGGGAAATCGGTTTATCAGCTTACCTCAACCGTAGATGTGCCCGTTATGACGGCCTTGCGCATCGAGGTATCGCCTGCGAACGGGGAAGTCGCTCGGCACACACCCGAGGATGGATTCATTGTCGACCAGCTCGATGCCTGGGTAATTCAACCGAGTGGCCGGCAGGAGAAGATCCGGTTTCGTTATTTTGTTTCAGATTCTGAAGACAATCTGGAAGCGGCGGTGAAACGACGGGCAAGCAAAGCCGGGCACGAATCCGCGGCAGATCCAGGGACAGGCGGATTCGCGGCAAATCCAAATCTGTTCCGGCGTCGCTGGGTTGTCGGAGTTACCGCATCCCCACTGCAATTGGCCCCAGGCAGCCGCTTGAAAGTGCACCTCACGCAGACGGAAAACATCACTGACAAGCCTGCGCTGGTGAAACGTGCTCGCATAGCGGCCAGCGCGGATTCGTTCTGGTCAGCGCCGGCTCAGGATCATGACTTCGAAGCTAACCTTGAACAGCTTACGAACCTGACTCGGCAGTTGGCGAAGATTCCCACTGTCGAAACTCCGGTGATGGCTGAGGAACCGGACTACGATAAGCGAGAAACCCGTGAGTTTGAACGCGGAAACTTTCTCACAAAGATCGGCCCTGGCCTCACTCCGGACGTTCCGGGATTGTTCCCGCACCTGCCCGCCGACGCGCCCCGGAATCGCTTAACGCTGGCAAAGTGGTTCTTCACTCCGGAGCAGCCTCTTACCGCACGCATCGCGGTGAACCGCTATTGGGAGCAACTTTTCGGCACGGGAATTGTGGAGACGCTGGAAAACTTTGGGAGTGTAGGTGAGGAGCCGAGTCATCCCGAGTTGCTGGATTGGCTGGCGCTTCATTTTCAGAACGAGCTGCACTGGGACATGAAGGCGTTGTTGCGTGAACTGGTCACCAGCGCTACCTATCGCCAGAGCGCCAAGACGACGCCGGCGCTCACCGAAAGAGATCCGCGCAATCGCTTGCTCGCGCACGGCCCGCAGCAAAGGCTCACGGCGGAGATGATTCGGGATCAGGCTCTGATGGCAGGTGGATTATTGGCCGGCACCATGGGCGGACCTCCCGTCATGCCACCGCAACCGGAGGGCGTGTGGAACTCCGTTTATAACGACAGCAAATGGGTGGACGCCAAGGGCCCGGATCGTTACCGCCGGGCGATCTACACCTACATCAAGCGCACCAGCGGCTACCCCAGTTTTCTTACCTTCGATGCGTCGGAGCACGATGTGAGCCTGGCGCGGCGCATACCCACCAACACGCCGTTGCAGGCCCTGGTTACGCTGAACGATCCGGTCTATCAAGAGGCGGCCGAGGCGCTGGCCCGGCGCATGATGAAGGAGACGGACGCACTTGACGGGCGTCTGCGATACGGCGCACGCTTAGTGTTGTCGCGCGATCCCACGGATGGTGAGCTGGCGACCTTGCGCAGGTTGTACCAAGAAGCTCTCCTAGTGCCGGGAGCGCCTCACATAGTAATAAGGATCGCTGCCCGGGCCGAGCGCAGTCCGGGGAAGGAATTTGTAGCGATGACGGCCGTCGCCAGTGTTCTGTTTAATCTTGATGCCGCTTTGACCAGGTGAAGCGTAATGGCAGACTCCAAAATCCCCGCGCATGATTTGAAGATGGCGTTGCTGCAGGCGCAGACCCGCCGCCATTTCTTGCGCACGCTGGGCGGTGGTTTGGGCACGCTATTTGTAGGGACTGCGATGGCAGGGCGTGCCAGCGCTAGCGACACGCCCCGCTCCGAGTCCTCAAGTCTCGACTTCACCCGCGACGCCTCCAGCCCGCTCTCCGAATTGCCGCCTCAGTTTGCGGGCAAAGTGCGGCGGGTGATTTATCTGCACATGGCGGGTGCACCCAGCCAATTGGAACTTTTCGAGTACAAGCCTGACTTAAAGCGGCTCGATGGCCAGGATTGTCCTGCGTCTTTCCTGGCGGGCAAGCGTTTCGCATTTATCAGCGGCGTTCCCAAGCTCTTGGGGTCGCAATACCCGTACCACCAGGTAGGGCAAACTGGGCAATGGATCTCCGACCGGCTCCCTCATCTGGAGCAACACATGGACGATCTGTGCTTTATCAAGTCGATGCACACCGACCAGTTCAATCACGCGCCCGCGCAACTGCTGGTGCATACGGGGAACGCGCGCCTCGGCTACCCCTCGCTTGGTTCGTGGGTGGTCTACGGGCTGGGAACGGAGAATCAAAATCTGCCCGGCTTCATCGTGCTGTTGTCGGGAGGCAAATCGCCCGACGGCGGAAAGCAACTGTGGAGTTCCGGCTTCCTGCCTAGCGTTTACCAGGGCGTGCAATGCCGCTCCCATGGCGAACCGGTGCTCTATCTTGACAACCCGCCGGGAGTGAGCCGCCCGCTGCGCCGCAGCATGTTGGACGCGATCGATCAGATCAACCAGCAGACCTATGCCACGTTCGGCAATCCTGAGACCGTCACGCGCATCGCCCAATACGAAATGGGGTTCCGCATGCAAATGGATGCCACCGATGCCATGGACATCCGCCGAGAGCCGGCTTCTGTCCTCGCGAAGTACGGGTCAAAGCCGGGCGAGTCGAGCTTTGCCAACAATTGTGTGGTGGCGCGGCGACTGGCGGAGCGGGGTGTGCGCTTCATTCAGCTCTACCACTGGGGATGGGATTCTCACGGGGCGGACGCAAAGGAAGCGCTGAATCTGGGCTTCGCCGATCGTTGCCGTGAGGTGGATCAACCGACTGCGGCGCTATTGGATGATCTCAAAGAGCGGGGCCTGCTTGAGGACACACTGGTTGTGTGGGGCGGAGAATTCGGCCGGACGCCGATGCGCGAAAACAGAAATGGTCAGGAGATGAAGTATGTGGGTCGAGACCATAACCCGGGCGCGTTCACGATTTGGATGGCAGGCGGCGGTGTTAAGCGCGGAATTACGCACGGCCAAACCGACGAGATGGGATACGAGATCGTGAAGGATCCAGTCGAGATCCGCGACCTGCATGCGACCATGCTTTATCTGTTGGGCTTCGACCATCGCAAACTCAATTACTCCTTTCAAGGACTCGACCAGAAACTGACTACGGTAAGGCCGGCGCGCGTTGTGGCTGAGATTCTGGCATGAGTCACTCTGCGAACTCTTGGCCGGGGAGCGGGCGAGGTCCTTGGCCCGCATGACAGCGGAGGGACGCCGCAGCTGCTGGCAGTTTCGCCTGGTTCTGTTCACACTGCCATTTCTTTTTTTACTTTTTGCTCTCGTCGTGTTTCTTCCCCCCGACGGAAACGAACGTGCGGAGTGGGCACAATTCATCGGACGCTTTCATCCGTTGGCGGTCCACTTCCCGATCGCGCTCATCCTGCTGGTGCCGATTCTGGAATTGGCGGGGCGAAACAATCGCTTTTCCTATCTGCGCCTCTCAGTTGGTTTTGTGCTTGGCCTCGCCGCGCTGACCGCCACACTCGCCGCAATTCTGGGATGGTGTCTCGCACGCAGCGGCGGATATTCCGGAACACTGTTGACACAGCACATGTGGGGTGGGTCATCTCTGGCGGCCGTCTGTTGGCTGTGCTGGCTGTTGTACGCACGTGCCGGTGAACGGGGAGGTCGCCTTGGCATTCTCTATGGATTCGCGCTTGCGGCGGGCGTCGCTCTCGTGGCGTGGACAGGATACCGGGGCGGGCAGTTGTCTCTGGGCGAAGATCACCTTACCGAGTACATGCCGGCTGGGTTGCGTCGTGCGCTGAGAGTCTCAAACGTCAGATCGGCATCGTCAAACCCCAGCGCAAATACTTTTTATGGCGCGCGGATCGACCCTATCTTCTCGGCACGCTGCGTCACCTGCCACGGTCCCAGCCAGCATAAGGCAAACCTGCGGCTCGACAGTTACCGATCACTGATGCGAGGCGGGAAGGACGGACCAGTCGTCCGGGCGGGCAATGTTCAAGGCAGCGATCTTTTTCGTCGAATCACGTTGCCTCCCGGGCACGATGACTTCATGCCCAAAGAAAATAAGCGGCCTTTGTCACCGGACCAGGTAAAGCTGATTGAATTGTGGATTGCCGCCGGCGCGTCCGATACGCTGGCGCTGAATGCCCTTCAGGGTGCGCCCAGCGCTTCCGCGTCCTCACCTGTAGCGGAGGTGAGCTTTGAGGAAATCGACCCCGCCGGGGTTACGCGGCTGCGGGCGACAGTCGCATCCGCGGTGATTGAACTGCAAAAGCAATTTCCTAACATTCTGGAGTACGAATCACGAGGCTCTGCCGACTTATACTTAAATGCTTCGCTTCTTGGGCCTAAGTTTGGGGACAGCAATCTGGAAGCCTTCGCCCCGCTCGGTGAACACATTACGATTGCAGATTTTTCTCGCACGGCGATCACTGATCGCTCGGCCCGTTCGATCGCAGCTATGAAACGACTGCGCGTCCTCCGGCTCACGAATACCGGGATTACCGACCTAACGATGCAACAACTGGGCCCTCTCGATCAACTGGAATCGTTGAACGTCTTCGGGACGCGGGTCACAGCCGCGGCATTGCCGGCAATCGCGAAGCTGCCGAAGTTAGCGCATTTTTATGTCGGCCAAACCGCGATTCCAACGGGCATCTCGGTCCCGAAGGAGTTGGCGGGCAAACTCGTATTTTGAATTGACGTTCTTAGATCCGCATGTCTACGTGCAGCGGCGGGGATAAGGGGTCAGTGGGTTTCGGTTAGATACAGCCGCTTCAAGCCGGGTTTCGTTTGTAGTTCGGCGACGCCGTTCCGCGTGACTCTGGTCTGAGTCAGGTTCACCCGCTCTACCTTTTCCAGCTTCATGAGTTCTTTCACCCCGGCGGAAGTCACCGCGGTATTAGAAAGATCGAGGAATCTTAGATTGGAGAAGTTGGCGACGGACTGCATGCCTTTGTCGGTCACCTTGGTGCGGGCCAGTTCCGCATCCACGATCAAGTTGGCGACGGGTGCAAGCTGCGCCAGAGTTGTGTCGTTGCAGCGGCCGGGTGCGGTCACGGTGCGAAGAATCAGCCCGTCGGTCGGATTCTGCGAACGGGGGATGAGGCGCACTCCTAGCGAAGATTCAAGATTGGCAATGGTCTTTAGCTGCGGACGGTAGTCGGCCGTCAGCGGCGTTGAGACGGTTTTCTCCTCAGGCGATGGCGGCAATCCTTCGATCGCTGTATCTGCAATATCGGTGGTCGCTCCCGCAGTAATCCAGACCTCGATGATTTTCGTTTCTGCGGCACTAAGCGCCGGTTTCTGTTCCGCCGGCATGAAGTCTTTGTTATCTGGCGGCAGCGTGATACGCCGAAACAGTTCGCTCTTCGTGGGTTCACCGGCGTGAATTACCAGACCATCCTTGCCGCCGCGCATTACATGTTCATAGCTGTCCAGGCGCAATTTGCCCTTGAACTTTCCGGCATTGTGACAAAGAACGCATTTCTCCTCGAAGATCGGTTGCACGCGCATGGCGTAAAAACTGGTTGGATCGACCGCGGGTGGTCGCTCGTAACCAAGCCACCGACGCAGGGGCTCAGGCGAGTGCTCGGTCAAGAACGCATCGCCGTGAGTCAATTTACCGCCTTGATCGCTGGTCCAGATCAGCAGGCCGACGGTAGCGATCAAGGCGACCAGGTAGACACCTCGCTTCCAACCGTAGAGGGCCCAGCAAGCGAGGCTCGCGCACGCGAGCGACACGCCGCCCCACATATGCCGCGTTACGAGCGGGCCTTCGTAACCTCCACTCCATGCCAGGATCCATCCGAGCCAAGCCGAGGCGATCGCCGCAACGGTCGCGAGCCCCAACACGAATCTCGCCGACTGACGCAGATGCCCTTGCTCTCCGGCAAGCGCGGCGCATTCGAGCACCAGCACGAGCAACAGCAGCGCAATGGGGATGTGCACCGCGAGGGGATGGAACCGCCCCAGGAACTGAGCCAGGTCGGCGCGCTGACCGCCGTCGGGCGGGGCGTAGGCTACCAGGATCAGCAACGGAAAAATCGTGGCAATCCCGACGCCTAGCATCCACGCGCGGACTCGAAGGGGCATGCGAATTCCGTTACGTCCTGCGCAGGAGTGTGATTCTCCCGATGGGCAACCACTCGGCTACAAGGATGTCGCCATTGTGAAGAAAGATGGCGTCGTGAGGCGTGATGAACTTTCCGGTAGTAAATTGTTCACGCGACTGGCTGCGGCGCGATCCCACTTCGCCGTTCTCTGCCTTTCCGTCTCCCAGTTGGGCCACCACGTTGAACTCGCGATCGAGAATGCACACCTGGCTATCCAGATCAGGGCACACCATCCATTCACCCTGCGTATGGAAATTGCAGGGCATTCGCAGGTGCGCCTCGTCCTTGATGGTTCGTAAATGAGCGCCGTCGAGCGTGAAGGTTTGAATGCGTCGGTTTCCGCGGTCGGCCACCACCAGCAGCGGCTTTTCTCCACGCGGGTCCAGCCAGAGTCCGTGCGGGGTGTCCAGCTCCCCATCGCCGTGTCCGGGCTTGCCGATCTCGCCCAGGAATTTTCCGGCCAGCGAAAAACGGAGCATGTGGCTTGATCCGTAGCCATCGCCAACACAAAAATCGCCATTGGGGAAGAACGCGACGTTGGTGGGAACGAACTCGATAGGCTTCTCCCTGTAGCTCGAGTCTTCGCGCGGATAGCCATGCACCCAAGTCACTTTTCCTTCGAGCGTGGTTTTTACGACGTTGCAACGGTTGATGTCGCAATGGTAGAGAAATTCGCTCGACCCTTCGCGGCGCAGCTTCAGTCCGTGCGCTCCGCCCCTGAACTCCTCCCCAAAGGCGCGGACGAAGCGCCCTTTCTCATCGAATACAACGATCGCCTCGCCGCGCATACTCGACTTGTGGACGGTATGCCCAACGTAAATATGTCCCTGCCCGTCCTGGCAAAGTCCGTGAGTATCTCCCCACACCAGGCCTTCGGGCGGCACCAGCCAGTCGTGGATACACTCGTAAGTATGCGAGCCAGAACCAAGCACAGCAGGGCGATTGCCGGATTTGTCAGAAGTTTGAACGGAGAAAGACGGCAGGGCCGCCGCCAGGCCCGCGGCCGAAAATGCTGTGAGAAACGATCGGCGAGTTGGTTTGTTCATAGCAGCAGAAAAGATTAACTCAAAAGATCGGTTACCACTTTTGCCGGAAATACTCCGGTAAATTTCTGGTCCAGCCCTTGAAACTTGAAGGTGAGCTTCTCATGGTCAATGCCCAACAGGTGAAGCAGCGTGGCGTTGAAGTCACGCACATGCACGGGATCTCGAACGATGTTGTAGCAATACTCGTCCGTCTCGCCATAGGCGATTCCCGGCTTCACGCCGCCGCCCGCCAGCCACACCGTGAAGCAGCGCGGATGATGGTCCCGCCCGTAGTTGGTTTTTGAAAGGCCGCCCTGGCTGTAGACCGTGCGGCCAACTCTCCACCCCAGATGACGAGAGTGTCGTCGAGCATTCCGCGACGCTTCAGATCGGTGACCAGCGCGTAGGAGCCGCGATCCGTGGCCGCGCAAAGTTTGGGCAGCATGCCGACGCAGTCGCCATGTACATCCCAACCGCGCTGATAAATTTGCGTGAACCGCACTCCGCGCTCTGCCATCCGCCGCGCCAGCAGGCAGTTGTAGGCGAATGTACCCACCTTCCTGGCTTCTTCGCCATAGAGCGTCCAGGTGCTCGCAGGCTCGTCGCGCATGTCGATCAGTTCGGGCACAGACGTTTGCATGCGGAACGCCATCTCGTATTCCTGAATGCGCGCATGAGTTTCCGGATCTCCCAGATCCTCGTAGGTAAGCTGGTTGATGGCATTCACGCCGTCTACCAGCTCGCGCCGCGTCGCACTGCTCATACCTTGGGGATTGTCGAGGTACAGCACCGGAGAGCCTTCCGACCGAAAGGCAACGCCGGAGTATTCGTTCGAAAGGAATCCGCTGTTCCACAACTTCGGAGAAATGGGCTGCTGGTTGGAATGTGGAATCAGAGCGGAGTTCAGCACCACAAAAGTGGGCAGATTCTCGTTCATGCTGCCCAGCCCATAGGACAGCCACGCACCCAGCGATGGCTTGCCGGGAATCATGTTGCCGGTGTTCATCAACAGAATTGCCGGCTCGTGGTTGATGGCGTCGGTTTTCACGGTGTACACAAGCGCGAGGTCGTCAACCATCTTCCCGGTCCAGGGGAGAAGATCGCCGACCCAGCGCCCGGACTTACCCTGCTGCGCGAAGTTCCAGTGCGATGGAGCAATCGGGAAACGGGCCTGCCCCGCAGTCATGCCGGTAAGAGGCTGGTTTCCGCGAATGGAGTCCGGGAGATCCTTATCGTAGAGAGCGCTGAGCCCAGGCTTGTAATCCCACATGTCCATCTGCGGGGGCGCGCCAGACATGAACAGATAGATGCAGCGCTTGGCGGCGGGCGGGAAATTCGGCAAACGCAGTGATTCAGGGCGGGGCAACGTTGGTTCCGGGGCGCGGGCCACGCCGGCGATTAATTTGTCGCCCATTTTGTCACCCATCAAAACTGCCAAGCCAGCCCATCCCAAAGTCTTACCCATGCGGCCGAGAAAATGACGTCGGCTTGCGAGGCGAAGCCATTCGTCGCGCAGTGGCTTTGGAATTGGAAGATCGTAAACCGACGGACCTTCGCCATGATCGTCCGAACAAACATGCCCCGGTAACGACTTTTTCGGATTCATTTGTTCAACACCGCATCGAGATTCAGCGCGGCACTGGAAACCAACATCCAGGAGGCCAGTTCTGGCGCTGGGATGGCTTTATCGACTTTACTCTCGCCGACATTCAACAGCTGAGCCGCGGCCGCTGGATCTTTAGAATAGGTTACCCGGAATTTCGTGAGCGCGCTTTCGAGAACAGTCTTTTCTCGAGAGCTCCAGTCCCGAGCAAGCAGCACGCGACCAAGATAGTCCATCCTGGACTCGTCCGTGGAAGATTCATGAATCACGCGTTCCGCCAGTTTGCGCGAGGCCTCCAGCCGTAGCGGTTCGTTCATCGCCACCAGCGCCTGCAATGGAGTATCGGTGCGCTGCCGGCGAGTGCACGCTGCGTCGCGCATGGGAGAATCGAAGGTATCCATGTCGGGCACGGTTGCCATGCGCTTCCAAAATGTGTAGAGGCTTCTTCGGTAAAGCGCGTCTCCGTGGTCCTGAACATATTTTCGGGTGTTGCTGGCATCGTGACTTCCGTCCCAGATTCCGGGTGGCTGATAAGGTTTCACGCTGGGGCCGCCGAGTTTTTCCACCAGCAGGCCGCTGGCCGCCAGCGCGGTGTCCCGCAACATCTCGCTGTCCATGCGGAAACGCGGCCCCCGCGCAAGCAGACGATTCTTGGGATCTTTCTCGGCAAGCTGGGGGGGGGTGCGCGCCGACTGCCGATAGGTCGCAGACATCACAAGTTGTTTGTAAAAGCGTTTCACATCCCAGCCGCTGTCGCGGAAATCCACCGCCAGCCAGTCGAGCAGTTCCGGATGACTTGGCCGCGCGCCCATCACGCCAAAATCCTCCGTGGTTTCGACGATTCCGGTGCCAAATATTTCCTGCCACATGCGGTTGACCGTTACGCGAGCGGTCAGAGGATTTGTGGGACTCACCGTCCACTCCGCCAGGCCCAGCCGGTCAGACGGCGCGCCCGTAGGCAGCGGCGGCAGAAAATGCGGGACTCCCGGTCGCACCCGCTCCGTGCGCGCGTTGTAAACACCGCGGGTCAGCATGTCCGCGTAGGCGAGTCCCGACCCTTCCTCGCTGACCAACGAGATATCGCCGTCTTTTGACAGCCGATCAAGTTCACTGTTGAGCGCGGGCAGTTGCGCTGCCAGCGAGCGCGTGGGCTCATCACGCTGCGCAAAGTAGAAGTCGCTTACAACTTTGAATTGGTCATCCGACCACGTGGACATCGGCTTCTGGACGAGCTCCGACACGTAGTCTTCAAACGGCACTCGGCCCGCTTCGTCGGGCGCCAGTTCGCGGGAGTAGAAGCGGAAATCCTGAAACCCAGACTGCCGGAGCGGATCCCCATCAGGAAACATCCGCCCGAAAGTCATCGGCGCGGACGAACGCACGGAACCGTCCAGCTTGTCTTCGACGACACTCAATTCCTGGGGTTGGCCGTCAACGTAAAGCTTCATGCCATCGGCCTTGCCTGACCCGGAATACGTCGCGGTGATGTGGTTCCATCGCCCCTCGATCAGAACCTTCTCTTTAGTTTCGACCGAGGCCGCATTGTGGGGGCCCGCATGCGCGAGTGTGAACGTGAGTTTGCGTTGCTTGATGCGAAGCTGCCAGCCTCGCGCGTCCTCGTTCGCGCTGGCTCGCGCCACAATCACGCCGCTTGGCTGCTTCGCGTCTTTGGACTCCAGGGGCCGCAAATCAGGGCGCAGCCAGAATGCCACCGTGAACGCCTGGGTTCCTTCGATATCGCCGGCATCTGGCAAATCCAGTCGAGTCGTTGTGTCCATTCGCATGTAAGGCCAGAGCCATACGCCCTCGCCCCAGATCACCGGACTCTCGGTCGCAGAAACACTCTGCGATTTGGCAGCGGGCGCGGAATTGATAAAGGTCGCGTCCTTCTGTTCGTCGAAACGAAGGCGTACCTGCAATCCCGCTGTGCTGATCGGTTGCGCCCCTACTTTGGGGTTCTGCAGCCATGCAGCCACAAGGTTGCGAGCTTGGGCGCGCCGCTGGGCGATCTGATTCTCCAACCCCGAGCGTTTCGCCAGAATCTGTTCGTACTCTGCGCGATTGTTTTCCTTCGGTACCCGAATGAAAGGTGGCCAGTCTTCACGATCATCATTCGATGGATTTTCCGTCAAATTGTTGAAGAACGCGGTGAGCTGGTAGAAGTCCCTCCGCGTGATGGGATCAAATTTGTGATCGTGGCAAACTGCGCAGCCCGTGGTGAGACCCAGAAACGCCGCTCCAAACGCTTCGGCGCGTTCGCGCTTGTTGTTCACCCGCAGCTCTTCGATGAGCGCCCCGCCCTCCCCGGAGCTGATGCCGGCGCGAAGAAACGCTGACGCGACAATCGTGTCCAGGTTTTTCGCAGGCAGCATGTCTCCCGCGATTTGTTCCTTGACAAACTGGTCAAACGGCTTGTTTTGGTTATAGGACTTGATCACGTAGTCGCGATAGGGCCAGATGCTGCGGAAATTATCCAGGTGCAACCCGTGGGTGTCGCCATAGCGTGCTACATCGAGCCAGTAGTGGGCGCGATGCTCGCCATACCGCGGACTCGCCAGCAGCCGGTCCACGACTTTCTCATAGGCATTCGCGGATCGGTCGGCCACAAACGCGGCTACTTCCTCCGGCGTGGGGGGCAGGCCGGTCAAGTCATAGCTGACTCGTCGAATCAGCGTCGGGCGGTCGGCCTCTTCCGCAGGGGCCATCCCTTCCTTCTCCAACCGGCTCAGGATGAAGCTATCAGCCGGGTTTCGCGCCCATTGACGGTTGTTCGTCTCCGGAATCGCCGGACGCTTGGGCGCGATGAAGGACCAGTGTTGTTCGTAGACCGCACCTTCCTTCACCCATTGGCGCAGCAGCGCGACCTGCTCTGGTTTCAGAGTTCGGTGCGCTTCCGGAGGTGGCATTCGTTCTTTCGGATTATCCGACTCAATCCGACGCACCAGCGGACTCTTATCCGGATTGGAGCGGATAATCGCCGGACCAAACTTTTCGTGGGCGGCGTAGGCAAACTCCGCACGGTCGAGTCGCAGACCGGCCTTGCGGGCGCCTGGATCAGGACCGTGGCAGGCATAGCAGTTTTCCGACAGAATCGGCTGGATCGTCTCGTTGAATGACACAGAACCGGCTGTGGTTGGAGCCCGGTGAATCGCCCACCACGTAGCCACCACCACAAGAACGAGAATTGTGGTGGCCCCGAGGAACCGCAAGCGTGCCCTGCGGTTCTCTTTCCTGATGACCTGTTCTCTCTCTGTATCCACCGCGGGCTGTCCTTCCGTTTCGTAGACAGTCGATTATTTCATCGGTTCCAAGAGATAGTATGCCCACCGGCTGCCCTACGGGAAGACGAAAGCGACCGCGAGACAGCCAACTGCCCGGGACAGGGCAGGGCTACACGTAAGTGCTCGCAGACCTCCCAATGCTCACCAGAAGACTTAACGGGATGGAGCATATGGCACAGCACCACAGATAGTCTAGTCGTTTCCGCAGACGCCTCCTGAGCCCGAGAATCGGATGTTCTCCGATTGTGCTCCACGCACTAATGCGCATTCGTTTTCAATGGCTTACGACGTATGGCGGTTTCACAACCGCGGTTGCGAATGCGGCTGCTGCAAGCTGAGATTCATCCGAAATCGATTTTTGATTTTCCTATAGACACGGATGGCAAGAGCTGTTTGTCGCCCACGTTGATCGGGAGATGTACTCCCGTTTATCGCAACAATCATGATCTGACTTTCGACGACATGGCAGGACGGCTTGGCATCGGCCGCGTTACCCGGCTCGTGAGCGGCTGGGGAGTTAAGTTTTTTGACTATGACTAACGACGGCAACCACGGCAACCTGGATTTATTGGCCAACGGACATCCGGATGATAAAATCGAGCCTCACACCACGCACGTGAACTATCTTGAGCCCTTGTTTTTGTTCCACAATACGGGGAAGGGGCTCGAGAATGTTGGATCCACAGCAGGCCCAGTCTTTGCCGAAAGCTTTGCCGCGCGAGGTCTGGTCATTGGCGATTTTAACAACGACGGGAGCGGGGGGACGTTCTGGTGGCTGTGAACGGCGGCCCGCCTCGTTGCTCAAGAACTCCGCGGCCACCGGCAAGCACTGGCTGGGATTGCAGCTCGTCGGGAAAAAATCGAATCCCGACGCGATCGGAGCGCGAATGAGCTGGCCAGCGGGAGATCTGAAACGCAGCTGGCTGAAGATCAGTCGGGGCAGCTATCTTTCGTCGCACGATCCTCGTAAAGTATTTTAGGCATCGGATCCAGGAGAAAGATCGACCGGCTCGAGATTCAGTGGCCGCATCCCAGTGGCAAAATCGAAACGTTAACCGATCGCCCTATCGATCGCTAGATCACGATTGTCGAAGGGGCTGGCATCAAGCAACAAACTAACTGAGCATTAAGACTATTCGCGAAACGGGCACGATTCGAGACGAAGGATGGTCGGAAACAAGTGGTTGGGCGTTCTCTGCGTTTCCCTGCTGGCCGTTTGGGCGGTGCCGGCTCGCTCTCAAAACATCAGCAGCTCGATCTCGAAAAGCTCGGCTCACGCTTTCATCAGCGCGTCCCAGCAAGCGTCGGCACCGGTCGCCTCCTCGGGCGCTTCGTCTGAGTCTCCTCAGAAGCTCGAGACCCCTCTGGCGACGGCTGAACGGTTGGAGACTCCGGGCTGGTGGCCAACCAAACATTCCGTTTCCCGGCAGGATTTCGTTGGCACTCCGGAATGCGCCAGGTGCCATGCAACCAAAACAGCCACCCAGCTGACTACTCCGATGGCACACGCCTCCACGCCGGCGCCGAGTTCGAGCGTCCTTAGGGAACGCGAACAAATTTCCCGCCAAGTGGGCGCCTACACTTATACGATTTCGAGCGACGCCACAGGAAGCATCTATTCCGTTCGACAGGATGCTAAGACCATTTCTGAGCCGCTGCTCTGGGCGCTTGGCTTCAACCAGAAGGGACAGACTTACATCTATCAGCGGAACGGCTCCTACTATGAGAGCCGAATGAGTTTTTTCAAAAGTCTGCAGGGTCTCGATCTCACTCCTGGCCACGACCCGGAAATGACGGCAAACCTCGGAGCCGCCCTGGGACGTTTGCTCGAGCCTTCCACCCTGCGGCTTTGTTTTGGTTGCCACACGACGGCTGCCACGACCAGCGCCGGGTTCGATCCTACCCATCTCATGCCCGGCGTGACCTGCGAAGCCTGCCACGGACCTGGCGCGGAACATGTCGCGCTCATGCACGACTAAAAGACTGAGAAAGGCCGGGTCGCAATTTTCAATCCCAGCCGTCTGAGTCCCGTCGCTATGGTCGACTTCTGCGGCGCCTGCCATCGCACCTTGAATGATGTATTGGAGATGGCTACCAGCGGCGTCGAGACTGTGCGCTTTCAACCTTATCGTCTCGAAAGCAGCCGCTGCTGGGGCGACGGCGACGCACGCCTCACCTGCATCGCATGCCACGACCCGCACCAGCAGCTCGTCCGCGATGCGGGCGCCTACGACGCAAAATGCCTGGCCTGCCATGTTGTGGAGTTGACGAAAAAGACCTCGAACGACCATCCCGGCGAGCGCTGCCCCGTCGCAACGAAGAACTGCATTACCTGTCACATGCCGCGAGTGGATGTTCCGAATATGCACGCGCCGTTCACCGACCACCGTATTCGCATTGTGAGGCGCGGCGCGCCCAACCCTAGACGGCAGGAGTGAATCGCGGAACCGATCAGTCTGATGTTGAGGCTCTAAGCAGCTGCGGTCTCAGGGCTGGAAATATCATCTTCGACCCTTGTGCTCATCGCGCCGGACAAACTAAGCGTGCAAGACATCGAACAGGCTTCCGACTTGAAAAGCGGCGAAGTCGAAACGGCGCGGCAACTCCTCGGCAAAGCACAAAGAGCGCAGCCCTTCCGGGCTGGAAATGGGCTGGCCGAAACCGGCGAGCTCACAGGACATTCCCTATCTGCCCGGAACCACATCGATTTGAAGTTTCGGGTCCGCGGCGGGGACGTACGTAGTCGGGAATCCGAGTTCACGACGTACGATATTGCAACCTTGTGCAAGGGCGCTAGCCTTGTAAAAGGCGATCTCGCGATTGCAGCCCTGACGTCCGAAACCGCAGTCGTTCGAGATAATCAACTTTTCAGGCGGAATGTATTTCAGAGCCTTGCGGATTTCTGCGGCCACGTCTTCGGGGCGGTCGGCTTGAAGCATGCGGTGACTCACGGCGCCGATGCAGATCTTCTTCTTGAGATCGTGCTTAAAAGGCGCGAACAGCTCGAGGTCCGCCTGGTTGCGGTCTTTCATCTCGAGAGTCCAGATGTCACCACGGCAGCGCTCCAAATAAATTTCGACGGAGTTCGCGTAGCTGGTGTCCTCCATGACGCGTTGCATGTTGGGATTTCCCCAACATGTGTGGATCCACAATTCCACGTCGTCCAGCCCTTGTACCTCCCGATTGAAGGCTTCAATCATGAACTTCACTTCTTCGTGGTCCTTCCCATACGTGTTGGCCATGAAATGGAAGGTGGGCTCCTCGACCTGGATGCAGCGGCAACCCGCATCGCGGAGCAACAACAACTCCTTGTTCATGGCTTCGGCCATGTCCCAAATGACTTGTCGCTTGTCCTTGTATTTTGGGGTGTGGATGTCGAGAAAGAGGGCCATCACTTGTGAGCAACAGGTTCCGAACTTGAGAGGCTTCCGCGTCTTTGCCTGTGCGAGGCGCCACACTTTAGGGTAGTCCAGGGGGCGATGTTCGATTTTGCCGACGACACGCGGCCAACGCCACCCCGTGTAGATTTCGTTCAGCAGCGTTCCCGCCGGATAGTGCAGCCACGGCGCTGTGGTCTCCTCGGGTTGGAGGTAATCTCCCTCGAAGCCGGACCAGCGCTGAAGGGGATAGTGATGCCAGGCACGGCCGGCGAGGTCCTCATCCACATGGAAGTCACCGTGTGAGATGATATCGAGGCCCGCGCGCTCCTGGTCGCTGATCACCACCGCCAGGGCATCCTGAAATTTCTCGCGGAAGCGAACGTCCTGCATGCAGGTATCGAGGGGGCGACCCCACATGCTAACGTCATACCAACGTGGACGTGGAAACGACCCGGTGGTGGTGCTCGGGAGAATTAAATTGGCTGTTGCTGTGAACATGGGTTCCTCAGAATAAACGGGAAGATACCCCGACGAACAGTTGCGTGGCAGGCCAGCCAGTGATGGCCCAGATCATACTATCAATTGCCCGAACACTCCCGTGAGAGTGCCACTGCCCTCTGCGGGCATTCCTTCGCAGATTTCTGCGAAATGAAATCTCAAGAACCGCTTCGTCCAGTCGGAAAGGGCAAGCGCTTGGGCAACGGCCGGTTTTGGAGAGTAATCGCCTGGCCTATTCGCGACTGGTCCATTCCTCCTCCGAGCAATGGTTGTCGGAGTGTTTTGCAGACAGCGATGCCGGCTGCGTCATTTGTGACTGATCGCAACCTTCTCGTCGACCAGTTTGGGATCGGCGAATTGCAACCAGAACCCCATCATCTCCTCGTCGCTGGGCTCGCCCCAGCGAATGGCTTTGGAGGGATCGGGATTCTGCGCATTGTCAAACGAGTTGTCGAAGTACGCGGTGGTTACTAGCTTCGTGCCCTTGGGCAGCAGGAATTGCTGTTTCAGGAAATAAGTCTCCTGCCAGCGGAAATCATAATGCGGCACATTCAGTATCACCTCATGACGGCCATCGGGATAAATTGCTTCAGTGGTCATGCTTTTCCCGCGAAAATGCATGTGAGCCGTATAGGCCAGGGCAGTCACATCTTTGGGCAGGGTGTAGCACGAGGTCACCCGGTGATTTGCATCGTTGGGTGGAATCAGAAAAAGCTCGTTCCAGATTTCGTACTGCGCGATTTCGTGCTTCACGGGTTCTCGGGCAAACACCAGGCCGATGCTGGTGCGGTCTTTCACGTCGTCGCCAGTATGGTTGCTGTAGTGAACCTGAAACTGCAGGTAGGAGCCAGCCGGAATTCGCAGCGCGTAGCCCGGCGGCC
>Ga0181537_10001182_pt1 | contig 24295 bp, 9 predicted proteins | sample PEATcosm2014_Bin_39_FD_119765 | JGI IMG/M metagenome (GOLD analysis project Ga0181537, IMG submission 119765) | Peatland microbial communities from MTU Mesocosm Facility, Houghton, MI, USA - PEATcosm2014_Bin23_10_metaG | ecosystem: Environmental > Terrestrial > Soil > Wetlands > Peat | place...
AAATATTCTTCCTCCGTCAACACCGCCACGCCCATGGCCGCCGCCGCATCCAGGACGCAGTTTTTGGGTTTGTGTTCCTTGCGCGCATCCAACGCCGCGCGGTCGTAGCAAAAACTGACGCGGCCCTTGGGACTTTGCGCGGAACAATCTATGAAAATGTATTCGCCTGATTTTTTATCCTGACCGACCACATCCGGTTCGCCGCCGGTGCGTTCCATTTCCGCGAGCGACCACAGCTTGTCCGGCCGGACCTCCAACCGCGCCTGCACCTTGGCCCACCCCAAACCCGAGTGACGGCTCAGATTCTTTTCAAACCGGGCTTTCAACGCGCCGAGCAGTTCTTCCCGTTGCTTTGGGGACAACTCCTTTTTATTACTGGTGCTTTTTTTCATAGGCTCAATCGGTTTTATTAAACTGCTGTCACGCCCAGTTTGCGATGTTATCAGCCCCAGCATCCAAAATCTCGATGTAGCTATCGAGGACTGAGCCTCCTGCTCCTGGGGTTGGGTCAGGCGAAAGAACGAAGTCGCTGACTGCAATGTTGGTGCATACATGACCGAGCCGTCTGCTGGCCAAGGCATCAAGTGGTTTTCCGGTTGTTGAAGTCAGATGAGCTGCAGCGTTCCTGACTGTTTTAAGATCAAAAAGGTCGGCTTGTATCGCACTGATAACTGGTTCGATTGGCTCGCCGTTAGTAAGATAGAGTCTCGCTAACCTGCGAACAATTTCAGGATTGGCCCAATCAACAAATTTCTGAGTGCCAATTAGAATATCCCGCGCGTGCTGTTCTGACACAGGCGTCGCATGCCGCACCGCTACCTTTCCTGTCGAACTAGGATGACCGAGCAGATACGAGACGAACGCCTGCTCAAGAAAACCCTCCCACGCAATGAATATTCTCAGAAACGTCGAGTCGACCACGAAAGATCTCTCTGGGGGAGTAAGGAGGTAAGCACCTGCTGCATCCTGTGTGAACGCTTTCGCGATGAAACCTTGAAGAGTAGCTGTTTCAGCGCGGAATGCCGTTAGTGCTGCGACGATGGGCATTCAATTCCTTTGGAATCACGAGAACAAAGACAGGACGAATTCTGTGCGACGCACACGAACGGCGCTATCCGTAGTCGCTCGGCGACTATCTTGAAGAAACTCAATCTCCTTTTCGGTGAGATTCTTAATGTCTTCAGTGGCATACACGTCGTCTACTTTTTCCAGCGCGATAGCGACTTTGGCAAAATTTGCAGGAGTTATTTTAAAATTTGTTGGAGGCAAATTCGGGATGCCCAATGTAGCGTGGTAAACGGCTGTGAACAAAGTGTAGAAGAGGTGGATGCGATGGAATTCGGAATTGCGCAACCTGTCCCCAAATATTCCCCGAATCGTTTCGATAGTCTGACGAAAGCTTTGCTCCAATAGCTCCGGATTGTGAGGGAAATCCTTTTCAAAATTGGAATAAAAACTGGCGATTTGCTTTTTGCTTTTTATACCTGAAGTCATTGCTATCAACAGGTCTGCCGCCAAAGTCACATCGCCCATTCTTAAGATTTGCTGCTCTGTTAGAACATGATTCTGCAGCCAGAAATCATTGAGAGTATGCGCAATGGAATCAGCCAACGTCTTGAATGGACCGAAGTGTTGGGCGTTTATCTTCTCCTGCTCGTTCAGAACAACTGCATACGAATTCAGGCGGCCGAACACATCCAAAACTTCTGGGTCTGGCATATTAACCAAGAGGTCCACCGACAATTCGTAGTTGAGAATATTTGTCTGGATCTCAGCATCCACCTGATTTAACTGGCTGAAAAATAATCCGCCATATTGCGAATTGTGTCTTTTGCTGATCTGGAAACCGTCGTGCAGATAAGATAAAATTGTTCGCAACCGCTGTTGCCCGTCAACGACTTCGCGGATTGATACTCTGGTTTGCGGATTGATTTTTTGCCGAATGAAAATCTTGGGTATTGGTTTTCCGCGAACAATTGTATCCATCAAATAGGAGCGCGCCGTGTCTGTCCACACAGAGCGGCGTTGAAACTTAGGAGACAATTCCAACTGCTTCTTATCCTCCCATTCAAGAAAGTCGTTGATGCTGTAGGTGCGGCTGTCGAAGTTTTTCATAGATTTATGCTTTAGCGTAAACTTCCGCGCCTTTTTCCACAAACTCTTTGGACTTTTCTTCCATCCCTTTCTTCAACGCCTCTTCCTCGGCGAGGCCTTGTTCGGCGGCGTATTTGCGGACGTCCTCGGTGATTTTCATCGAGCAGAAATGCGGGCCGCACATTGAGCAGAAGTGCGCGGTCTTTGCACCTTCCTGCGGCAGCGTTTCATCGTGGAATTCGCGCGCGGTCACGGGGTCGAGGCTCAGGTTGAACTGGTCTTCCCAGCGGAATTCGAAGCGCGCCTTGGAGATGGCGTTGTCGCGGTATTGCGCGCCGGGATGACCCTTGGCGAGGTCGGCGGCGTGGGCAGCGATCTTGTAGGCGATGACGCCGTCTTTCACGTCCTTCTTATTCGGCAGGCCGAGGTGTTCCTTGGGCGTGACGTAGCAGAGCATCGCGCAGCCATACCAGCCGATCATTGCCGCGCCGATGCCGCTGGTGATGTGGTCGTAGCCGGGCGCGATGTCGGTGGTAAGCGGTCCGAGCGTATAAAACGGCGCTTCGTGACACCATTCGAGTTGCTTGGCCATGTTTTCCTCAATCATGTGCAACGGCACGTGGCCGGGACCTTCGTTCATCACTTGCACGCCCTTGGCCCACGCGCGCGTGGTGAGTTCGCCCTGCACCTTGAGTTCGCCGAATTGCGCCTCATCGTTGGCGTCGGCAATCGAGCCGGGCCGCAGGCCGTCGCCGATTGAAAATGAAACGTCGTAGGCGGCCATGATGTCGCAAATGTCGTCCCAATGGGTGTAGAGGAAATTCTCTTGGTGATGTGCGAGGCACCACTTGGCCATGATGCTGCCGCCGCGCGAAACAATTCCCGTCATGCGGCTTGCGGTCATGGGCACGAAGCGCAGGAGCACGCCGGCGTGAACGGTGAAATAATCCACGCCCTGCTCGGCTTGTTCGATGAGGGTGTCGCGGTAAATTTCCCAGGTGAGTTCCTCGGCCTTACCGCCGACTTTTTCGAGCGCCTGGTAAATCGGCACGGTGCCGATGGGCACGGGCGAGTTGCGGAGAATCCATTCGCGCGTGGCGTGGATGTTCTTGCCGGTGGAAAGGTCCATGACGGTGTCCGCGCCCCACTTGGTGGCCCAGCGCATCTTTTCGACTTCCTCCTCGATGCTCGACGCCACGGCGCTGTTGCCGATGTTGGCGTTGATCTTCACGAGGAAGTTGCGCCCGATGATCATCGGCTCGGACTCGGGGTGGTTGACGTTGGCCGGGATGATGGCGCGACCGGCAGCGACTTCGCTGCGGACAAATTCCGGCGTGATTTCTTTCGGAATGCGCTGCGGAAAACGGCGGAATACGCCGGGCGAATACTCGCTGTTCGAAAGCTGGCTTGAACCGGCATGCTGCTTGTCGAGGACGTTGCGAATATTGTCCTTTGCCATGTCAGCCATCTTGGCGCGGCCCATGTTTTCGCGGATGGCGATGAATTCCATCTCCGGCGTGATGATGCCCTGCTTCGCATACCAAAGCTGCGTGACGGGATGACCCTTGCTCGCGCGCAGCGGCTTGCGGCGTTGGCCGAGCAGGCCGGGAAATTCCACGAGGCGATTCTTCTCGGCATTGCTGGCGAACTCGGCGTGTTTGCCGGAGAGATAACCATTATCCATCGGCTTCACTTCACGGCCGTCGTATTCCTCGACGTCGCCGCGTTTGAGAATCCATTCGCGGCGCAGCGCGGGCAGACCTTCCTCAGACTTGCTGGCGAACGCGGGATCGCCCCACGGCCCGGAGCAATCATAGACGCGCACCGGGGCATTCTTCTCGATCGCGCCGATGTAGGACTTGGTGTCGCTGACTTCGATCTCGCGCATCGGTACGCGGATTTCGGGATGCAACACGCCTTCGACGTAAATTTTTTTGCTGGCCGGCAGTTGTTCGCTGCTGTGCGGCTCGAACGATTCTTTGGTCGCGATCATAATTTTTTGGAAGGAAAGCCGGAGAGAGCGGTAATCCATGCGCCGGCATTATCCGGATCAAGTTCACGGGTCATTGGCGCTCGCGCGTCAAACTCTCAGCGTCGCCCAAAGGCGGTTTGGCTCCCCGAACAGTTTCAAAACTAAAGCGGTTTGCGGGCAGCGTCAAGCGCGCGCGGCGAAAGAAATTTCCGGCGCAGGCTTGCCTGAAAATTTTTCTTCGGCGAAACTTTTCCCTTAACAAAATCTTAACGTGCCGTTTAACCTGTCTCCGCATAATTTAAGCCGCACGCGATTATAAACCTTATGTCCGTTCCAAACGGCTCCAACCAACAGTCCGCCGCCGACGTGCTGCGCGACGCCGCGACGCAGGAATCCGCCGCCGTCCTGCAGAAATTCAACACCACCGCCGCAGGCCTGTCGGAAGCAGAGGTCGAAACCCGTTTGCAGCAATACGGCCCGAACGAGGTCGCGCAGGAAAAAAAGCACAGCTGGCTCTGGCGGCTATGGATCGCGGCGCTCAACCCGCTGGTAATCCTGCTCTCGCTGCTCGCCATCATCACGTTCGCGACGGCGAACGAGCCGAGCGATTACATCGGCGGTTCCGTGATGGTCATCATGGTGCTGCTCGGCTTGTCTCTGCGGTTCATCCAGGAGACGAAGGCCGACACCGCCGCCGCCAAGCTGAAGGCGATGATCAAGGTCACGGCCACGGCGTTGCGCGACGGCGAGCCGAAGGAAATCCCGCTCAAAGACCTCGTGCCCGGAGACGTGGTGAAACTTTCCGCCGGCGACATGATTCCCGGCGACGTGCGGCTGCTGACATCGAAGGATCTGTTCGTCATCCAGGCCACGCTGACCGGTGAATCCCTGCCGGTGGAAAAGACCGATGCGCGCGATCCCCGCCCAGCCGTCCAGTGCATCGAACACACGAACCTGTGTTTTCTCGGCACGAGCGTCGAAAGCGGCTCGGCCACGGGGGTCATCGTCGCCACCGGCGCGCAGACGTATTTCGGCAAGATGGCCAGCAGCCTCGCCGGCCAGCAGGTGGACACGGCGTTCGACAAGGGGATCAAAAAATTCACCTGGCTGATGATCACGTTCATGATCGTAATCGTGCCGATGGTGTTCTGCCTTTACGGCTTCACGAAGCACGACTGGAAAACGGCGTTTTTGCTGGCGATGGCCGTGGCCGTCGGCCTCACGCCGGAAATGCTGCCGATGATCGTTTCCGTCTGCCTGTCGAAAGGCGCGCTGGCGATGTCGAAGAAAAAAGTCATCGTCAAGCGGCTAAACTCCATCCAGAACTTCGGCGCGATGGACGTGCTGTGCACCGACAAGACCGGCACGCTGACGATCGACCACGTCATCCTCGAAATCCACTGCGACGTTTTCAAGAACGAGAGCGAAGAGGTTCTGCGCGACGCCTATCTCGTCAGCCATTTCCAGACCGGTCTGAAGAACGTGCTCGACCGCGCGGTGTTGAAATACTCGCAGCTTCACCGCGAACTGTGCGTGGACAAATACAGCAAGGTGGATGAAATCCCGTTCGACTTTTCGCGACGCATGATGTCCGTCGTCGTCGAAGACCCGGACGGCCAGCGCCTGTTGCTGACGAAAGGCGCGCCGGAATCCGTGTTCAAAAAATGCACGCATTTCGAAAGCGCCGGCGAAATCTTCGAGATGGAGCCGATCCTTGTCGGCAATCTGATCGAACAGGTCAATTCGTTGAGCGAAGACGGTTTTCGCGTGCTGGCCATCGCCAGCAAAAAAATGGAGCGGCGGGATGTCTGCACCAAGGCCGACGAAGACAACCTTGTGTTGACGGGCTATCTGGCGTTTCTCGATCCGCCGAAGGACACGGCGAAAACGGCGATCGCCGCCTTGCGCCAGCATGGCGTGACGGTGAAGGTTTTGACCGGCGATAATGACCTCGTCACGCGCAAAGTCTGCACCGAGGTCGGCATCAACGCCGAAAAAATCATCCTTGGCAACGACGTGGAAAAAATGTCCGACACGGAACTGGCCGACGCGATTGAAAGCGTGGACGTTTACGCGCGGCTTTCGCCGGCGCACAAAAAGCGCGTCGTGATGGCGCTCCAGAAAAAAGGCCACGTCGTCGGCTTCATGGGGGACGGCATCAACGACGCGCCGGCGTTGCGCGCGGCGGACGTGGGCATCTCCGTGGACACCGCCGTGGACATCGCCAAGGAATCCGCCGACATGATCCTGCTGGAAAAGAGCCTGATGGTGCTCGAAGAAGGAGTGCTCGAAGGCCGCAAGGTGTTCGCGAACATCCTGAAATACATCCGCATGGGCGCGAGCTCCAATTTCGGCAACGTGTTCAGCATGGTGGGCGCGAGCGCGTGGCTGAAATTTTCTCCGATGTGGCCGCTGCAACTGTTGACGAACAACCTGCTCTACGATTTCTCGCAGGTGCCGATCCCCACCGACAACGTCGGTGCGCAATACATCGCCAAGCCGCGCCCGTGGCAGATCAACGAGATCACGCGCTTCATGCTGTTCATCGGCCCGATCAGCTCCATTTTCGATTACAGCACTTTTTGCGTGATGTTGTTTTTCTTCAAGTGCAACAACCTCGGGCTCGTGCCTCCGACGGAAATGCTGTCACGTTTCGCCAATGTCACCGACCCGGACCAGTCTTATGCCGCCGCGCTGTTCCATACGGGCTGGTTCGTGGAATCGCTGATGACGCAGACGCTCGTCATCCACGTCATCCGCACGAACTCGATCCCGTTCGTGCAATCACGCGCGAGCTGGCAGCTCACGATGACGAGCATTTTGATCATGCTCATTGGCGCGGTGCTGCCGTTTTCGCCGCTGGCCAGGCCGCTCGGCTTCGTGCCGCTGCCGTGGCAGTTCTGGCCGATTCTGGCGGTGACGCTGCTATGCTACGTCAGCCTGACGCAGATCATCAAGATGTGGCTGGTGAAGAAAAAATGGATTTGAAGCGCGTGTAGATTAAAAAGCCCGTCATGTCCTACTAGATTGTTGCTGAATTTCAAACTTAAAAATTCCACTGATTATTATTTCAACTTCGTTCACCGCTGCCGAATTTTCGATTTTTCCCGCGCGTTGGCTTTGGCATTACAAATTTGACAACGATAACTCATTGAAGCCTTGCCGCAATCAGCGCAAAGTCCATCTTTTCGCTTCCTGCTTCGCCACTTTCTCAAATACAATTTGTGCCGCAATCCAATATGCGCGCGATGATATGGGCAGAAAATGTAATTTTTTTTCGTGCGCGGATTTATCTCTGTTGGATTAGAACATTCACGGCACAAACCAGCTAACTTATGCCGCTCGGCATATTTACTCCGCATTTTTTTCCAAGCTGGTTTATTCGATTTATCTTCAAAAATTATTTTCGGCTTTTTCATTGCGTCAAATGGTTGCCGACAACATTTCCTCAATCGTCCATTGATGATCCGTCAGGTTGGCCGCTTGCGCCGGAGTCGCGCCGTGTGCGCTATGCTTGCGGATGAAATTGAAATGCGCCGTGAAAATGGCGACGGCGTGTTTGTGGTTTTCCAACTTTTTTGAAAATTTAATTGAGCGGCGAACAAAGCGAGCCGTAAATGTCCGCAGACTTAAATTCATGCGCTCGGCGTGGCAGGTTGTCGCCATTTTCAAATCAGGATTTCCGATTCTGGACTTACGCTTTATTCCGACAACCACCATTGGATTAAACCAGCTCGAAACGCCCGGCAAATTCGGCTTGCCGAAGATTTTGGTTTCGGTAGCGAACGAAATATCATTTCCAAAAACCTGACGCACCGAACCGCGCCCATTGCAATAACCCGTGAAGGCATCCGTTGTGAGTTGAAAATGTCCAACCATGCGACTTTTCAAATCCTGCAAAAAGTCCAGCGTGTTCTGGCCGTTGCGCTTGCCAACGCGCCAATTGATAATCAATTTGCTTTCCTTGTCCATGCTCAAATAGGTGAATTGCTCTCCATGTTCAAAGTCGCCAAGCTCGGTGTTTTGCGGTTTTGAAAAAACGAATCCATGCACTTCGTCCACTTGAACAAATGCGGCTTTCACGTTGCGGATTTTTTCGTCCAGCAATCGCGCGCATTTTTCCCCTGCCGTTTCGAGAATCGAAAGCACCGTGTCACGATGCAGGCGCGTGAATCTTTCAATGGCGCGAATCCCCATGCCTTCGCAGAGAAGATGCACCACGTTACAAGCCTGTTTGAAATCCACGCGCAGACCGTCCAACGGTTGCGATTCGCTCATGGTCTTTCCGCATTTCAGGCAACGATAGCGTTGCACGATGCGATTTTTATTTTCAAACCGTCCGAATTTTTTCGCTTCGCCATTACAACAATAACAGTTCACTTGACCTTTCTCGGCCAAGACTTACAGTGTTTGTGAATCGCCTAGATTCCACTGAAGGCTTCGGCCTTTGGTTGCGCCGCGCCGGTGCTGAAACACTGGCGCGGCATTTGTTTTTATTTTCCCCTGCGCGACTTGCGCGCGCCCGGTTTATTCCATCGCGCCATTACAGCAGCGCGGGCTTGTTCGCTTGTCACCTTGCGCGCTTTGACCTTGCCCCTCCCGGCTTTACCACCAAGACGGCCAAGAATTTGCGCGGCACGATTCAATTTTTCATTCACAGGCTAAATATACGGCAAGCGGTTGTAGTATTCAAGCGGAAAATGAAATTATTTTCAGTTGACAAAGAAGCCCTGCTGCGGGATTTTAACCCCGCAACAGGGTTGCACTAACTCTGCGACCGTTTTCCGGCTGGCGCGCTTTTGATTTGGCTCTCACGCGCCAGTCGTTTTCTTTTGTGGGCGATTCGTTACGGTGACACGAACCCCCGCCCTGTATTATTTTCATCATTGCCAGTGAATCACGAATAAAAGAATCTGCATATCTGCTAGTTGTGGAATGACATAACCTAGACGTAGGCTAACCGATGGCTGGGGTAAGAGTAGGCTGGGTTAGCCTAGCCGTGAGTTATCTCACGCTTTGCGAGCCATTTGTTCAAGTGATTGAATTACAGCTTTCCGCACTGGCGAATATCGTTTTCCATCGCGCCCAGTGTTAATTGCACTCAATTCTGGAACTTTCCTTAAATCTGGAAATTCAATTTTCACATAAGGCATGACAGCCTTGTCCGCCCAAGTCTCTGCATTGGATTTCGTCAGTGGGTCAAGCTTGCAAATTTCTTTGTAAATCGGAATGCCTTCGCGTTTGATAAAACCAGCCGTGATCGGTCTTCCGGTCGCTGGGGATGGAATTTTCTTTATGACATAATTTTCAGCGGCTTCTTCAAATGTTTTTGCAGGAACATCAACCCATTCCCAAACCGGATTTAAGCTTTGAATTGGTCTTCGGGTTGGCAACATATTATGTTCAATAACCCAACACGCATTTTGGAAATGTCTCAAGCATTTCCAAACGAAAGAATTTATCGGAGTTTCCAGACTGTAATTCGCATTTTCGGATACATTGATTGGACAATCTTTTCCAAGTTCTAAATCGCCAGCAATGCGCTTAAATTGTTTTTTGGAGTTAGCAGATGTATTTAGAAACCGCAGCATCGGCCAATAAGGAATGCCGCGCGAAGTGCGTTTCATCAATTCAGAGTTGCTTTTGATGCCTTCGGTCCAAAAAGCATCAAACTTGGTTGAAATCTCTTTTATGAGTGCCTCATTTTTTTTGCAAGCATCCGATTTTACCGTTAGAAGTTGCGTCAACGTCTCGGTCATTTCCACAGTAAGGAAACCGAGTTGTTCAACTGCCTGCGGACTATCGGCTAATGCAATCTTTTTCAGGTAGCCGCAAATCAAATAAGCAAGGTCAGCGATTTTAGACCAATGATGTCGCTTGAAATCGTAAGGCGTGTTTTCGGAAAACCATTCCTCCTGCTCAAATAATTCATGGATAAATTTTATCGTTTGCTCATACCTTTTGCCGCCGGGATCAGTCTTTTCAAATTCGGAAAGTTTTGCGAAATACGCTGCCTGATTGGTGAGTTGCCGAAATTCCAGTATTTTCTTTTGATCTGGCGGGACTTCAGAGGGCGGCGTAATTGCCGGAGATGGAACGACAGCATTTTTATTTTTCTTTGGTTTCATCGCAACTCTTATTCAGTTGCGGCGGGCAGGGCATGGCGGGAATAAGTCGCCACGCCCCGACACAAACTGGCCTGTCTGTGTCCCCGTCAAAGACGGAACGCGCCTCAATCAGAGGATTTTGCAAGGAAATCTGGCGTTGTCAATCCAGCAACAATCTAGTAGGACATGACGAAAAAGCCGTCCCGCATCGCACGGGACGGCATTGTCAGGCCTGCGCAGGTTGATCGGGACCGCTCAAGCCTCAAAGGATTTTCCGCAACCGCAACTTTGCTTCGCGTTCGGATTGGAGATTTTGAAACCGCCGCCGACCAGCGCGTCGCTGAAATCCACCACGGTGCCGCGGAGATATTGCGCGCTGATGGGATCGACCACGATTTCCACGCCGTGCTGCTCGGCCGTCAGGTCGCCGTCGCGTTTTTCATCGAAAACCATGCCGTATTGCATCCCCGAACAGCCGCCCTGCTCGACATAAACGCGGAAATTTTTGCCCGCATTTTCCGGCGACGCCAGCAGCGACTTGCATTCCTCGGCGGCGCGCGCAGTGAGTCCGACGACGGATTCGGTTGTGATGGTTCCGGTCATTGTTTTCCAAGTGAAGCTAGACCTGCCTCGCGCACATGTCAAACGGCGCGTCAGTTTTTTTCCGGCTGCAAGGCGGCTTTTTTCTTTTCGAGCGAATCCTTCAACTGCGGCAATTCCTCCTCCAGCCGGCCAAAAAATTTGTCCGCCTGCGGCCATTGCTGCAACGTTTCCATGACGCCCAGCGCCTGCAATCCGGCCTTTTTCAGCCAGAACAAATCCGCCTGCTCGCCGTCGCGCCGGTTCGTTCCGTAAAAAACGTCGAGATAATTTTCCAGTGCGAGCTGGAACAGCGCGTTCTGGTTGCCGCCGAACATCAAGGCCGCCTTTTTTTCGAGCGCGATGCCAAAACCGACCTGCGCCTGGCTGCGCGCGGAAATATCCGCGAACGGCGAGTTGAAGACCCGCGCGTAGGCGTTCGTTGCCGCGTCAAAATTGTTCAATTGCAGGCAGCAGTCGCCCAGTTCGCCCCACGCCAGCGCGCCCCACTCGTTCGTCGGACACAACTGGCAAATCTGGCCGAACACATTCGTCGCCGATTGGAAATTCGCCGACGGATTATTGGTGTCGGCTGAATTCATCTGCATCAGCGCGGCGCCCCACGCGAAACGCGCCTGCACGTTCAATTCCGCCGGGCAATTCGTGTCCGCCACCAGCCCCGTGAAATATCCGATGGCGTCCGAATAGCCCAGCCGCCCGACCGCCGCGCGCCCGGCCATCATCTGCGCCGGATAAACCAGCGAAGAATTTTGCCAGTTCGTGTTTTGAAAAACCGACTTGTAATTTCTTTCCGCGTTCACAAAATCGCCCGCGCGGAAAAAATGGTCGGCCACCCACCATTGCGCCATCGGCGCCAGTTCATTCGTCGGAAACCGCGCGACGAAATTTGTGAACAGCATGAACGCGTTCGTCTCGTTGCCCGCCTGAAAATCCGCCCACGCGCGCGCGTAGGCCGCCTGCGGCTGCAGCGAATCCGCCGGGAAATTTGTCAGCCAGCTTTCATATCTGCCGATCGCCGAAGGCCAGTCGGTTTCCTGCTCGTAAGTCCGCGCGATGGCCAGTTCCACCTGCGGCAGCAGCGGCGAGTTCGTGAACTGCAACTCAAATTTTTCAAGCAACGCCCGCGCCACAGACGGCTGATTCGAATCCGCCAGACCTTCGCCGACCAGCAATTCGCTGCTGTCCGCGAGGTTGCCCGCCGGATCAATCTTCAAAATCTGCACCAGCACATCGCTCGCGCCGTCCACGTCGTTCAATTCCAGATCCGCGCGCAGGCTCTGGTAAAGCGCGCGGCTGCCCAGCACCTGGCCGACGGCAGGGAAATCCGTGAAATCGTCCAGTACCGCGCGGTAGTTCGTCAGCGCGCCCGTGAAATTGTTTTCTGCGAACAATGCGTCCCCCATCTTGAACCTCGCCACCGCCAGTTCTTCCGAAGGCGGCAATTTTCGCGCGGCGATCTTGAAATTGTCGAAGCTGTCTGAAAATTTTCTAGCCAGCCAGTCGCACCAGCCCCGGTCCAGATAGGCCCGGCCCGTGAGCAGGCTGTTGGTGAACGTGCCGGTGAACTGGTCGAAGCGCGCGGCCGCCTCCTGCAGATGATTGGTCGCCGACGGTTGTGAAACGTAATCCTTCAGGTGCAATTCGCCCAGCGTGAACAGCGTGATGTCCGCCGACGGCGAGTCGGGGAACTGCGACAGGAAATTTCCCAGCGCCAGTTCCGCGTCCGAAAATTGTTTCTGGGCGAGCGCCAGTTCCGCGATCTTCAGAACCGCCTCGCGCTGCCGACCGACCGGCGCGGTGTTCGTAAGGTTTTCACGATACGCGGCGATGGCCTCGGCCGGGCGGTCCATTTTTTCCAGCACGTCCGCGCGCAACGCCATGCTTTCGGCGCGCAAATCGCCGTCCTTTTCCAGATGCGCAATCTGGAGCATGTTTGTTGTCAACGCGAATGCCGCGTCTGCATCGTCCGCCGCAAGCCTGACCTGACAAAGCAGATACGCCCGCTGCCAGTCCAGTTCCGGTTGGAGCGTCTGCGAATCGAGCGATTCCAAAACCGACGCTGCTCCGGTGAAATCGTTTTGCACGAACTTCGCCTGCGCCAGCAGCAGCCGTCCGCGCGAGACCAGATCGTTCGCCGCGTCCAGTTGCGCGGCGCGCTGGAACACGCCGTTGGTGTCGTCGAGCGAGGCGATGATCTGCGGCCATTCGCCGAGCTGCGCGTGCGCCGACGCCGCGCCGACGACCGACCGCAACCGCAGCGGCGATTCGGGAAAATTTTGCGCGAGCGATGCGAAGGTTTTCGCCGCATTGGTAAAATCCCCGTTCTGAAACTGCGCCTCGCCGGTCCAATAAGCATATTGGTCGGCCAGATTTCCCGCCTGCGCCTTGCGCGCGGAAAGCAAGGCGACGACGGGCGGCAATTTCCCCTGCTTGAATTCCGCCTGCGCCTGCAACAGCACCGCCTGGGGCGCGTTGGTGGACTTGGGATATTTCTGGGCGAACTGCGCGAACTCCGTTTCCGCGCGGCTCCACATCTCGTCCTGAAACGCGCTCACGGCGGCGGCATAGGCACGCTGCTCCTTCGCGGCGCTCGCGGCAAAAATCTGCCCGTCGCTCAAAATGAGCGTGAACAAAATCAAAAACGATTGCCGCAAGAAAACCATTGCGTGGAATCTAAACGACATTGCGAAATGAAAAAAGCGGAAATCTTGGCGGTTCAATTCAAGACACTTTTCAAATACTGCCCGGTGAAACTTTCCGCGCACTGGACGATTTTTTCCGGCGGACCTTCGGCCACGATTTTTCCGCCCGCGCCGCCGCCTTCCGGGCCGAGGTCGATGATCCAATCCGCCGTTTTGATCACGTCCAGATTGTGTTCGATGACGAGCAGCGTGTTTCCCGTCGCGCGGAGCTTGAAAAGGACTTCGAGCAGTTTAGCCACGTCATGAAAATGCAGTCCGGTCGTCGGCTCATCCAGAATGTAAAGCGTCTTGCCCGTCGCCCTACGGCTCAATTCCGTCGCCAGCTTCACGCGCTGCGCCTCGCCGCCGCTCAACGTCGTCGCCTGCTGGCCGAGATGGATATAACCAAGCCCGACTTCCGCGAGCGTCTGAAGCGGGTCGAAGATTTTCGGCACGGCGCGGAAAAATGTCACCGCCTCGTCCACCGTCAAATTGAGAACCTCGGCGATGTTTTTGCCTTTGTAAGTGATCTCAAGCGTCTCGCGGTTGTAGCGTTTGCCGCCGCACGCCTCGCATGTCACATACACCGGCGGCAGAAAATTCATCTCGATCTTCAAAACGCCGTCGCCCTCGCATTTTTCACAGCGCCCGCCCTTGACGTTGAAACTGAAACGTCCCGGCTCGTAGCCGCGGATTTTCGCGGCTGGCAATTTTGCAAACAAATCTCGGATGTGGTTGAACATTCCCGTGTAAGTGGCCGGATTGCTGCGCGGCGTCCGGCCGATCGGCGACTGGTCGATCACGATGACCTTGTCGAGATGTTCAAAACCCTTGAGCGCGCGATGCTCGCCGGGCTTTTCCTTCGAGCCGTAAAACTTGCGGAACAGCGCGCGGCGCAAAATGTCGTCAACAAAAGTGGATTTTCCCGAACCGCTCACGCCGGTGACGCAGGTGAACGTGCCGAGCGGAATCCGCACGTCAATGTCCTGCAGATTATTTTCCCTGCAGCCGAGGACTTCCAGCCAGTTGTGTTCCTTCGACGGCACAATCCGTTTTTTCGGGATCGGAATCGAAAGTTCGCCGCGAAGATATTTCGCCGTGAGCGAGACGCGGCACTGCAAAATCTCCGGCAGCGTGCCCCATGCCACCAGTTCGCCGCCGTGAATACCCGCACCCGGACCCAAATCCAAAATGTAATCCGCCGCGCGGATCGTGTCCGCGTCATGCTCGACCACCAAAACCGTGTTGCCCAGATCGCGCAGGCCTTTCAGCGTGTGGAGCAGACGGTCATTGTCGCGCTGGTGCAATCCGATGCTCGGCTCGTCCAGAACATAAAGCACGCCGACGAGCGCCGCGCCGATCTGCGTGGCGAGCCGGATGCGCTGCGCCTCGCCGCCGCTCAACGTGCCGCTCTCGCGGTCGAGCGTGAGATAGCCGAGGCCGACGTTTTTCAGAAAGCCGAGACGGGCGCGGATTTCCTTGACGACTTCGTTCGCGATTTTTTGCTCGAACTCGGTGAGTTTGAGCTTTTCAAAAAAATCATCTGCTTTTTCAACGGACAGCGCGCAAACGTCCATGATGGACAGGCCCGGAATTTTTAATTTTGAGTTTTTAATTTTTAACTGGGAAACGAATTGTTCGCCACCCAAAGTGACGGCCAGAATTTCAGGCTTTAATCTTTTGCCGCGGCACGCGTCGCAAAATTGCGGGCTCATGTAAGCCTTGAGCCGGTTGCGGATGAATTCGCTTTCACTGTCGTTCGCGAGCCGTTCGAGGTTCGGCAGCACGCCCTCGAACGGGCGGCTGATGGAACTGACTTTGCCCGCGCGCCAGAATTTGAACTCGATGTCATCTTCGCCGGAACCGTAGAGCAGAACTTTTTTGAAATCGTCCGGCAAATCCTTGTAAGGCGTCTCGGTGCTGACGTTGAAATGCGCCGCGACGGAACGCAGCATGGCCTTATAGTAAATGATGAGCCGCTTGCCCGCGCGACGCCACGGCTGGATTGCGCCGTCGAGCGGCAGTTCGGGATCGGGCACGACGAGCGCCTCGTCAAAAATCATTTTCTGGCCGAGTCCGTGACAAACCGGACACGCACCCGCCGGTGCGTTGAAGGAAAAATGTTTTGGCGTCGGCGGATCAAAACTTTTGCCGGTCGCCGGACTGCACATTTTGTTCGAGTGTAAGGTTTCAATCCACGTTTCTGGCTTTGTTTGCGGCTCTTGATGCAGCGTGAACATGACGCCTTCGCCCCAGCGCAGGGCGGTTTCAACCGAATCGCTCAAACGCACGCGGATTTTGTCGTCAATCACGAGCCGGTCAACGACAGCCTCGATGTTGTGGAATTTCTTTTTGTCGAGCTTGATGCGCTTGTTCTCATCGCCGAGTTCGAGCAATTCGCCGTCCACGCGCGCACGCACGAAACCTTCGCGCGCGAGGCGCTCGAACACGTCGCGGAACTCGCCTTTCTGCCGGCGCACGACGGGCGCGAGGAGCATCACTTTGGTTTTCGGCGGCAGTGCGAGGATTTTATCCACGATGTCGCTGGTGCTTTGCGTTGAGATTGGAACGCCGGTTTCGGGGCAATGTGATTTTCCGATGTGCGCGTAAAGCAGGCGCAGGTGGTCGTAAATTTCCGTCGTCGTGGCGATGATGGAGCGCGGACTGCTGCCGGAACTGCGCTGTTCAATCGCAATCGCCGGCGAAAGTCCCTCGATGAAATCCACGTCGGGCTTCTGCAACTGGTCAAGAAACTGGCGCGCGTAGGCGGAAAGCGACTCGACGTATTTGCGCTGGCCCTCGGCGTAAATCGTATCGAACGCGAGCGACGACTTGCCGCTGCCGCTCAGGCCGGTGACGACGACCAGCTTGTCGCGCGGGATCTGCAGCGTGAGGTTCTTGAGGTTGTGCTCGCGCGCGCCGCCGATCTTGATGAATTCTTTGCTCACAATTGCGAATTTCCAGAATCAAACAATCGGCAAGCCTACCACAAACATTTCACGAAGGCAAAAACGGAGTGTCGCGCGGAAAAAATTTGCGCGCTACGGCAAGGGCAGCCAGTCAAGCCGGTAGAATTTCATGGCCAGCGGCGCGTTGGTGTCCGTGAACATGAACAAGCCGCTGGTTGAAGTGAGGATTTCCGGAAACAGTGTCCAGCTCGGCGGCGCAAGGCTTGGCGTCCACTCGACCTGGAACAGGTCGTTGGTCGGTGCCCACCATTGGAGGGTCGTGTTGGTGGAGGTGGCGATGACATTGGTGATGGATGGGAACGATGAAGGCGACTGGACGACGAACACGGTGAAACTGTTGGTCGCGCTCACGAACGGCAAACCGTTGTCGGTGACGACGGTGGTGAATTTGAATTCGTTGTCGGCATTCGTCGGATCCGGCGTCCAGGTGATGATGCCGTTGTTGTCAATCGCGGCGGATGTGAATGGTGAACTGGTCAAATCGTAATTCAAAACCAAACTGGTGTCCGAATCGGTCGCCGTGTTGGTGACGGCAAATGGCGCCGACACGGTGGCGACGCGATTTGCCTGGAACGGCAGTGTCAGCGTGTTGGTCGCCTGCAACAGTATCAGCCGGTAAAAGCGCATCGGCCCGAACCCGCCGGTCTGCGTACCGTCGTCGAAGAAATTGAACTGCGTGTTCGTCGGGCTGGTGAACGCGCCGGTGTTGTAACCGACGATGTTGGTGAACAGCGTCCAGCTTGCCGGCGTCAGGCTCGGCGTCCATTCCACCTGGAACAGGTCGTTGCTCGGCGCGAACCACGTCAGCAAAAAGCCGTTCGTCGTGCTGATGTTCGTGTAGACGATGCTGGAGATGAAAATGCTTGGCGACGATGTCGTGGATAAAAGGTGGAAATCAACTTCAAGCGCATTCGTCACGGCGACGCTGTTGGTGTTCTGCACGCCGAGATAATAGGTGGTGCCCGGAACCAGCAACGGCGAGCCGCCATAAGCGCTCAACACACTTGTGCCGCCGGTCGAATTGGTCAACAGCTCGACATCGGTTGTCGGCGGCACATTGGTGCTGAACCAGACGTTCACCGGCAGGCTGGCAAAGAGCAGGAGGTTCGTGGCGAAGTCCGCGTTCAGCGGCACATTGACCTGCTGCCAGGCGATGCTGTTGGACGCGACGATGTTCGTTTGCGGCACGCCGTTGGTCAGGATGGTCGCGAGCAAAGCCACGAGTTTCACCTGGCCGGCCGTATTGGTGTCGAAAACGAAAGCGTAACCCGCCGGCGTCGCGCCGAGCGCAGGCAGGCTTCCGCTCAAACCTCCGGTGTAGGTCATCAGCGTGTAAGTGCCGTTGGTAAAGCCGCCGCCGGCGATGATGTTGCCGGTGCCTCCCAGCACGAGGTCGCCCACGACCGCAATCGTCGCGGAGTTCGTGCCGAGGACAAAATTCAACGTGTTCGCCGGCGACAACGCCAAGCTATTACTCACCGTGAACGTGGCCGCGCCCAGCGTGACATACGAGTCCAGGGCCAGCGCGTTGGTGTCTTCCAGCGAAGCCAGCGCGTTGTAAAATGCGAACCCGTTGCCGTAGCCGTCCGCGGCCAGGCCGTCGAAAGTGAACAGCGTGTTGGTCGGCGCGCTGTTGGTGACAATGACCTGCGCGTTGAACAGCGTGAACGCTGTGGCGTTGGCCGACACCGTGATTTTTGAATCAATGAACTGCGCCCCGCTCACGTTGTAGAGGCAGAAATCCTGGTCGCCCGTCAGGTTGATCTTGTCGAAGACGATGTTGGTCGCGGGCATCTCCGTGCGCGACCAGATGATGCCGACAGGATAGCCGCTGACCGACGTGGCGGTGATGTTGCTGAAGGTGATGTTGCGATAGATCGGCGTGGCGCTGGTCACCGGCGCGACCGGTTCCGAGGCCGCCGTCTGCGGGGTGATGCCGACCGGCGTGCCGACTTCTTTGTAGTAACTGTAAATCTGGATCGGGATGTTCACGTTGGTCATGCCGAGGTTCAAATACGAAATGTTCTGGACGATGCCGCCACGGTCGTTGTCGGACTTGATGCGGATGCCGTTTTGCGTGCCGTTGAACGTGCAGTTGATGACCGTCATGTTCGACACGCCCGGCGAAGTGCCGCTTCCGATGGAAACCCCATGGCCGTTGCCGTAGGTGTTGTTGGTGAGCAGAATGTCGGAGGTGCCGCCCGAGGTCGCGAAATCATCGTCGCCCACGCTGATGTTGCAATTTTCCACCAGGATGTTCGTCCCGCTCACGTCACAGGCGTCCGTGTTGTGCGACGGGTCGACAGGGTCTGTGGACGGAGGCGCCAGAACGGTCACGCCCCGGATGGTGGAATTGCCCGAGAGGCTGCCGGCGATGTAAATGTGAAACATGGGCGAGTTGGAGAGCGTCACGTCCTCGATCAACTGGCGGTCGCAATTGGCCGTGTTGATCATGTGCGGCCGGGTGTCCGACGCGTTGCCTGCGTAGGGCCACCACGGCGAGCCCTGCCCGTCGATCGCGCCCGAACCGCTGATCTCGATATCATGCAGGTTTTTGCCCGAAATAAAATTGGGCGCGGTGAAAGGGCTGCCGCTTGTCGTCCCGGGATACGTTCCGAACGGCAGCATCCGCAAAATCGCGCAGCCGTCGATCTGCAGGTTCACGTTGTTTGTCAACGTGATCGGCCCGCTCAAATAAACGCCGCACGGAACTTCCACCGTCCCGCCGGACGCGCCGTTGGTCGCACCGCCCGCCCCCGCCGCGTCTATGGCCTCCTGGATGGCGATGGTGTCATCCGTCACGCCGTCGCCCACGGCGTTGTAAGGCGCGTTGGTGATGATGATGATATTGTTCGTGTCGATGCTCGGCAGCGTCGGCTCTCCGGGCGGTGACGGCGGGAAGTTCAGATGGAAAATCACCTCAATCGCGTTGGTCACGGCAGAACCGTTGTTGTTCTGCACGCCGAGATAATAGGTCCCGCCGGGAACCAGCGGCGGAATGGAATTCGTGGCCAGCACGGCGGAACCGCTGGTCTGACTGGTCAGCAATTCGGAATCGGTTGTCGGCGGATAATTCGCGCTGAACCAGAGGTTCACCGGCGCGGTGGCGGAAAGCAGCAGGTTCGTCGCATAATCCGCGTTCGCCGGCACGTCGATCTGATACCAGTTGATGCTGTCGGCCGCGACGGAGTTCGTTTGCGGCACGCCATCGTTGAGGGTCGCCAAGAAGGTCAGATGGAAATTCACCTCGACTGCGCTGGTCACGGCAAAGCCGTTGTTGTTCTGCACGCCGAGATAATAAGTGTTGCCCGGAGACAGCAACGGCGAACCACTATACGCACTCAACACGCTTGTGTTGCCCGTGGAATTCGACAGCAACACCATGCTGCCGTTTGTGCTGGGCGCGGTCTGGTTGAACAGCAGGTTCACCGGCGCGGTGGCGAAGAGCAGGATGTTCGTCGCATAATCCGCGTTCGCCGGCACGTTGATCTGATACCAGGTGATGCTGTTGGCCGCGACTATGTTCGTCTGCGGCTGGCCGGCGGTGAGGACGGACGGAATCGGTGTGAAGTTGGTGTTGGCAAAGGTGAATGCCAGTTGCCAGCTCACGAGCGAGTTCGTCAGGCCGGCACCGGCACGGTCGTCCTGTATCTCCAGCGTCCATGTGCCCGCGGCGCTCTGGCCGTTGATCGCGCTCATGTCCTGCTCCGGCTGGTAGTAAAGATTGCCGGGCACCGTGCTTAAAGCAAAGCTGTCCACCAGCGTGTTGGTGCCGAAGGTGAACACCAGCGTGTTGGTCGCGGCCTCCGGCAAACTGGCGTCGCCGGACGCGTTGAGCACCAGCGGCTGGTTGTCCTGCGAGGCGGTGAAGGTCGTGTTTTCAAATTGCCAGTTGGCATTGGTTGCCGGCATGCCGGTATCTGATGCGCTGCTCCCCAGTTCATAGCTCAAGGAGTATCTCTGGCCGGCCACGGTGGGCAGATTGGTCAAAACCGCGCCGTTGTCCAGTGACAGCAGGTTCATAAGGCTGAACGCCGGCGGATTCGTCGTGATCTCCACCTGGTTGACCAGCACCTGCCAGTCGCCAATATTTCCATTCACGCCCTGGACATAAATGTTCGTCGGGTATGTATCAAAATTATCCGCCCACACCGGACCGTAGACTGTGGACGGCACGAACGGCAGCGGCGCAAACTTGATTGGCGTCGTCGTCAGGTTCGTGTCCTCGGTGAACGCGAGGTAAAGATAATTCGTCTGCACGCCGCCGACGGTATAAGTCCACGCAGTGCTTGAATTCATGTTGCCGCCTTGATTCATCACGATGGTCAGGTAAGTGGATGCGCCCGGCCCGAAGCTCACCGTGGTCTGACCTATGCCGCTGGTGAAAAAATTTGTCAAGACGTTGGCCGGCGGGTTCGTCCCGTAATACACCGTCATCTCGTCGGGAATCGTGAACATATCGTAATTGATGGCTATGGTGCCGGAAGTTTCGCCGACGTTGATGAAATTGGTGCTGGCGGCCGGACCGCCGGAAGATGAGGTGTTGACGGTGTTGGTTGTGATGATGGTTGCGCCGCAGCCGTTCGTGCTCGTGCCGCCGCGGTTCTCCATCAGCAGGTAGCGCGTGCCGTCCGGGCTGATGAGATGAAACACCAGGTCCGAGATGCGCGGATGGTCCACGCGCAGCCCGACGTTGAAATCCTGTATGATGTCCGTGTTCGTCACCACGATCGAGTCCGTCGTCACCGCGTCGTCCAGGATCGGCACCGGCCCGCTGGAATCATAATCCACCGTCGCGATCGCGCTCGCTGAAAAACCCAGTGTGGCGATGACATACGCTTCCTGTGCAAAGGCGCTTGGATTGAAGATGCCCACAAAATAACGGCCCGGCGTCAACGGCGGCCCGGTGGAGATCGAGTTGCCCGGATCGATGCCGGTCGGAAAAATGCCGGAGAGGCAATTGGTCAGGAACACCTCGTTCGTGTCCGCCGCGGTCGGCAGCGAACCTTGATCGACGAAGAGTTCCAGCGGCGGGGTCGCGATCGAAAGCCCGAATTCAACCGACACGTTCGTGGCCGACACGTTGAGATTGGTGTAGCCCGCCGGCACATCAATGTAGCCGTAAGCCCACGAGTCCGGCGCGATGGCAACATCGAAGCCGTTTTGCAAATTCTGATGCGGCGAGATCAACAGCGTCAAGCCTGCCACGTTGCCGGTCTGGCTTTGTCCATCGTCCAATTCACTCAAAATCCACGGGCCGGTGGCCTGCGTACCGGTGAAATTAAGCAGACTGCCCGGCCCGTCGGACGGTTGGGAACCAGCAGCGGGCGCAGGGCTGTCATCGTAAAAAAATGCGTTGGTGATGAGGTCGTCCGAAGGCGGATTGTCGGGCGCATCGTGGTTGTTCAACACGTCGGAAATATCGTTGTGTCCGAGCGTGCCAATAAGATCGCCCAAATGTTGATGCGCTATGACATTCGTTACAGTGACACTGTTCACATCCATCGGATAAAGCGCGAGTGCGAAAACGTAGCCGATGCCCGGATGCGCCGAATTGCCGTCGGGAATGTTGACCGGCAACGGCACACCGTTGACAGTTTCAGTGCCGTTTCCGTTGAGCTGGCTGAACGGCGTCGCAGTGAACACCGGAAGAAAACCGTATTCGGACGCATTCTGGTCTTCCGATTGCACACCGATGTAATAAACCTGCCCCGGCGTGGAATTCGTATCCGCGACGAACTCCGTGCCGCCCCGGCTCAGGGACGAGCCGTTGAAAACACCGCCAGAGGATGCCCCGACTTGTTGCACGCCGTTGACGCAGTTGGAAATGACGACGGGATCCAGGTTCGTCAGCGCCGGGTCGGTGCTGACAAAAAGGTCGATGTCCGCCTCCGGTCTTGTGGAGTTGGCGTCCGAATCCGCAAACACGCCCATGCGCGGGATGGAAAGTGTGTCCGGCAAAAACGTGATGAACGCGGCATTTTTCACCGCATTGGACGCGCCGGTGTTTGCCACGACGTAGAAATGCCACTGGTTCGTCTGGCCAATCGTGATCAACACGTTCGACGAGCCATATTGGATCGTGTTCGTGCCGAGCAACGGCGAGCTGGCTCCGACGAACTGGTCGAGCAACGGCGAGTTGGTCGTGCCGATGGAAGTGATATCCTGATCGGCTGTTGGATTGGAAACGACGCCGTTGACGCCGAAAGGCGCGGGTGTGACCATCAACGCATTGATGACCTGGCCGTTGCCGGACGAAATCACCAGCGCAAAATCCTGCACGACATTCGGTGCATAGACGCCTGCGACGCTGTTGGTCTGCGCGGTGACGGCGTTCACGTTCACATCGCGCCCGATGACCGTGACGGAATAATTCGTACCCGACGCCGAGGACAGGAAAACATTTTCAACATTATTGATGGAATCCAGATTTGGCGCGTTGTTCGTGTTCCATGCCAGATTGAATGTGCTGCCCGGCGAAATGTCATTGCCGATATAGACCGCGTGCGTCGTTTCGTTGCTGACGACGAGGTCAAGATTATTGACGAGCTTGATGGCGGCGGCGGGATTGCCGGGCGGGTCGGTCCACGCGAGCGTCACGCGCAGCGGTAGCGTCTGCGCGGTGCTTGCCACCGCCACGTTGAACGTGTGGCTGTCACCTGTCGCCAGCGCGTTCGTCGGGCTTTGATCGAGGAAGAAACTTGAGCAGCCCGCGCTGATTTTATTTGTGACCCCGGGCGGTAGTGAATCCGGCAAATTGGGCAACCCCCAGCCTTCCACATTAACCCCGTTGGTCACCGCAAATTTATAACTGCCCACCGCCCGCGAACCGTTGATGAGCATCGCCTTCAGCAATGCCGGACTCGGCGTCAAGTGCAGTGAATTCGTGAAATAATCCTGCATCAACGCCAGCACGCCCGACACCGCCGGAGTCGCCATGCTCGTGCCGGATTCATAGCGGTAATACGGCCCCAGCGTGTTGTTCAGATTGCTCAATACCGTGAAATAATTCCCATTTTCATTCGTCGTTGTGATTTCGGTGATGACGTCGTAATTCACCGTCTCGTTGTTGGTGTTGACAATGGTGTAATACAGATTTCCATTCTGTATTTGCGACAAATACGAACCGCCGCCATCAGGGGGTATGGAAACCCCGTTTGTGAAGGTCACGAAATCATAAGTGCTGGAGTTGGTCGGATCGGGCGGGCCATTTTGACTGACATAGATTTGCAGATCGGGAAAATTCGTCGGTGAAAGCGCGTTCGTCACGATCTCGATGCTCACTCCCACGACATTGGAATTAAAGGTGGTGTTGGGCGGAAAAAAAGAAAGGGAAAGCAAATAGCCGTTGAACGAATTGGATTCCAAAACATCGCTAAACTCGTCGAAGTAATAATTCGTCGGATTGTAATATGCGATTTGATTCCACTCGCTTGAGCGCGTGGAAACCACGAACGAGCCCGGAGCAACCACGTCCGGCTTGAAACGTCCATATGCCCCCTCCGTTCCTATGCCCACGTTGCCGCAACTCGAATAGCCCGCAACTTGAATGCTTGAATCCGTCTGCGGCTGCCATACGGCGTTCGAGTTGCCGTTAAAATCCGTGACGATGTTCGTGATGTTGCGCAACTGCTCCAGCGCGCCGACCGTGATGACGTTCTTCGCCGTTGCCGGAGACAAAATCGTGTCCGAATCGCCGCCGTCGCCGCTGTCATCGCCACCGCCGCTATTGCCCGCCGCGAACACGAACAATACAGGCTGCGAACCGGTCGTTCCCGGCAGCGCATCGCGCACCGCCGCATCATAACTCGCCGCCGCCAGGTCATAGGCGCTGTCCCCCGTGTAATCCCAACTGTTGTTCGAGATGAGCGC
>Ga0181537_10001184_pt1 | contig 24290 bp, 17 predicted proteins | sample PEATcosm2014_Bin_39_FD_119765 | JGI IMG/M metagenome (GOLD analysis project Ga0181537, IMG submission 119765) | Peatland microbial communities from MTU Mesocosm Facility, Houghton, MI, USA - PEATcosm2014_Bin23_10_metaG | ecosystem: Environmental > Terrestrial > Soil > Wetlands > Peat | place...
AAATACGTCTCCAAAACGTTGGAACTCGGCCGCGTTCCAACCGAGGAGGACATGGAAGACCACGCCTGCGGTGATGGCGGCTGCGGCTGTCATCATTAAGATTTTCTAAAGGGTGTAGTCGGCTCAGGTTTGACATCAGCTGGCTCCCGCCCCATTGGCGATGAAAATCGCCAGCGCATAAACCAGCGCGGAATTCCAGTTGATGGCGATTTCATTAACCCGGTAGTTGCCCTGTTCGTCGTGCCAATCGGTGGCCTTGGGATTGGCACCGCCAACCAGGTAGCCGGGCCAGGGATGATTCAGGTATGCACCGGTGTCGCGACGATCATGCGGGTGCACCGGCGGTTCAAAACCGAGGCCGGTGACAAACGACCGGCCGTAGTAATTGCGGCCAAACAGGTGATTCAAGGCATCCAGGCAGGTGTCACGATAGACACCCTTGGACGACAGCCAGGGAATTTTGTGACGGGTCGCCCGATCGGCCGCCATGAGAATGATGGCCTGGCGCGCCACCCCACCGTTGTCACCCCAGTAATAGTGCGATCCCAAAGGACGGGCGTAAGCATCGTGTTTACAGTCCTGGACGATTTCATCCGCGGTTGCCAGCAGGTTGCTGCGCACGAGTTTCACCAGGGCGTTGTCGCGCCCGGGACGTTCCGAAAATAAATAGGTGAGCAGTCCCAGATCCTTGGTTTCATCCCAGTCAAAATCCGGACTCACCTGGCCATTCACCGCTTTTACCCGGGCTTCCAGGTCGCGCAACACGTCGGACGAGCCGGTTGTCTCCCAAAGTTCCGCAGCCGCCCAAAGCCGGTTTTGCGGAATGCGGTTCAGGCGGTGATTCGGTTCGTTGATTTCATAGAGACCGGTGCTGAAGCCGGTCTGGTCAGCCTGATGATATTCCGGATGCGCCTGCAGAAACTGGTAGCTCAGTCGGGCGGCTTTCAGGCAACGATCGGCAAACGCCGGGTCGTAGGGCCGGAAAATCCGGGCCGCCTGCGCGGTCATGGCCACAAAGTCCGCCGTGGCTTCGCTGCCCCAGGGAGTGAAATAGCGTTCGGTCGTCTCGGATTCCGGCGGGATAAAACCGCCGAAGCTCCGGGTGCTGAGTTTGTGATACACGGAACCGTCCGGCGCCTGCATGGTCAGCACCCAATCCATTTCCCACTTGATCTCGGCCAGAAAATCCGGCAGCGGGCCGCCGGATTCCGGGAGGTCGAGCCGGACGGCCTGGATTTGCGGACCGAAATCTTCCCAGGCGCGAAACAAAGAACCTACCGTAATTCCGGCGTTGACCACGTATTTGTTATAGTCACCGGCGTCATGCCAGCCTTTCGTGCTGTTCTTTTGCGCGTGCCCGCCGCCGACGTAATCCAGCCACGCGTCGTTCGTGTGACAGATGTCGTGGGCGAACGTTGTGCCTTGATAGGTCGCGCTGACTGCCATGTCGCAGCGCCACAGATAAAATCCACGCATGACCACGTAAAACGGTTCGCGATAAACATCCACCGCCACGTGGAACGGCGCCGACCGGCCCAGGCCCGGCACTTCGAGCTGATAGTCACCGGGCTGTTCGAGCTTTGAAAAATCCGCTGTGTAAAGCTGCTCCTGCGTGTCCGCATCGGAAACCGGGCCGGTGACCTTGCCTTGAAAAACCGTTGCCCCATCGGGCAGACGGACAACCATGAAGTTGGTGCAGGGCAGGGCGACGCTGGCTTGTTTCTCCGCGTCCGGCAGGTAACCAACGGTGTTGAGCCGGATGGGAAGCGATGCTTCCGTCGCTTTGGTCTGATGAATGGGCAGAAGCGCCAGGGTAACTGCGGCAAGCGATGCCGTGGCCATCATACCCGGGCGGGGAAATCGCGTGGTCATCCAGCCAGTCAACCGGTTTTTGGGTTCGAGAACAAGAAGTGACACCGTGGTATCATGTAACCAATTTCAGTGACAAGTTGTTGAGGGGTTCGTCCTTGACGCTGGTTGTCGACAAAATATGCTCACGACCATGAATTACCCCTTGTGTGGCTCTACTGCCTGCCCGGATTCTGCCTGCAAAACACTCGCCCGCGAATCAATTCCCTGATCCTACCATACCCAACCCTATGCAACTTCATTGGATCGACATTGGGATCATCGTCCTGTATCTGATCGCCACGATTTTTGTCGGCTTTTGGGTTTCCAAACGGGCGTCCCAGAGCATGAAGCACTATTTTCTGGGTGGAAATCAACTGCCCTGGTACATGCTGGGCGTTTCCAACGCGTCGGGCATGTTCGATATTTCGGGGACCATGTGGCTGGTTTACGTGACGGTAGCATACGGCATGAAGGGAGTATGGCTGCCGTGGATTTGGCCGGTGTTTAACCAGATTTTCCTGATGGTCTACATGTCCGTCTGGCTGCGGCGGTCGAACGTGATGACCGGTGCGGAATGGATCCAAACCCGGTTTGGCAAGGGCACCGGCGCCACGGCCGCGCACATCATTGTGGTGGTGTTTGCGCTGGTGAGCGTGATCGGATTTCTGGCCTACGCCTCCAAGGGCATCGGCAAGTTCGCCGGTGAATTTCTGCCCGGGCACCTCTCGGACGACACCTACGCTTGGATCCTGATGGGCATCACGACCTTCTATGTCGTCAAGGGCGGCATGTTCAGCGTGGTGTTCACCGAGGTTGTCCAGTTCTGCATCCTGACCGTCGCGTCCATTGCCATCGGCATCATTGCCATGGTCAAGGTCGCCCCGGACATGCTGAACAAGGTGGTGCCGGCCGGCTGGCATGACCTGTTCTTCGGCTGGAATCTCAATCTGAACTGGACCACCATTCCTGAAATCAACAACAAGATCGCCTCCGACGGATATTCGCTCTTCGGGATTTTTTTCATCATGATGTGTTTCAAGGGCATCCTGATCAGCGCGGCTGGTCCGGCGCCGAATTATGACATGCAACGCGTGCTCTCGACCAAGGGCCCCCGCGAGGCGGCACTCATGAGTTCAACGGTCAATGTGGTGCTGTTTTTCCCCCGGTACATGATGATCACCGGCCTCACCGTTCTGGCCCTGGCCTTTTACACTCCGGATTTGGCGGCGATGGGCGACAAACTGGACCTCGAAAAAATCCTGCCGCTGGCCCTGGCGAAGTTTGTCCCGGTCGGCATCCTGGGCCTGCTCATGGCCGGCCTGCTGGCGGCGTTCATGTCGAATTTTGCAGCCACCGTCAACGCGGCTCCGGCTTATCTGGTCAACGACATTTACAAGCGATACATCAATCCCAATGCCTCTCAAAAGCGCTATGTGTGGCTGAGCTACATCGTCTCCTTTGCGGTGGTCGTGGTCGGCCTGCTGTTCGGCCTGATTACCCATTCCATCGACCAGATCGTGCAGTGGATTGTTTCGGGTCTGTGGGGCGGTTACACGGCTTCGAACGTTCTGAAGTGGTATTGGTGGCGGTTCAACAGCTGGGGATATTTCTGGGGGATGGTTGCGGGCATCGTCAGTTCGCTGACCGTGCCCAAGATTTTTCCCGACGTCCATCCTATCAACACGTTCCCGATCATCCTCGGCCTTTCGCTCGTGGTCTGCTTGATCGCCACCTTCCTGACCAAGCCGGAAGACGATGAGGTCTTGAAGAATTTTTACCGCCGGGTGCGGCCGTGGGGTTTCTGGGGACGGATCCATGCGCTGGTGGTCAAAGACGACCCAACCTTCCAGCGGAACAAGGATTTTTACCGCGACATGTTCAACATCGTGGTCGGCACCATCTGGCAGACGAGTTTCATTGTGCTGGCCATGTTCCTGGTCACGCGCCATTTCCGCAATATGTTGATCACGCTCGCCGTCCTCGTCATCACCTCGATCATCTTGAAATTCAACTGGTACGATAAATTGCCGCCGCCCACGCCCGACCCCGTTCCGGAGGTTCCGCACAGCCCGGGCGAAGCCGCGGCCATGGTCCGTTAATTGTTTGCCCGAAAATCATAAAATATGCGTTTTGGACATTTCGACGACCGTAAACGGGAATACGTCATCACCCAACCCAACACCCCGCTGCCTTGGATCAATTACCTCGGGTGCGAATCCTATTTTGGCCTCATCTCGAACACCGCCGGCGGCTATTCCTTTTACCGGGACGCCCGCCTGCGCCGCCTGACGCGCTACCGCTACAACAATGCCCCGTTCGATTTTGGCGGACGCTACCTCTACCTCCGTGACAACGATACCGGCAAGTTCTGGTCGCCCTCCTGGCAGCCCACGCGCACCAAACTGGACAAGTACGAATGCCGCCACGGCATGGGCTATACCCTTATCGGTTCGAGCTGTCACCAGATTGAGGCGCAGACGTGTTATTTTGTGCCGATGGGTGAAACGCTGGAGATCTGGAAATTCCAGGTGACCAATCGCCGCAAAAAACCGGCCAGGCTCTCCGTTTTCTCCAGCATCGAGTTCTGTCTCTGGGACGCCCAGGATGACGCCACCAACTTCCAGCGCAATTTCAGCACCGGCCAGGTCGAGATCGTGGACGGGGTCATCTATCACAAGACCGAGTATCGCGAGCGCCGCAATCACTTCGCGTATTTCGCCTGCTCGGAAAAACTTGCCGGCTTCGACACGCAACGCGACACGTTCCTGGGCGCCTATCGCAGTTGGGACAACCCGGCGGCGGTGGAGCAGGGGAAGTCGTTCGATTCCGTCGCGCATGGCTGGGCGCCGCTCGGCTCGCACCACGTCAAGGTGAACTTGAAGCCCGGTGAGACGAAGGAAATCATCTTTGTCCTCGGCTACCACGAAAATCCCGTGGATAAAAAGTTCGACCCGCCGGATTCCCAGACCATCAACAAAAAGACCGTCCAACCGGTCATCGCGAAATATCTCGACTGCCAAAACGTCGCTGCGGCCTTCCAAACCCTGCGCGAAAACTGGGACGGCCTGCTCGGCGTTTATCAGGTACAATCACCCGACGTCCACGCCAACCGCATGGTCAACATCTGGAATGCCTACCAGTGCATGGCCACGTTCAACATGTCGCGCTCGGCGTCGTTTTACGAATCCGGCATCGGCCGTGGCCTGGGCTTCCGGGATTCGAACCAGGACCTGCTCGGTTTCGTCCAGATGGTTCCGGCCCGCGCCCGCGAACGCATCCTCGACATCGCGGCCACGCAACTCAAGAGCGGTGGCGCGTTCCACCAGTATCAGCCGCTGACCAAACGCGGCAACAACGACATCGGCAGCGGGTTCAACGACGATCCCCACTGGCTCATCCTCGGCGTCGCGGCCTACCTCAAGGAAACCGGCGACTGGAGCATCCTCGACGAGCCGGTGCAGTTCGAGAACGAACCCGGCTCCGAACAGCCGCTTTACGAGCACCTGCGCTGCAGTTTCAATTATACGCTGGAACGCATCGGCCCCCATGGCCTGCCGCTCATCGGCCGCGCCGATTGGAATGATTGCCTGAACCTCAATTGCTTTTCCGATACACCGGGCCAGTCATTCCAGACGACAACCAACAAGGACGGCACAACTGCCGAGTCCGTCTTCATCGCCGGCCTGTTCGTGATGGCCGGGAAGGAACTCGCGGCCATCGCCAAACGGCGCCGGCAGAACACGGAAGCCGAACGTTGCCTGGCCGAAACGGCCAAAATGGAAAAGGTCATTTACCGGCACGGCTGGGACGGCGACTGGTTCATTCGCGCCTACGACGATTTCAGCAAACCCATCGGTTCGAAGGTGTGCAAAGAGGGCAAGATTTTTATTGAATCACAGGGCATGTGCATCATGGCCGGCATCGGCCTCAAGGACGGCAAGGCGAAGCTGGCCCTGGACTCGGTGAACCAGCATCTCGCCACCAAACACGGCATCGTGCTCCAGCAACCGGCCTTCACAAAGTATTATATCGAAATGGGCGAAATCTCCTCGTACCCACCCGGGTACAAGGAAAACGCGGGCATTTTCTGCCATAACAATCCGTGGATTATCATTTCCGAGACCATGGTCGGCAACGGCAACCGCGCCTTCGATTATTACACCCGCATCAATCCGTCTGCGCGCGAAAACATCGGTGAGCTGCATCGCTGCGAACCGTATGTCTTTGCCCAGATGATTGCGGGCAGGGACGCGCCGACGCATGGCGAAGCCAAGAATTCCTGGCTCACCGGCACCGCCGCCTGGACCTATTTTACCATCACCCAATGGATTCTCGGCATCCGGACCGATTACGACGGACTGCGGGTGGACCCGGTGATCCCGGCGAAATGGAAGGGCTTTACCGTCACGCGCCGGTTCCGCGGCAACACCTACGCCATCGAGGTGAAAAATCCGAAGGGCAAACAGCGCGGTGTGAAAAAATTGCTGGTGAACGGGAAGGAAATCGCGGGCAACCTCCTGCCTGTGCGTCCGCCACAGTCCAAGCCCATCCAGGTCGAGGCCGTCCTCGAAGGCTGACGCGCGACGGTTACAAGGAAACCTGCAACTATGAAAAAATGTTATTCCGTCCCCCGGGCGGCGGTCTTGCTCGGCGTCCTCTGTGTTAATGTCTTGTTGGTTTCCTGCCGGACCCAACCTGCCATGCCTCAAGGTGCGCAGGTTCAACGTCTTCAGAACGGCGTTCAATTAAACGCCGGCGATCTGCATGTGAAGGTGCAATTCTACACGGATGACACCGTCCGGGTGCTTAAGTGGCGCACGGGCAGCACCCCGGAAAAGACGAGCCTGGTGGTGATTCAAACCAATGTGCCGGATTTGAACATCCGCTTCCAGGAAGATGCGGGAACCGTCAGGCTGGCTTCTGAAAACGTCACCGTGAACCTTTCCAAAAATGACGGAGCCATCCAATTTCTCACCGCCGGCAACCGGAATCTGCTCAAGGAACAGGGCGCGCCGGTTATCACGCCGGTCCAAATGAAGTATGAGACGAACGCGTTCAGCGTGGAGCAGGATTTCACGTTGACGCCGGAGGAAGGTCTTTACGGCCTGGGCCAGCATCAAAACGGTTACATGGATTATCGCGGACGCACCGTCAAACTGGTCCAGGCCAACACCGACGCGGTCACGCCATTCCTGATTTCCACCATGGGCTATGGCATTCTCTGGGACAATTATTCCAAAACCATCTTTGCCGATGATCCGCAGAAAATGTCGCTGTGGTCCGAAGTGGCCGACAACGTGGATTATTATTTCATCGCCGGCTCCAACATGGATGCGGTCATCGCCGGCTACCGAAACCTGACCGGGGCGGCCCCGATGTACGGCAAATGGGCCTATGGTTACTGGCAAAGCAAGGAACATTATGCCAGTCGCGCCGAACTCCTCGCCATCGCGCAGGAATACCGCCAGCGCCAGATTCCCATTGATGGCCTCGTCCAGGATTGGAATTACTGGGGTGGCAACACCAATTGGGGCGGGATGTTCTTTGACGAAAATACCTATCCCGATCCGAAAGGGATGATCGATATCCTGCACCAGGAAGGTTTCCATCTCATGATTTCCATCTGGGCCGGGCTGGGTCCGGCCACGCCGATTTACCAGGACATGGAGCAAAGGGGTTACCTCTATCCGCCGACCGGCTGGGCCGGCTTCAAGTATTATGACGCCTACAATCCGGCGGCCAATGACCTGTACTGGCAGTACGTGAGCCGGGGTTTGTTCTCGAAAGGCATGGACGGCTGGTGGATGGACTCGACCGAGCCCGACATTGTCAATGCCCTGACCAAGGAATCCGAGGAATATGAGATGAAACGGGTCGGGACCAATTATCTCGGCTCCTTCGCCCGGTACCTCAACCCGTATTCGTTGCTCGACACCGAATCGGTCTATCAACATCAACGGCAGGAAACCGATCAGAAACGTGTTTATATTCTTACCCGGTCAACCTTTGCCGGCCAGCAACGGGCCGCCGCCACCACCTGGTCGGGCGACATAGGAGCAGACTGGGACGTTTACAAACGTCAGATCCCGGCCGGGATCAATCACAGCATGGCCGGCATTCCGTATTGGACCTTTGACATCGGCGCGTTTGTGCTCAACAGCGCCGGCGGGGTTTTCGACCGCGGCGGCCAGGACCCCGCCTATGAGGAATTATACGCCCGCATGTTCCAGTTCGGCGCCTTTTGCCCCATCTTCCGCTCGCACGGTTCGGAAACCCCGCGCGAAATCTGGCGGTTCGGCGATTTCACCAATGCCCTGGTGGAGGCTGACAACCTGCGCTACCGGCTGATGCCTTATATTTATTCCCTGGCCTGGCAGGTGACCAGCCACGGATATTCCATCATGCGCGGTCTGCCCATGGATTTCACTACCGACCAAAAAACCTATTCCATTGACGACCAGTTCATGTTCGGTCCGGCCATCATGGTCTGCCCGGTAACGCAATACATGCTCCATCGTCCGCCGGAAGCCAGCGTCCTCATCCCGGCCGAATCGTTCCGGACCAAGGACGGTCAGCCGGGCCTGGACGTCAAGTATTACAGCGATGACCACTTCGGAATGCTTTGCCACGAACAGGTGGAGACGAACGTCAACCTGTTTTGGTACACCGGCTGGCCGGATTACATCACCGACCCCAAATTCTCCATGCGCTGGGAAGGCAGGCTGATTCCGGCGGAGACCGGGATGTATCGGTTCCACTTCAAGAGCTTCGGCCCAAAACGCGTCTTCCTGGACGGCCGATTGCTGGACAACAGTTATTCGGCCATGGAAGCCGAGACGGCCCCGGTGGAACTCCAGGCCGGCAAGGAATACAACTTTGCCTGCGAGACGGCGAACTCGGTCCTGGGCGCCTTCCGCGCGCAGCTTTATTGGAAGACGCCGGAAATCTTTGCCGAAGAAAAAATTGTCGAATCACGGCCACAGACCCGGCCGGTTTATCTGCCCACCGGAACGCAATGGATTAATTTCTGGACCGGAGAACCGCTGACTGGCGGTCAAACCATCACCGCGGACGCGCCCATTGACAAAATCCCGCTGCTGGTCAGGGCGGGCTCCATTATTCCGATGGGTCCCTTCATCCAATATGCCGCCGAGAAACCGGCGGACCCGATTGAACTGCGGGTTTATCCCGGTGCGAATGGAGACTTCACGTTGTACGAGGATGAGAATGACAATTACGATTACGAGAAAGGCGTTTACGCCACCATCACGTTTCACTGGGACGACGCGAAGCGGCAGCTCACCATTGACGATCGGAAAGGCTCTTTCCCCGGCATGTTGAACGAACGCACTTTTGACGTTGTCGTTGTTGGCAAAGACCACGGCGCCGGTGTGGGAATCACCGGCAACCCGGACAAGGTTATAACCTACCAGGGCAGTCAGCAGGTTGTTCAAATGTGATCTTCTGGGATTCGCCCGGGCGCATCCAGCCTGCAATTGACAAACCGCGCGATTATGAGATGCTGCGCGTCCTCTTTTGAGTGCCTCGGTAGCTCAATTGGTAGAGCAGTTGACTCTTAATCAATTGGTTCACGGTTCGAGTCCGTGCCGGGGCACCAGCCTTCGCCCGCAGCATAACGAGAACGAAGGCTGCCGCGTAACACGAATTCTGTGGGTGGGCGAAATCGTATCACTCCCGCGGGCTACGACTCGGCAAGCCAAACGTACCCCCAAAAACCATCCGCATTAAATTCGCTAGACAAATTGGATGGTCGGGCGCGTCATATCAGATGAAATGCGGCGGGAACCGGAACTCGGACGGCTCTACGACGAGCACGCTCAGTCGCTTTATGCCTTTCTCCTCAATTTCACGCGCGACGAATCCAATACGCGCGATCTGCTTCAGGAAATCTTTGTCAAACTCGCCCGCGACCCTGGATTGCTGGGTGGCGTCCGCGATGAACGCGCGTTCCTCATCCGGCTAGCTCACAATGCGGCAATTGATCTGATCCGCCGGCGCGGCACCCGGGAGCGGACCAGGGAAAATTTCGCCGCCGAAACCATTTCCCCGTTTGCGCCGGCCCACGATCCGGACGAACACGCCTTTCGCGCCGGATTGGCGGAGGCGCTGGCCGAACTGCCCCCCGACCAGCGCGCCGTCGTCCACCTGAAACTGTGGGAAAGGCTGACCTTTGAGCAAATTGCTGCCGCTCTGGACATTCCCCAGAACACCGCCGCCAGCCGCTATCGCTATGGCATAGACAAATTGCGCCACCGCCTGCGTCCCCTTTACGAGGAAATCAAATGAATCACGACGATTTCGAACAAAAATTGCAGCGCCAGCCGCTGCGGCCGGTTCCCGCCGAATGGCGCGAGGAAATCCTTGCTCAAGCCAGTCGAGGGGCGAAGGCCGAGCGTCGAGCGCAAAAATGGTTTTGGCCTTCGTTTCTCGTCCCTCGTCTCTCGACCATCCTGTGGCCGCATCCGGCCGCTTGGGCCGGTCTGGCCGCAATCTGGATTTTCGTTTTCGCCGTGGATTTCTCGATGCGCGATCGTGCGCCGGCCGTCGAACCCAAATTTTCACCGCCACCGGCGGAAGTCATTGTGGAAGTGCGTCAACAACAGCGGCTGCTGGCCGAATTGATCGGCCCGCGTGACGTTCGCGAGGCGGACCGGTCCAGGTCGTTGGCGCCACGACCCCGTAGCGAGTTCGTGGAGCATTTGGCAGCCTAAAATTGGGAGGGACGGCGCGTCACCGTCCCAAATGCGAAAACGGGACACCGACTTGATAATCCCTCCGGAAACAAATTTATGAGCGAAAAACCCGGCAACATCTGGAGTAAACCGTGGAAAGGCCCGCGTGAATTGTTCCTTTTTTGGTTGCTGATATTCGCCGCCGCGTTTTTGATAATTTTTTCCTTTGGCCTGCTCGCCCGCATCGCTGATTCAATTGTTGATGTGGCGCGGGCAGCCTTGATCCTGGCCGCGGGCGTTTCGGTGGCGAGTGTTCTGATAGTTTCATTCCTGCGCTGGCTGTTCTGCTGGCGCAACTTTAAGCGGTTCCTGTTCGGCATCGCCTGTCTGGCCACCCTGCTGGCGCTTGCTTATGCCGAGGAAGATTGGCGCGGCAAACACGATTGGGACCAGTTCAAACGCCAATGGGAAGCCAGGGGCGAACGGTTTGATGCCGCCAGCGTCATTCCGCCGTCCGTGCCCGATGACCAGAATTTTGCCATGGCGCCGGTTTTTGATACCGTTGACAAATTGATGGACGAGAAATGGCGTGCGCAGCATCGAAATCCGCACGCAGACAAAAACGGCAATCAAGGGGAATGGGACACAAATCTCGTGAACCCGCTGGAGATGAACATTTCCGAAAACGGTGACAGTCCCACTAACGGCACCGGTAACTGGCAGAAATCGACGATGAGCGATCTGAACGCCTGGCAGCAATACTATCGCACGCTGGCGTCCAAAACGAATGAGTTCCCCGTCGCCGCCCGGTCGCAAACCCCGTCGCAGGATGTTCTGCTGGCCCTAAGTCCATACGATTCGACCCTTGAAGAACTGCGTCAGACGGCACAGCTGCCTTATTCCCGCTTTCCACTCAGTTACGACCATCAGCCTCCCGCCATGATTCTGCTCCCGCATCTGGCTGGTCTGAAGCGTTCCTCGCAAGTATTGCAGTTGCGCGCCATCGCCGGGCTGCAAAACGGCCAAATCGACCAGGCGCTCGCCGATGTGAAACTCATGCTGCGACTGACCGATTCCATCCACACCGAACCATTCCTGATTTCCCATCTGGTGAGCATCGCCATCATGAATATCACGTTGCAACCGGTCTGGGAGGGTTTGGCACAGCACCAATGGTCGGACGCCCAACTCGCGGAACTCGATTCGGAACTAGCGAAGCGGAATTTCCTTTCCGATTACCGGATCGCCATGCGTGGCGAATTGATGTTGTGCGAAATCGGCGACATTGAATATCTGCGCCGTTTTCCAGAGCAGGCTCCGAATATGGCTGGAGATTATGGTGGCGACACTCCAACTCCACAACTGGCGCGAATCCTCTGGCGCTCAATCCCCAACGGCTGGTTTTACCAAAATGAACTGCGCTGCGCCCGCCCGATGTTGGAATTGTATCTGCCCGTGGTGGATGCCAGTCAACAGCTGGTCCAACCCGCCGCCGTTCAGCGCGCGGATGCAGCCCTTGAAGCCGAAGTCCAACAGGCCAACTTTTTCAACGTTGCGGAAAGGCTGTTTCTGCCTGCTTTGGGAGCTGCCGTGACCCGCTTCGCCAGCGGGCAGGAGTCGGTGGATCTGGCGCGGGTCGCCATCGCGTTGGAGCGTTATCGCCTCGCGCACGGGGAATATCCCGAATCACTCGACGCCCTCGCGCCGCGGTTCATGAAACAAATCCCGCATGACATTATCAACGGCCAGCCGCTGCATTATCGCCGGACCTCCGACAGCCAGTTCGTGATCTATTCCGTCGGCTGGAACGAAACCGATGACGGCGGAGTCGTTGGCCTCAACGATAGTGGCAGAGCGGACATCAGGAAAGGCGACTGGGTCTGGCGTTCTTCCGCGGTAAAAAACTAGGGCACGGACTCCCAAAACGTGAACTCCGAATTCCCTTAGCCCCGAAAACATTCGGAGCAGGCTGCGGCGCAGTGTCTGGTTGCGCGGTTTTACCAAACCAAATCAATCTTACATCAGCGCAGACTTGTATTTGTCTATCAGCAGAAGCACCACTCCCAAAAGGCACTCAACCACGGCAAAAACCACCCCTGACCAATGCAACATCGGAACTCCAAAGTAGAAAATCAACCATAACACGATGCAGATTATTGGAATCTTTGGGCCGTCAGTGAACCACAGCTTGATGGCTGCAACCCAAAACAGTCCCAAGGCGATCAATCCAAATGGTATCATACCTCCGGCCTCTGAATTCTTTTCGACTCTGCGTCTCTGCGTCTTGGCGGTTGATTCCGCATCTTCTTTCGGACACTTCGGCGAAGCGTCCTTCTACCTTTATTTCGCAGGCAGGCCGATGTCCTGGCTCAATTTGGCGGCGGCTTCGGGGTTCACCCATTTCACCAGTGAAATAAAGTTCACCAGCGCCGGGCTGTCGGGTTTCACTTTGAACATATTCCGCAGGGCGTGCACCACCTTGTTGTATGTGTCCGCGTATTTTTCGTGCATCAGGCGGGAGACATAGGATTCCATCACGGCCTGGGCAATCGGATCGGTTTGTCCGTCGGGCAGATAGGGCAACAGGCAGAAGATGCGGACCAGGGCCATCGGGTCGGCTTCAATCAACACCAGCCAGCTTTGTTTGACCTCGTCGGCATCGTATTTGGCGTGCAACCGGTCGCGGATGGCGGTGGCAATTTCGCTGGGCGCGGTCCGCTGCGCCAGGCGGGCCTTGATGTTGTCCCAGGCGACGTGCTGCGCCAGTTCCGGGGAAGCCGCGGCATCGTTTCTTTTCAATTCCGCTTCGAGGTCCTTCAAGCCGAGTTCCTTGCCGACGGCCAGGCCGAGGGCTTCCGCCTCGTTCTTGCGAATCCGGGTCGAGGCCATGATGGCCTTCACCACCGGCCGCTGCAGGTCGGGTTTGACTAAACGCAGGATGGCGGCGGTGGGTTGAGACGGCGGCGCCTTTTGATTGGGGATGAGATGTTTGACAAAGGTGGCCATCACGCCCTCGAGTTCGGAAACCTTTTCCATTCGCAGCGTGAGCACATACTTCAGGGTCCGGCCCGTCCGGCCGACCTTCCCGATGTTGTTGACGACCATCAGGCGCTGGTCGGCGCCGGCGATAAAGGCCATCAGGCTTTCCGCCTGTTTGATCAGTTTTTCATCCAGAATATCCTGGTCGTTGGTGACCACCAGTTGCTCGATCACCGCAGGCAGGCGTTGGGCGAAAATACCCTCGGGCGTTTCGGTGTTTTGATGGTTGTAGTAATGGAGCAGTTCCAGGATGAACGAGAGTTTCAGGAAGGCGTTTTTCTGCGCCTGGGCTTCAGGGGTGGACGCCTTGCTGCGCTGGATTTTCTGGTGCAGGGTCGTCAGTTCCTTCCGTTTGTCGGCAGCGAGGGCGTCCTTGGGGAGCACCGACTCGAAATCACTTTTGAAGGCCAGCACGATTTCATCCGGCTTCGGACGCGGATTGAGTTTCGCGTCGGTGGTCAAATCGTTGAAGCCGGGCAGGGCGGATTCGCCGAATTCGCGGACGATGCGTTCGCGCGGCACGTGGCCCTTGACGAAACAGCGGCTGGCCCGGACGTTTTCCGGGGAAAAGAACAGTTCCGGCTGGGTGACGAGGGACTGGAGCATTTTGGTTTCGAGGGGCGTGTCCAGACGGATCAATTCTTCCACTGCCGGCTTCACGGCCGCCAGCAGGTCGCGTTTGGTTTGCTCCAACACCTTCAGAATCGCCGGTTGCAGGACGTTGCCTTCGATCTTGCCGTTGACCAGCGCGGCACAGACCTCGTTGACGTGTGCGTTGTGCTCGACCAGCCGGGTAACCATGACGCCGACATCGTTGATGGGCAATTTACTGACCAGCCCGGCGATGAGGTTCACCAATTCGCCGTGCGATTTTTGCCGGTATTCAATGGTTTTTTCCAGGAGCGTTCGCAGCGACTTGTTCTCCTGTTCCAGTGCGCTGCGCTCGGATTCCAGTTGGTCCACGCGCGTTGCCAGACCATGCCATCCCTGCTGGATTTCTTCCATTGAAGTGGGCGGGCGGGTGCCGTTCTCTGTGTCTGGCTTTGCCATGAATCAATATTCCACAATTCCAGCTTTTTTTTCCATCAATTTTTACGCCGCAATTCCTGGGGGCGCTGGCATCCTGCCGGCGAGTTGGAAGTTGAATTACTAAACTCGCCGGCAGGATGCCGGCGCTCCCGGCTTGGCTTACGAATTGACGACGTGCTCCGACAATCGGTCCTGAAAATAGGGAATGGTGGCGGGGGAATCGAAGCTGTGACGGCCTTGATTGGGCAACGCGCCGGCGAAATCGCGGTAGAGCGTGATGGCGACGTGCTCGTTGTGGCGGATGCAATCCTTGATGGCTTCGGCATCCTTCTGGCAATGAATCAGCGTTTTCCAGGAATAGATATGTTTGGGTTTGTGGAAGTCGCTGTTGGCGATGAACGGCAATCGTTTGAGGCCGATGTCGTTGAAAATGTTGTTGCGATTGGCGATTTCCCAGGCGTCCAGCAGCGGTGCGAACTTTTCCTGATTTTCCCACAGGTAGAGCGTGTTCTTGCCCCACTCGCTTTTCATGATGTGCGGGTGCGACGCCACGGCCAGCGCGCCTTGCTCGTGGATTTTTTCGATGATTTGGGGAATGTCCAGTGCCGGATCCACCGGCGCCTTCAAATCAATCCCAAGCAGGTGGGCGGAGGTCTTGCGTGTGTAGCCGTCCTTGTTGAACTCAATGCCGGTCATCACCAGCATCTTGTAACGCCGCCACGCACGCTGGCGTTCACGCTCGATGACGGTGAAATATTCCTCCACCTGTTCCTGGCCGAGCGTGCAGTTGGCCAGTTCCGACAACTTGCCGAGCAGGCGGCTGGGGTCCGCCAGATGGTCGGTGATGCAGATGCAATCGAAACCGCGTTCGCCGTAGAAATCCACAATCTCCGGCACGCTCAGCTTGCCGTCGGAATAATTGGAATGGATGTGAAAATCGCAGAGCAACATCTGCGCCTGCTCGCTGTTTCCGTTCCGGGCCGGGGTGGAACGCATGACGCGCTCCGGCGCGGTTTCGAACAATTTGACCGCCTTGCGGCCGGGCGTGTCGTCACCAGCCTCGGCCAGGATGAGTTCCGCGATGCGCAGGGCGGCGTCGGGGCGGCTGACCGATTGAAGATTTTTACGCCATTCCGACCAGAGCGCGGCGCGTTTGGTGAAGGCCTTCTCCACCAGTTCGGCAACCTCGCGGTTCTTTTCCCCAATGGCGCCCAGGTTAAAGCGCCAGATCAGTTCCGCGTTGCCTTCCTCCTGGCCGGGAATGACCTGGTTGACGATCATCGGACAACGCGCGGCGATGGCTTCCTGCACGGTCGCCCCACCGGCCTTGCTGATGACCAGATGGTGCGACATCATCAATTCAGGCATTTGGTTCGTCCAGCCCAGCACCCGCACACGCTCGGATTGTTTGCGTGTGCGCTCAATCAACTCGGCGCGCAGTTTGGCGTCGCGTCCGGCGGTGATGGTGAGATGCACGTGGTCAAGTTCGAGCAGCCGGTCAATGGCCTTGCCGGCCTTTTTCTTGCCGGTGTTGATGATGTACAGCACGCGACGCGGTTCGTCTCCCACCGGCGCCGGCAATTCCGCCACGGGTTCGGCGAACACGGGGTTCACCGGGAATCCGAGCACCTTGATTTGTTTTTCCGGAACGCCGCCTTTGCGCAGGACTTCGGCGGAGGCCTCGTTGGCCACGCAGAACAGATCGCTGGGCGCGCGGAACCACGCGGAATTGATGGTGATGGAATCCGTAACGACGGTGATGAGCCGGAATGGCCGCTCGTGATGGTGGTGGTAAATCTTCCGGATGACGTGGCCGTAAACGGGATAGGTGGAGATGACACAGTCCGGCTGGGTTTCGGCCAGGATTTTTTCGAGCGTGCCTTGCAGGCGGGTAAAATTGCCAAGCTGCTTTTCGACGAGCGGCGATTTGTCGAGCAGCGAGTAAATGCCGCCCCAAAGCCGGGGGGCGTATTGCACAACGCCGAGGTAGGTTTTTCGGGCGAAGGTGTTGAACACGCCGTAGCTGTCGGCGAAGAGGTCAACCACCTCCGTGCGCGCGTCCTCGTCCAGCAATTCAATCGCGTCGCGCAAACTGCGGGCGGCGGCGTTGTGCCCGTCTCCGAATCCGGCCGTCAATATCAGGATTTTCTTCATGCACGTCCTCGGACAATTAAACGCTAGTTTAAACATGTTACGGCTGTGTGACGGGCAGGTTAACTTTTATTCACAATTTATTCGCAACGGAGTGTGAATAAAATGCGACGGTTTCCGGGCTTTTGGGGAATGGTTCGACGCCCTCCAGTCCTTTTCGTGGTTTGCTTTGTCCTGAAATCCAGGTTTGGGCGCGTTTTGAAACGGAACATTTGGCTTGCTAATTATTATCGTTTTAGTTAGTTATAAGCGTCACCCATTAAAGGCAGACGTATTGCCGTCAAACAAACGAAAGGCAAAACCATGCACTTGTTATTAATCGCGCCGCTTCTGGCCACTGACGATTGGGTTGCCCCCAGTGGGGCCGGGTTCATTGTCATCCTCACCGTTCTGGCTTTGTTGAGCAGCCGTAAATAATACCCACGTCCGGTCGGCGGTCCGGCGGGTTGGTCTCTTTGAGGACAGGCACCAGCGATGATTTTGGTGCTCATGCCCAAGCCGTTTTATATTCCTTAAGGGCACTCCCGGGTTTTCCCGGCGCACCACTACCTAGAAGGCCTGTATCTTGACAACGTCAGTCAATTCCAGGCCGGTGGCAAAGCACTTCCATTTTCCATTTTTGTCAACGATCGCCAGACACCTGTGCCCATTGCATTGAACCCAATGCGTTTCTTCGGCTGGCGGTGTCGTCAGGTACAGGTCCATTTTCGATTGACGAAATTTAACGGGGCAATTCATCACCTCAATCCTGGCCCCGGCCAAGAACAGCCGTTAATCACAAATTGTCATCATTTGTGTGTTTTTTGTTAAAATGTTGAATTTACGGATTCAAAACGCACCCCTGCCGGAATTCAAATGCAGTTGATAAAAACCTCTTTCTGAATCACAGTGTCATCGTGCCTTCAGAAACATTTAAAGCGAGCCGGTGGACACGCGGCAATTTTCTTTTCCGCACGGTCATCGAGGTGACGGACCGGTCGGTCGTCCGGCATAAGCGGTCGTGGTTCAGCCGCGACGAAATCAGCATCAGCATCGCCAAGGTGGCTTCCGTTCACATCCGGACCGGCCTCATCTGGTCGGACATTCTGATTGAATCGTCCGGCGGCAGCGATCCGTTGACCAGTCACGGCCACCGGAAGGCGGACGCGCGCCGCATCCGTGAGCTGGTCGAAACCGCGCAGGGAAGTTTGGGCGGCCCGGAAAAATTGAAGTTGTCTTGAATGGTGGGGCAAGCGCCACACCCCTTTAATTGAAGGATGGAAGCGCGATTTCTGCCAATGAAATTATTCGGCTGCATTTTTGCAATGTTGTTGGCGGGTTCGCTGGTGGCGCGGGCGGACGACGACACGGTCACCATGCCGGACCTGATTCAGGGCGCGCAGCAATGGGCGCAGGAAAATCTCGACACCAACGTTCTCAATGCCCTGCCCAAGGTGGACGACCCCGCGGTGCAACAATTCTTCCGCGAACTGCAGCAGCGCTATCAAGGCGACTACGTGGTGGACCTGGCGTCGCTGCGGCAAACGGCCCGGTCCGTCCTGTCGGTGCTGGAAAGCAGCGAGGACACCCAGCCTTACGCCGCGTGGCTCAGGGCGCAGATGGATTACCTGGATGTCGCGGATGAAATCCGGCTCACGATAACGCCGCCCAACGTTGAAACCAACCAGCCGCCTCCGCCGGTGCCCAATCCTCCGCCGCAAAAGGAACGCGAACTTTGGATTAAAAAAGTGTCCGTCGTTCCCTGGCCGGCTTCAGCCAGGGAACTGGTGCCGGAGTTGAAGCCGATTTTTACCGCGCAAAAGGTGCCGCCGGATCTGGTCTGGGTGGCGGAAGTGGAATCAGACTTTGACCGGCGGGCGCTGAGTCCGTCAGGCGCGGCGGGATTGTTTCAACTGATGCCGGACACGGCCAAGCGGTTCGGCCTTTCCCTGTGGCCGCGCGACCAGCGTTATCAGCCGGAACCGAGCGCGACCGCTTCCGCGCAGTATTTGAAAGTTCTTTACGACCGTTTCAAGGATTGGCGGCTGGCCCTGGCGGCTTACAACGCCGGGGAAGGCACGGTGCAAAAACTTCTCGACCGCTACCAAACGCACAGCTACGACGACATCGCCGAACATCTGCCCGCGGAAACGCAGATGTATGTGCCCCGGGTTGAAGCCGTCCTCCAGCAACGTGAAGGCGCGAACCTCGAACAACTTTCCGCGGCGCAAAATTAAACCAATTTCCGTCGGGAATTGTACTTAGGGTTACACCCCATGGCACGGGCACGATTATCCAGTTACGCTCATCCCATGAAAAACAAAAAGCTTTTCTTCAAAACCAACGGGGTTGGATTCGTATTGGGTGCTGCGCTCCTGACGATGCTGACCGCAAACACGGGCTACGCTGATGGGCTGCACGTCGGGATAATCGTGTCCCCGCCCGTGGTGGTGGTGGCGCCGCCCGTGGTCGTGGTCCAGGACGACTACGTTTATTACCCCGACTATGGCATCTATTACAACAGCCAGCGGCATCAATACGCCAATTTGGAAAACGGCGTGTGGGTTATGCAGCCGGCACCGCAGGGTGTCGAGGTTGGCGTGTTGCTGGCTTCACCGTCAGTGAGGATGGATTTCCATGATTCCCCGGCAAACCATCACGCGGAGATGCTTCGGAAGTATCCCAAAAATTGGCGGCCCGATGGTGGGCATCAGGATGGTAAGGAAAATGTGAAGGATTCCGGACCGGATCACGACCGGAAATAGCCGGGACCAACGGCTCCAGTGGTTTGCCCTGGCAGGTACGGGGCGAACCGGTGGCGGGTGAATGGGACATTTCGGCAGGTGACCCATTTTAGTTCAAACAGTTGCGGCGACAAATATGCGGCGGCTGTCCCGGCCGGAACCGCCGTGAACGTACAGACCGTAAGAGATTTCAAGGTGAATAATGAATGTCGATGGGTTTAGAGTAATAATTCGTGCCCGGAATACATTTATTTCGGCCAGATTGGAACTCGAAAGCCAGCGGGCATTTGCAGTGATTTATGATTCCCGGCTCAGCGACGCCAAGGAGGTGGCCGGCAGGGAGAGAATGGAGATTGATGTCCGGTTTTTACAACAAATCACCGAATCCGAATATCTCTACAAAAAGCTGGTTGAACTTCCGGAACCAGGCCGCTCCGTCCCGGCGATGGTCAATCCCGGCTTGTCGGAAAATGGAACGGCCAACCGGATTTCCTTGTAGGACAAATGTACTACGGGCGTTTCATGATTGGACCACCTGATGTCTCATGCTGGTCAGGATGGCATTGCGTCCGCGCCGACTTCGGTGGAAAAGGGCCAGCACCAGTTGTCGCGGCCCGTCAGACGCATACCGTTCAACACCAAAGTGGAAACCGGCTTTATCCTGATAACCCGTTGGATTTTTTATTGCATTTTTTAGCTTTGCGACGATTTCATGGAAGTACGATGAGGATCCGCGCTTCGAGAACTCCAGGCGCAAACGGCCAAAAGTTTGTTCAGCTATGGTTTGCATGGATAACGCTACGTCTCAACTGGGCGGACCGCGACCAGGAAAACCCTTGCTTTCAGTCTGGGAGCGCGAGCTTCAAATCATTTCTGCAACCGGATATCAAAGTTAAGGACTTATCACGTTACAGGGGTGAACGCCCCATGGCAGACCCGCGATATTCGGGTGATATTCCTGGCGATGAACGATAAAACACGGCTTGTGGAAGTGGAATTTCCGGCTTATGCGGTGGTGGTGGTAACCATCGCATTCACTTTAATGGTTGGCACCGCCATCTGGAAAAGCTTGGCTGGCAGATCTCCCTAGCAAACTTGTAGCGGCATGTGTCCCCATGCGAAGAAGTTGTTCTTTCCAAAACAAAACGGCCCGAACGATTTTCTCATTCCGGCTTTTGTCTTCAAACGTCAACGCCCAATGCTCGACTGGTTACTTTGCCATCATGGGGAACAGGCCCTGTTCGGACTGTGGGAAGCCCGGTGCCTCCGCGTGGTTCGCCGGGCGAATGAATTTTGTCCGGCCGGTGCCCGACGCATCTCTCACCTTCCGGGCGAGCCGGTCGAAGCGCGCGTGAATCCGGTCCAGGCCTTCGTCGTCACTGTCCGGCGGTTGGTATTGGTCATAAACACTTTTATTGTGTTTCATGCAGCTACCATGGACTGGCAACGGCGCGCCCGCCATGGGGTGTTCACCTGAATCCGGTTCTGCCCTTGTCTGAGATTTTTGTTTCAGCCTTTAGCCTTTGACCTTCAGCTTTCAGCTTGCTGCTACCCTCCGGCAAAGACCGGTCGAAAGTTTGCCTCGGCCAGGATGCGGGCGACTTCCGCCCGTTTGTCGCCCTGAATCTCGATCTGACCATCCTTCACCGTGCCGCCGGTGCCGCAGGCGCGCTGCATCGCCTTGGCCAGTTGCTCCTTTTCCGGCAGCCCGATGCCGGCAAAACCGTTCACCACCGTCACGGTTTTGCCGCCGCGCCCGGCCGTCTGCCGGATGATGTCCACGCGTCCGCGATTCTTCCGCACCGGTTTCGCTGGCGGCGCGGAATCCATTGACAGATGTTCCGGTGCAGGTGGAAGCCCTTCGCTGGACAAGGCAGCAAAGGGGTGATGACTCAAACCTGATCCGCCGTCGGTGGGAATGCGTTTGCGTTCGCTCATGCGCCGTGTGCTTAAAGGCCGAAATAATTTAGCATTTGGAACTTAGCCTTCGGCCTTCCATGACAGATGGCCCTGACGACAGGTTGAGAACCCGAACATCGGAGGAACCAAATGCACAGATCTGTCTGCCATCAGAGCCGGCCAAATATACTCCATTTTCCTCTTTCTGCCACCCTGGCACCTCAAATCCTGCGGCTTCGTGGCACGAAAGGCTGAAGGCCGAACGCTAAATTCTAAGGTAATTTTCAGGCCAAGGCTCTTTACACGGACAGGATGAACAGGATTTTGATTCTGTTTAGCTTTCTCCTTTAGCCTTTTCACCCTCCGTAGCAGTGCTGCTGCGGAGGACGGGCAGCCTTCTTTCTGCTACCGCCCGGCAAAGGCAAAGATTGTTCAAAATGCGGGACTGACCCCTTCACTTCATAACCCCTTCACGTCACTTCAAGAGAATTCCACTGCCGGACCGTAGGATTCAGATGGAACGTATTTCCATCGGGCAAGCCAGATGGTGAGGATCGCCGCGCCGATGCCGGTGACCGCCAGTTGTGCCGCTGCCGCCGCCCACGTGCCATCAAAGGCGCCGAACATCGTGGCGCGAAAGGCATTGACCAGCGCGGTGAGCGGCAGAAACGGATGGATGGCCTCGTAGAACCGGCCTGAAAGTTCCACGGGATAAATGCCGCCCGCCGCCGCCAGTTGCAGGATGAGCAGCACCACGGCCGGCAGCCGCCCGGCGTCACCGAGCACGGCGATGAGTAGAACGATGATCGAGACGAAGGTGAGCGAACCAAGCATGGCGGCCAGCCAGACGAGCCATGGGTGGGCGAACGCGATGCCAAAGGCCAGTCGCAACACCACCACAACGACGGTGGCTTGCAGCACGCCCAAGCCCAGCGGCACGGCCGATTTTGCGAGCCAGCACACCCAACGCGGCGCGTCCTTCAGCGGTTCGATAAGCCGTCGGCAATGGAAGACGAACGTGATCATGATTCCGCCCAACCAGAGTGCCAGGGAGGCAAAATACGGGCTGTACGCGGTTCCATTGTTCGGGACCGCGGCATACGATTCCAGGTTCACGTGGACCGAAGCGGCCAGCCCGCCGGCGTCGGCGTCGCCGAGTTCTTCCGTCAAACCTGTGTGCAGCCGGTCGAGACCGTCGGCCATCGCGGCGCTCCCGGCTTCGAGTTCCTTGCTGCTTTCCGCGAGTTGGTGCGAACCAACGCTCAAACGGGCAAGCCCATTGGTCAATTCGGCGCCGCCATTGTGAAGTTGTCCGGCGGCAACGGTCACCCCGGTCGGTCCCTCCGCCGGCGGAAGCTGATTGATCATCGTTTGCATGCCCGTTTCGAGTTGCATCAGGCCGCTGGCCAGCGGCTGGATTCCGTCATTGAGCTTTTCCAGTCCCACGTGCAATTCCTGGCCGCCGGCCGCGGCGAGGAGCAGGTTGGTGTTGAGCGTGGCCATGCCGGTTTCAAGTTGCGACGCACCGTCGGAAAAACGGTGGCCGCCGAAGGGTATTTTAGCAGCTGCCTGGCGCAGTTGTCCGGCCCCCAGATCAAGGCGCTGGCCGCCGGCCACCAGTTGATCGATTCCCGTCTCGAGCTTTTCTTCTCCGGCCACCGCGGCCGCGCTGCCGTCGGCGAGTTCCTGCAACTGGTTCCCGGGCGGCAAACGGTCGCGCATCTCCCGCAATCCGCTGGCAATTTGTCCCATGCCGTCGTTCAGGCGCCCGGCGCCGGCGGCGGCCTGATCGAGTCCCTGGTTGAGCTGGTCGCTTCCCTCCTGTACGCGTTGGGCTCCGTATTGCAGCTTTCGGCTGCCGTCCTCAAGTTGTCCAAGGCCGGCACTCAGAGAATTCGTTGTCGGAGCGGCCGGGTCGCCGACCATGGCCGCCCAGCGTTCGCGGTTCAATTGCTCGTTCAGCGTATGGGCGAGTTCGCTGCCGAATCGCCGGCTGATGATTGCGCTGGTGTAGCTGGCGCCCTCGGCGACCCGCAGGGTGAGATTTGCCGGTTCGTCCTTCCGGGCGGCGAGGGCCCGTTCACTGAAGTCAGCCGGGATGACCAGGGTAAAATAGACTTCACCGCGGCGAAGCGCCGCGTCCGCGGCCGGCACTGACGGCAGGCGGACAAAACGGAACGGGGGTTGCCGTTTGAACGTTTCCACAATGGTATTGCCAAGATTCACGTCGCGTCCGCCTTGGGAGATACCGCGGTCATCATTGACGAAGGCCGCGGGCAGGCGGTCAAGGTGGCTATAAGGATCCCAGAAGCTGCTGATGTAAAAGACGGCGTAGAGTGACGGAACCAGCACAATGGCCAGGGCGGACAACACCAGCATGGGACGGTGAAAGAGGGCGAGTTCAGCCTGCCATCCCAGCCACAACCAGCGGGTGGAACTTTTTTGATTGGCAGCGGAGGGGAGGGCGTTGCCGGGATTCATGGTTTTTGGAACTGAATCAAGGCGGCAGTGTAAACGGGTCCACGAGAAGAACAAGTTTTGGTCAGTTATCCTTGAGGCCAAAGCCAGATCAAGATGCCGGCCGCCCCCAGGCCAAGAGCGGCGCCGCCGATGACTTCCGGAAGGGTGTGACGTAACAGCGCAAGGCGCGACCATGCCAGCAATGGAGCAAAGATGAGTATCGGCAAGCCATAACCCGGATGAATGCTCGCGAGGACCAAACCACTAAAAACCGCAAAGGCCAGATGCAGGGAAAGCCGGATCCACCGGTTGAACACGGCGGCTACGGCCGACATCAGAGCGGTTACCACGGAGCCTCGAACCAGAAATGCCGAGTGCTCCACAAAATGAAAATAGACGCTCGACAGGAGCAGCACGACAAACAGGCTGAGATAAAGAATCGTTC
>Ga0181537_10001185_pt1 | contig 24277 bp, 24 predicted proteins | sample PEATcosm2014_Bin_39_FD_119765 | JGI IMG/M metagenome (GOLD analysis project Ga0181537, IMG submission 119765) | Peatland microbial communities from MTU Mesocosm Facility, Houghton, MI, USA - PEATcosm2014_Bin23_10_metaG | ecosystem: Environmental > Terrestrial > Soil > Wetlands > Peat | place...
AGGCCGGGGAACGGCCGAAGTGACGCGCAGGGACTGGCGAGATCAGGCTCGGCATGGGCTTACCCGGTGCGCCAGGAGGAACTGCGAATCGACGCAACTGACCGCTGGCGGAGGACCGCCAGCGGCTGGTGTCAGCCGCGAATTCCAAAATGCGGGTCTGAGTGCTGCTCAGCGGTTGGCAGCATCAAGTTCATCAAGGTAGGCCGGCCCGCCAAGGTTACTCATCTGACCGAGGATCCACTCGCGCCGCTCGATCAAGTAATGCGATGGCACATTGGGATGCATTCGCAGCGGGCTTGGGAGCACGGCAGCGAGCTCGGCGCTTTCGACGCGATCCAGGCGTCGCGCATCCCTGTGAAAATACTGCTGCGCAGCCGCCTGCACACCATAGATGCCAGGCCCAAACTGCGCGACATTCAGGTACACCTCGAGGATCCGCTCCTTGGGCCAACACCACTCGATCAGCAGCGTGAACCCGGCTTCGAGGCCCTTGCGAAAGTAGCTGCGCCCGGACCACAGGAACAGGTTCTTGGCCACCTGCTGCGAGATGGTGCTTGCGCCACGCACCTTGTGCCCTTCGGCATTGCTGCGGACGGCGGCACGGATCGATTTGAAATCGAACCCGGCATGGAAGGGGAACTGCTGATCCTCGGAGGCGATCACGGCCACGGCCATCTGGGGCGAGATGTTCTCGAGATCCACCCACTGATAGCGCGTGCTGTAGTTGTGGTCGCCATTAAGAAAGGCTTCGATGCGCGCCGTCAGCATGAAGGCGGTCGCCGGGGGATTGAGTCGCCGCAGGCTGATGACCAGCAGCACGGAGATTACCAGCAGCAGCAGCAGCGCCAGCAGCAGGAACCTGCCGACGCGCCGGAGGACACCGGCCTTCGCCATCAGCGGTCAGTCGGCCTTGGCGGGAGCGCGACGCGCGGAGGTGATGATCACATCCTCCATCGGCGCATCCGTGTAGCCCTTGCGGCGGCCAGTCTTGACGGCGGCGATCTTGTCGATGACCTCGATCCCGTCAATGACGCGACCAAAGACTGCATAGCCATGGCGGCCGGGCTTGTGATCGAGAAACTCGTTGTCGGCCAGATTGACGAAGAACTGCGAGGTGGCACTGTGAGGTGCATCGGTGCGTGCCATCGAGAGTGTGCCGCGCTCGTTGCGCAGCCCGTTATCGCCCTCATTCTTTACCGGCGGCTTGGTCTGCTTCTGATCGAATTCTGCACTGAGGCCACCACCCTGGATGACGAAGCCAGGCACGATGCGGTGGAAGATGGTGCCATCGAAGAAGCCGCTATCGACATAGGCGTAGAAGTTGGCCACCGTCAGCGGCGCGTCCTTGTCAAACAGCTCCACGGTGAAATTGCCGTGCGTGGTCTCAAATCGAATCATTGCGCTGCCTCAGCTTTACGGGGATTGATTATCGATGTTCTACAGACCCGCTGCACGCGCTTCACTCACCCGCTCGTGTCCGGCCAGATCCCGGTGCGAGCCTACGTTAGCGTACCCCGCATCCACAAGCGCGGCACGGACTGCCGCGGCCTGATCGGCACCGTGCTCAAGGACCAGATAGCCGCCGGGCAGCAGGTAGGTGCCCGCCTCGTGAATGATCTGCGTCAGGGCGGTGAGCCCACGCGGACCGCTTATCAGCGCGCTCTGGGGTTCATGCTGCAGCGCAGCATCCAGCAGTGCCGGATCGCCCTCGGCGATGTAGGGCGGGTTGCTGGCGATCAGATCGAAGCGTTCACCGCTAAGCGGCGCAAACCAATTACCCTGCAGGAAGCGGACGCTGCCCAGACCGAGTGCGTGTGCGTTTTGAGCCGCCACTTCGAGCGCAACAGCGGATTGGTCCGTCGCGGTGACCTGCCACCGTGGGCGTTCCTGGGCGAGCGCGAGCGCAATGGCGCCGGAACCGGTACCCAGATCCGCGATGTGCGCAGGTTCAGGGCCCAATAAAGCCAGGGCTCGCTCGACGACAAGCTCGGTCTCCGGGCGTGGTACCAGCACTGCGGGCGTGACGCGCAGGCTCAGCGACCAGAATTCGCGCTCCCCCGTCAGATAGGCGAGCGGCTCGCCGTGCGCGCGTCGCGCAATCAGCGCGAAGTAGTGTGCCTGCAGCGCACTGCCAAGAGCGCTTTCCGCATCCCGCAGCAGCGCGCTGCGTGCACAGCGCAGCACGTGCGCCAGCAACAGCTCGGCGTCGAGCCGGGCCGATGAGAGCGCCGCCAGCGACTCGCGCCCCTGATTCAGGGCCGCGCCGATGGGCAGTAACGAGGCAGTGGATTCCATAGTGGTCTGCTAGGCTTGCGCCCTCCCAACGAGCCTGAACAGATCGGAGTTTCGCATGCCGAGTCCCCTGCCGGTGCCCAGTGCCAATGCCGGCGTCAGTGAGCTGCTGCAGGGGGGGACACAGCTGTTCCGGCTGGCACTGCCCAAGTGCCTGCCCATAGGCATGGTCGCCGCGCTGATTTTTCTGACCCCGACAATGCTGCTGGACGCGCAGGGAAAACCGGTCGACATGTTTAAGCTGCCGACCGATCCGACTTTCTGGATCGAATTCGGTATTTCCAAGGTCCTCGTCATATTGCTGTTCACGCTGGTTACGATCCGCCAACGCGCGTTGTTGCGCGGCGTGGCGCCCGATCTGCGCCGGGAATGCAGCCAGATTCTGACCCGCCTGCCGGTCTTGCTGCCGGCCTGGATACTGGCCTTCCTGGGGGACTGTCTCGGTGGCGCGTTGTTTATCTTGCCGGGCATTTTCCTGGTGGTGTGCTTTGCCGTGCTGCCAAGCGTCGTGATGTTCGAGAATCACACGGTGTTCGGGTCACTCAAGCGCAGCATCCAGTTGATGTACACGCGCTGGATACAGAAGTTCGCTGTATTTGCCATCGGGTTCATGGTTGCGCTGGTGTGTATCTTTTTCGTGCTGGCGCTCATTGGTGTCTTTCTTGAGAGCAGTTCCGGCAATGCGATCGTGCAGGCGATTCAGCGGGCGCTGTACGTGGGCTGCTTCGCGGTGTTGTGGACCTACCTGAGTTCGCTATCGCTGGTGCTTTACACCTCGGCGAGTTCCTCGGCCTGATATTCGCGCGCCAGCGCATCCAGCAGTTCGGTCAGGTCCCCCTCCATCACATCGGCGAGGCGGTAGAGCGTCAGGTTGATGCGATGGTCGGTGACGCGGCCCTGCGGAAAGTTATAGGTGCGAATCCGCTCGGAGCGATCGCCGCTGCCGATCTGCAGTTTGCGCGTCCGCGCCTGGGCCGATGCCTGTTTTTCCTGCGCGGATGCCAGCAGCCGTGCCTGCAGCAGTGACATCGCCCGCGCGCGGTTCTTGTGCTGCGAGCGTTCATCCTGGCACTCGACGACAATGCCGGTAGGAATGTGCGTGATGCGCACGGCCGAGTCGGTCTTGTTCACGTGCTGGCCCCCGGCGCCCGATGAGCGGTAGGTATCAGTGCGCAGGTCCGCAGGATTGATCTCGATCTTATCGATCGCCTCCATCTCCGGCAGGATCGCCACCGTGCAGGCTGAGGTGTGGATGCGGCCCTGCGCTTCAGTCGCCGGGACGCGCTGCACGCGGTGCGTCCCGGATTCGAATTTCAGACGCGAGTAAACGCCGCGACCCACCACCCGGCAGATGACCTCGCGAAAACCGCCATGCTCGCCCTGGTTTTCGCTCACCGTCTCGACTTGCCAGCTCTGACGTTCGGCGTAGCGGCTGTACATGCGCAGCAGATCGCCGGCAAATATCGCGGCCTCATCGCCACCGGTGCCGGCGCGGATTTCAAGGAATATGTTGCGTTCATCGAGCGGGTCACGCGGAATCAGCAGTTGGTGCAGCAGCGCCTCGCAGGCGGCCAGTTGCTGCTCGGCGTGTGCAACCTCCTCCTCGCCCATGGCCTGCATGCCGGGATCCGGATCGGCCAGCAGTTCCCGTGCCGCGACAATGTCGGTCTCGATGCGCCGGTAGCTGGCGAGCGCATCGGCCATCGGCTGCAGCCGGGCATATTCCATTGAAAGCTCACGAAACTGGTCGGAATGCCCGAGCACCTGAGGGTCGGCCAGCAGCTGGCCGACCTCTTCATGGCGCTCCACAGCACGGTCCAGTTTTTGGCGAATAGAAGGTTTCATCTCAGTTATAGTCGCATGATCATGTGCGCAAGCCACCCCCCTGCCGCCGGCCTGATGAGGGCTACCGGCCTGCTGCTGGCCTTCCTGGTCTCGCGCGGCCTTGCCGCGACGGCACCTGTCGAAGCGGCAAACGCCGACATCATAGCGGCCGAGACGGATCTGCAGCATGGCGAGTGCAGCAGCGCCACGCGTCGCTATGTCGAGGCTTCTGCGCAGGTCAGCGATGCGAAGCTGGCAGCGCAGGCAACCGAAGTGGCCCTGGACTGTGGACAGTACCAGCAGGCCCTGCAGGTGACCGAGCACTGGCGCGCGCTCAGTCCGCAGGCCGATGAACCGCTGTACGCTGCCGTACGCGCGGAGCTGGGCCGCTATCGCATCGAGGCTGCGCGGGTCCAGTTTCGCCTGTGGCTGGGCGCGAAGCCCTCGCGCTCGGACGAGGATACCGTCGGTGCCGTAACCAGTCTCGCACAGCAGGCCGGTGCCGCACCGACGCTGGACATGATCCGCGACCAGCCCATCACCAAGTTGGGTTCTGCTTCGGCGCAGGAGGCGCTGGCCGAGCTGGCTTTCGAGGGCTGGGATTTCGAGCGGGCGCTGCATTACGCGGAGACGGCGCGCGCGGCGGGTGCCGATGCCGGCGCCATTGCCGCTCTGGAGGCGCGCGCCCACGCGGGACTTGGACAGGCCGATGAAGCGCTGGCGGCCGCGCACCGGGCCGTTGCCAGTGGTCCAAAGCAGCACCTGGCGCTGGCCGAAGCGCTGCTGATGCTCGGCCGGGACGGTGAAGCGGAAAAGGAATTGGTTGCACGGCGCGCTGACACCCAGGTCGGCGCGGCCGCACGCCGTCGCCTGGCGCTGCTGGCCTACACGCAGGGCAATCTGGTGCTGGCGCGCCAGCGGCTGCGCGAGCTGCTCAAGGAGCCTGAATCCGTGGCGCTTGCGGTCTATTACCTCTCGGCCATTGCGGCGCGCGATGGCGATGATGAGACGGCGGTGCGCGGCTACTCCTCACTGGGCGGGACCGACTTTGAAGTGCTGGCGCGGCAGCGGCTCGCCGAAGTGCTGTATCACAACGGGGATCGTGATTCGGCACTGCAGGTGCTGGTGGTGCCGGCCGGCGCGCCGATTCTGCAGCAGCTTGAAGGGGAGCTTGCGATCGCCGAGCTGCTGGCGCATGAGGGCGCTGCGAGCGAGGCGGCTGCCCGCATTGAAACAGCCCTGCATCATTTTCCGGGTCATCCCGAACTCACCTATCAGCGGGCGGTATTGCAGGAGCAGGCCGGTCACAGTGAGGCGGCACTGGCGGCGCTCGAGACGCTGCACAAGGAGCGGCCCGAGGACAGCGGCGTCACGAATGCGCTGGGCTATACGCTGGCTGATCACAAGCATGAACTGGCGCGGGCTGAGCAGCTGATTCGATCCGCGCTGCAGAGCGCGCCCGACAATCCGGCCGTGCTCGACAGTCTGGGCTGGGTCTTGTATCGCCAGGGACAGTTCCAGAAGGCGTTACCGTTGCTCGGGCGGGCATTCCGCCTGTTCCACGATGGGGATATAGGCGCTCACTGGGGCGAGGTTCTGTGGGCCGCGGGCAACCATCGCGAGGCGCGCAGTATCTGGGCCCGGGCGCTCGCGGCCGATCCTGAAAATGCGCTGACACTGGCTTCGGTGCGTAGCCATGCCCCGGATCTTGTACCGCCCGTCGAAGGCCATCCTTCGTCGCAGGGCGGCACGGCAATTTAAGGCCTCAATCCCATGCACGTGAGCAGGCCTGCGTCGCGCGCGCGCGTGCCGCCCGGATCGGCCGCGCTCCTGACACTGTTGTTGGCCGGCTGCGCAACGCTGCACACGCCGGTGTCGGCTGCCTGGAGCGAGCGGCGCGAGGAACTACAGGCGATCAGCGATTTTCAGCTCAGCGGACGCCTGGCGGTCGCGACCGGCAGCGATGGGTTCAGTGCCGGACTCAACTGGACGCAGCATGCGGGTGACAGTCAGCTGCAGCTGCGCGCGCCACTGGGCTTGAGCGCCGGATCCATTGAGTACAACGCCGGAGCGCTGACGGTGCAAACCGCGCAGGCGCAGTTGTCCGGAGACGCGGCAGCGGCCGAGCTCGAGCGCGAGTTCGGCATGGAGCCGCCGCTGGCAAGCTTTCACTACTGGTTGCTGGGTGTCAGCGATCCGGCCAGCCAGGCCGAAGAGCACCTGGATGACCAGCAACGCCTGACTCACCTGGTGCAGAGTGGCTGGCACGTCGATTATTCCGATTATGTTGAATCCACGGGCCGGTGGCTGCCCGGCAAGATCACGCTGCAATCGGGCACCGTACGGCTGAAGCTGGTGGTTAATCACTGGCAGGTGCCCTGATGATTTCCTGGTGGCCGGCTCCGGCCAAGCTGAACCTGTTTCTGCACATCACGGGACGGCGCAGCGACGGCTACCACGACCTGCAGACCGTATTCCAGCTGCTGGACTGGGGCGATCGGGTGGGGCTGGAAATCGCGCCGGCTGGGGAGATCCAGCGGGTCGAAGGCCCCGGCGATATCGATGCAGAAACTGACCTGAGCGTACGTGCCGCGCGGGCGCTGCGAACGCGGTGCCCCGGGGCGGCCGGGATCCACATCCATCTGCACAAGCGCATTCCAAGGGGCGCCGGATTGGGTGGCGGCAGTTCGGATGCGGCCACCGTGCTGCTGGCCCTCAATCGGCTCTGGCAGACCGGGCTTGGCGTGGCGGAACTGAGCGAACTGGGCGCCGGGCTGGGGTCCGATGTGCCAGTTTTTGTACACGGTTCATCGGCTTGGGCGCAAGGGCGCGGTGAGCTGCTGGAGCCGCTGGAGCTGCCGGAACGCTGGTTTGTACTGGTCTATCCCGGGGTCGCGGTGGGCACCGCGGAAATATTCCAGGCCCCTGAATTGACACGAAATTCTCCCCTCATCACAATACGCGCCTTTTTCCAAGGCGCGACCCGAAACGACTTCGAGCCGGTAGTGTGCGCACACTACCCGGAGGTGGCCGCGGCGATGGAGTGGCTGGGGCGCTTCGCGCCAGCGCGCCTGACGGGCAGTGGCTCGTGCGTGTTTGCCGCATTTGCGCGGCCGGAAGAGGCCGAGCGCGTCGCAGCCCGCGTCCCGGACCTCTGGCGCAGTTTCGTCGCCCGCGGCGTGAACCGCTCGCCTCTGCTCGAGCTGTTATAAGAGGCGCGCCAGGTACGGGCGGCAGATTTGATGGGGTGTCGCCAAGTGGTAAGGCAGCGGGTTTTGATCCCGCCATTCGGAGGTTCGAATCCTTCCACCCCAGCCAGGATTGATTCGGACGGTTGGGTTTTGATTTTGCTCAGTTCTTCAAGCAGGTCGTGACGACAGTGGACTCGCAGTCGATGGCATTGTTTACGGGTAACGCAAATCCCGCGTTGGCCCATGATATTGCCCGGCATCTGATGCTGCCGATGGGCCGCAGCAGCGTGGGGCGCTTCAGCGACGGCGAAGTGAATGTCGAGATCATGGAGAATGTGCGTGGCCGCGATGTCTTCATCGTGCAGCCCACATCCCCGCCGGCCAATGATCATCTGATGGAGCTGCTGGTCATGGCCGATGCCTGCCGCAGAGCCTCGGCGGCGCGCATCACTGCGGTGGTGCCCTACTTCGGCTATGCGCGCCAGGACCGGCGACCGCGCGCGACACGCTCGGCGATTACCGCCAAGCTGGTTGCGGATCTGATCGCGACCGCCGGCGTGAACCGGTTGCTGACCCTCGATCTGCACTCGGAGCAGATCCAGGGGTTTTTCAACATGCCGGTCGACAACGTCTACGGCTCGCCGGTGCTGCTGGGCGAGGTGTGGCGCCAGCGCTATCCGAACCTGATCGTAGTGTCGCCGGATGTTGGCGGCGTAGTGCGCGCCCGGGCGCTTGCCAAGCAGCTTGATGATGCCGAACTGGCGATCATCGACAAGCGGCGACCGCGCGCCAATGAATCGAAGGTGATGAACATCATCGGTGATATTGAAGGGCGCACCTGCGTGCTGATTGATGACATGGTCGACACTGCCGGCACGCTGTGCCTCGCGGCCCAGGCCCTGAAGGATGAGGGCGCCACCAAGGTGGTGGCCTACATCACCCATGCGGTGCTCTCGGGCACGGCCGTGGATCGCATCAGCAAGTCGGCACTCGATGAACTGGTAGTCACTGACACCATTCCGCTGACGGAGGCTGCGCGCGCGTGCGGCCGTATCCGCCAGTTATCAGTAGCCGCGCTGCTGGCCGAGACGATCCGGCGCATCCGGGACGAGGAATCGGTCAGCTCGCTGTACATCGACTGAGGGTAAAGAGAAGTTTTTTTAGGTGGGCTGACTCTGGTCGCGGGTTCGGTCCGGTTGTTAAACATCTAGGAGCATGAGATATGCGTATTTCATTCGAGTTGAGCGCGGAACCGCGCGATGACCAGGGCAAAGGTGCGAGCCGCCGCCTGCGTCATAGCGGCAAAGTTCCCGCGGTCCTGTACGGCGCACACGGTGCGCCGCGATCCCTCGCCCTTGATCACCGCCGCCTGCTGGGCCTGGTCGCGGACGAGAAGTTCTATTCGACCATCATCAGCGTCAACGTCGGCAGTGAAAAGCAGCCGGCGATCGTCAAGGACGTGCAGATGCACCCGGCGCGCAATGCTGTGGTCCACGTGGACCTGCAGCGCATCGTCGAGACGGAAAAGATCCGCCTGCACGTGCCGATCCACTTCCGAGGTGAGGCCGCGGCCCCGGGCGTGAAGACCCAGGGTGGCGTCGTCTCGCACCTGATGGCAGATGTCGAGGTGAGCTGCCTGCCCAAGGATCTCCCGGAGTTCCTCGAGGTGGACATGTCGCACATGAACCTGAACGAGACCATTCGTCTTGCGGACCTCACGGTCCCCTCGGGTGTGACGCTGGCGGCACTGGCGCACGGCAAGAACCCGCCGGTCGTCTCGGTCCACAGCCCACGCGCTGCCGAGCCCGAGCCGGTTGCCGAAGCAGCAGCGGCCACAGTCGCGGAAGGCGCAGCAGCGCCGGCCGAGGGTGCGGCAGCGGCGGCTGGTGCCGATGCCAAGAAGCCCGAGGCGAAGAAGGACGAGGGCAAGAAGGAAGCCGCTCCGAAGAAGGAAGCCGGCAAGAAGTAATCTGCCATCCAAGCGATGCGCGCAGGCCACCTGAAGCGGTGGCGTGCGCTCTTATTGCCGGAGGCCTGCGGGGCAGCACGTGGCGGATTCACCCATCAAGCTTGTTGTCGGACTCGGCAATCCAGGCGAGGAATACGCGCACACGCGCCACAATGCCGGCTTCTGGTATGTGGATGCACTGGCACGCAGCAGTGGCGGCCAGTGGCGGCGCGAGTCGCGTTACCAGGCGGAGCTGACACGTGTCCGGGTCGCTGGCGAGGAACTGTGGCTGGAAAAGCCACTGACCTTCATGAATCGCAGCGGTCTTGCAGTCCAGGCTGTAGCCACGTTTTATCGCATCGCTCCGGCCGAGATCCTCGTAGTTCACGATGAGATTGATTTGCCCGCGGGCACAGTACGCCTGAAGCAGGGCGGAGGGCACGGGGGCCACAACGGGCTGCGCGACATCATTGCGCACCTGGGCGCGGATTTCTGGCGCATGCGCCTGGGCGTAGGCCGGCCCGGCGACAATGATGAGGTGATCGATTACGTGCTGGCGCGTGCCAGTGCTGCGGATCAGGCGCTGATCGACGCGGCGCTTGATCGGGCGCTCGCGGCGCTGCCGGAGTTGCTGCGAGATGGCGCGCAAAAAACCATGCACCGGCTGCATACCAAGGACGAGACTGATCCGTCGTAACGGATCAACGCACAGCGGATAACGGACGGACACGATGAGTATCAAGTGTGGCATCGTCGGATTGCCGAATGTCGGCAAATCGACGCTTTTCAACGCGCTGACGCGCGCCCAGATCCCGGCGGAGAATTACCCATTCTGCACGATCGATCCTAATGTGGGCGTGGTGCCGGTGCCCGATCCGCGGCTTGCGGCACTGGCCGCAATCGCCCATCCGGAAAAAATCCTGCCGACCACAGTTGAATTTGTCGACATTGCCGGACTCGTCGCCGGGGCGTCACAGGGCGAGGGGTTGGGTAATCAGTTTCTGGCGCACATCCGCGAGACCGATGCGATCGCACACGTGGTGCGCTGCTTTGAGCACGATGACATCGTACATGTGGCCGGGAAGGTCGACCCGCTCTCGGATCTCGATACGATAAATACCGAGCTCGGACTGGCCGACCTGACCGCGATCGACAAAGCTGTGGATCGCGCTGCGAAGGCCGCCAAGAGCGGGGATAAGGATGCCGTACGGCGTCGCGAGCTCTTTGAGCGTGTGCGCAAGGGGATCGACCAGGGCACGCCGGCGCGGGCTGTCCCAATGAGTGAGGAAGAGCGTCGCGAGGTCCGCGAACTGCAGCTGCTCACCGCCAAACCGATGATGTATGTCGCCAATGTCGATGAGGCCGGGCTCCGCTCCGGCAATGAACATCTGCGGGCGTTGCAGTTGCGCGCGAAGGAAGAAGGCGCCGTCGTGGTTCCGGTGTGTGCCGCGATCGAGGCTGAGATTGCGCAGCTCGAGGAAGCGGAGCGGGCCGAGTTTCTCAAGGACCTGGGGCTCGAGGAGCCGGGCCTGAACAGGGTGATCCGCGGCGCCTACCAGCTGTTGGGGCTGCAGACGTATTTCACAGCGGGACCTAAGGAAGTTCGGGCCTGGACCGTCAAGGCGGGCAGTACCGCGCCGCAAGCAGCCGGCGTGATCCATACCGATTTTGAACGCGGGTTCATTCGCGCTGAGGTGATAGCGTTCGAGGATTTCATCCGCGGTAAAGGTGAAGCCGGGGCCAAGGAGGCAGGGAAGCTGCGCCTGGAGGGCAAGGAATACATCGTCCACGAAGGGGATGTCATGCACTTCCGATTCAATGTCTAGGGGTGGCTAACTGATACGTCTGTACGGGGTGTTTCTTGACTCCCGGCAGGCGTGTCCGGAGAATCCGCCCTCCGGTTTTGGTCAATGATTTGGCTAGGTAGCTCAGCTGGTTAGAGCGTGGCACTCATAATGCCGAGGTCGTGGGTTCGAGTCCCACCCTAGCCACCAATAATTTCAAAAACTTACTCGTGCGATCGTTGAACTCACGAAGGACCGTAAGCGCAGGGTAAGCGCCGAGGAGAGCAAGTTCTGCTCGCGCATCGCGTGAGTGATATCTGCTTCACGCAGAAGCCCCATCAAAACCAATGAGTTGCCGCATCACAGATGCGACGCCCCAATCCAATCGGATTTGCGCTTATAAGCGCAGAGGCAAATTCAGGCGCACGGTCACTTCGGGATCGAAGCTGTGCTCACACCGACCCATGGGAAAGACGGCCTCGGACGGCAATTTGATAGTGGCGGTCATCACTGGCCGTTCTCCCAACTTCGCCACGGCCTCGCACCGTTGATCAGGCGCGAGATGGGCGTAGCGCAGGGACATCACCACAGAGCTGTGTCCGAGCAGATCGCGCACCGTATTCAGCGGTACACCCGCTTGGACGAGTCGCGAGGCGAAGTGGTGACGTAAATCGTGCCAGCGGAAGTTCTGTATGTCGGCGCGCTCCAGCAGATGCCACCAGGCCGTCTTGAAACTTAGGGTGACATTGAAGACTCGTCCCAGGGATCCTGACTGTTCGCGCCATTGAGTCAGAACGTTTACGGCTTCGGCATTGAGGGGAACATGTCGAGTTTGGCGGCTCTTGGCCTCGCGTCCCTCCACCGTCAGCCAGCGTCGATCAAGGTGAACATTTTTCCAACGAAGCTTGAGCGTTTCCCCAAGCCGCAGTCCCGTATTCATCGAGATCAGGACCGCGGGCGTTAGGTGGTCGCCGAAATGAAGCAGGGGAGGAAGCACACTCTCTCGGCGCACCAAGCGTCGCTGGTTCGCCGATGTCCGAACGAGACGCAACTGCGCGTCCCGAGCACGAAGTGCAAATCGGAGACGCGACTCCTCCGCAGCATCGAGGAACCGAACTTTGGGTCCACGATCGATGCGGGGCTTTTCTACCTTGCGGATCGGATTGGCTCCGAGTTTGCCCATCCTGACGGCTCGGGTCAGCACACTGGAGAGCGTAAACAGATCACGCAGCAGGGTTATAGGTTTGCAGCCGCCGTTCAGACGTCGTCCCTTCCACAACTCAAGGCGTTCCACGGTGATCGCTGAGAGTGGCTCGGCATACCAGCTGCCGAAATGCCGTTCGAGTTTGTCGAGCGAATCGGTAGCGGTTCGGGGTCGGTTTGCGCTTACCCACGGGGCATAAGAGTCGGTGATGAACTGCCCCAGAGTTAGCCCTGCTGTTCCGGAGAGTCCCTCGAGGGGATCGCGACCGTGAGCAATGTTGCCCAGGATTCTCTGGCAGTTGATTCGCGCGTCCTCTGCATCTACCACATCGGCCCTTCCGAGTGCGAAGCGGCGATTGCGTCCGAAGCGCGCGTAGAACGAGCGCACGCCCGTCGGTTGCACACGCAGTACGAACCCGGACAGTCGAGTATCGCAAATCTCGAAGGGCTTTCGGGCCGGTTGGGCCGCGGGCTCTATTAGTAGTTTGCTGTTGATGAGTGCTCGCATGGTTATCCTCCTGGTTGGGCGCTAGTTACGACCGGAGGCGTTTCGAGTCAGCGCAGCAAACGGCATTGCGATGTTAGTGCGCGAAAAGTCCGTAGCAAGCAGATTTTTCTGCTTGCAATCTGGCCGGCGCCTGCTCAATGAATTAGTTTACGGAGTGCCGGCGTCGAGACATCGTCGATGTGCCGAAAGGCGGGCGCGATCTTCTCGATTTGATCGCTGGGCACTTGGTACTCCTCGAAGCGCGCCTTCCATTCGCGTACTGTTTTCCAGATCCGTGAGACGCACTGCGCGGCAGAGTCGGCCGACAGCGTAAATGTCTCGCGGCCGGCAAATGCATTGTCGAGTGTCGCGTTTCTACCCTCAGGCCCCACGCCTAGGTGCAAACGTCGTTCTGATGCCAGGCTTGCCCGTGGCATAACGTCGTAGAGTGGACTCAATCTCCATCCTGGAAGGCGGACATCCCAAACAAATCCGTGGTTGCGCAGATGATCATCGTCGTTGCTGACGAAGATATTGAACACTAAACGTTCAAAAAGCTCACGGTTATTCTCCCGGATGACGCTCTCGTGACAGTGCCGCCGAACGGCCTGCGCCAAGTCTCCATATGACTTGTTGGGGGAATCCATTTCATCGGATGCCACAAGTGTTAGGCCACTGACGAATCCCAATCGCTTTTCGACTAGTCCCGCCGCCGGAGCCGTACTGTGCAGGTGCTCGGGCAACTCAGTAGCTGCACCCGGCTTCGCCCAATATCGGTCGAACCTCCGGATCAGCATCACGGCTCGAACTCCCAACTGGATTACCTTAACCGGTGGAACTGTAAGTCCCGCTTCGGTCGCCAGTTGCAGTGTTGCGGTTTCGATTACGGGAACGGCTAGCGTATCTTTTTGGCTTGGAAATTTGGCCAGCCACAGTACTTGTTCGTTGTCACGAACCGTCGCTTTAGGGCGTGCGCCACCCAAGGGGCTACCTTCCACAAATATCTCTTCGAGGTTTGCAGGAACAGGCAAGCCTTCATCAATGCGCTGAGCTGCATCCATCAAGTACTGCAAATTGTCCCACGTACCGTAGCCAAGTGTGGGCGCGGCTTCTAGCGAAGAACGGATATCCAGGGCCCCCACTCGCTGGCTGCCCGCGTGGAGGAGATACGTGGACTCTGGAAGGCTATTTGCGGGAACCCGGAGGCGAGATTCGATGACCCGCCTCCCCCAGGCGTCTGGTGCGGCATCACGAAGTCCACCGAATGTTGGGAGATTGTTTGGTGGAAAGAGAGCCTTGCCTCGCACGGCATTCTTGTCTCGAATGCTCAGACTCACGGGATCTACTTCCATAGCGTTAGAGCGATCCAGGTATCTCAACCCGTAGGCAAATGTCGAGGCGAGTAGGTCCGCCCCATCCTCGGTGAGGGTGAGTTGGCCGCAAGGCACCCACTCGGCATCGAGGTGAGCGAAGACAAATAGCCTCTGTTCCTTGGCTGCCATGACTAGAAGTCGATCTCTTCCATTTCGTGCTTCGAGAGGTCCCTCGCACGGCGGCGTTGTTCTTGGGCGCTTAGGGCGGCTAGAGACGGGTCCGATTCGGACAAGAGCTCAAGGAGCGTCTTGCCCGGCACAATGGCATCTAAATACCGAAGAATCTGGGCTAACGCGATTCCCGGATCGCCCTTCTCAAGCCGATAGGCGGTGTTCCGCGAGAGGCCGGCTCGCAAGGCCACTTGGTCTTGCTTCATGCCTCGGGCGATGCGCAGACGCGCGAGTGCCGCACCCAGCCTCTTTGTCTCAGAAGCTAGGCTTGGGCTAAGTACTGCGGTTTGGGTAATTTTCATGCTCGTTTAATCAATCGCTATCAGCTTAATGCTCGATTAATCGAGCATGCAGATTACCAAGGATTTTTGTAAGGGTCAAGTTTATGCATCTTAAATCGAGCATTAAACTAATACCGCTCGATTAATCGATCAAAACGAGTCTAATGCGCACAGGAAGGTCAAGAAGGACTCCCCTTAAGACCGGAGGCTCCCGGACCGACCGCTCCCCATAGAAGCAACTCGGCGGGAGCGGCTTTCTGTTGCCTTCGCGCGTGCATATCGTCGCTGTATAAATAACCAGCCTCGGTGACCGCGATCAATCCAGGCCGCCTCCTGGTGCCGGGCTTCGAGCCTGCGGATCACAGCCTCGGTCTTGTAGTCGAGATCGCCGTCCCTCCTCCGCGACCCATTAATCTAGCGAGCGAGTGAACAACTGTCCCGCGGGGCCACAGACCATACTCGCCAAAGTCCGAAGAAATAGCTGTGTGCTGTCGAACGTCCAGCATATCGAGAGCGGAATTCCGGCCGCTGTAAGTCCCATCGTTGGACTCATATATGCTCTGTCCAAAGCGCCGGCAACAAGTGGTTATCGAGCGAGCAAAGGCACTTCACGCGGAATACAAAGCAAGGAAGGCGGCCTCCCGAATGGAGACCAAGGGCAAGCGGCCCAGGAGGTAGTTGAAATGGGACTGACCCGAGATTTCAAAGAAACGGTGGTCGCTCGAGTCGAACGTAATCCCGCATTTGCTCAAGCGCTTCTTGACGAAGCGACGACGCTGCTCATTAGCGGAGAAGCCGAGACTGCACGGTTGATCCTGCGCGATCTCGTTAATGCGACTTTGGGATTCGAGCAGCTCGAGAAATTAACTGACGTTCCGAGTAGAAGCCTGCATCGAATGCTCTCGTCGAAGGGTAACCCGAGCATGGATAACCTGGCAGCAATCCTCAGCGCTGTGAGCAGCAACATTCCACGCTCACGCAATACGAGGCAAAGAAAGGTGGCGTAGACCCTCCGTTCGAGAGGCCGTCACTTACCCGAGACTGCGAACGCCAATGCCCGAACAGGATTTGCTCTCTAAGTTGCAAGCAGAGAACGCCAGGCTAGTTTCGCTGCTGGAATCGCACCGAATTGAATGGCGCCAGCCGCTTGCGGTAGCGCCAGCGATATTGGAGTCGTCGCGGCTATCCACCGGCGAGAAACTAGTGCTGTTTCGCCGCCTATTCCGTGGGCGGGCCGATGTTTACCCGATCCGGTGGGAGAGCAAGACCACCGGCAAATCAGGGTACGCTCCCGCCTGTGCTAACGAGTGGCGAGCGGGCGTCTGCGAAAAGCCACGCATCAAATGTAGCGATTGCTCGAACCGCTCGCTGCTCCCGCTCTCCGATACAGTTATTTATGGCCATTTGGCCGGGGAGCACACCGTCGGCGTGTATCCCTTGCTTGAGGACGACAGCTGCTACTTTCTTGCGGTCGATTTCGACGAGGCGGAGTGGCGGGACGATGCGCGAGCCTTCACGCATTCCTGTGGGGCCCTTGGCGTGCCTGTGGCGTTGGAGATTTCGAGGTCTGGGCGAGGCGCTCACGCTTGGATATTCTTCGCTGGTCGGGTTTCGGCTCGTGACGCTCGACGTTTAGGTACGGCCATCATCAGCGACACTTGCGCTCGTACGCGGCAGCTGCGACTGCAATCGTACGACCGACTCTTCCCCAACCAGGACACGATGCCCAAGGGCGGGTTCGGCAACTTAATTGCATTGCCACTGCAGAAGGGACCGCGCGAGATGGGGTGCAGTGTGTTCGTCGACGCCGAGCTGCGGGCGTACCCAGACCAATGGGCGTTTTTGGCGGCTATACAGCCGATGGACGTTCACGATCTCGAGCCCACCATTTTGCGGACCACAGGTGGCATGCATCCGCTGGACGTTACCTTTATCGATGATGAGGACTTGGCGACGCCCTGGAGGCGCCATGCTACGTCGACAACGAGACTAGCCGGACCGATGCCGAAGTCGCTCGATCTGACGCGCGCCAACGCGATTTACTTTGAAAAGGCACAACTACCTCAGGCGCTGGCCAACCGGCTCATCCGGTTGGCTGCCTTCCAAAATCCGGATTTCTACAAGGCCCAGGCCATGCGGATGTCAGTATGGAACAAGCCGCGGGTCATCGGTTGCGCTGAGAATTACCCGCAGCACATCGGGCTGCCGCGCGGCTGTTTTGAGGCGGCGCTGTCTTTGTCGCGGGACAACGGCATCTCCTACGATCTACGAGACGAGCGCTTTGTCGGCCAGCCTTTGGACGTGAGTTTCATTGGATGCCTGCGCATGGACCAGGAAATCGCCGTCTCAGCGATGCTGCATCACGATGAAGGTGTTCTGTGCGCGCCGACAGGCTTTGGCAAGACGGTCGTTGCTGCTGCGATGATTGCACGCCGTCGTGTAAATACTTTGGTGCTGGTACACCGCACGGAGCTGCTAAAGCAGTGGCAGGAGCGGCTGCAGGCGTTTCTTAGTGCCGACAAGAAGCTTGTCGGCGCGATTGGCGGCGGCAAGTCAAGGCCTACCGGAGGCATCGACATCGCCGTGATGCAGTCGCTGTCTCGCCGAGGTGAAGTCAACTCAATAGTCGAGAACTATGGGCAAATAATCATTGATGAATGTCACCACATTGGCGCCTTCTCCTTCGATGCGATCCTAAGGCGAGTAAAGGCGAAATATGTGCTCGGTTTGACCGCGACCCCGATTCGCCGTGATGGGCAGCAGCCGATCATCTTCATGCAGTGTGGTCCGGTCCGCTACACGGCGGCGACGCCTGCCGGGGCTCCGCACGATCTCGAGGTAGTGCCTCGATCGCGCTTCGCGGAAATCGACTTACCGCCGGAGGCCGGCATTCAGGATGTATTTCGTTACCTCGCAATTGACGAAGAGAGGACCAGAGCCATCGCGGCGGAAGTTAAGGCTGCGTTCGCGCAAGGGCGCAAAGTGCTGGTGCTGACCGAGCGCACAGAGCATCTTGAAGCGATTAGGAACGCATTGAATGGCCAGACTGCGTCCCTGTTCGTTCTGCATGGCCGGATGTCCCGCAAGCAGCGTGGAGCACTCATCGCCGAGCTAAACGCGCTGCCGGCGGACGCGCCACGCGTTCTGTTAGCTACTGGCAAGCTGGTGGGTGAAGGCTTTGATCATCCGGCGCTGGATACTTTGGTGTTGGCAATGCCAGTATCGTGGAAAGGCACGCTGCAGCAATACGCAGGACGCCTTCACCGGGAGCACGCAGGCAAGGTGGACGTTCGAATTGTCGATTTCGTCGACACCCGTCACCCGGCATTACGGAGGATGTGGGAGAGGCGGCAGCGTGGGTATCGAGCAATGGGGTATCGCGTGGGCTCTCTAGCCGGGGATTGGCAGCCGGATAAGGCCGATCCGCTGCGCAACCGAAGGTGAGCAGGTAGAGGTGCTGGTGGAGAGATGTGATGTGACGTGGCAGAGGGATAAACTGACTGCAGGGTCTTCTCAGGGGCGAGGACTGAAAACTTCTTGCGTGACTTTTTCGTGACTCGGTAGTGCTTCGTTGTGCTCAGTGGTGCCAAATGCAACGGACGCCACGCGGCAAGTGATTGAAAATTAAGACTCCAAATATCCGAACGCTGGACTCATAATGCCGAGGTCGTGGGTTCGAGTCCCACCCTAGCCACCAAATTTGAAATCCGTGCACTTCCGCCGAGGTCCGCCGATGTCTGAAAAACAAGCATAATAAGGGCAAAAGGCCGAAACGACGTCCAGAGACGTCCTGAAAAACCGCTTAATAGTCGAGGCTCTCTGGGGACACCGATGGGGGCGTATCGGGTCGACAATTGTGAGATGCCCCCATGCCACTTACCGACAATGCGATCAAGAGTGCAAAGCCAGAATCTGGACCGAAGCGCCTCGACGATTCAGGTGGTCTGTATCTGGAAATTGCTTCTTCTGGTGCTGAATATTGGCGCTTTGACTATCGCTTCGCCAAGCGCGAGAAAGCGTCTAGCAGTCGGTGTTTACCCCAAAGTCAGTTTGAAACTGCCGAGATTTCGGCGAGATGAGGCGCGAGGGCTGCTGGGGTCGGGTGTCGATCCAAGCTCCGCACGTCGAGCCGAAAAACTAAGCAGACAATTGTCAGCGGATAGTTCGTTTGAACTGTTAGCAACCGAATGGTTTGAAACTCACTATAGCAAGGCGCTGGCGAAGGGAGTCGTTCCCCACGGCGTGCGGACGATCATGAACTTACCAGGTTATATCGACACCGCGGGCGCGCACGATCCGCCGCGCCACCTGCGCATGCAGAAGTCTTCGCGTGGCATTACTTTTTTTTGAGGGGGTGCGTCGTCCTGCGCCCCGAGATTTATCTAACAGCCTGACGCGGCTGCTTGACCATACGCCCAGCGATAGGCCTTCTCATTGTCTAACAAGATGGCGAGAATGATCACCGCTTTACAGATGTCGCAGATGAACTCCTTGCTGAATACATCCTCAGCAGTGACCACCGTTCCAGTTCCGCCCGTGACTTCTTTCACTTGCGCCTTGAGGCGCCTTCCCTGAGCTGATGTCGCAGCTTTTATGCTTCTTGCACGAGTTGCAAGCGCCGCGGCAAATCCGCTCTCGGGACCAACGAGGCGATGCAACCTTTTCTTCTCGTCGGCAGACTTCGCGGTGAGCAGCGCGTGCCCTACAGGAGCACCCACAAGATTCTTGGCAATCTTTTCGGCCGCGCGGGCTGCGCTCGGAACATCTTTCAAAAGAGTTGCGATCCGTTCGCCGAGCGCGTTAAGCATCTTTCGATCTGAACTGCTGAGAGATCCGGTGTCTCTCACATTTAGATCCCACAGCTTGCTCGCGTCAATCAGCGCTTCAAGTGGAGCGACCACCTGTAGAGAGAGCACTTTGTTTGTCAAACTTCCAGTCGCCATTTCATCTCCTTTCAATTCCCATCAATAGTGGAGCAGCGATTATACGTGAGGGATTTAGACCCCGAGTGAGCTTTGATTACTTTCTAACTCAACTTTGGGTGGTCTTGCCAGGGGATGCCGTGAAAGATTTTGCAGGAAAGATTGTAGGGAGTGTCGGTCATAGAAGTTGTCGTGGGTTTCGCTTCGAATGCCTGCGGCGACAGTGTCGTTGTTCCGGACCATTTGGATGTAGAGTCTTGGGTTACATACACAATGCTGCGCTTGTGCGCGGACGGCGTCGAAGTCCAGGCGCTGAAGGCAGGACATTTCGTCCTGTTCACAGGGTGGTATTACGCCCCGATCGTGATGGCGCGGGGAGTTTCCTGAATGACGACTACATCTTGCCAATTCCTGCTACGGCACGTTTCTCCTTGACGAGTTGATGACAAATATCAAGCACGACCGAAGGCACCTCATTGAGCGCATCCGCGACCTGTACGAAATCAGTTAATGCGTCTGGCTTCAAGGGGCCCACAGGCGCTCCTTTAGCGGGTCTGTTTCCTCGGTGTCTGCCTCTTCCTCATTGAGCGACCGCTAGTGGGAAGGTCAACAAGCGACTTCTGGTCAAGGCTGATCGGCGTTAGAGCTGGCGGCTGACTGGGTGACTCTTGCGTGACTCAGTGGTGCTTCGCTGTGCTCAGTGGTGCCAAATGCAACGGACGCCCACGCAGCAAGTGATTGAAATTGAGGACTTCATAATGCCGAGGTCGTGGTTTCGAGTCCCACCCTAGCCACCAATCAATTCAAAACCTTAGGCGCGACTCGCCAGAATCGCGTTCCCCCAGTAAGCGCCATATAAGCGCAAATCGCATGTTGTTTACCGTCCACGCGCAGCAAACAGCTTGTTTTGTAGTGTCTATCGCGCACGGGGCATTGCGCTTATAAGCGCAGATCCGAAACCGTGGATATCTAGTTGTGCGCGAGGCCGTTGACCCAAAACGGTTGCTCCAGAGGGGTCCGCGCTATCGTGCAGACGGTTCGCAATATCTAGGGCGCGATATGCGAGATATTGCATAAATGAAATAGTACAGGTAAAGTGGAGCGATGAAAGCTGTCATCTGGATGGGCAGCAGCCTCCGCGATCTGAAGGAATTTCCGGCGCCTGTTATTGACGATCTGGGGCATCAGCTATTCCGGGTGCAATGCGGGCTTGATCCGGATGATTGGAAACCCATGAGCAGCATTGGGCCTGGGGTGCGCGAAATTCGAGTAACGGGCGACGAGGGCGCGTTTCGCACGATCTATCTGGCGACGCGTCCGGAAGGGGTGTATGTCCTACACTGCTTCCAGAAGAAGTCCCAGAAAACGGCACCGAGAGACATTGGGCTGGCCAGGAAACGATTGAAGGACATCGCGAGGTAGCCATGGCAACCAGGAAGAAGGTTCGCAGCGTGTTTCGTGATCTCTACCCTGACGATCAGGCGGCCGAAATGGAGATGCGCTCTCTGCTTCTCCAGGGGCTTGGCCAATGGCTTGCAGATTCCGGCATGACGCAGGCCGCGGCTGCGAAAGTGCTCGGGGTCACTCAGGCGCGGGTGTCCGATATCAAGCGTGGCAAGATCAGCCAGTTTAGTCTGGACCTGCTCGTGCGTCTCGCGGCGCGCGCCGGGCTTGAGCCAAAGATAGAGCTTGCCGCCTGAGTCGCTGACTCCCTCTAATTCGGCAGTATGCGGTTGTGCCAAGTGGTACTGCGCAAATCATGCGACCTAATACCAGGCGCTGACCGATGACATGTCTGAGTTCCCCAGCTCGAAATTTCTTGCGGGACTTTTGCGTGACTCAGTGGTGCTTCGTTGTGCTCAGTGGTGCCAAATGCAACGGACGCCACGCGGCAAGTGATTGAAATTAAAGACTCTAAAATCCAAAGGGTGCGCTCATAATGCCGAGGTCGTGGGTTCGAGTCCCACCCTAGCCACCAATCGAATCAGTCCACAGCGTCGACGGTCGCTCTGGCATATCGTTCTGACTAACGAATTTCGGTGCGGTCTCTGTACCTCCTGATACAGATATGCATTGCGTTTCGTCCCCACATGGCCATCTTGCCGCACCGGCCATGAGATATGGGCGCGAGTTTCGCGCAGAAATCAGCGGAACCTGAGCCGAACTGAAAACATCGTGGCGCCGCGCGCGCTCACACGCGGGTTACGGGTGTGGCACTGTCTCCGGTCGGCCAGAAGCGGTCAGTGTCAGCAGGCAACTGGCCGCCGAGGAGCGACCAGTCCAGTGTGTCACCCGCGTGTTCATCAAGGGGGGCGCGACGCGAGGTACGCCGCGACCGCGAGCATGTCAGCGCTTGTCCATGTTGAAGAGATTAACTGCATCACCGGCGCCAGGCTCCCTCGACGTTCGCCGCTCTGGAACGCCCACAGCTGACGAACCAAATAGTTCGGTGGGCGACCGGCGAGAGGCGGGATATCGCCCATGCCGGTCAACAGGGCACCATGGCAGGTCGCACATGGCGGAAGTCCGTTCGCAGCACTTCTTGTAATCAAAGCCTTGCCAGCGGCAATACTGCCACGCGGCACATATGCGATGAATCCGGAGTGAGAGTCCCGATTAATCAGCCCGATGGTGCTTTTCGGCAACTCAACGATGCGATTTCCGAGCAGTTCCGTGCCGCGATTCGGGGTCGACGTTCTCATGAGCGTCTCGGGATTTACAACAGATTTTGGGACACGGGTGGTCTCGACTACCCGAATCCACGGACGCGGCTTGAGCGACGCGAAGTATTGAGCGGCTGCCTTTACCTGAGCGTCCGTGTAGTTCTTCTTCATGGTCGTGAGAAACGCGATGGTTTCTGAATTGCCGACCGTAATTCGCCTCTCGCCATTTCGAAATGCCGCGAACTGCTGCACGATATACGAAGCAGACAGTCCCGCTAGCGATGCAGATTCAACGTGCCCAGATCCGTTGGGAAGATGGCACAGAGCGCAGGGCAGGAGGAGCGGACCGTCAGATCCCGCGCGGGAGCCGTGCGCGACGATGTCCGGCATGGGGGGGTGCTCTTCTGGATACCAATCCGGAGGGTTTAGCGGATCCTGCAATTGGCTGGCTGTGTAGGCCCTGCGGCTGCCCGCTGGACGCCAATCGGTCCCACTGTTTGGTGGTATCGTCACGTTCAAAGTTTCCGTTTTGGTGGACGGAACAAAGAAGGCCCATTCTGGTCTCTCAGCGGCCAATGAAGCGCAGACTGAGCAACTGAAGAGCGCGGCTGCCAGAATCAGCTTGCGGATCAATTCTGCGTCAAGCATTCGGCACCTGCCTACCGTCTTCAATGCACACTCCGTTTGCCAGCACGCATGGCAGATGATGCTCGCGAAGACGGGAAATTGGCAGTTATACGTCCCGGCGAAACAAGGCGCTGCGGAAATCGCACGGGATTTCGTGCCGACGCTTCAGAAGCGCGAGCGATAAACACCAAGCATGTCCTCCAAACAACGCCGTTGAATTGAAGAGCACAGTTAACCTAGTTGCAGCCACTCCGGTGAATGAACTTCCCGATAGCCGCCATTCGCCACCGGCAGATCTGGGTCAACACCGGCGGTTCGCTCCGAGTGGCCGGGTCCGGCCAGACGCGGGCACTGAATGGGCTGATTTGCCTTTAGCTGCCCGTCGGATGGATGCTCAGTAGGTCAATTTGCCGATTCAGAAGGAGCTGTGTAGAATCGTGTGTAGAAGGTGACACATGGCTACAAATCTTTCGTTGGATCCGCGGCTCATTGAGCAGGCTGTTAAGGTTGGCGGCGAGCGCACCAAGAAAGCGGCTGTGACACGCGCACTGGAGGAATACGTTGCACGCCGCCAGCAGAAGCACCTGGTAGATCTCATGGGTAAGCTCGAGTGGGATGAATCGTTCGACTATAAGATCGAACGCTCCCGGCGGTGACGTTACTAGTCGACACCAGCGTGTGGTCACTGGCCTTTCGCCGCGACGCCGAATCGGCGGCTCCTCAGATCCAGATGCTTCGCGCCGCACTCAATGGCGGCGAAGCAATCGTTACCACCGGGCTAGTACTGCAGGAATTGTTGCAGGGATTCGCCGGGCCCCGGGCGCGGAAGGAGCTTGTGGAGAAATTTGCAGCTCTTCCGCTGTTGGTCCCCGATCGACAGGACTACATCGACGCCGCCGCGCTTCGCAACTTGTGTAGGCGCGCCGGAGTGCAGATGGGGACGATAGATGCGCTACTCGCCCAACTCTGCGTTCGGCACGATCTCACGTTGCTGACTACGGATGGCGACTTCCTGCTGGCGGCGAAGCACTGTTCTCTACGCGTTTGGAAGCCCCCCAGGTAACCTTTGCACCTCAGTGGAGGACGCACCTCAGCTCGAGATCACTTGCGGGACTCTTGCGTGACTCAGTGATGCTCTGCTGTGCCCAGTGGTGCCAAATGCAACGGACGCCACGCCGCAAGTGATTGAAAATTAACTCATAATGCCGAGGTCGTGGGTTCGAGTCCCACCCTAGCCACCAATCGATTCAAATACATGGCAGCGCGATCGTTGAATTCGCGAAGTACGGTAAGCGCAGAGTAAGCGCGGGACACACCGAGGTTCTCGCCGCCTCGAGAAATTCTCTTCGACAATTCAAGACTTACGGGCGTCACGACGCTGCGCTTATAAGCGCAGCGAGAACAATCTAGTCTCCGCCCGTTGGCAACAGTAGCTCGAAGAACCCGTAGTTAGGTTTGCAATACGGTAACATATACGTTACCATATGCGCATGAAGTTCCGGGTTGAGGAA
>Ga0181537_10001186_pt1 | contig 24272 bp, 23 predicted proteins | sample PEATcosm2014_Bin_39_FD_119765 | JGI IMG/M metagenome (GOLD analysis project Ga0181537, IMG submission 119765) | Peatland microbial communities from MTU Mesocosm Facility, Houghton, MI, USA - PEATcosm2014_Bin23_10_metaG | ecosystem: Environmental > Terrestrial > Soil > Wetlands > Peat | place...
CGAAAAGGCAGAGGTCAAAGAGGTGGCCATGGGAAGAGCTTCTATTGTCGCATTTCGGGGCGCGGGAGGGTAGAGGCCCGGGAAAGTGCTGGGTGGGGCAGGTCGCGGCCTCTCCTGCTACGATTCGGGTGAGATGAAATCGATCATCGTAGGGACGGCGGGGCATGTGGACCACGGGAAAACGGCGCTGGTGAAGGCGTTGACCGGGATTGACGCCGACCGGTTGGAGGAGGAAAAACGCCGCGGCATCACGATTGACCTGGGCTTCGCGCATATAGACCTGGCCGGCGCGAACGGCGAGCCGCTACACCTTGGCTTTGTTGATGTTCCCGGGCATGAGCGGTTTGTCCGCAATATGCTCGCGGGAGTGGGTGGCATCGATCTGGTGCTGCTGATCATCGCGGCGGACGAGTCGATCAAGCCGCAGACGCGGGAGCATCTGGACATTCTGCAATTGCTCGGCGTGCAGCGAGGCATCACAGTGCTTACAAAATCGGATGCGGTGGATGCAGAGACGCTCGAAGTGGTGCGACTGGAGGTGGAGGAGTTCTTGCGCGGGACTTTTCTGGATAGACCAAAATCGATCGTCGCTGTGAGTTCGCTGACCGGGGCTGGGCTCGACGATCTGAAGCAGGCGATGATCGCGGCCGCCGTGGAGGCGCAACCGCGCGATTCTCGGGCTCTGGCGCGTTTGCCCGTCGACCGTGTCTTCACGATGAAAGGATTCGGCACAGTGGTGACCGGGACGCTGATGGCGGGAACGATTCGTCGCGATGACGAGCTGGAGGTTTTTCCCTCATGCCAGAGGGTTCGCGTGCGTGGAGTGCAGGTGCATGGGCAGGCTGCGGATGCTGCGGTTGCCGGGCAGCGCACTGCTTTGAACCTGGTGGGTGCGAGTACGGAGGATTTATCGCGCGGCATGACCCTGGCGCCGGTCGCGACGTTTACGACGACCCGGCGGGTGGATGTGCAGTTGAGCCTGTTACCTTCCGCGCCGCGGCCGATGAAATCGAGAATGCGGGTGCACTTCCACTCGAACACCATGGAGACCGTGGCGGAGATCGTGCTTCATGGCGCGAAGCAGCTTGCTCCAGGGGCGCAGGGGTTTGCACGCTTGAAGCTTCCTGAGCCAGCCCTACTGCTGCCTGGAGACCGGTTTATTATTCGCCAATTCTCTCCGGTCGTGACGATCGGCGGCGGCGGCGTGCTGGACCCCGCTCCGATTCCACGCATGCCGGGGCACGAAAGTTTTCTGCGGGTTCTGGAGGGCGGCGAGCCGGAAGTAATACTGAGATCCCGAATCGCCAGGCGGGGCATTGGCGGAATTTCGATGGCGCGTCTCATCGCCGAAACTGGATGGACCAGGAACTCGGTCGAAGCCCGGCTCGCTGCGGCCGTGAAAGAGGCGCTGGTGCTGCGCATCGGGGACCTGTTCGTGGACGCGCCGGCAATCGCCCGGCTGCAACAACTGATCGTGGGCTCGGTTGAGGGTTTCCACCGGAAGAACTCCCTGGTGGGTGGGATCGCACGGGAAGTGCTGCGGGAGCAGGTGAAAGCGCCGGCGGACATCTTCAATGCCGCTCTCAATTTGCTGTTGCGGGAAAAGAAAATCGAAGTTGCCAGCGACCAGGTCCGGTTGCCGGGTCATGGCGTAGTTCTGAAAGACGAAGAGGCGGAATCAAAGAAGAAGATTGAAGAGGCATTTGCGGCCGCCGGATTGAAAGTTCCGACACTCAAGGAGGTAATCGCCGGGCTCACGGTGGACAAGGCGCGCGCGCAGAAGATCGTTACGCTGTTACTGCGGGAGAACTTGCTGGTCAAGGTTTCCGACGAACTCGTGTTTCACCGCGGCGTGCTCGCAGAGTTGCGCCAGCTCGTTGCGGCACAGAAGATCAAATCTCCCAGAATGGATGTGGCGAAGTTCAAGGAACTGACGGGCGTCACCCGCAAGTATGCCATCCCTTTGCTGGAATACCTGGACCGAGAGCGAGTCACGAAGCGCGTGGGAGATGCACGAGAAATTCTTTAGCCACGGATCACACGGATATTCACGCATAAAACAAATCTTTTCGTTGATCCTAGGAAATCCGTGTGAAGCCGTGGCGAAGAATTTAGATCTTCTCTTCCGGAAACTCGATTTCCAGTCCCAGCGGATCGGTGAAGCGGTTGGTGAGGTTGGCGAGGCCGGTCAGCAGATGGATGTCGACGATTTCCGGTTCAGAGAATTGCTTGCTCAAGAGAGTGAAGTCGCCGTCGGTGATTTCGTGCGGTGTGCGCGTCAGTTTTTCGACGTAGCCGAGAGCGGTCTGTTCTTTTTCGCTGTAGCGCGAATAGTCCCCCGCCTTCAGCGCGGACCAATCTTCCGCGGTCAACCCCACGCGCTTCGAGGAGGCCACGTGGTGCTGGACGCAGTAGTGGCATCCATTGATCAGCGAGACGCGCAGGTAGATCAGTTCATAGAGCTTGCGGTCAAGCGATCGCCCCACGCTGGCGTAGAAGGGCAGAAAATTCTTAAGCATTTCAGGACGATGCGCCAGCGCCTGCTGCGCATTTCCGGGCTTGCCACGAAGAGTCTTTTCGTAGATTTCCTTCACTTCGGCATCTGCCGATTCCATGCTGATCAGGCTGATACGGGCCATTGCATTCTCCAGAACAGAGAGTTGAGCTGCGTGCTGTTCATCATCGCAGATGGGGTGGTTGTTGTGCAGAGGAATGGAAGCAATGGCTCGCCGCCCAACCGGATAGAATAGGGTACTTGTCACGCTGCCTGTCTGGCGCATGGAGCGGGGGGGGCAGGATTTGTCAGGCGAGGTTTGTCAGACGAGGATTGTCCGAAATAGCAGGAGGGTTCGTGAAGCTGGCATGTGTGGTGATGATTCTAGCTTGTGTGGCAACGGTGCGCGTTTGGGCGCAAAGCGACGCCGAAGCGGGCACGAAGTCAAAAATCATTGCGCTCGAGCAGGCGTGGAACCAGGCGTACAAATCCGGCGACATTAAGGCTCTGGATGCCATTCTCGACGATGCAATTGTGTTGGTGAACGATGACGGATCGGTGCAAACCAAGGCGGAATTTCTGGCCAGCGTAAGATCATCTGCGCCGCAAGCTTCGGCTCAGCAGCAGCAAGTTGCGCCCGAAGCATTCAAAGTGCATGTGCACGGAAATGTGGCGATTGCGACCGGAGTCATGCACGTCAAGGGCGTCGAAGGCGGAAAATCTTACAGTCGGCGGGAGCGCTTTGTTGATACCTGGCTCCTGAAGAACGGAACGTGGGTGTGCATCGGCACGGACGCCACACCCGTTCTGCACTGATGTGACATCCCCACACAGCATGGCAACCATCAAAATCATCGGAGCGGGGCTTGCCGGCGCCGAAGCCGCCTGGCAGTGCGCGCAGCGCGGTATAGACGTGGAACTCTTCGAGATGCGCCCCGTGCGCTCGACCCCGGCGCACCAGACGGCGGACTTTGCCGAACTGGTTTGCTCGAACTCGCTCAAGTCAGATAGTGAGAACACTGCGCCGTGGCTGCTGAAAGAAGAGATGCGGCGCGCCGGGTCGTTGCTGCTGAAGATTGCGCGCGACTGTGCCGTTCCGGCGGGACATGCGTTGGCTGTGGATCGCATCGGGTTTGCGGCGCAGGTTACCGAAGCGATCTCGCACGAGCCGCGGATTACGGTGCGGCGTGAAGAGGTTACGACGGTCGATGAAGTGGGCGACACCACTATCATCGCAACGGGGCCGCTTACTTCCGAGGGGCTGGCTTCCGAGATCGCGCGTCTCAGCACGCCGGGTGAGTCAACCCTTGAGCGGGCGGGATCGCCCGCTCCGGAAAGTCCTCACTTGTATTTTTACGATTCGATCAGCCCGATCGTCGAGTCGGACTCGATTGATATGGAACGCGTGTATATGGCTGCCCGTTACGACAAAGGATCGGCGGACTATATCAACTGTCCTATGACGCCGGAGGAGTACGGGCGCTTTTACGATGCGCTTCTGGCAGCACAATCGGTCGAAGAGCGTGATTGGGAAAAACTGAATTACTTCGAGAGTTGTTTGCCGATTGAAGAGATTGCCCGCCGCGGGCGGGATACGCTTCGTTTCGGTCCGATGAAGCCGGTGGGACTGATCGACCCGCGCACCGGCAAGAGGCCATACGCGGTGGTGCAGTTGCGGCAGGAGAATCTGCGGGCGGATTCCTACAACCTGGTCGGTTTCCAGAATCATCTGAAGTTTGGCGAGCAGGCGCGCGTGTTGCGGCTGATTCCTGGTCTGGAAAATGCGCGCTTTCTGCGCTACGGGCAGATTCACCGCAATACATACATCAATTCTCCGAGCTTGCTGCGCGAGACCCTGCAGATGAAGACGCATTCGCGGGTTTTCTTTGCTGGCCAGATTTGCGGGGTGGAAGGTTACGTGGAGTCGATCGCAACCGGGCTGTTGGCCGGAATGCACGCTTCTGCGCTGTCTTCTGGTGCCGAGATTGAGCCGCCGCCGCGGACCTCAGCGTTCGGATCGTTGACGCATTATGTGACCCATGCCGATGCCAAGAACTTTCAGCCGGCGAATATCACGTTTGATCTGCTGCCTCCGCTCGAAAACAAGATTCGCGACCGGAAAGAGCGGCATCGGGTGCAGTGCGAGTTGGCGCTCAAGGAATTCGACCGATGGATCGACAAAGTCGGCGCGATGGCCGCGCAGAGGTGAGTCGCGGAAAGCCTAGCTCCGCTTAGACCAGCGGTCAGATTCGCGTCCACACAATCGTTCGGCATCTTTTTTCCTGCAACAAAATCCCTGCGAACCACGTATCTAGCCCTATATCGGCTCCGGGGGATTACCTTCTCTCGCCGCCCGCGTCCAATCAAGTGTTATGACGGTGCGTGATCTCATATTCGACGTTCTGCGGACTCTGTGGGCGCACAAGCTGCGGGCCTTCCTGACGATGTTCGGGATTGCCTGGGGCATTGTCTCAATTGTGCTGATGGTGGCCGCCGGCGAAGGACTGCGCAAGGGTCAGGCAGATCAGGCGCGCAACCTCGGCAAGGATGTGATGATCGTGTTCCATGGCCGCACCAGCCTGCAGGCGGGCGGTCTGCATGCTGGGCGCGTGGTGCATTGGGAGGACCCGGATGTCGCTGCGGTGCAGTCGGAGTCTCCGGACTGCGAGTATGCGATTCCGGAACTTGAGCAAGATACGGTACGCACGCACTCCAACTTCAACAACGCAGCTTTTACGGTGACGGGATCGTATCCGCAGTTTGGCTACATTCGCAGCCTCGACGTCGGCGCCGGGCGATTTTATGACTGGGACGACATGCGCGAAGCCAGGCGGGTGGCGTTCCTCGGCTCGGAGGCAGCCAAGCAGTTGTTTCCAGGACGCAGTCCGGTGGGGGACACAATCTATTTGAATGACTTTCCTTACACGGTCATCGGAGTGATGGCGACGAAGAAACAGGATTCCAGCTACGACGGCTGGGACGTGAACAAAGTATTTTTACCATTCGCGGCGATGCGGCGTGACTTCCCGGACAAACCTCCGGGGACCAATTCGACATTTGATCAACTGCTGGTGACGCCGAGATCGGTCGACCAGCACGCGGCCTGCAAACACGAAGTGCGGGTGGCGCTGGCGCGCATGCACCGCTACGATCCTGACGACAAGGAAGCCTGTCCGATCTGGGATACGGTGCAGGAAGCGCAGGCCTTCAAGACGATGACCGATGGGATGAAGTTTTTTCTGGGGGCCGTCGGGATCGTAACTCTGCTGTTGGGCGGCATCGGCGTGATGAACGTCATGCTGGTTGCGGTGCGCGAGAGGACGCGGGAGATTGGCGTGCGCAAGGCGATCGGCGCTCCGGCTGGAACGATTCTGCGGCAATTCTTCATTGAGGCATTGATCATCGCGATGTTGAGCGGTGGGATCGGCCTGGTGATTGCATTCGGATTCTGCGCGTTGGTAAACATGTTGCCGATGCCCGATTTCTTTGCCGGGCTGATTCCGAGCTGGAGTTCGGGCTTGATCGCCGCGGGTTTGCTGGGAGCGATTGCCGTGGGGGCAGCGCTGTATCCCGCGCGGAAGGCGGCGTCGATCGATCCGATTGAGGCGCTGCGGTATGAGGCGGGGGGATAGGTGTGAGTCGCGAGCTCTTAGCTCTGAGCTGCGAGCTTTGAGTTGCGAGCTTAACCCCAAGGTTCCTCGACTGCGTTCGGCTGTCGCCTCACTTTGATCGAGATGACAAGGCTCTGTTGCGCGTGACTCGAAGCTCATAACTCAGAGCTCATAACTCGAAGCTCATTGCTCATAGCTTTCTTATGCTGGTTGAAATCATTTTCGAAGCCTGGATCGCGTTGAAGCGGAATGTGACTCGCAGCTTCCTCACCATGCTGGGAATCGTCTGGGGCATCGCGACGGTAACTCTGTTGATTGCCTACGGCAACAGCTTTCGCAGCGTTCTGGTGCATGGTTTCGACGCCTTCGGTAAGAGCGTGGTCATCTGCTGGCCGCAGCAGACCAGCGAGCAGCCGGGCGGTCAGCGCGCCGGAAAGAAGGTTGTACTCGAACAAGCCGACCTGGACATGGTGAAGCAGACGGCTCCGCTGGTGAAACACGTGTGCCTTGAAACGGTGCGGCGTCCGGGGATTGCCTACGGCGACCGCATTGTAGGGACGGCGCCGGTGCGCGGGGTTTGTCCGGAATATGGCGAGATGCGCAATGAGGTTCCATCGGAAGGCCGCTGGATCAACGCCGAGGATGAACTCGAACGGCGGCGCGTGATCTTCCTGGGCGGGCGCCTGAAGGAAGAATTGTTCAGCGGCCGACCGGCCGTGGGCGAGACGGTGCAAGTGTCGGGCGTACGCTTCACGGTGATAGGTGTGATGGCACGGAAGATTCAGCTCAGCAACTACTTCTCGAGCGACGATGACTCGTCGTGGATTCCATATTCAGCGGCCGGAGATTTATGGAACACGCGCTACGCGGCGGTGATGGTGTTCGAGCCGATTGCGCCGCAGTTCGAGAAGAAGGCGATGGCACAGGTTCTGGCTGCGGTGGCGACGCGGCAAAATTTCTCTCCCACCGATCCCAAAGCATTCCAAATGTTCGGGCGCGACGAATTTCGCCCCGTCATCGATGGGCTGACGATTGGGCTGCAAGTGCTGCTTACCTTCATCGGGACCTTGACTCTCGGCATTGGCGGCGTGGGTGTGATGAACATCATGCTGGTGTCGGTGGACGAGCGCATCCGCGAGATCGGCCTGCGGCGCGCTCTGGGAGCGCGCAAGCGTCACATCAAGCTGCAGTTCCTGGCGGAGACGCTGCTGATCATGCTGATCGGCGGAGCCATCGGCGTGCTGCTGTCGTATGTCATCGCGTGGTCCGTCGGCACAATGCCCATGATGGGACCGCTGTTTGAGGACGATTCCGGACAGGGCGACATTCATCTGCGAATCTCGATCATGACTGTGATTCTGTCGGGCGCGGTGCTGCTGGTCGTGGGCGTGATCAGCGGTCTGGTGCCGGCGATGCGGGCATCGAAACTCGATCCGGTCGAAGCACTGCGCTACGAGTAACTAGCTGCGAGTAACTAGAGGAAGTCACTATCGCCGACTCTTTCCCTTCGATTCAAGGTTTCTTTCGCCAATCCGGATTTCGTTTGTAGAAGGAACTCCTGGGCTGCGCGAGGTGTCTGATGTTGCAGACACGCGCGTGCTTGAGAGGAGCCATTCCTATGGCGTTTGCAACGGGAGGCGGAGGTGCGCGCGGACCGCAGATTAACGTCACACCCCTGATCGATGTGCTGCTGACTTTGATCGTCCTGTTCATGCTGGTGGTGGCGATGGATCCGGAGTACCAGGAGAAAGTACAGCTTCCGCAACCGCCGAAAGATGACAACTCTGCGACTGAGCCGGAAGGTACCGTTGTCATCCAGGTGATTTGGACGTCGAAGGATGCGCCGCCGACGCTGAAGATCAATCGCGACGAAGTGCGCTGGGACGATCTAGAGGTGCGCCTGGCACAGATTTACTTGAAACGCGCGGAGAAGGTTGTATTCGTACGTGGCGATGCGGACATCGATTTTCAGTATGTGGCGGACGTGATTGACCGGGCCCACCGAGCGGGGGTGCGGCGCGTGGGGCTACTGACGCAGGATCGGATGGTCGAGGGGGAGTGAGCTTCGCTAAGGCAAAGCGTCCCCAGGTGGAATTCAGCTCTACGAATCCCTCGCCCTGTTTTTGATCCAGATGGGTGTTCCCACAAATCCGAAGGCTTCGCGGATTTGGTTCTCCAGAAACCGCTGGTAGGAGAAGTGAAGCTTTACGGCGCGGTTGGTGAAAAGCACGAACGTCGGCGGAGCGACCGAGGCCTGCGTCATGTAAAGAATCTTAACCCGCGAGCGCATGGGGACAGACGCGCGTTCGAAGTCAACCTTCTCGATGAAGCGGTTCATCTGTGAAGTGCTGACGCGCTTGCGGCGCTCGGTGGCAACTTCTTCGAGAAGTGGGAAGATTTTCTCCGTGCCTTTGCCAGTTTGCGCCGAAATAAAAACAATGGGCGCATAATTGAGGAACTTCAGTTCATAGCGCAGCCGCTCTTCATAGGCGTCGCGGTCGCCGGGGCGCTTGCTCTCGCGCATGCGGGTCGCTTTGGTGGGCCGCGCAGCTTTCTCTTTGCCGCTGATCTTTTCAGGATGAAGGATGAGATCCCATTTGTTGACAACGATAATGATGGACCGGCCACTCTCGTGAGCTAATCCGGCGATAGAAGCGTCGAGTTGGCTTACACCTTCTGTGGCATCAATGACCAGCAGCGCGATGTCGGCGCCTTCGAGGTGCTTGCGCGCCATCACGACAGAAAGCTTTTCGGCCATCAAGTGTGTCTTGCCTTTGCGTCGGATGCCGGCCGTGTCGATGAAGCGGAAGCGGCGTCCGTTGTGCTCGACGATTTCGTCGACCGCATCGCGCGTGGTGCCAGGGATGGGCGACACGATGGCCCGATCGGAAGAAGTCAGGCAGTTCAGCAGAGTCGATTTGCCCACGTTGGGATGGCCAATGATTGCGACTTTGGTTTCGTAGACTTCGGCGGGGGCTGCGTCGTCGGTTGAAGCTGATCCTTGATCGCTGGGTTGCTGATTGCTGGATCGCTGCGATTCCTCGGTGCTCTCTGCGCTCAAGGCTTCAGCCGGCAGGCTCTCCAAGACTGCGTCGAGCAGATCGTCGATGCCGCGGCCATGTTCGGCAGAAATCGGAAACATCTTCCGAATACCGAGGCGATGGAAGTCATCCACGAGAGATGATTGCTTTTCGCTGTCAACCTTATTAACTGCCAGAAAGAGCGGCCGGTTGGCCTTTCGCAGCAGGCGAACCAGCTCAAGGTCGGGTCCAGCCAGTTCAGTTCGACCGTCGATCACCATGATGATGGCCGCTGCCTCGTCGAGCGCCACGCGGGCCTGGCGATAGATCTCCGAAGGAATAAAATCCTTTTCTTCCGGCAGAATGCCGCCCGTGTCAACGATCCGCAGATGGCGCCCCTCCCACTCGGCGTCGCCGTAGAGACGGTCGCGGGTGATTCCGGGTTCGTCCCCGACAATGGCGCGGCGCGAGCCCACAATGCGGTTGAAGAGCGTGGACTTGCCTACGTTGGGGCGTCCCACGATGGCGACGGTGGGAATACCCGCGGCGGTGGTGGCGAGAGTGCTGGTCGAATTGTACGTAGGCTGGGTCAACGTTAGGTCTTATGCGTGGTTTGAATGTAGGAACAGCCGTCCCCGGCTGTCCCTGGGGCCGCAGGCCCCATGGTTTCTGCATTTGGGACGGAGCCGACTCTTCGAGTCGGCCGGACAGCCCAGGACGGCTGTCCCCACATGAGCAACGCGATGCATGTAGCCCGGAACTCGTATTATAGAGACTTCTGTGGCTTTAAGCTCTCAGCCCGCGCCTCCGACCGCTTCTGCCCGCTCTGATTCCCGCGGCAAGGACGCTTCGCTGCACCAATTCTTTGCCCCGGGCGGAGTGCTTGCACGCACGCATCCGGCATATGAATTCCGGCGCGGCCAATTACAGATGGCGCAGGCCGTCGAGCAGGCGCTCGAGGAAAAACGGCACTTGATCGTCGAGGCGGGCACCGGCACCGGAAAGACCTTGGCCTACCTGATGCCTGTGATCCGCTCGGGCAAGCGCGTGATCATCTCGACCGGCACAAAAAATCTGCAGGAGCAACTCTTCTACAAAGATGTGCCGTTCCTGGAGCGGACGCTGGGGAACGGGCTTCCGGCTTCCGGTTCCCGGCTTTCGGTCTGTTACATGAAAGGTCGCAGCAATTATTTGTGCCGCAAGAAACTCTACGACCTGACGGATCAGCCCGTGCTGAGTGGTTTAGAAGAGATTGAACAGTATCGCGCGATTGCCGCCTGGGAGAAGACAACTGGAACTGGCGACCGCGCCGAGTTGGCCGAACTGCCCGAGGCCAGCCTGCTGTGGCACAAGCTTGATGCTCGTGCCGACGCCTGCATTGGCCAGAAATGCAGCGAGTTTGAGCGTTGTTTCATCACCGAAATGCGCCGCAAGGCGATGGAGAGCGACATCATCATCGTGAACCATCACCTGTTCTTTGCCGACCTCGCCATCAAGCTGCAGGCGGACGGGGCTGCCGATGCAGGCATTCTTCCAGAAGCAGCCGCTGTGATTTTCGATGAAGCGCACGAACTGGAAGATGTGGCCGGGAATTACTTCGGCATTTCGGTGAGCAATCTGCGAATGGAAGAACTGGCGCGGGACGTGGAAAATTCGCTGCAGCGCAACCGTATGATGTCAGCGTCGCTTTCTGGCACATTGGGAAGTTTGCGCGAGCGCTCGCAATTCTTCTTTTCGCTGCTGCCACCGGGGGAAGGTCGGTTTGCGTTTGAGACACGCCGGGAATTTCTAGAGGAAAACGGAGACGAGTTTATCGCGTTGAATCAGGCGCTGACCCGGCTGGCGGGCGAACTCGAAGGCCTGCAGCAAAAGCCGGAAGAAGTGTTCCAGTTTGTGCGGCGGGCGCAAGAAATACAAGTGCAACTCGGCTATGCGATGGAGTCGGAAGACCGCAACACGGTCTTCTGGATTGAACGGCGCGCAGGGCGCTTTGGGCGGAGCGGCCCGAACAAGGGCAGTGAGGCATCTGCACGCGGAAGGCAAAATGTGTTTCTTCAGGCGACGCCGATCGATGTCGGTCCCATCCTGCGTGAGCACCTGTGGTCGAAGCTGGAGTGCGCCGTGCTGACTTCGGCGACGCTAGCCGTGGGCGGCGGATTTGAATACATCCGCCAGAGGCTCGGTCTGGAGCACGCCCGCGAGTCGATCCTGCCCTCGCACTTTGATTATGAAAGTCAGGCGCTGCTCTACGTGCCGCCGGACCTGCCGGATGCGCGCACGCCGCAATTCACGGCCAAGGCGGCAGAGCGCATCCGCAGGTTGCTCGAGATTACACGCGGGCGGGCGTTCGTGCTTTTCACCAGCTACGCGCAGATGAACGACATTTATCAGCGGCTGCTGGGCGAAGTCGAGTTCCCGCTCCTGCGGCAAGGCGACGCGCCGAAAAGCGCGCTGCTCGAGGAATTCCGGCTGACTCCGAATGCTGTGCTGTTCGCCACATCGTCATTCTGGCAGGGTGTAGATGTGCAGGGGGAGCAACTGAGTTGCGTCATCATCGACCGCCTGCCCTTTGCCGTGCCGAGCGATCCAGTGGTTGCCGCTCGAGTCAAAGCGATCGACGCCGATGGCGGGAACGCGTTTTTTCAATATCAGGTTCCGGCTGCCGTGATCACGCTGAAACAGGGCTTCGGACGGCTGATTCGCTCGCTGCACGATCGCGGACTCCTGGTGCTGCTCGATAACCGCATCCTCAAGAAACAATATGGGCGAGTTTTCATCGAGAGTCTTCCAAAATATAAGCGGACTACAGAGATGCGTGTGGTGGAAGAGTTTTTCGGAGTTGAGCGGCCGTAGCTGGTCAGCTAGGCGAGTAGCGTCATGCCAGACACGGAGGCGCGCTTGTCGAAGGTAAACACGTCTTGGCAGCCGGCATTGCGATCGCAGCGCTCGATAAGGCAGTCGGCAAAATCCGCACGGCTGGTGCGAAACTTAGCCAAGGCTTGCGCGACAGATTCCTTGTTCTCCAACAGGAGTTCTTTGCTGCGAAGCAACCTCTCGATGACCTTCTCAATTTCCAGCTTGTCGAAGCGATAAGAGAACTGTAGTACCCAGACCAGCTCTGCAATAACGATCAAGGACAAATATCCGGGAACAGCTGAAGACAAAGAATCAATGAGCTTGGTAGCCGCAGCAGTTTGCGCAGGGTGGTCTTGGGCGATGAAACGAACAAGAACATTCGTATCGAGGCCGATCATAACGACCGTGCGGCGCCGTTCGCTATGGCACGATCCATCTCTTCGAAAGGCACCGGCTTTTTCCGTCGGCCCCGTGCCATGCCTTTGAGATCCTGAATCGAACCAGTCGCGGGGATAATCATAAATTGCCCTTTCTCGATTTCGACAAACTCAAGGCGGTCCCCTGTATCTACCCCCAGAGCGACGCGCACTCGAGAGGGGATCGTGATTTGTCCTTTGGCAGTGATGGTTGCAGATGCCATTGTGGCTCCTTACTATTATTCCATTTCCTTACATTGTAGTAAGGATGCAGGGCTTCGTCAAGCGCCAAACTCAAGGGCATCTGTTCTGCTAATTTGACCCTGAAGTTGGGATCACCCCCACCACAATCCCCGACGGCTCCGCCTTCGTGTGATACACGCGCTGGGTGGCTTTCACGAAGTCCGCCGGCTTGGCGTCGGGGATGTTGACGAATGTTTGCGGGTTGCGGTCGGTGAGCGGGAACCACGAGCTCTGGATCTGCACCATGATGCGGTGCCCGCGGCGGAAGGTATGGTTGATGTCCTGCATCGCGAAATTGATTTCTTCCACTTTGCCGGGCGTGAACGGTTCCGGCTTTTCAAAACTGTGGCGGAATTTTCCGCGGAAGGGTTCGCCACGCACCAACTGCTGATATCCGCCCATGGCAAACGCCGGGGCGGGGACGTCCTTGCGGGGCTTGTCGTGGTCTTCGGATCGGGCTGCATCCTGCTTGCTATCCGGATAGTCCGGTGGATAGACGTCAATCAATTTCACGTCCCAGTCGGAATCCGTGCCGCTGGTGGAAACGAATAGTCTTGGCGAAATCGGACCGGCGAACGTGACATCTTCCTGCAACACCGGCGTTTCATAGACGACTACATCGGTGCGGCTGTCGGCGAAACGCTGGTCCGAGAGCATATATTCCTGAGGCACGTCCAGCGCTGCATAATTCACATAAGGCACCGGCTTCGCGGGGTCACTGACGTATTCGTCGAATGAAGGAGCCTCGGTGCCAGGCGCGTCGAACGAGAGTCCGCCATTGGCGTGGAAGTAGAGAGTCTTCGGCTCGGCATTTTTCGGTGGCCACGCAGAATATTGCCGCCACACATTCGTGCCGGTCTCGAAGACATAGGCTTTGGGAAGTTTGGCGTCCCCGGAGCCTTTCAGGTACTGCTCGAAAAATGGGAACAGAATGTTTTTCCGGTAATACTCGCCGGTGTTCGAGGCAAACTCCACGCGGCCCAAGTGTTGCCCATCATAGCGGGCCCACCCGCCGTGCACCCACGGACCGACTACGAGGGCATTGAAGATTCCGGAATTATTTTTGTCGATGGCGTGAAAGGTCGAAAACGGCCCTTGCAAGTCTTCTGCGTCGAACCAACCGCCCACGGTCAAGACGGCGCAATGGATGTTTTTCATGTGCGGAGCAAGATTGCGAGGCTTCCAGTAGTCGTCGTAGGTGTCGTGCTTCACCTGGTCGTCCCAGAGCGCGCTTTTGCCTTCGAGATACTTACTCAGATTCGCAAGCGGCCCGGCCTGCAAGTAAAAGTCGTAGGAATCTTTCGTGCCCCAGTCGAAGGGGACGGAACCTTTCGGCGGGAGTTGAGGATTGTTCTGGGGCTTGAAGAAGACGTAAAAGCCGAAGTTCGCGTCGAGCATAAAAGCGCCGCCATGGTAAGCGTCGTCGCCCATGAAGAGATCCGTCATGGGAGCCTGCGGCGAGGCGGCTTTCAGCGCGGGATGCGAGTCGATGATGCTGGCGGAAGTAAAGAATCCCGGATATGAGATTCCCCAGATCCCCGCATTTCCGTTGTTGTTGGGCACCATCTTCAGCAGCCATTCGATGGTGTCGTAAAGGTCGCTGCTGTCGTCCACGTCCTGGTTCGATTTCTTAATGTCGATGTGCGGACGCATCTCGACAAACTGTCCCTCCGACATGTAGCGGCCGCGCACATCCTGAAATACGAAGATGTATCCCGCCTTGTCGAAATCGGGCGAGGGGCCGAGTTGTGTGCGGTACAAGTCGACTCCATAGGGGCCGACGCTGTAGGGTGTGCGGTTGATCAGGAACGGGTAAGGGCGCGAACTATCCTTCGGCACGTAGACGGACGTAAATAAATGAACTCCGTCGCGCATCGCGATCCTGTACTCGTACTTGGTGTAGTGCTCTTTGACGTCGAAGTCGGGCGCGTCAGGCCGGTTCTGAGCCCAAAGACTAACGGTGAACGACAGAACGAACATGAATGCAACCCACGATTTCCCGCGCAGCATGTGAGCTCCTTGGAATCAGAACGAATATGCAAGCTACCTTCCGCCGGGGAATCGAGTCAAGCGTCTCACTCCGGCGCCGCCATTCCAGCGGTACAATAGATGCTTGGCAGAGAGCGCCGCTCGCCTGTATTCACGCGGCGGCTGCCGGGGGATCATGTTCGAAGTCACGGTGGAAGATAGTTTTGCCGCGGGGCACTACCTGCGCAACTACAAGGGCAAGTGCGAGAATCCGCACGGCCACAACTACAAGATCCGGGTCACATTGGCCGGAGCGGAATTAGACAAGGCCGGCCTGCTGCTCGACTTCAAAGACCTGCGCGAAGTGATGAAACATGTTATCGAGCGGCTCGACCATCAGATGATCAATGAAATCGAGCCCTTTACGGTGATCAATCCTTCGGCTGAGAATCTGGCTAAATATTTTTACGACGAGTCGAACAACCGGCTCAAGGCCGTGACCAACGGCCGCGTTCATGTGAAGGACGTAACGGTCTTTGAGACCGACACGACTACCGCGAAATACAGTGAATGAGCTGTTGCCAGCCGCCAGTTACCGGTTGCCAGTAAAACCGGGGGAAGAGTTGACGATTGGGCCGGTCATATAAAGATTTATTCGCCTGGCAGAAGTCTATGGATCTGGTCACCGCGATCTATAAGGCAACGGCCGGTTTTCCGAAAGACGAGCTATTCGGGTTAACTTCCCAACTGCGTCGGGCAGCCGTTTCGATTCCGAGCAACATTGCGGAAGGACAGGGGCTTTTGTCAGAGAAGGAGTTCAGACATTTTCTCGGACAGGCGCGCGGGTCTTTAATGGAAGTCGAAACCCAACTCCAGATCGCTGAAAATCTCGGCTATCGTCCAAAGGAGCACACGGACGCGCTAATGACGTCCTGTGCCGAGGTCGGCAGGATAATAAACGGGCTTCTAGCATCAGTCTCGAAGCAATCCGAGATCTGAACTGGCTACCGGCAACCGGCGGCTGGCAACTGCTTCCCATGCAAATCACCGAGATTTACAAGTCGTTGCAAGGCGAATCAACCTACACGGGACTGCCGTGTGTCTTCGTGCGCCTCACCGGATGCAATCTGCGTTGTTCATGGTGCGACAGCGAGTACACGTTTCAAGGCGGCCACAAGATGGCGATTGAAGAAGCGCTCGACGAGGTCTCGCGCCTGAGTCCGGGGGGTGGTCTGGTTGAGATCACCGGCGGCGAACCCATGTTGCAGGAGCGCGAAGTGGTGCCCTTGATGCAACGGCTGTTGGATCGCTCTTACAAAGTCCTGCTGGAGACCAGCGGAGAGCGGCCGCTGGAGCGGGTTCCGGCCGGAGTCATCAAGATTGTCGACGTGAAATGCCCGGACTCCGGCGAGGGCGACACCTTTTGTATCGAGAACCTTGAGAGCTTGAATGCTTGCGACGAAATCAAGTTTGTGCTGAGCAGTCGCGCCGATTATGATTTCGCCCGCGAGTTTACTCGCGAACATAAATTGGCGGAGCGCGTGAACGCCGTTCTTTTTTCTCCGGCGTTTCGCAAAGATGCGACCGGCGCCCGCGACAGTTCGCACTGTCTGCTTGATCCTCAGGAACTGGCGGAGTGGATGCTCGCCGATAACGTTCCCGCCAGGCTCGGCCTGCAGTTGCACAAATTCATCTGGGACCCGGCGGTGAAGGGAGTCTGAATAATTTTCTATGCCGACCTCGAAGCACTCACGCGCCGTCGTCCTCCTCAGCGGAGGCATGGACTCGTGCGTCTGCGCGGCTCTCGCCGCCCGCGACTATGACGCGGCTGCCGTGCACATCAGCTATGGCCAGCGCACCGAAGAGCGTGAGCGCCAGTCGTTTCTTGCCATCTGCCAGCGCTTGAAAATCCACGATAAGCTCGTGGTCAGAAACGAGGCCTTGCGCGCCATTGGCGGCTCGGCGCTGACCGACGATGCCATTTCCGTGCCTACGGCGGATAAGCTTGGCCACGGCGTTCCGGTTACCTACGTCCCCTTCCGCAACGCGCATTTTCTTGCGGTCGCCATCAGCTGGGCTGAGGTGCTGGTCGCGGAAAAGGTGTACATTGGCGCAGTCGAGCCCGACAGTTCCGGTTATCCGGATTGTCGCCCCGCCTATTACAAGGCCTTCAATGAGGTGGCGAGAACAGGCACGAAGGAAGGTCTTATCGAAATCGTGACTCCGCTCATCGCCATGCGCAAAACCGATATTGTTCGCCTTGGCCTTGAACTGGGTGCACCCTTGGATTTAACTTGGTCATGCTACAGTCGCGAGGATCAGGCCTGCGGAGTCTGCGACAGCTGTGCGTTGCGCCTGCGTGCTTTCGCAGAAGCGGGAGTACAGGATCCAATTCCGTACGCGGCGGTATAGAGATTGGTTGGGCAGGGATGTGGTTTGACCCAGAGTGGTCCGCCAGAAAAAAATCGACTTTGCCGGGAGGCAAAATGAAAAAATATTCCGTAATTCTTTTATTCGCAACACTGGCGCTTGGGCTGTGTATTCCTCCAGCCTTCGCGCAGGCTTCGGGCACGGTCAAAGGCGTCTGCAAAGACGCTCAGGGAAACGCGCTCGTTGACGCACTGGTGGTATGGCTCAATATGGACACCGGTCAAAAATACCCCCCGCTCAAGACCAACAAGAAGGGCGAATATTTTTCCCTGGGGCTCACGCCCGGCAAGTACCTGGTAACTCTCTACAAGAACGCCGACGATCTCAAGGCCGGCAAGGAAATGGATCACGTCAAAGGTTTCCCCGTTAAGCTCGATGAAAACCCCCTGGATTTCGACTTGAAGAAGGACACGGAAGCCGCCGCCAAGGGTCAGGGTATGACTCCTGAGCAGCTGAAGCAGAAGCAGGAAGAGGCAGCCAAGCAGGCGAAGGAATCCGGCACTATCAAGAGTCTCAACGAGAAGCTCCTCGCCGCCAAGACCGCGGCCGAGGCAAATCCCCCGGACTACGACGCCGCCATTGCGGCCATGACCGAGGCCACCCAGATGGACGCAACCCGCGACCTGATCTGGTTCAAACTCGGCGACTATTATCGCCTGTCGGCGCCCAAGCAGACCGACCCGGCAGAGAAGCAGAAGCGTCTGGACTCCGCCGTTGAGGCTTATCAGAAAGCGGTGGACATCAAGAAATCCATTACCAACGACAAGGATCCCAGCGCCGCCAAGAATCTGGCGGCCTATTACAACAACCTGGCAGACGCTTACTACAAAGCCAAGAAAATCGATGACGCGGTGAAGACCTACGAAATGGCAGCGCAGGTCGACCCGTCCTCTGTGGCGCAGTCTTACTTCAATATCGGGGCGGTCTACACCAATGCCGGCCGGCCCGACGACGCTAACGTCGCTTTCGACAAGTGCATTGCCGCGGACCCCACCCGGGCCGAAGCCTACTACCAGAAGGGATTAAACTTGCTGGGCAAGGCTACCCTGCAAGGCGACAAGACCATCGCGCCACCGGGAACCGAGGAGGCTTTCCAGAAGTATCTGGAACTCTCGCCCACGGGCCCGAATGCCGATAGCGCCAAAGCCCTGCTCGCCAGCCTGGGTGCCAAGGTCGAAACCACCTATGGCACGAAGAAAAAGCCTTCAAAGAACTAATTCGTTTCGAATGTTGCCATTAAGGGCGGCTCTCGTGAGCCGCCCTTTGTGCGTCTGGGGGTCGGGATGGGTTACCAAGGTCTATGGACTTACTGTTCTTCGCGACGGGGCGGCGGCGCGGTACAGTTAACCATCTGAGGTTTTCCCCATTCTGTGGTGCGCGCGATTCCCGAGGTGTGAGGACGAATGGCAGCACCAAGCATTGCTCCAATTTCCGTTGTCTTAGAGGGATCATCCGGAACCGGCAGGGTTGCCACTCCGGCATTGCTGGGCGCCATGCTGCGCGCCGGCGATAAGATCAGCGATCTGATTTTCTCCCCCGGCCGGCCGCCCCAGGTGCAGGTTTATGGTCAGATGATCCCGGTGCAAGTTCCGGGGCTCACGTTCCTGACCGCGGATGACACGCGCCACATCGCGGCCGACCTGATTGGCGACAACAAGCAAGCCATCACCACCCTCCGCGAGCATGGAGCTTGCGACATCTCATTCGGGCTGTCCGGCCTGGCCCGTTTTCGCGTCAACATTTTTATCCAGCGGGGCAGTTGCGCGGTGGTGATGCGCGTCATTCCCACGGCTATTCCTGACTTTGCGTCGTTGCATATGCCGCCGCAGCTCTCTGAAGTGACCAAACTGAGAGACGGAGTCGTGCTGGTGACGGGCGCCGCGGGCTCGGGCAAGTCATCCACGCTGGCCGTACTGCTCGACTGCATCAACCGCGAGAAGTACTACCACATCATCACCATCGAAGATCCCATCGAGTTTCTGCACAATCACAAGTGTTCCACCATTCACCAGCGGGAACTGCACAGCGACACACCTAGTTTCGCCCACGCGCTTCGTTCCGCGATGCGCCAGGCGCCGAAGGTTATTCTCGTGGGCGAAATGCGTGACCGCGAGACCATCGAAATCGTGCTTGAGGCGGCGGAGACCGGGCACCTCGTGTTCTCCAGCGTGAACACGGTGGATGCGTCCAAGACGGTCGAGCGCATCGTGAGTTCATTCGCGCCCGCGGAGCAGCAGTCGGTGCGCGAGCGTTTCGCCAAATCGTTCCGTTACATCATCTGCCAACGGCTCCTGCCGAAGCATGACCGCAGCGGGCGGGTTGCCGCTTTCGAAGTTCTCAAAGCCAATGCCCGCACCCGCGAATGCATCGAGAATGGCGAGCGCGAAAACAAGAGCCTGCTCGACGCCATGAAGGCTGGCGCTTCTGACGGCATGCAGCACTTCGATGGCGAAATCGCGCAACTGGTGCAGAACCGCGTGGTCGATTTGGAAACCGGCCTGTCTTTCGCTACCAATCCGGCGGCACTCGGGCAGGAACTGGCGCGCTAAGACTCTCGCGGCCGCACTCAAACTCCTCACTGCCTTTCGTGTCGTATCATCGTCCTCATGTCAGCTCCGCCCGTCAGATCCACGGTTTTGAGTTTTGAAGATGCCTGCCGCGTCGTCGAAGAACAGGCCGCGCTGATTCAATCCAGCGTTCAGGCAATGGGAACGGAATCGGTCGATCTTCTGTCGGCTGCAGGCCGGGTGCTGGCAATTCCAGTGGCGGCGGATCGCGACATTCCTCCCTTTGCGCGGTCCACACGCGATGGCTACGCTGTGCGATCTGTCGATCTGTCAGAACTCCCTGCAACGCTCGATGTGATCGGCGAAATCAAGGCCGGCGAGAAACTCGACAAAATCCCTTCCAACATCGGGCGCGAGCAAGCTGCGTCCATCATGACAGGGGCTCCAGTCCCCGCTGGCGCGGACGCTGTGGTGATGGTCGAGTACACTTCGCAGCGCGGCACGCGAGTCGAAATCGCCCGAGGTGTCGTCCCGGGAGAAAACATTGTTCCCCGGGGCGCGGAAGCTCGCGAAGGCGCGCTCCTGCTCGACCGCGGGCTCCGGCTGAACGAGGCGGCCATCGCGCTTGCAGCATCGGTCGGCAAGTCGCGACTGCAGGTGTACCAACGCCCACGAGTCGCGGTGCTGACCACAGGGGACGAGATTGTGGATGTTGACGCCACTCCTGGCCCAACCCAGATCCGGAATTCGAACAGCTATTCGCTGGCGGCGCAGATTCGCCGGGCAGGTGGTGAACCGGTGCTTCTGCCCGTGGCTCCCGACGAATTGCAGGCACTGCACCGCCTCATCGCCGAAGGCCTGAAGTCAGACTCGCTTCTTCTGACCGGTGGCGTCTCGATGGGGCGCTATGATCTGGTCGAACAAGCGCTGTCGGAAATGCACGCCGAGTTCTTCTTCACCGGCGCGAAAATCCAGCCCGGCCGCCCCGTCGTCTTCGGCAAATGTGGCGCGGGCACTCCTGCCCGCGAAGAGCGGATAACTTATTTTTTCGGTCTGCCCGGCAACCCGGTTTCGACCATGGTGACCTTCGAACTCTTCGCGCGCCCGCTGCTGGAAGCATTAGCCGGCCAATCTCCCCGCAAGCGGCCATTTCTCCATGCCCGGTTAAAGAAGGAAATCCGCATCAAGACCGGCCTCAGGCGTTTCCTCCCTGCGATCCTCTCGGGCGAATTCGAGCAATCGGAGGTCGAGTTGATCGCATGGCAGGGCTCCGGCGACGTCGCCGCTGCGGCGCGGGCAAACTGCTATATCGTCGTTCCCCCAGACCGCGAGCGCATTGCTGCTGGCGAATGGGTCGCGGTGATGATGCGATGAGGCAGCTCCCCACGCCTGTAGCCTTCATCCTGGTGGCGTTAGCTTCATTGCTGCTGGCCGGAGTGGCCGCCGTCATCGGGGCGTTTGCGGGAGTGTACTTGTACGACCGAGGCACCAGTAAAGGGAACGACCTGGCGGTTGCGCTGATCGCCTTCCACGCAGTGGGCACATTCGCATTCGTGACGATGTTTACGCTTCTCTGGTGCCGAAGAGGGCAGCCCTCGTGGAAGATTCCTGTCGGGAGCTTTGCGGTCTGCCTCGGTGTATTGGTGTTGGACACGGTGCTCTTCTGGTCGAGCTACGACGAGTACTTCGCCGGATTTTTCTACGCCGCATGGCTGGCCGTGGCCTTCTCGGGATGTCTGGCATTGGTCTTGAGCCGGTACATTCTGTCGCAGGCTGCGCGCGAAAAGAGCGGCGCGCACAGCGGCGGCGATTCCTTGTAAGATTACGGTTCACGATGTCTGGAAAACTTTCCCACTACGATGGCTCTGGCCGTGCCCGGATGGTGGATGTTTCCGGAAAAACCCCGTCCCGGCGCGAGGCCGAAGCCAGTGCTTTCGTAGTGCTCAGCCCCGAAGTGCTGGCGGCGTTGCCTCGCAATCCCAAGGGAGATGCGCTAGAAGTGGCCCGCGTCGCCGGCATTATGGCCGCCAAACGCACGGCCGATCTCATTCCACTGTGTCATCCGTTGCCGCTTGCGCTCGTTGATGTCGATCTGCGCCTGTGCGAGAATGGCGTCGCGATTGCCTCCAAGGTGGCGACTACGGCTTCGACCGGGGTCGAAATGGAGGCGCTGGTCGCTGCCAGCGTCGCCGCGCTGACCATTTACGACATGTGCAAGGGAGCCGACAAGAGCATCGAAATTCGCGAGATTGTGCTTCAGAGCAAGACCGGCGGGAAGAGCGGACAATATCGGCGGGCAAAGTAACAGCTTCTAACTCATGGCGAATAACGTCAAGCTGCTCGTGGTGGACGACAATCCGATGGTGCTGGCCATGTTGCAGCACACGCTGAATCCGCTGGCGAAAGTGACCACCGCTACCGACGCGGCGGATGCCCTGCTCAAGGCAGTGGATGACGCTCCCGATTTGCTGGTCTGCGATTACAAGATGCCGGGCATGGATGGGCGGCAGCTGGTCGAGAAACTGAAGAGCCGGCCGGCGACCGCCAATTTTTCCAGCGTGTTGATGGCGAGCAAGGCGGACATCGCGGAGCGGCTGTCGCCCGCGGACGCCGCCGATGACTATCTGGAGAAGCCGTTCTTCCTGAAAGACGCCACGCGCCGCATCAAGCGCATGATTGACCGCATCGCGCTCGAGAAGATGGCGAAGACCGCGCCCAAAGATGGTGTTGTGCGCGGCAGTCTCGCGCAGATGAATGTGATTGACCTCATGCAGTCTCTGGAGATGGGGCGGAAGAGTTGCCAGCTTTCGTTGAGCAACGAAGGCGACACGTGCGAAGTATTTTTTGCCGAAGGCCAGGTGAAGCATGCCACCTACGGAGCGCTGGTCGGCGACGAGGCCGTGTTTAAAGTGCTGCGCTGGACCGGCGGAAATTTCCAGCTCGACTTCGAAGGTAAAACAGACAAAGAGACCACGCAGCTGAACACGCAGGGACTGTTGATGGAAGGGCTGCGGTTGCTGGACGAATCTGCTCGCGAGGGCGGCGCAGAACCGGAACCTGAGTCTGCTCCCGCCGAGACCGCGTCTCCCGTTCAGACGCAGACTGCTCCGACCACGCCTCCGGCTGTCTCCAGCGCGAGCCGGAAGGAAGAAGAGGAAGATGTCCTCCTCGACGGCTGAGTCACAGACGGCTGACTTGCCCGAGGCTGATCTCACCGCGGCCGTGGTCACAGTCAGCGACTCCTGCGCCCGCGGCGAACGCGAGGATTTATCGGGACCGGCAGTGGTGCAAGTTCTGCAGAAGCTTCATTTCTCGGTCACCGTGCGGGAAGTCGTTCCCGACGATTCCATTCCAATTCAAAACATACTGATTCGGCTGGCGCGCGAAGTGCGATTCGTCGTGACTACCGGCGGAACTGGGATTGCCGCACGAGACGTTACTCCTGAGGCGACCAAGGCTGTCTGCGACCGCCTGCTCGATGGCGTGGCCGAGCGGATGCGCAGCGAGGGAAGCAGGAAGACTCCGTTTGCCTTGCTAAGCCGTGGAGTATGCGGCGTGCGAGGGCGAGCGCTGATTCTGAATTTACCAGGGAGCCCCACAGGGGCAGTGGAATCGTTAGAAGCCGTTGTGCACTTGATTCCGCACGCCATTGATTTGCTGAGCGGAAAGACGGGGCACTAAATACTCATGTCGGGACAGCCGCCCCCGGCTGTCCAGGCCGCGATGGTTTGTGTCGCGGCAGCGCCTTTCGCTGATGCGATTACGAGCAGGCCTCAGACCTTGAGTTAACGACTCATTGGCGCAATGGTTTTTCCTGGGCCAACTAGAGCGCGCCCCGGAAAAATGTCAGGAACAAGTTTCCCGTCGTCGATCAGCGGTGTCCCTCCAACCAGAAGATAACGAACCCCCACACTCGGTTCCATTGGCTTCTCGAACGTGGAGCGGTCGGCGATGGTCTGCGGATCAAAGATCACGACGTCAGCATCGGCGCCTTCCTGCAAGCGTCCTTTCCTGCGCGCGGCGGGAGTGGACCGCTCCAGCATCTGCGCGGGCATGAGCGTCATTTTTCGCAGCGCTTCCATCAGCGTAAGTGTTTTTTTCTCGCGCACGTATTGCGCGAGCACCCGCGAGTAGGTCCCGGCGTTGCGGGGATGGCCTTCGGCTCCGTCGCTGGCGATCATCACCAGCGGATTGGGGATGACGGCATCGATCACTTCTTGTGTGTTCGCGAAGATCAGTACCCACTGCCGGTTGCTGGAATTGTGCAGCTCATCGAAGCGCTCCTTGGTCAAATGCTCGCCGGTGTCCGGAAGCACAAGATTGCCGTAATCGATGCCGAGCTGCTCGCGCCATCCGGGATTGAACACCGCGGAATTGATCGCGGTCATGCCGGCGATGTAAGGGTAAGCCTCAGTGGTCACGTCGAGACCGCGGGCGCGCGCTCCCTCAATCAGCGAAATGCATTCCAGGGAGTCGCGCAGGCAGGTGCTGTTGATGTGAACAATGTGCAGGGAGGCTCCAGTAATCGCAGCCGCGCCGATAACTTCCTCGACGGATTCGATAGCCGAGCCGGGCTCGATCCGGCCAGCACTGCGCATGTGGGTGTAGACCGGCAGCGTGCGTTCGGCGGCTACGCGAAACATATCAATGACTTCGAGCCGCGTGGCCCCTGGGGTGTACTGAATACCCATGCCAACGCCGAGTGCGCCGGCATCTATTTCTTCGCG
>Ga0181537_10001187_pt1 | contig 24264 bp, 24 predicted proteins | sample PEATcosm2014_Bin_39_FD_119765 | JGI IMG/M metagenome (GOLD analysis project Ga0181537, IMG submission 119765) | Peatland microbial communities from MTU Mesocosm Facility, Houghton, MI, USA - PEATcosm2014_Bin23_10_metaG | ecosystem: Environmental > Terrestrial > Soil > Wetlands > Peat | place...
AGGAACTGGACTCCGGTCGCGCAAAGACTATTCCATGGGAAGCGCGCCGTCAAATTTTCCCATGCCCGTCGATGAAGGGCCAGACCGGCGTCAGTGGCTGAAGCCGCGGCGAAGGAACCGAGCTTTATGCGGCACGAGTGAAACTCGTGCCCTTCCCGATCACTGCCAGCTTCTACTTCAACTGCTTCTCAATCGCCGCCGTCACTTCCTTCGAATCGGGCGTGACTGCCGGCTCAAAGCGCTGGATCACTTTCCCATCGCGATCCACCAGGAACTTGGTGAAGTTCCACTTGATCTCGCCGGCGATGCCTGGGCCCGTCTCTTTCGTCAGATAGGCATAGAGCGGCGCCTGGTCCTCACCCTTCACTGAAATCTTCGCGTACATCGGGAACGTTACGCTGTACTTGCGGGTGCAGAAGGTCTTGATCTCTTCGTTGGTGCCGGGTTCCTGCGCGCCGAAATTGTTGGCGGGGAAGCCAAGGATGACGAATCCCTGGTCTTTGTATTTTTCGTAGATGGCTTCGAGCGCGCTGTATTGCGGAGTGTAGCCGCACTGGCTGGCCACGTTCACCAGCAGTACGACCTTGCCCTTGTAGTCGGCCAGCGGCGCCGGCTTGCCGTCAATGGAGTTGAGGGTGAAGCTGTAGACTCCCGAACTTGCGGACACTGAACCTCCTAAGAGTGAACCTGCAAAAAACGATGCGGCTGTAATCAGCAATACTCCGAAAGCGAGATAGCTTGCGAGTTTACCCGGCTGGGAGACAGAAGATTTCATTGGAACGCTCCTGAGTTTGACCGTGTGCGATGAACTGATCCGCAGGGACGAGATTGAGGATAAGGGGAAAACGATGCGGAATTCAACCGCGGCAGGTGTAAATTCTTTGTCTGGTCGCGCGGCCGGCGTTTTAGACGGCGGTGCGGACGGTGGTTTCCTTCACCATGCGCTCCAGCACGCGCATGCGCTTGCCGGGAAGCGCGCCTTCCGGTATCTGTGGCCGGACAACTTCGCAGGTGCTCACCGAGAGAAAGGCGTCGCCCATGGAATCGAGCGCCGAAGCGGAGCGCCCCAGCACCATCAGCAGATATTTTTGAGCAATGGGCCGGTCGGCCGGGTGGATGAGAGCCCACCAGCGCCGAATCGACTCCTGCACCTCGGCTTCGCTCTTTTCACCAACCACGAGGGAATCAATTAACCGGTAAACTTTGCTCTTGATCGCCTGGTACGAGACCGAAATCTCTTGGGGCATAGGGTTCCTGGATTCTGCTGTACGCCATCTTTGTGCAATCCGCGCACCAAACCCCTAGACCACTGTTTTGGCTGAGTTTATGGCGATTCCCACCGATATGAACGTACGATGAATGGAATAAACCGGGTCGGGGATATGAATTCTGGAAGAAGTGAGGAGTGAAAGCCACGTCAGGTCCCGAGCCGCGCTCATACTTTGCACTTTCTTGGAATCATTATCATCACCGGCTGACGCCGAGGCGCGGGTTACAATGTGGCGCTCTCCGCAACGAATCCCGGGTCAGACTGAGCAGATCAGCCGAGAAAGCGGGCGGAGCTTGGACTCTGATGTCCTTCATCCAGAACTCGAACTAATCTCGGAGGCGAAATGAAACGGTGGGCGTGGTGGTTGATGGTTCCTGTACTGATGTTATCGCTGGTCTTATCACTAGGCACATCGGCCGGGGCGCAGATTGCGTCGTCGCTGAATTCACCGGACAATCCACCCCAGGCCGGCAGGTCGCGGGGCAGTTGGCATGACTTCGATTCCGATACCACTGACCGCATGTTCTTCCCGCGCGACATGTTCTGGGGATGGGCGCAGCTCGATCTGGCGCCGCCGCATAACGAGATTGATCCCAATCTCTGTTCCGGCGACGCGGCCGCCTATGGCGGAATCAATGACCCCTGCAGTCTGTTCGCGCGCTACATGCTCTCAGGAGTTTTGGAGGTGCGTCCTTTTGGGCGGACCGTCCTTCGCCGCTTCATGGTATACGGCGCGCCAACGTTTTTGTTCGGCAAGACCATCCCCAAGACGCTCTACACCTGGTCGCCCGACGCTATCGGTATTGAGCATTCCTGGGGCGTGGGAATTTATCTCAACAAAGGCTTCGAGTTTCGTGTGACCCAGCACTTCCTGTTCGACCGCCTGGGCGCGCGCGACACCAACCTGGGGCCGGCCGACCTGGGCAACAACGGGCCGTGGGGAAGATTTGTGACGGTGGGCGTGCGGAAGACATTCGGTACGCGGCGATGGTGAGCAGGCCGCCGGGCGCTGAATCGCGTCGAGGGATTGCCTAGGCGGCCACCGGCACGGAAGGCCGCATGAACCGCCGGACCAGCCATATAATCAGCGCTACGATCGCGCCGAGGATCACGAGCGGCAGACCAAAAATCAGGAGCAGCCAAAACGAACTGCTGAAGTTGGTGATGTCGCCGCCGACCGAGGCCGCCGGATCGCGCCGCACCGGGCCCCCGAATACCGTCAGGTCACCGCTGACTTTTGCGTCTCTCCCGAGCCGTACACCGCTCCCGAAATCCGTGACATCGCCGGCGACCTCGCCCCCGTCGTCCACAATGATGCTCCCGGCAAAGACGGTCACGTCGCTGGTTACGTGTCCGCGCACGCGAACGCTGCAGCCGAAGCAGGTTACGTCGCTTACCTGTTCGCCGGGCCCGATGCTGATGTTGTGCCCGAACTGAGTGCGATCGGACGAACCTCCGGCAAAGGCGGCGGCAGAAAAAAGCGCGACAAAGAACATCGCTGCAAACGGCCGTAGCGAAAGGCGAACGTTAAAGCTCATACCACCCCCTGGGGTGCCACAGATCGGGATGAGGGAATTATGGCACAGGAAAGCGTGGTGCCGGGTCAGTTTGAGCGAAACCGACCGAATGCTGGGCAAGGTAGCGGGTCGGTTTCCTTGAAACACGTCCCGCAGCGGCTAAAGCCGCGATTGGTTTCGCGATACTTACGGCGCGGCTGAAGCCGCGCCCTTTCAAAGCGAATTGAACCTGACCCATCACCCCGGGCAAGAATAATCCCGTCTTTGTCCGCTGGTTCTCTATAATTGTGAGTTTTGTAAATCTTTACGCGTTTCGTAGCGGAGGCGAGTTTATGGCGGGCTCTTATAACGGTGTGGCGATACCGGCGGACGGAAAGAAAATCGCTTACGCCGATGGCCGGTACAACATTCCCGACAACCCCATCATCCCGTTCATCGAGGGCGATGGCACCGGCCGCGACATCTGGAAGGCTTCGCTGCGCGTGTTCAATGCCGCGGTCGAAAAAGCCTACAAGGGCAAGCGCCGCGTGGCCTGGTATGAAGTGTTCGCCGGAGAAAAGGCCAAGGCCAAGTTCGATAACTGGCTGCCCGATGACACGGTCGAAGCCGTGCGCGAATTTCGCGTCGCCATCAAAGGCCCGCTGACTACGCCCGTGGGTGGCGGCATCCGCTCGCTCAACGTGGCCCTGCGGCAGATCCTTGATCTCTATTCCTGCGTTCGCCCGGTGAAGTATTACAAGGGCGTGCCTTCGCCGGTGAAGCATCCTGAACGCATGGACGTGGTCATTTTCCGCGAGAACACGGAAGACGTTTACGCCGGCGTCGAGTGGGAGCAGGGAACTGTCGACTGCGCGCGCCTGATCGAGTTCCTCAATAAAGACATGCTGAAGGGCGGCAAGAAACAGATTCGCCTCGACTCCGGCGTCGGCATCAAGCCCATTTCGATCACTGGAACCAAGCGTCTGGTGCGCATGGCGATCAAGCACGCGATCGAGAATGGATTGAAGTCGGTTACGCTGGTGCACAAGGGCAACATTCAGAAATTCACTGAAGGCGCATTCCGCAAGTGGGGATACGAAGTTGCCACCGACGAATTCCGCGACAAGGTGGTGACCGAGCGCGAAAGCTGGATCCTGGGCAACAAAGATTCGAATCCGGATTTGAGCGTTGCCGAGAACGCCGACTTGATCGAGCCGGGAATGGAATTCGCCCCGCCTGCTTTCCGCGTCGCAGTTGAAAAAGAGGTGAAAGAGATTCTCGACGCTATTTATGCGACGCACGGCAACGGAGTCTGGAAGAAAAAGATCATGATCAACGACCGCATCGCCGACTCGATCTTCCAGCAGATTGTGACGCGACCGGAAGAATATTCGGTGCTGGCCACGCCTAATCTCAACGGCGACTACATTTCCGACGCCGCCGCGGCGCAGGTGGGTGGGCTCGGAATCGCTCCGGGCGCGAACATCGGCGATGGCTATGCCATCTTCGAGGCCACGCACGGCACCGCGCCGAAGTATGCCGACAAAGACGTGATCAATCCGGGGTCGGTGATCCTCTCGGGCGTGATGATGTTCCGTCACCTGGGCTGGAACGAAGCCGCCGACTTGATCGAGCAGAGCATGGAGCGGACCATCGAGCAGAAAAAAGTTACCTACGACTTCGAGCGCCTCATGCCCGGCGCGACGAAAGTAAAAACCAGCGAGTTCGCCAGCGCGATGATTGAGAACATGGGAGCGGGCGTGCTGGTGTAAAGATTGTGAGATTGGGCGATCGGGTCATTGAGCGATTCCCCGGTGTCCTCTGAGCGTCGAGATTTTCAATCGCGAAGTCACCAAATCACTCAATCGCTCAATCTTCTTGAAAGGACTCATACCATGCGCAAGAAAGTAACCATCGTAGGTTCCGGCAACGTGGGTGCAACGGCCGCTCATTGGATCGCCTCCAAAGAACTCGCCGACGTCGTGCTCATCGACATCATCGAGGGTGTGCCGCAGGGCAAGGGACTCGACTTACTCGAAGCCATGCCCATCGAGAAGCGCGACTCGTATATCAGCGGCACCAATGATTACAAAGACACCGCGAATTCCGACATTGTCGTGATCACGGCCGGCATTCCGCGCAAGCCCGGCATGAGCCGCGATGACTTGCTCAACACAAATTACGGCATCATGAAGGCGGTGGTCGGCGAGGTGGTCAAGAATTCGCCGAACTGCATCCTGATCATCGTTTCCAATCCGCTGGACGCCATGGCCCAGGCTGCCTACAAGCTGAGCGGATTTCCCCGCGAGCGCGTCATCGGCATGGCTGGCGTGCTCGATTCGGCGCGCTTCCGCGCCTTCATTGCCGATGAACTAAAAGTCAGCGTGGAGAACGTCACCGCGTTTGTCCTCGGCGGCCACGGCGATACCATGGTCCCGCTGCCGCGCTATTCCACAGTCGCCGGCATTCCGATCACCGAGTTGATCGACCCCTCTCGTCTCGAAGCCATCGTGCAGCGCACCCGCGACGGCGGCGCCGAAATTGTGAAGTATCTCAAGACCGGCTCGGCCTATTACGCGCCGTCGGCCGCGGCCACGGAGATGGTCGAAGCCATCCTCAAAGACAAAAAGAAAATCCTGCCCTGCGCCGCATATTTACAAGGCGAATACGGCATCACCGGACTCTACGTCGGCGTGCCGGTCAAGCTGGGTGCGAAGGGTATCGAGCAGATCGTCGAAATCAAACTCACGGCCGAGGAAAAGGCCGGACTCGACAAGAGCGCCGCCGCAGTGAAAGAACTGTGCGGGGTGATCGGAGTTTAAGCCCCGGAATGGACCACAGGGCTCCGGAGCGCGAGCGATGCGGTCTGAGCCTAGACCGTGGCGCCCTCCGTACCGTGGGGCACGATCGGTGCGGCCGCAGTTTCTCCGAGTTTCCAGGTTTCGTCGGGATTGGTCGACAGTAACGGACATCCCTTGGAGAGCACAAAACGCAGCCAGGCTCCCGCCATCTGCGATGTAACCACCGCGGTGATGACCAGGCTGGTATAGAAGGCGGCATTGATGATGCCCGCATCGTAGGCCACACTGGCCAGCACAATGCCAGGCCCCCCGCGGGCGTTAGTGGTCACGGCGATATTCACGACGTCGAGCCCGCGAAAGCCACCCAGCCACGCCGCCAGTCCCGCTGAGAATATGGAGATCAGTGACGAGCCCACCAGAAATACCAGGAGGATCGCGAACGAGAACTGCCGGCCAAACACCAGCTTATAACCGATGAGCCCGAAATAGATGGGGACGAAGACGCCGAAGGAGACTTTGGAGATCGCGTCCACCGGCGCCGCGAAACGCTCCCGCTGGGTTCCGTAAAGACCGCCGACAATGCCATATCCCGCCAGCAGCGCGGCAAATTGGAGGTTGACTTCGAATATCGCAGCCACCGCGCAGTAGGTCATCAGCACGGCCATGGCGTATCCGACCGGCGAGGCCTTGTAGAGCACATTCCAACTGCCGTTGCTCAATCGCTTCAGCAGTCCCGGGGCAATGAACAAACCGATCAATGTAAAAATCAGAGTGCTGATCACATGCGAGGAAACGGTGCTGGCGACGTGCGATTGCGCCAACGTGGCGGAAGTGGCCAGGGCGGTGGCAAAGGCCAGAACCACCCACAAGGCCAGATCCTCCAGGAGGGCATAACCCAGAATCAGGCTGACGAAGCGGGTCTTCATGATTCCAAGATCCCAGAAGATGCGGGAAATCACGGGAATCGAGCACACCGCCGTGGCAATCGCCACGATGAGCAGGGCAGAAGTCGGCTGTCCCGCCGTTCCGGTGAGCAGGTGCAGCGGTAGCAGGCCCGCGAAGCCCAGGCCCAGGACCAGCGCAAAGCTGGACAGGTCAGAGACGGTGAGCAGCAGGAAGGTATTGCGCCGATTTTCTTTGGCCAGAAGACGGCGCGTCTCGGCCCCGGAGCAGAACATCAGCAGAATCAGCCCCAACTGATACAGGAATCCCATGACCGTGGCGGCGCTTGGAGAAAAGGAAAACAGTTTGCCGAAAGCCGTCGGCGCCAGCAATTTCAAGACGAAGGGCCCCAGAAGGACGCCGGCGAGGATCTCGCCGACGATGCGCGGCTGCTTCAGTCGCTCGGCGATATAGCCCAGGCCGTGCACCGCCACCAGAAGCACCGCGATCGTAAGCACGAAGTGACCGAACTCAAGGACTGACATTCTTCATTCTCCGGGGCGAAGTTTGGATGAGCGCGAGGGGGATTTGGTTGCGCTGGGGGCTTGCAGCCATTCACTATAGCAAGGAAGTACGGCAATGTCGATAGGCGTAGTGGACATTAAGGTAAGCGAGTGAGCAGCTGGAGTTTTGACTTTTCGCCCGGCGTCATGAATTGACCATGGTCATTGACCATGGTATAAACATAAAGATGAAGGAGATCGCTATCTCGGTATTCAAGGCTAAGTGCCTCGGCATTCTGGAAGAAGTGCGCAAAACCCGCAGACCGATTCGAGTCACGCGCTTCGGCAAGCCCGTGGCGGAAGTAGTGCCGCCTACGCCCGGAGAACCGACCGGAAGGCGCCTCGGTGCCATGGCCGGAACCATGAAAATCCTCGGCGATATCGTCGGCCCCACGGGTAGCCTGGATGACTGGGACGCGTGGAAAGAATGAAGCTACTCTTAGACACCCACATCTGGCTGTGGAGTCTCGGGGAACCTCACCGCCTTTCTCGGCGCGTGACGAAGGCACTGGACGATCGACAAAACGAACTTTGGCTTTCGCCGATCAGTATCTGGGAGGCGTTCCTACTGTTCCGCAAGAAGCGCGTCCAGATTTCCCCTGATTTTACAACCTGGCTGGTCGCCAGCTTGAGCGCAGTTCCTATGATTGAGGCTCCGCTGACGTTTGAGGTCGCACGTAGCCTGCCGACGCTCGGCCTGCCGCACGATGATCCAGCCGACCTCTTCCTGGCGGCCACGGCCAAGGCGTTTGGGCTTACGCTCATAACCGCCGACCGTAATCTCATCAAGACCGAGGGTATTTCCGTTGTCGCAAATTAGGCAGCGCCGTTTATACCTTCTCGATCGTCACTTTCTTCAGCACGATATCTTTGTTCGGGCGGTCCTGGCGATTGCGCGGCAGGGTCACAATCTTATCCGCCACGCTCTGGCCTTCGACCACTTCGCCGAAAATTGTGTGCTTGCCGGTCAGCCAGGTCGTGGGCGCCAAGGTAATGAAGAACTGCGAACCGTTGGTGTTGGGGCCGGCGTTGGCCATGGCGAGTTTGCCCGGCTTGTCGAACTTGTGCGGTGAACCCTTGGTCTCGTCTTCAAACTGATAGCCGGGCCCGCCCATGCCCGTGCCCTGGGGATCTCCGCCCTGAATCATGAAGTCGGGAATGACGCGGTGAAAAATCGTTCCGTCATAAAGCCGGTCTTTGGATTTCTTGTGGGTCGAGGGATGAGTCCACTCGCGTTTGCCCTCGGCGAGTTCGACGAAGTTGGCGACCGTCTTGGGCGCCTCTTTTTCAAACAACCGGCAGACAATGGTTCCTTCGCTGGTTTCAAACGTGGCGTAGAGTCCTGGTTGGCGAGTCATTGAGTTTTCCTTTCGATATCCTGGATGGTGGAATTCATGATGTGCCGACAGCGGCCTCGGTCTGCTGTGAGAGCTTGCGCAGCACGCCGAAGCGCAAAGCCCGGCGCCACTAGTTGGAACTCGCCGGGGATTTTGGCGCGGTTGCCGCCGCCGGTTTCTTCGCTGTAGTTCCGGCTCCCGGCTTGGGCGACGCTCCCGTGCCGCGCACAATGGCGATGTGCAGAATCTTTACCGGCCGCAGGGGCTTGTGATCGGTCGCCGGGTCGGTGGCCATGCGCGCGATCTGCTTCACTAGTTCCACGGCAGCGTCGTCACACTGGCCAAAAATCGTGTAGCCGCCGTTCAGATACATCTGCGGTGCTTCGGTAATAAAGAACTGCGAACCGTTCGTGTTGGGCCCGGCATTGGCATACGCCAACCGCCCCGGCCGATCGAACTGGAGGTCGGGGGACGTTTCGTTTTTAAACTTGAAGCCGGGATCGCCCGCGCCGTTACCCGCCGGATCGCCGCCCTGAATCATGAATTCGGGAATCACGCGATGGAAAATAGTCCCGTCGTAGAGCGGCACGCCGTGCTTGGTGGCGCCGCTGACCGGATTCTTCCAGTCCTTGGTGCCGCTCGCCAGGCCGATGAAGTTGGCCACGCCGATCGGCGCTTTGTCAGGAAACAGTGTGCACGTTAAATTGCCGACTGTAGTCTTGATGATCGCCGTGGGCTTGGTCGCCGCAGGAGCGGCCGTGCCGGCCGGTTTGGCTGCAGTACTCGGCTTCGCGGCAGGCGCGGCCTGCGTGGTCGAACTGGTCTGCGTCCTGGCGGCCGCAGAAAGCAGCATCATCATCAGTATTAAGATTGCGAATGTCCTACGCATGAATGCTCCTTGAATGCCGGAGTTGTGACCCTAGAGCCCGTGTGCAACGTGTCATTGTACGACAGCCGAGACCGTGGTTTCTCGACGATGAATTGGTGGCCTTCCGGGGTCAGTCTACCTTGGAGCAGACGCCTGCATCTCGTGGCTGACTCTTTCCACTTCGCGAAACACTCGCAGGATATTTCCGCCGAGAATCTTCCTGATGTCCTCCGCGCTGTAGCCGCGGTCGAGCAGGGCCTGCGTGATCTTCGGCAGGTCGGCGGCTGAGTCGATGCCCTGCGGCGTTGCTCCGCTCACGCCGTCAAAGTCGGAGCCCAGGCCGACGTGATCGATGCCCGCAACTTTCGCGATGTGGTCAATATGATCGATCAGCGACTTCAATGGCGGCCGCGGGATTTTTGCCGTCCACTCACGATCGATGCGATCCAACTCGATATAGTTGACGTCCTTTCCCTGCGCCTTCATATCGTCAGTATACTTTTGCTCGGCCGCCGCCTTGTCCTTCGCCTGCGCCTTTTCCGCGTCCCAGAAATTCTGGTCGTCGAATCCGCTGAAGAAGTTCACCTGCACTACGCCGCCGTTCTTAGTCACGGCGCGCAGCATGTCATCGGTCATGTTGCGTGGAGCATCCACCAGCGCCCGCGCCGAAGAATGTGACGCGATCACCGGAGCGTTGCTGGTCGCAATCGCGTCCCAGAACGTTTTGTCGGACACGTGCGAGATGTCGACCATCATGCCCAGCCGGTTCATCTCCAGCACTACCTGTTTGCCGAAGTCGGTGAGCCCGTTGTGGTGCTGTACTTTGTTGTCGGTAATATCTCCGGAAGAGTCGGCCCACTCGTTGGTGTTCGACCAGCTCAACGTCATGTAGCGCACGCCCAGCCGGTAGTAGTCGCGCAGCAGATGAATATCATTTTCGATCGAGTGCCCGCCTTCAATTCCCATCAGCGCGGCCAGCTTGTGCTCATGGTGCGCCTGTTCGATGTCGGCGGGCGAAAACGCCATCATCATGCGGTCGGGATGCCGCGCCGCCTGCTCGTAGACTGAATCGATCAGGTCAAATGTGTGCTTCGCGAAATGTCCCTGGTTCGTTTCAGGATCGACCCAGATGGAGAAAAATTCCGCGCCCAGGTTTCCGCGTTTCGCCTTGTCGAGGCTGATGTGGCCAATATCTTTTGGGTCGGTCGAGCCGATATCGAAGCCTTCGTCCAGAAAGCGCTGCGGCGTATCGGCGTGCGTGTCAATGATCAGCGCGGATTCTTGAATCTTCTGGGCGCGCGCGCTGACCACGATGTCGGATGACGAGCCCGGCTTCTCGGGAGTCTGGGCCGCGGCCAAAGAAGGGGCCAGAGAAAAGGCCAGCACGAAAACGAAACAGAGTCTGCTTGTCATAATTTGCGGCCCACGAAACGAAGAGATGCGGGCAGGTCCCGATTGTATCGCCAGAAGCGCGGCTCAACAAAACGAGTCGACGGCATGAACCACGAAGGACACAAAGGTTCACGAAGGACTTCTGGGAGTGAAGTTTGCTTCGTTTGTGTTCTTCGTGGTTCATGCTCTTAGAACTGCGAGCGCCTGGCGCACACAATCTTCCAGCGGCCGCTCTGTATCGATCACCGTCTTCGCGTGCGTGATGTCCTCGAAGCGCGCCTTCACTTCAAGATAAAGCTGGTAGTCGCGATTTCCCGCAGGATGCGTTTCGATCTTTGCATCGGCCGCAAGTCTGCGCCGTGCGGTCTCGTCTGAGCAGACGCACTCCAGAATCCGCCACGGCTGGTGCAAACGAGCGGCCGCGGCAATCACATTTTCAATCTGATAGCGCCGCGAGAACGTCCGCCCGTCCAGGATGATGGGGCGCGCCGGATGCTGCGCTAAAAGATATCCTGCGGTTTCCATCATGATATGCAGGCAGAAGTCATCCTGGCGCGATGAATATTCGACCTCGTCCGGCGAGAAGATGGCGCGCCGCATCTCGTCCTTGCTCAACACTCGTCCGGCGGTCCGGACAGCGAGTTCGCGCGCGACCGTGCTCTTGCCAGTTCCCGGCAGGCCCGCCATGAGAATTATCATGGTTATTATTAGAGCAGAAACTTCGCGTCACTTTCTGAGGAGGTCGTAATGCCATTGGTACGTATTGCTTTGCGGGAAGGAAAATCAGAACAAGTTCGAAAGGCCGTCGCTGACGGCGTTCATCAAGCCATGGTCGAGGCGCTTGAGGTGCCCGCGCAGGACCGCTTTCAGATCGTTACCGAGCATTCGGCAAACGGTTTGATCTATGATCCCAGCTATCTTGGCATCGAGCGCAACGACGACATCGTGATCGTGCAAATTACTCTATCCACCGGACGCAAGCTCGCGCAGAAACGCAAACTGTATCAGCGCATGGCGGAAATCCTGTCGAAGAATGCCGGACTACGCCCGCAGAATCTTATGATCAATCTGGTGGAAGTGGCCTGGGAAAACTGGTCGTTTGGAAACGGAGAAGCTCAGTACGCCCTGTAAATTGGGATGTGACCGGGATCGCTGCGGAGGTGAGACTGGATTACTTCGTCCCACTGCCGAGGGCAACCTGCGCGACCGGCTTGTCGTTGTCCGGATGCTCGCTGTCCGGATGTTCGATGGGAACAATGTTCTGCGTCTCGCGCCAGTCGGAATACGTTCCGCTCACCATAATGTGGAAGACCCACTGGTGGCGCTCTTCTTCGGGTTCCACCAGGCCGAGCGCCTTCATGTAGAACAGGTAATGTTCCATCCAGTGAATTTGGTCTTTGCTCATGCCGCGGCGTTGCAGATCCACCGTCACCCCCGCCAGATGCGACGAGGCTGTATCGCCGTCGGCCGGAGCGGCATTGCGGTTGTGCCGCCGCAGCTTTTTCTGCACCGCCACGGTGCGCACCGCGGAGTTCACCTGAATCTGCTGGTGGAAGCGGTTGTAAAAGGCCTGGCTCAGATCATTGACGAAGTCGAGCGTCCACGGCCGGCAATAGCGGCGCGAAGGATCGAGGCGCGGGTCGAAGCGCAAAGTTTCGCCCGCGCGAATCTCCAGCAGGGAACCGTCGGCCTTCAAAGCTTCGAGCTCGGTTTCATTCTGAATGCGCGGCAATTCGAGGCGGTTGATTTCAGCATTCTGAATCAGCAGCGATTCATGAGATGGACGAAACATGGGATTCCAGCGCAGCCACCGGAAATGCCGGTGATGCACCACCGCGCGGCGCACCGCAAAGGCGCTGCCCGACAACCCCGTGCAAAGAAGGGTCAGCAGCAAGATCGACGCGAATTGGAATCTGACGAAGTGTCTCAAAGAGTTTCCGTTTATGTGGGGCGAGCGCGCTTGCCCGCCAATGCGACTCACGCACCGCTTTCGTGCGAGTAGCCGTATTCTAAGCCATGCTGTCAAGGGGTGAAACCCAAGACTGCCTCCGCCCCGTTACTTGCGTACCCAAAACACCACTCTGCGGTGGTTACCGGGCACCACTAAGGCCGACAGACAACAGTTTATCGGCAAACCACGGGCCATTCGGTGGCTGGCGAAGCATCGTTTCTATCTGCGCTGCGACGAAAGACTTGGTGTGTTTGGATGATTTTCACGTAGGCCGGGTTGGGCGCTGCTTCGGGATTATGACAAAAATCAGCGCCGCAAAAGGTCACCCAAGGCCTGTTTCATGACCTGCCCGCCCACCTCGGAGATGGCCTTGGTCAGCGGAATATCCTTGGGACAAACCTCGACGCAGTTCTGGGCATAGCCGCATTCCTGAATGCCGCCATCACCCATCAGCGCCGCCAGCCGCTCGCGCTCCAGCGCCTTGCCCGTGGGATGCGTGTTGAACAGCCGCACCTGCGCGATGGTAGCCGCGCCCACAAACCCGGTGTCCTCATTAAACTGCGGGCAAGCCTCCATGCAGCAGCAACACGAAATGCACCGCGAGATGGGATACGCGATTTCCTGTTCCTCAGCCGACATACGCGGCCCGGCGCCGAGATCATACGTGCCGTCGATCGGCACCCAAGCCTTTACCGCTTTCAAATTCTCAAAGATCACATTGCGGTCAACTGCCAGATCGCGCACCACAGGAAACTTCGAAAACGGTTCCAGCCGAATCGGCTGTTCGAGATTGTCAATTAGCGCCGAGCACGCCATGCGCGCCCGACCGTTGATCAGCATGGCGCACGACCCACACACTTCCTCAAGACAATTCGAGTCGTAAGTGATGGGCGTGGTCGCCTTGCCATCGCGAGTGGCGGGGTCCGCGGCAATATCCATCAGCGCCGAAATCACGTTCATGTTCGGCCGGTAGGGAACCGAGAACTCCTCCCAATAGGCCTTGGAAGTAGGAGTGTTCTGCCGCTTAATCTTGATGATGACGGATTTTTCAGCCATTAGCTCCTAGCCTTTAGCGCTCATTGTCATCCTGAGGGAAGCGAAGGACCTATGTACTCCGCCGGAGCCAGCAAACTGCGTAGGCCCTTCGCGCCTTCAGGACGGCGACATCTAGATTTCCAAACGCCGACTAACCCAAACGGCGATAAAGATGAACCCAAGAATCACAAACATCCAAGTCGGACCAGAATTCATGCGGGGGTCACGCCAGACGTCATAAGTACCCGCTGCAAGAAACAGAACTCCGAACGCCAGCCAAGGTCGAATTCTGCGAAGGCGTTTGCCGCGCTCAACATCTGCATCGACTACGCTAGTCATAGTGCCCCTTCAATACTTCCTCGCTCGCGGCACAATCAGCGACGTATCCACCGCCTCAAACTCAAACTTCGGCTCATCTGCGTCGGGCGCGAAATACGCCTTGGTCGTCTTCAGCCAGTTCTTGTCGTCGCGCTCGGGGAAGTCCGGTTTGTAGTGCGCCCCGCGCGATTCATCCCGCAACCCTGCCCCCTGCGCGATCACCCGCGCTAACTGGAGCATGTTGTAAAGCTGCCGCGCAAACACCACCGTCGTATTCGCCCACTGCGTCTTGTCGCTCAAATTCACTTTGCGGAAGCGCTGCAGCAGATCGACCAGCTTGCCGTCCGCCTGCTGCAGATTCTTGTTGTAGCGGATGACCGTGCAATCCTTGGTCATCAACTCGCCCAGTTCGCGCCACAGCTTGACCGGATTCTCCGTCCCCTGGTTATTCATCAGCAGGGCATTGCTGTCCTCCTGACGCTTCTTTTCTGCTTCAAAACAACCGTTGCCGTCGGGCAGAGCCTGCAACCCGCGTGCATATTTCACCGCGTTCGGTCCGGCAATGCTCCCGCCGTAGATGCAGGACACCAGCGAATTCGCGCCCAGCCGGTTCGCCCCGTGATATTGATATTCACACTCGCCCGCCGCAAAAATTCCCGCCACGTTGGTCTGCTGCTTGAAATCCACCCACAACCCGCCCATGGTGTAATGCATGCCGGGGAAAATCTTCATCGGAGTGTCGCGCGGATCGTCGCCCACAAACTTTTCGTAGATCTCGAGGATCCCTTCCAGCTTCTTATCGAGAATCTTGCGGTCAATGTGGGTCAGATCGAGATACACCATCGGCTTGCCGTCAATGCCAAGGTTGTGCTCGAACACAACCTTGAAGATTGCCCGCGTCGCAATGTCGCGAGGCACCAGGTTGCCGTATTTCGGATACCACTCTTCGAGAAAATACCACCGGTCCTTTTCTGGAATGGCCTTCGGATCGCGCTTGTCGCCCAGAGTCCTCGGTACCCACACGCGTCCGCCCTCGCCGCGCGCCGACTCCGACATCAGCCGCAATTTATCTTCGCCGGGGATGCAGGTGGGGTGCACCTGAATGAACTCGCCGTTCGCGTAGTAGCACCCTTGCTGATACAGCGCCGACTGCGCCGAGCCTGTACATACAACGGAATTCGTCGACTTGCCGAAAATCGCGCCGTTGCCGCCGGTTGCAATAATGATGGCGTCAGCCGGGAACGTGCGGACTTCCATCGACCGCAAGTCCATGGCGCAAATGCCGCGGCACACGCGGTTTCCGTCGAGCACTGCGGAAAGAAACTCCCAGTGCTCGTACTTCTTCACCTTGCCTTCAGACTCATACCGCCGGACTTGTTCATCCAAGGCGTAGAGCAGTTGCTGCCCCGTGGTCGCGCCCGCGAACGCCGTGCGGTTATATAAGGTTCCGCCAAAACGGCGGAAGTCGAGCAGGCCTTCCGGCGTGCGATTAAAGGGCACGCCCATGCGGTCGAGCAGATCAATAATCCCCGGCGCGGCCTCGCACATATCTTTGATCGGAGGCTGGTTGCCCAGAAAATCGCCGCCATACACCGTGTCGTCAAAATGTTTCCAGGTCGAATCGCCTTCGCCCTTCAGATTTTTCGCTGCGTTGATTCCGCCCTGCGCACACACGGAGTGTGAACGCTTCACCGGCACAATGGAGAACAGGTCAACGTTGGCCCCCATCTCCGCGATCTTGATCACTGCGGAAAGTCCGGCCAGGCCGCCGCCTACAACAATAATTTTCGGAGTCGCCATGTTATTGCACCGGCCTTCCGGAGCTCGCGCTGTGCTCGCCCGCGCTGTGGCTCGATTGCAGCCTCGCGCTGTTCGGCTGATCCTCAGCTACCGGACGCGAGCGGAACGAATACAAGCTCGCGAGTCCCGCACCGCACAGTACGATGAAAAATGCCAGGCACAACCTCAGCAGCCGCTTCTGCGCTTTGTCGCCTGACACGATCCCCCACTTTGCCGAGAACAGCCAGATGCCGTAGGCGAAGTGCCACGAAGCTGCCACCAGTCCCACCACGTAAAACAGGAACGGCCCCGTGCGCATTACTTCCAGCTGAACTTTGGTGAAGGAATATCCCGGATCGCCGTGCAGGTCGACTCCGGTAAAGCGCATCGTGTAGGTGTGCCACAGGATGTAAGCGAAGGCGATTCCGCCCGTCCAGCGCTGCGCGGTGTACATCCAGTTGCCGCTCCAAGGATAGGCAACCGCGTTCCCATCCCCGCGATACCAGATGTAGAAGCCGTAGAGCGCGTGAAACGAAATCGGCAGCCAGACCCCGAACAGCTCCAGAAAAAATACCAGCGGCAGATTGGCCAGAAAGCTCACTTGGCGCGCATAGGCATCCGGCCCGGTGATGGCGGTGGAGTTCGAAACCAGAATGTGTTCAAACAGAAATGCGCCGACCGGGACGATCCCCGAGAGGGAATGCAGCCGGCGTAATAAGAATGAATATCCCTGTCCAGCGCGCAACGGCGCGACGCCTTGTCTTATGCCGGGAGCCGTAGAACTGGCTGACGCCACGAATCGCTCCTTATGAATGCCGATGAATTCAAATATGAAAAAACAACCTGACATTATCGAGTGCAGCGAGAAGTGAAGTCAAGGAACGCTCGCTTAGAGTGGTGGGTTTTGACGCGAGAGCCGATCAGCGGGAGATCCCTCGCTTCGCCTGAAGGACGGCTCCGCTGGGGATGACACCACGTTTTTAACTGCAAACTTCAAACCGACCCCTACCTTACGTAGCTGTGAACCTCAACCGTCCATGTGGAGACAGTCGCCCCCGGCTGTCCGGTCGAGCGAAGCTCGACGGGTTTTAGAACGAGCCCTGCGCACACCACTCTAAGAAGTCCCGAAACGCCGCACCGCGATGGCTGTGCCGCGCCTTTTCCTCTGCATTGAGCTCGGCAAAGGCTTTTTGAATCTGCGGAAAATAAAACAGCGGATCATATCCGAACCCGCCCGTGCCGCGTGGAGCATCCAGAATCACTCCCTCAGCCGTCCCGCGAAATGTAGCCAGCGTCTGCCCATCGCGCGCGGCGGCCAGCACGCACACGAATCGTCCCGTGCGTTTCTCCGTCGGGACATCCTTCAACTCCCGCAGCAGGCGCGCGTTGTTGGCTTCGTCGTCGGTATTCTCGTGCGCCAAATGCGGCGCGACGTCCAACAGATCGGGCGCGGCGTAGCGCGCCGAATGCACGCCCGGCGCCCCGTGCAGCGCATCCACTTCCAGTCCAGAATCGTCCGCGAGAACAATTTCTCCCGCCGCATGCCGGCTGTATTCTTCCGCCTTCTTGCGCGCATTCTCCTCAAACGTGAGCCCGTCCTCAACCACGGCCGGCAGGGAAGCGAAACCAGGGATGACCGCAATCTCAATCCCGAGCGGCGCAGCCGCCCCGGCAAAATCGCGCAGTTTCCCGGCATTCGAAGTCACAATCAGAATTCGTCGCATGAAATCAAAGGAATCATTCTAGGCGAGCGCGGAGGCGCTGCAGGAAACAGCAGGTCCCTCCGCTCCGCCGTCGCTGACGCTCCGGCCCCGGTCGGGATGACAAAAGTGTTTGTTCTCACGGACTCTCTATCCCTTGAGGGCCGCACTCTTCCGATTTCGCCAACTCCAAATCGCCGTTCCCACCAGCGCCAAAATCGAAATCCATCCTCCCGCCGCGCGATCCCAGGTCCGCGCCAGGCTGATCTCCACTCGATTCATGCCCGCCGCCACCGGAACCAGCATCTGCCCAGTCTCAGCCCGCGCCGCCGTCTCTACCACGCGCCCGTTCACCTGCACCCGCCACGCCGGATAACGGAACAGTCGCAGCGTCAACTGGCCCGCCGCCGACATTTCTGCGGTGAACATTCTCGATTCAGCATCCCAGCGCTCCACATGAATCGCCGCCCGCGCCGGCCCCTCGACGGTCACGTTGCGCGCGTTCGTGTCTTCGTCTTTCTCCAGCGCTTCAGGATTCGCGCCCAGCGGCGTGTATTCCTCCACGCCGGCGTATCCCGTGCCCGCCTCCATATTGTCCTGCATTTCACTTAGATCGTCGGCGTTGTCCCACCACGGCGTCTGGAATCGGTGTCCCGCGGCGACGACCACTAACATCGCGGCCAGCAAAACCGCTCCGCGCCACCACCATCGTCGCAGCCCAATCGTGACCAGCAGACAAAAGATCATGCTCAGGCATAACAGCCAGCGCCAGGGAAACTGCATGAACTGCAGCTTCGGTAGTAGCTTCCACAACAGCGCGCTCGGCGGAAGCATCAGCACACTGCACACGATCGCCCAGCCCAACAGAGCTTTCCACGGCGAGCGCCGATCATCTTCCCTCGAGGGTCGCCACGGCCGCGCCGCCCACACCGCAAGAAGGATCCCAAACATTTCCAGGACAGCGACCCAGGAAACGATGCGATTGAAAGCGTCGTGATCCGCGTCAGGGGTGTGGCTGAACAGGAAACTGTCCACCGGACGCGATCCCGCCGACACCGCCTGCGCGATATCCACCCAACGCTGCTCGTAGATCGCCGGCAGCAGATAGAACGCCGCCAGGCCCGCGCCCAGCAATGCAGCGCCCGCGCCCACCAGCAACAGCCGCGGCGAACGCCGCTGCCAAGCGAAGAAGACAAGCAGCAGCGCCAGCGAATAATGAATCATGACGGCCGCCGGAGCATTCGTCAGCCACGCCGCCGCCAGCACCAGCGCCAGCGGAACAACCTCGCGCCAGTTGTGATGCTCATCCTCGTTCGCGGCCTTCAGCACAAACAGCAGCAGCAACGGCACCAGGCAACTCGCCAGCAGTTCGGCGAACGCGCTCCGCCAGTAAACAATCACCAGGTGGTAAGGATTCACGGCATAGAGGACAGCGGCAAACATCGCATCACGACGATTCAGCCATCGCCGGGCCAGGACGAACATCGCCGCGCCCGCAGCCAACAGGGCAATCCAGATGTAGACGCAGGAGGCGACCGTCCAGGGCACAACCGTGCTCAGGCCGGCGCCCAGCATCCACGATGCCGGCGGATAAAACACAAACCGTGGTTCGCCGTAGCCGAAGTTCGCCATCGCCGCCCAGCGCGGATAAATAATCCCCTGTTTCCACTGAGCCAGGACTTCGAGCCACGAATACAGATGAAACTCCACATCGTGTCCTGACGGCGTGCCGAAAAAAAAGAAAGGAATTTCCGCGGCGAAGGCCGCAGCCCCAATCGCCAGCAGCGGCGCCCAGCGCAACGCCGCGCCCGCCTGCCTCTTGGATAAAGGTTCCGCGCCGCTGGTCTTGCCCAGATTCACTCCCATCGCGCAAACAATTGAAACGCGGTTGATTCGAAAACAAAGTCTAACGCACCGTTGATTTAACCGACATTTAACATTGCTGAAATCATCGCGCAATGCAATTCGACTACCGTACTCGCATTGGGGTGGAACAGACCACGAAGATTTGAAGGGCTCGTGTCAAAGACGGGACCCGGGTCCTTCGATTCTTCGGAAGTTCTCGACCCTTGCAGCCTCCCGCTCCCACGCACTGAACCCAGCCGCGCTGCCTGCCCGAAACCTCCCTTCACAGATCATCTGCCCATGAACTGCCGGCGGGAGGCTGTCTCCCCTTAGGAAACTTTGCGCACACGGCCTCGCGCCGCACGCAGACGTTTACATGAAAAAAGATGTGAAATGAGAAATCCGGGATGTGAATGTGAAACGAGAAATCAGGAACGGAAAAATCTAGACCGAGGCTTCTACCGGACCGCGCTGATGCTGCAGTTCGGCCAGGAACTCATCCTGCTGCAATGTCGCGCCGCGCCGCAGCAGTTCCAGCAACGGATCTTCCAGCTCTTCGCCGGACTCCTCCGCCTTGCGCTCGCCCGCTTCGTCATCTAATTCAAGCAGCGGCTCCTTGGCGGGCTCAAACTGATTAAGATCGGCGACCAGAGCGCGCGGAGAAACAATCAATTGCAGTGAAGTCGCAGGACAATTACGCAGAAAGTTTATCATCTCGCCCACCTGGGCGCGCTGCTCCTGCGTTCGGGAAGGGAACTCGACTCCCATGCCGTGTCCGGGATGCGCCACCCGCACCATGCCTTCGGTGTGAACTTCGAGTTCGTCGGCCTTCAAGCAAAGGTCAACCAGCGCGCGCTCCGGAAAAGGCGCTTCGGTCTGCACATAGCAGCCGCCCAGGCTCAGGTCGGTTAATTTGCAGTGCGCCACAGTCTCGTCCGGACCCGGCGTGGCCGTGCTGGCAGCTTGCAGCCAGTTTTTCAGCTCGGCCTTTACGGTTTCGGAGAGATCCAGGAAATGAACTCCAGTTTGCCCGTTCGGATTCGCCCACGCCACCTGCCCGTGAGCGTCGATCTCCAGAGCGCCATCCTGCAGCTTGAAGTGAAACGCCAGCAACGATCCTGAAACCTGCGGTTCCGCGGTCAGCACGTCCATCCCGGTTTCCGACAGGTCGAGAAGAATGCCGTCCAGCTTGCGAGTGTCCGGCAGCGTAATCTCCACCGGCGCCTGCACCGGAATTCTCACCGCCCGCCGCCGTTCCCGGCTCAGAAATGCGGCCGCGGCGCGCAATCCCGCTTTCGCTGCGTCATCCGTGAGAGGTTTGTAGAGCACGAAATGCGCTCCGCCGCTCAGGATGGCCCGCACTTTTGCCCGATCCGCGACCAGCGCGATTTTAAGAGGGTGCGTACCCAGTTGCTCGGTCTGCCGCAGGACGCTCTCCGCCATCTCCTGGTTGTCCAGATCCACAATGATGGCGTCAAACTTCTGCTGCTGAATGCGGGCAGTCGTGGTCTCCGGATCGCTGGAGCGATCCATCACGACGCCAAAGTTGGGCAGAACTCTGCCCAGCACGTCCGCCGCCGCATCGTCGGTTGAAACCAGTAAGGCCTGTAGGGTCATAAGTGCTCAGCATGCTGCAAACGCTGCCCGCGACTACGGCCAGCGAGGAGCTGTCGGCCGCGCCGCCTTGGAAGCCGCGGAACCGCCCAAACCGGCTCCCGCCTTGGCCGCCATGCTGTCTCCCTGAAGCGTGGCTTCGTCTACTTCCGCCAGCACTCCGTTGTCGTCGTCATCGTTCTCGGCCAGCAAGGGCGCCACTTCACGCAGCTTTTCCGCCGCCTGCTGGAGCATCTCAATCTGTTTGCCTAGTTGGGCGTATTTTGCCTGCTTCTGCCGCAGGACCTCATGGATATCCTTCATGATTGCAACCCCCTGATGGCAATCTAAGGAGGGTGGGCAGGATGGGTCAACGGTAATCCCCGCCGCTCGATTACCGGAGTAACGGTGGCTGAGCGGCAGAGTTGGCGCCGAAGTGAGCGGCGAGAGCTAAGCGGGGATATCGCCGGAAACTAAAAAGCCCCGCCTGGTTTGGCGGGGCCTTTCGATCGCATGAATTCAAGCTAAGAACTTCAAGCTAGGCTTTCAGTTTGCGCCGCAGAAGTCCGGCCAGACCCAGCATACCCGTGCCCAGCAGCGTGAGGCTGCCCGGCTCCGGAACCACGATGTTGGTGTCGCCGCTGGAGATGGTGGTCGACCCGTTGAAGAAGCCGCGGCCGGTATTGATGGTCAGCTGCACCGTAGCGCCGTCCACCGTCGCTCCGTTGTACCAGGTGCCGGTCAGGGTGCCCGTCAGGGTATAGTTGTGGGTCCCGTTGGCCAGCGTTACCAGGGTCCAAGTCACCGGCCCTGAGAAACTGCCGGCGAAGATCGTGCCATTCGGCACGCCCGATCCGTTGCCGATAATGTCGAAGCTTCCGCCGGAACTGAAGGTGCCGCCCATTTGCAGGCTGCCGCTGGTCAGAGCTCCAGTCGAGAAACTCACCGTGCCGAGATCGCCGGTCACCAGACCCAGGCCCGAGCCGTTCACGGCAATCAATTCGGAGCCTGTCAAGGTCAGTCCGGCGCTGCTGCCAGACAATGTGCCGCCGCTGTTCGTGAAGTCATCTGAGCTACTGGCAAACGCCGCCATCGGCAGCGCGAGAGCGAGCAGGACCATCCATAACATGCGTTTCATAAAGAACCTCCTGAACCAAGACTAGGGGGACACCTAAAGGCACAGAAACTCACAGCTTTTCCTGCATCCAAAGTACCAAAACGGAGCAATCGCCAAATGACTATAAGAAAACAACTTACCAGGATTGTGACCGCATCTTCCGGATCCTGAAGTGAAAAGCGCTGCACACTTCAAACATCCTATTGCGGCTTTCCCGTCCGGCGACGGCACCGCCCAGCCATGTTACCGACGATTACTTTAGTTCCTAAACCGGGAAATTTCAAGGGGTAAGTTGGTGCCACCCTTTATGGCACGAAGGTGGGAGGGAGGGCGAATTGGCACCCGTCAATCTTGCCGTGGCGCGGCGGAACCGAGCGGGAAGCGGAAGGGATCGCGCTCGCCTGAGTGGATGCCCATCCGACTTTAATCCTCAGGCCTTTTTGGAGGGCCCTGCCTTGGCGGCAGCCGTCGCAGTCGGACCAATCAGCTCCCGCACCCGGCGCGACAGCACCGCGGCCAGCGAGTGGTAGAAACGCGATCCCAGATGCGGAAACAGCTCAAACAGGGTTTGTAGCGTTGGCCGGTCCAGGTAGTAAGCTTCCAGGTTCTCTCTGGCGACCACGCTCGCCGTCGCCGGCAGTTCGTCGAGAAACGATATCTCGCCGCACGCTTCTCCGGGGTTGACCCCCAGCGCCGCCCCCGCCGGAATCTTCACCGAAGCCGCGCCCGTCAGCAGCAGGTACACCCCATGGGTGGGCTTGCCTTGCTGCACGATCGTTTCCCCAGCCTTGAACTGTTTCCGAACTGCTTTATCCGCGATCAGAGCCCAATCGTTGACCGTCAGATACACCAGTCCGTTCTTGGCGGCCGACAGTATGGCAACATCCTGCTGCACATTCCCCTTCGACATGGCGCGCTTTGACCCGATATCCCCGGAGAACTCTCCGGTTTCGATTTGACTCAAGCGACAGATTTGCAACGATTTTTAACGGCCGCAGTGAAGAATTCGCGTTGAAAAATCCGTGACAGAAACAACAGGGCTGAAAGCAGATTAGCAGAAAGCCTGTTCCATGGGCAGACGCGCGAACCTCGGAAGGCACGAAAGTAAGGGCGTTCTTGCGGGCGTGAACTTACGCACAGCGGGAACGAGTGCCCGCAGCCGAAATCCCGCGCGTTTTCTGCGCCGGATCTCTTGCGCATTTTCAGGATGTCAAGAAGTATGGTGCGCCCTGAGAGATTCGAACTCCCGACCTACTGGTTCGTAGCCAGTCGCTCTATCCAACTGAGCTAAGGGCGCGCTGTGGCTTATGTAGCAGCAGTTTCTTGCAGATGCACAGACTCTACAACGTGTTGCATTGGGACCGGGCTTAGTTCAACGTAGTTCATTTGAAAGCCCAATCCCACTCTATCACACCACTCACGCCGCCATTCCTGGTCTTCTTTGAGGCCGCCTGCGTAGAGATCGGTGACGCTGGTTGGGGCATGGCCGAGCCAGATCTTTATCAGATCTTCGGGGCATCGCGCCTTGCGTAAGGTTGCGGCACGGAAACGGCGGAACTGCCTCAGCCCACCTTCCTTGCCGAGAGTGGTCGTCAAGTAGCGGAGCACGTTACGCTCCCCCATTGGTTTCCCGCTCTTCGTCGCGAACAAGTATCCGGTCCTCCCGATCATCCACTGGCGCAAAACACTGGCCAATGGCTCCGCGATTTCAACGTCCCGGACCCCGTTCTCACTCTTCGTTCCTTCCCGATCGTGTCCCAGATAGAGACTCCGACGCACATAGATCACGCTGCCATCCTGGCTGACATGCGTAGTCCTGAGCGCCAGCACTTCCTCTGGCCGGAGACCGCTGCCTCCGAACACGGCGAACAGCGTCCACCAGCGCGGATGCGGTCGGGCCTTCGACAACAGCTCATCCATGTCTGCACTGGTAAAGCTCGGGCGTTTCTGTTTCTTCTTATCCACGATTGGCATGTCCATGAAGTCGTTGTTCCAGATGACCTTATGGATCGGTTCGCCATCGCCATTGACGGCTGAGGCAACCACCGACTTAACGATGCGCGAATACTCCACAATAGCCTTGTCGCCCCATGTTTTGGCGGCGCGCATAGCGTCTACGAACCCCCGTAACGCAGTGTTGGAGACCTCCGACAGCGGCATGTCGCCGAAGTGAGGAAGCACCCATTTGTCCAGCGCGTAACGGTAGCCATGAATCGTTGACGGTTTGGCCGGTCTGCGTCGCCGTGTAGCCACGGACTTAATCCAGTCCTCGGCCTGGTCACGGAACATTAGGTCCGGCGCGTTGGCGATGAAGAGC
>Ga0181537_10001188_pt1 | contig 24261 bp, 17 predicted proteins | sample PEATcosm2014_Bin_39_FD_119765 | JGI IMG/M metagenome (GOLD analysis project Ga0181537, IMG submission 119765) | Peatland microbial communities from MTU Mesocosm Facility, Houghton, MI, USA - PEATcosm2014_Bin23_10_metaG | ecosystem: Environmental > Terrestrial > Soil > Wetlands > Peat | place...
AGTTTCGGCGATCAGCGCATTTTCAGGAATACCGCGCTTGCGCAAGTGCTCCTCGCCAACTCCGCCTTCGCTGAAAGTCGGGTCGGCGGCTGCGCCTCCGGTGGTAATGACGACGGGCGCAAGATGCTGCTCATAAAGATCAAAGGCATGATTCAACCGCGCCCGCAGCACGGGAGACGGACGCCCCGAGTACTCGGCGGCGCCGAAAACGACAATTGCATCGGCCGGATGAAGTTCCTGGAGCGATGCGGTACGGACAACCTGCAGGGCTATGACCGCCAGGAACGAGGCCAAGGCTACCACGGCCAGAACCAGCAGACGAAGCCACCAGCGGGGGCGGGAAGGCTGGTTGGCGGATTCGTCAGTCATTCCTGAGAATTCATCCTTAGGACGTCATCGTGGGTTCGCCCATCCTGCGTTTGTTTCCTGATGTTTCGACTCCCACCGCTCAGCCCTGGGCGAAGAACTTTGAGATCTCGTCGGCTGGGATCGCGCCTTCGCGAATGATACGCCAGCGCGTGGTTTCGTCGCTGAGATCGATGATGGTCGAGGCCACATCTCGCGGGGACGCGCCGCCGTCGACGATGATGTTGATGCGGCCCTCGAGTTGTTCGCGCACTTGCTCGGCGCTGGTGCACTCCGAGGCGCCGCTCAGGTTGGCGGAAGTCGCCGTGATGGGAATGGCGGCCGCGGTCACCACGGCCAGCGGAATTTTCGCGTTGGGCACGCGCAGCGCGACGTTGCCGGTATTGGCGGTCACCTTCAGAGGCAGGCGGGAGCCGGCTTTGACGATGACGGTCAGCGGGCCGGGCCAGAATTTTCGCGCCAGGGCGTAGAACTCCTCGGGCAGCGACTTGGCGAGTTCCTCGGCCTGATCGGTGCTTTCGATGAGCAGCGACAGCGGCTTGTGGCGCGAGCGCGTCTTGATGTCGTAGACCTTGTCCACTGCGCGCAGGTTGAAGGGGTCGGCGGCCAGTCCATAAAAAGTGTCGGTAGGCATTCCCAGCACTTCCCCGGAACGGATCTGATCGGCGGCGTACTTGATCAGGGACGATTCAGGAGTCTCACTATTAATTTTCAGGATCTCGGCGCGCACGGCGCTCCCTTCTCTGCTTGGCGACAGGTTCGAATTATTTGGATAGTGAAACTTATCATAATACGGCAAAGCAGCGTCAAGATGAGGAGGCAGGGTATGATTCGGTAGTGGCTCAGTCTGACAAGCTTCACCACGAACGACACGAAGTCACACGAAGGAAACGCCCGCAAGCCAAGACCTTTGTGATCCTTCGTGTCCTTTGTGGTTGATGGTTTTTCTTTTATGACTCGAACGCAAGAATCCGCGGCTTCGCAGCACCGGCTGCGCCGCGTCGAAGGCCGCCACAACGCGCTGGTTAAGGCGCTGCGGCAGGCGTTCGCCCGCGCCGAACGCACTGAAGACGGAAGCTGCGCTGTGGAAGGGCTGCGCATTGTGGAAGAGGCCACGCGCAGCGGTCTGCGGTTTCGCGCCGTCTTCTTCAAGGAGTCGGCACAGAACCTGGCGGAGCGCCTGCTGCCGCAGATCGGCGCCAACGTTGATACGCTGCTGCTTCCCGACAAGCTTTTTGACGACACGGTTCCGAGCGAGACTCCGCAGGGTGTAGCGGCGCTGGTGCGGATGAAGGAATTCTCGCTGGCGGACGTGCTGGAACGGCTGCAGGTCGGTCCTGTCATCGTGCTCGCAGGATTGCAGGATCCGGGAAATCTGGGAACGATCCTGCGCTCAGCGGAAGCCTTCGGCAGCGCCGGCGTGCTGCTGGGCGAGGGGACGGTGAGTCCGTTTAATTCGAAAGTGATTCGAGCTTCGGCGGGATCGATATTTCGGTTGCCGGTGATTCTGGCGAAGGAGGCCGGCGGGCTCGAAGAGATTTCCGCGAAGCTACGCGCACAGGGTGTGCGGCTGATCGCGACGTCTTCGCATAAGGGGACGCCGCTCGATCAGGCGAACCTCACCGGACCTTCCGCCATTTTTGTCGGGAGTGAGGGCTCGGGCCTGCCGCGCGCTGTGCTGGCGCAGGCCGATGAGTTGATTGCAATTCCGCATACGCAGCAGGTTGAATCGTTGAATGCCGGCGTCGCGGGGAGCATCGTGCTTTACGAAGCGGCGCGGCAAAAGCGCGGCCAGTGACCTGAGCGATTGCTTAGGTTCGAGACGAAACTCAAGCGAAAATGTCATCCCGAGCGAAGCGAGGGACCTAGGTGGTTGCTTGCGCGGGCGATGGTGCCGTGAACAGCAGAACCCGAGGTCCCTCGCTTTGCTCGGGATGACAAGCGTTGCTGTAGCCGCGACTTTGCTCGGCATGACAAGGATTGTCCTGCTAAGGACTGTCCTGCTGCCGTTGCGACTCGCCGTGCAGCAGAAGTGATCTCCCGACGCGCCCCGAGAACTGCGGCGCTGGTAATCATTACTAAAAATTGACTGCAATTTTGCGGTGGGCCTGCATTCTTACTCTGCATGGCGCTACCGCCGAAACATCCCCCAGCGAGAGAAGCGCATCCCCCCAATTACTGGAGTGAGGCTTGAACCAGATCGAGGTTGAAGATGAAAAATTCGATTCTTGCCGTGTTTCCGCAACTCAGACGATTGGCTCTGAGACCGTTGTTCTTCTGCATCGTGACTGCTTCCCTCTGTTGGGGAGTTGCGGCGCGAGCCGCTGGCCCGGGGGCTGGATCGGGAGAAGAGAAGCCTGTCGAAGCCTCCCACAACGCCGGTTGGGTGGTGATTCCGGTGGACGAGTACCGCGTGCTGCGGGCGAAGGCTTACCCGGTCGAGCACGATCCTGAACCGCCGCCGACCGACGCCACGCTAACCCGCGTGGATTATGACTTGCACGTTGACGGCGACCTGGCTGCAGGACGCGCCACACTCACCGTCGACGTGTTGAAAGACGGATGGGTGCGCGTGCCCGTGCCTGCGGGCTTGCTGGTGCGCGAAGCGCGGCTTGACGGGAAACCGGTCTCGCTGGTGCCCGGGACATCGGGCGGAGGACCGGGCAAGAAAAATAGTTCCTCGGCGCTGCTGTCGCATGCGGGGCGGTCGGTGTTGCAACTGGACATTGATGTTCCAGTCACGATTTCGGGAGGCGACGAAAGCATTTCGCTGCCATCCACGGAATCGGGTGTAACGCGGGGCCAGGTCGAGCTTCCGCAACTGGGGGTTGACCTGAAGATTGGCGGAGGACTGCTTTCGCAGAAATATGAAACGCCCAGCCAGACTCGATGTCTGGCCTACGCCCGCGGAACCGAAGCCCTCACCTTCACCTGGAGGAAAAAGACTGAGGACCACCACGTTGACTTGCCGTTGCGGCTGCGCGGATCGTTGACGCAACTGACCAGCCTGGCGGAGGACTCGACATCCATCTATGCGGAAGCGAATTTTGAAGTCGTGCAGGGGGCGGCGCGCGAAGTGAGAATTCTGCTGCCGGAAAAAATAACCATCAATCAAGTTTCTGGCGCGCTGGTGGCCGATTGGGAAATGAAAAATGGCGAGCTCGCGGTGACCTTTCTGGAACCAGTCGAACACAGCGCGCGCTTTACCATCAGCGGCGAAGCGCGATTGCCGCGCGATGGAATCATCGACGTTCCGCTGCTGCGGCTGCTGAACACCGAGCGTGACACCGGCGGCGTCGCCGTGGAAATTCTGGGAGCCGGCGAAATCAAAGATCAGAAGGCGCAGGGACTGGAAGATGCCGACGCCACCGATCTTGGCGAAATGGTGGCGAACCGTCAGTCGCCGGCGCTGGTCGCGTTTCGCGCCCGGTCGGGTGAAGCCGGCAAGACGCGATCGTTGAGTGTGAATGTTGCGCGCTACGACCAGCAGGCGGTTCTGATGACGAACATTGAAGAAGCTCGCTACCAGGTGCTGATGAGCGCCGACGGGAAAGCGCTGGTGCAGGCGCGCTACGCGGTGCGCAACAACCAGCGCAACTTCGTGAAGGTGACGCTGCCGGCGGGGGCGACGGTGTGGAGCGTAACTCTGGCGGGAAGGCCGGTTCGTCCCGGCCAGTCGCCGGACGGAAGTTTGTTGCTGCCTCTCGAAAAATCACGGGGCGGCGACGATGCGCCGGCGTTCGCGGTCGAGATTCTCTATATCACCAAGGCCACGGCGTGGGAGGAAAAAGGCCACGAGAAAGTGACGCTGCCGGCGCTGGATCTGCCCATTTCCCGCACCGGATTGCTGCTTTATTACCCGCCTCTGTTCAAGGTTTCGGCGGAGCCGGGAACGTTCCGCGCGCAGGAGTATGAGAATCCGATTTCTGCGGTGCTGGAGCCGACGATCAGCAGCGGGGCGGGAGGTTTCGTGGCTTCTTCCGGCGCCGGCCTGGCTGGACCCGTCAAACAATTCGACAAGCTGGAACAGTTCGGCAGACTGCAAGGCTCGGAGGATCGAGACAAGAAGGACTCAACAACGCAGGCTCTGCTCGACTCTTTCAAAGCGAAATCGAAGGGCGGGAAGGTGACCGGCATTCTGCCCATTAACGTGTCTTTCCCGGCATTTGGGCCGTCGATATTCCTGGTTTCCGAACTCACCAGCGAGAATCAGTTTCCCGCTGCCGAGTTCAGCTTTCAGCGCGATAAAAAGGGAGGTGTGCGATGAAGAACAGATTCTTTGGGATGTTGCTGCTCATCTGTGCTGGTGCGGTGATGGTGTGTGCCGCGCAGGAAAAGTCCACGCTGCCCTTGCCCGATTCCGGCAACGTCACGCTGTCGCTCGACGAGTACAACCGGCTGGTGGAGCTCGGAGCGAAGCCGGCGAAAACGCCAGATGTGGCGCCGCTTCCCTACTCCATCAAGCATGCCGACGTGAAACTGCACGTGGATGACGACGGCGTGCGGGGCACGGTGGAAATCGAAGGTGAAATTTTCCGCAAGGGAGTGAGCAAGGTTCCACTCACCAGCGGAATGATGGTTCTCGACGCACACCAGATCGACTCACACCAGAACGGCAAGGGAATTCCCCTGCTGCAGGAAAATGGCACGCACATGGCGCTGCTTCCGGGGCCGGGTGAATTTTCGGTCGCGCTCGATGCTGGTCTGCCGCTGCGAATTGAAGCTGGCCGCGCCTCCTTCAGCCTGCCGGCTCCGGCGGCGGGCAGCGTGGAACTGGCGCTGGTGATTCCCGGCGACCACACTTTTGCCAACATTAGTCCCGGCATTATCACCAGCCGGAAATCAGAAAACGGACACACTGCGATCGAAGCCACACTGGTGCCGGGACAGTCCGCGAACATCTGGTGGGCCACGCGGGAAGCTGTGACGCCCGTCGTGCCGCGCGAAGTGCGATTCCTCGCCGACGAAAAGACTCTCGTGTCGGTCAGCGAAGCGGAGATGCGCGTGGCCGTGCTCGCCGACATCACCGTAGTGCAGGGCGAGCCTTCGCAATTCCACATGAATCTGCCGGAAGGCTACGAAGTCACCGGAGTGACCGGTGCGACACTCGATTCCACAGAAACGAACTCCGGTGTGCTGACCCTGAGAGTGAACGCTCCCGGACAGCACAACCACCAGTTCCTGATCTCCATGGAAAGATCGATCAGCAGCGCGAAAGCCGATGTGCCGTTTCTCAGCTTCAAGCGAGCCCAGCGCGAAACTGGCGAAGTGCTGGTGGAGGGCGCGGGAACCATGGAACTAACAGCGGCAGAAGGCGGCGGGCTCAAGCGCATGGACGTGAAAGAGGCGAATCCCTATCTGCGGTCGATGTCACATTTTCCGCCGCAGGCCGCGTTCCGCTATCACAAGCAGGCCAGCGACACTCCCACGCTGGCTCTTTCATGGGTACGGTTCCCTGACGGAAGCGTGATTGCGGCCGAGGCTGAGAGCGCGACTGTCACGACGCTGGTCACATCGGAGGGCAAATCCCTAACCGAGGTTCGACTCGTGCTGAAGAACCAGGCGCAGCCATTTCTGAAAGTCGCTCTGCCTCCCGGCGCGACCATTCTCTCGGCCGACGTGGGTGGGGAGCGCGTGAAGCCAGTACAGGGGCCGGACGGAAGCCGCGTGCCATTATTGCGCGTGGGATTTCATCCCACCGATTCCTATACGGTTTCGTTCGTGTTCATGCACTCCGGCGCTCCTTTTGCGAAGAAGGGCGGCGCGGACCTGAGCCTTCCCAGCATGGACATTCCGATCAGCCTGATGAGTTGGGAAGTCTTTCTGCCGGAACAATACAAAGTGAAGGATTTTGGCGGTGATGTGATTGCCGCCAATCTTGTGCCGCCGCCGTTTCGCGAGGAGGACGCGATGAACCGTCCAACCGGCGGCTACGAGGGGTGGTTGACCAACGCGAAGATGCAGGCGCTTCCCGGACAAATGGGAGGCTATGTCACCGACCCCAGCGGCGCCGTCATTCCCAACACGCGCATTACGATTACGGCCGACAACGGCGCGACCCGGACTGCCACCACCGATAATCAGGGGCGGTGGGTGATCGCAGGTCTGCCGTCTGGAAACTACAAGGCGCGGGCCGACGCACCGGGCTTCAAGAGCGGCGCCTACAACCTGAACTACAACGCTGGCCAACCGTCCAACTATGACTTCGCTCTCAGTATTGGCAACGTGGCTGAGACCGTGGAGGTCAGCGCGTCGACGCCTCAACTTCAACCCGAGACGATGTCCCTCGGCGGAGCCATCAGCGCACAAGAGATCAGCAGTGTGGGGCTGAACGGGCGCAACTTCACCGCGTTGGCCAGTTTGGCTCCCGTGACCTCCAACCAAAACGCCGCTTCCGCCAACGTGATGAACTTGCAAAAACGCGTTGCGGGCGTGTTGCCGGTCGCGATTGATGTGCCGCGGGCCGGAACGTCGTTCAGCTTCGTCCGGCCGCTGGTGCTGGATGAGGAAACGAAGGTGACTTTCAGCTACAAGAGCCGGTGAGAAGATCAGTGGTCAGTGACTAGTGACGAGTGGTCAGTCAAAGACTGCCTTCACTGATCACTGATCACTGACTACTGGAACCCTGCTTCGCACCCGCGAAGAACCTCTGCGTGCTACCAGTTTTTCGCCGATGGCATAGAATGTGTCGCGGGAGCGGCACATGAGCAATCCGGAGGACTGGAAAAAGTGGGAAGGCCGGGTCGACGGCAAATTTCCGCTCCGGCAATGGCTGGGCGGCTCCGACCATAGCGCGGTATTTCTCACTGAGCGCCCTGGGCAAGCGCAGAAGGTTGCCATCAAGTTAATCGCCGCCGACGCCGAGGCCGACCGTCAATTGGCGCGCTGGCGGGTCGCGGCGCAGCTTTCTCATCCTCACTTGATGCGCATTTTTGAAGCCGGGCGTTGCCGGCTCGACGGCACTCCGCTGCTTTATCTGGTCATGGAATATGCGGAGGAGGATCTCTCGGAGATTCTGCCGCAGCGTCCGCTCGCGCCCCACGAAGTGACCGAGTTGCTGCCGCCGCTGCTTGACGCGCTCTCGTATCTACACGGCCAGGGATTTGTGCACGGGCGCGTGAAGCCGTCGAACGTGCACGCCATGGGCGATCAGTTGAAGCTTTCGGCGGACCAGATTTCTTCGGCAACCGAGTTGGACTCGGCGCGGCGGCGGCGCGACGTCTACGACGCCCCGGAGACGGCGGCGGGCATTGTTTCGCCTGCGGGAGACGTGTGGTCGATCGGCGTCACGCTGGTCGCGGCGCTGACGCAGAACGTGTCGTTTGACGCACAAACTCAAGGCGCGATTACGAGCCGCGATCCTGATCCACCGGAAACGGTTCCGCAGCCGTTTCGCGGCATCGCGCGTGAATGTCTGCATCTTGATCCGAAGCGGCGTTGCTCGCTGGAGGAAATTCAGGCGCGGCTGCAGCCTGCGGGACGGTCGGTGCCGGCTCCCACTCATGTTCCGGCAAAATCTCCGGTTGCTGCTTATGGCAACACGTGGCGTATCGTCATTCCTGTCGCCGTATTGCTGGCGTTCGTGTTGGGGCTATTCCTCTACCGCACGATCTTTCCGCCGAAGATTTCCAGCCAATTCGGCCCGATCAAGATTGAGGAGGCCGCCCCTGACCCGACTCCCGAAAAGCCTTTGAGTTCCAAACCAGCGGAGCCGAGTCCTGCTCCGGTCGCAACCCCGCCAAAAGTGGCGGCGACTCGCGGTGAGGTTGCGCATCAGATTCTTCCCGACGTTCCTCAGAGCGCGCGCAACTCCATTACCGGCACGGTCAGAATCAAAGTTCGGGTTGATGTGGATTCGTCGGGCAAGGTGACTTCGGCGGAACTTAAGCTTCCTGTGACAAGCCCGTATTTCGGGCGTCTGGCTCTGAAAGCCGCGCACGACTGGGAGTTCACACCTCCAGAAGTGGATGGCGCGGCAACGGCCAGCGCATGGGTTCTGCAGTTCCGCTTCAAGAAGACCTCAACTCAAGCTTCGGCAACCCAAGTTTCGTCCACTCAAGCTGCGTCGCAGCAGGCGAACCGTTAGCGTTTTTCACTCTGGCGCAGCTTCCACACAATCTGCCGTACCATGCCCAGCAGCAGCTTCGCATCGTAGGCTTCCAGCTTGAAGCGCAGGATCAGCCAGCGCGCTTTCTTCTCAAACATGGCATCAGTTCCGGGCTTCACGTAACCGCTGATGCGCAACGCTTCCAATAGCCCCTCGGTAATCTGCTCGGCCTGGCCCGCGCTTGCCGGTTCGGAATCCTGAACAGGGGGCGGGAGTGGCGTGCTGCGCGCCAGTTCATAGAGACAGACCGCGACGGACTGCCCCAGGTTCATGGAAATGTTCTTCTCTTTGGTTGGGATATTCAGCAGCCAGTGGCAGTGGCTGAAATCTTTATTCGTCAATCCGATTTTTTCGGAGCCGAACAGCAGAGCAACGCGTCCGGTCTGCAGTTGCTGGCGAATCACGGCGCCGGAAGGCTCGTCGAGCCGCCGCACCGGCTGCTGCAGCACGCGCTGGCGCACCGCCGTCGTGCCCACCACCAGGGAGCAGTCGGCAATGGCCTCGGCGACGGTCTTGTATTCTTCGGCACTACTCAGCAAGTCACACGCACCCACTGCGGAACGAGCTTCGCGAAAGCCCTCGGCAAAGGGATTCACCAGGCGCAGGCGGTGCGCTCCGAAATTGCTCATGGCGCGCGCCGCCGCGCCGATGTTCAGAGGATTGCGCGGGCGCACCAGCACCACGACGAGACCGTCTAGTTCGGAAAGGACTGGCAAGCGCTTAATTCTACGACAGACAAAAAAGGACGTGCTGTTGAGCACGCCCTTCCTTGCCTCTGTCTCCACTGGGTTACGACACTCGCTTACGACACGTAGGTTTACGACACTCGCTTTACAACACTTCGTCTACAGCGCTTGGCTTACAGTCCTTGGTTCGCAGTGCTAGTAATGTCCACCGCCGGAATGTCCTCCACCGGAGGCGTGTCCACCGCCGCTGGGAGCGCTCACGTGCCCGCCGCCGCTGCTGTGACTGGGCGCGCTATAGCTGGGCGCGCTGTGCGATCCGCCGTAGCTCGGAGCGCGATAGCCGCCGTAGCTGCCACGCGACCCGCCGTACGAGGGACCGCGCGCGATGGGCTGCCGCATATCCAGCTGTGGACGTGACGAAGATCCGCGCCCATAGCCGTCTGAGGCCGAACCAGCGCCGTGCGATTCCGTCGAGCTGGGCGCCGTCCGGTTCCAGTAGCTGCCACTGCCACGTTCCGATGACATGTTCGCTGATCCGCTGGACGCGCCCGCTTCGCCGCGCGAAGCCGCGCTGCGCGAGGGCGGCGTGAAGGGCCGGAATCCGTCACGGTTTGCGGCGCTGGCAGACTGCGTCGCTCCACGCTGCGCTTCCGTGCTGGAGCCCGTGTTGCTCCGCTCCGCGCTGGCTTCCGACGAACGACTGCTGCTGCCCGGAGGCGTGAACGAGCGGATCGTGCCCGCGGACGAACCCGCGCTGGAACGCTGCATAGTCGCCGCGCCAGCACCCCGTGCCGCGGATTCGCCCGCGCCCTCGCGGCCTCCAGCCGGAATCGCGCCCACATGGTTCTGCGCCATGCTCTGCCGCAGACTGGCGGTCTGCTGCTGGAACGACTGCGGCCGCGAAGCGCTGTTATGTACCGCTCCAAAGAAATGTTCCGAACCGCCGCGGATCGTGGACGGCGCTGCTGCGCGTCCGCTCGCCGAGAGGCTCGCCCGCGAAGGAACCACGGGCAGGTTGCCCGCCATCATTCGAGCGCCGCTCAACTGCGAACGGCTTGCCGCCGCAGGCGTGACCCGGCCAGCGCCGAAGTGACCCGCATTGACCGTCGACATCGCGCGGAAAACGTGGTCGTCATGAATATTGGCGATATTCGAAAAGCGCGTCCCGGCATGCAGCGGAGCGAAGCCGCCGAAGCGGTCAAACCCGCCACGGAAGCCGACTACGCCGAAGCGGCCAGCGTAGCCACCCCACCACGGATGGAAGTAGTCACACGGCCCAATGGGAAGCCAGCCGAAGCCGCCCCAGCCACCAAAACCAAATCCAAAGCCAAAGCCCGCACCCCATCCCCAGAACGACACATAAGCCGGGGCCCAAAACGGACGGTAAAATCCGCCAGCATATATCGGTCCAGGCCACCACGCCCACGCACCGCCGTAAGGAAACCAGCGCCCGTAGTGATACGGCGCCCAGCCCCAAGGCTCGTAACCCACCCAAGTCCAGCCGTAGAAAGGCTCGTACACCCAGTTGCCGTCGCGATACGGAGCCCAGTCACTGGCTTCGTTCGGAATCCACACGTCGCCGTAGTCGGGAACATTCTGCCAACTGCCGTAGGCATCCAGATCCTGCGTTCCGGTGTAGTAGTGATTGGTGTGACGCCAGGAACTGGCGTTGCGGATCAGGTGATTACGGTCGCTGTTCCAGCGGTCCCAATCGTCGCGGTCCGGAGCCGGGGAAATCTTGTACTGCGCGGATTGGCTGTCGCCACGAACTGTAGCCATTTCTCCCGTATGAACTTCGGCGCTGCCTTGTGGCGTAGCAATCTGCGCTTCACCCTGGCGCACAATCACGAGTGTGTCGCCGTCGGGGCGCACTTCGATGCGGAACACGCCGTCTTTGTGCGCGGGATGCACCGCGACGTTGGGCGTATCGATCTCCGGCTCGGCTTCACTGTCTTTCGAGACGGTCAAGGTTGCCAGGCCCTGGCCCAGCTGAATCTGAATGTCTTTGTGGGTAAGGTTCGCGACGTTGGCCTTGGAGTTCGCGCCCAGGCGAAGAATGTTGGCAAAATCGAGCTGCAACTCAGTGCGTGCGCCGTCGCCGGTCGAAATTTTGTCGCCGGTCATGACGGGCTGGTTCACCACTGCCGCCGACCAGTCGCCCGAGTCACCGCGCTGCGTGGAAACGTCGCCATGAATCAGGCTGACGCGCGCCACGCCTTGGTCGGTCCTAGCCGGACCCTCGCCCGAGGGTCCACCGGGCTGAGCCTCGGTGGGCTGGGCGTCGCCAGGCTGTCCGTTGTCAGGTTGTACGTTGCCGGGTTGTCCCATCGTTGGCCCGGCCGGAGCGGGCCTGCCGATCTCCATGGGCGCACTGGGCTGATCCGAGGGCGCCGGAGTTTCCTGAGTCGTCTGCGCCAATGCGCTGACCGACAGCGTGCCCGCCAGCGCCAAAGTCAAAATTGCAAATCCTGATATGAAATTACTTTTCATAAAACACCTGTTCGAACTGAACATGACCTAAACCCCGCCTGTTTTAAGGAATATCTCTGTCAAACAGTATGGGCAACTGCCGTGCCAAAAGAGGATCGCCGCTACTACTGATAAGTCATTTAGTTTCAGCGAGTAACAAGACGGCCGTAATGGGCAGAAATGGCGAGAGCGACGGAGTTGGTTGCCCTCAGCCAAGAGTGGTGGTTTTCAGCCACCTGGGCCTCAGGGGTGGGGCGTGGACCGCGGAGATTCGTCGATTTACTGCATGTTGCATTACTTCGGCAGGCTCTGGATGAACTCTTCGAGCACGTGGTTGAATTTTTCCGGGTCATCCACGAATAGGGCGTGGCCGTCGCCCTCGAAGCGCTCGATTTTGAGCCTGTCGCCGAGCTTCGACTTCAGAAAGTCGGCGGTGGGCTGCGACTCCGGCTGGTAGGCGAAGAGCACGGGACGATTCATTTTGGCCAGGCCGGTGGAGAAGTCTTTCACGGCAATCATGTCGTAGATCAGGACGACCGCGGTGTCGGCTGGAACCTGAGCGGAAGCGTCAATGACGCGGTGAATGTAATCTTCCGTCTGCGGTTTCTTGTACATGCTGCGCACAAAGCCGTCAGCCTGCTTCTGGCGATCTTGCTGCAGCTGGTTCATCCATCCCGAAATGCCTGTAAACATTTCAGGGCTGATTTTATCCGCCAGGAATCCGTCGACCAATACGAACCCGCCGACATTATCGCTGCCAAACTGTTCGGCATATTTCACCAGTTCTCCACAACCCATCGACCAGCCGACCAGGACGGGCTGCTTTAATCCAAGGTGGTCGACGAGCTCTTTGTAGTCGCGGCTGCGGATTTCAGGCGTGTGGCCGTAGGTTGGGCTGTCACTCTCACCCTGCGAACGAGGATCGACGGCGATGACGTGGTATCTCTTCGAGAATTCGTCAATCTGCTTCTGCCAGATCCATGCCGGCATGGTCCATCCCGGAATAAAAACTACAGGGCGGTCGCTGCCTGACTCCAGGTAGTGAATCTTGACGCCGTCGGAAGTCGTAAAGAAACCACTTTTCGCCGTCTGCGCGACCACGCCCGGCACTGCCAGGATGCATATCAAGACGCACATCAAGATGCGCATCAGGACAACAGTCAGTCGGGTTCTCATATCTCGCTCCGTCATAAATATTGATTTGAAGTTATTTTGCCGCGGCTGCGCGAACCAGTTCCCGCCAGGTGACCAACTGAATCTTCTGCTGCTCCAGAATCTCGCGAAAGCGGTCACTGGTAAAAAAGTCGTAGTCTCGCCGCCTCCACGCCGAACCCCACGAAGGCCGTTCGCGGGTGGCGGCGCGCAACTCCTCGTCGTCATAGCCGGGATGAATCACGAACTCGGTGACTCCGGGTTGCAGATTTTTCAATGCCGTCAGGTAGAACTCAGCCCATTTCTCGGGTGGAACCTCCGGCTCAATCGTCACGGTATGGTCCAGCACGATATCACCGGGACCGAGGCTGGCCTGCAGATACGGGTAGGCAGCGAACCAATCGCGATTCACGAAAACCGGCAACTTGTATTCGTGAGCCACGCGCAACATCACATCGAAGAGTTCCTTGCCATTCATGATCAGTCGATACTGGTGCGAATCGAGATGCGTGGGGCGAACACCCATGGCCAACGCACGCTCGATCTGGGCGCGCAGTTCAACCTCAACCTCCATAGGGTTGACGTGCTGGTTGTGCTCCCAGTCGTGATGAAAGTATCCGTTTTCGTCCACCAGGCTCGGCACTTTGTCCGTGGGCGCGACCGGACCCCAGCGGTAATAGACGCGCTCGCTGGTTAGAGTGAGGTGCAGACCGAGATCTGCGTCCGGGTGCAACTTGGCATAATCGGCCATCTCCGGGAACCACGGGCAGGCCACCATCAGGCTCGCGGAGTTGATCGTCCCGCCTTTCATAGCATTCATGGCCGCGGCGTTCACCGCGTGAGTTTCGCCCAAGTCGTCGGCGTGGACGATGATGAGTTTGGTGCCGGCAGGATAGCCCAGGCGGTCGGCCAGAGTTTGCGCTGAGAGTCCACAAGTGGACAACAGCAGCGCGACCGCCGGCAGCCGACGGAAAATGCATGGAAGGTTCATCGCTGACTAGTAGACCATACCTCGCGACAGAGTCAACATCCGCGAGACGCTCACATGGATGATGCTCAAAAGGAATCCGCTACTCGGCCTTCTCGGGTTCGTCGGCTATGCCAATTTTTGACAACCGGTAACGCAGCGCGTTGCGGGATAAACCCAGCAGACGGGCGGCCTGGCTCTTGTTGCCGTTGGCGCGGCGCAGGGCTTCCTGCACCATTTCATCTTCCCATTGTTCCAGGGTCATGCCGTCGGGAAGAAATCCTCCGCCGTTGGCGGCTTTCGTTGGACGCGTGTCCAGGTGAATGTCGGCCGGCGTGAGCACGCTGCCTTTGGCCAGGGCGCACGCACGTTCGACAATGTTCTGCAGTTCGCGGACGTTGCCGGGCCAGTGGTAGTTCACCAGAATCTGCATCGCCTCGGGCGTAATGCCTTCCACGGGCTTGCCCGATTCTCCGGTGAACTGCGAGATGAAAAGGTTGGCGAGATCGGGAATATCCTCTTTGCGCTCGCGCAGCGGAGCAATGTCAATGGGCACAACGTTCAGGCGATAGTAAAGATCTTCGCGAAACGTTCCCTGCTCCAGCGCGGCGCGCAGATCACGATTTGTCGCGGCGATCAGGCGCACATCGACTTTGACGGTGCGAGTACCACCGAGGCGCTCGAACTCGCGCTCCTGCAGAACGCGCAACAGCTTCACCTGCGTGACCGGAGGCACGTCGCCGATCTCGTCAAGAAACAAGGTTCCCTTGTCAGCCAGTTCGAACTTGCCGGGCTTGCTGGCGACGGCTCCGGTGAACGCGCCTTTTTCGAAGCCGAACAATTCGCTCTCCAGAAGATTCTCCGGGATGGCGGTGCTGTTGATCTTCAGAAACGGCCCGGACGCGCGGCGCGACTTTTCGTGGATGGCGCGCGCGATTAAGTCTTTGCCCACGCCGCTTTCACCGCCCAGCAGCACAGTCGCGTTGGTGGGGGCGACGCGCTCCACGGTGGCCAGCACTTCCTGCATTTTCGGGCTGCGGGCGACGACGTTGGGATGCGTGTAGCGCTTGCCAAGCGCCTCGCGTAGTGTCCGGTTCTCTTCGCGCAGGTTGCGGACGTCCAGCTCTTTGTGGATCACCATCCGCATCTCGCTCAGCGAAAACGGTTTCAGCACGTAGTCGCTGGCTCCGGCCTTCATGGCCTCGACGGCGGTTTCGACGCTGCCGAACGCAGTCATCACCACCACGGGCAGAGCGGCGTTCTGGCGCTTGATAGTTTGCAGAAACTCCAGGCCATTCATGCCGGGAAGCTTCAGATCGGTCAGAACCAGATCAATGGAATTCTCGCGCAGCAGTTTGAGACCGGACTCGGCGTCTCCAGCGGAAAACGTAGTGAATCCATCCTCGCCGAGATTCAACTCGAGCAAGCGGCGCATCTTGGCTTCGTCCTCGACAATCAGAATGGCGGGCATCAGCGCGTCGTCTTCGATTTCGTGGCTTGATTCTGCTGAGTGTTGCGTCTCATGAGATCACCAGATGAGCCGTGTCTCCCACCTTACTAGTCTCGCTGGTGGCGGGGAAGAATATCACGAACTGAGCGCCCGAAGCGGGCCCGGCAGGATTGTCCGAGCTTGCGATGCGGATGCTGCCGTGATGTCCGTCAATAATCTTCGAGACAATGGACAATCCCAGGCCGACGCCGGTTTTCTTCGTGGTCACGAACGGGTTAAAGATTTGTTCCCGCAACTCGAGCGGAATGCCCGGCCCGGTATCTTCGATGCGAACTTCAACTCCGTCGGTAGCAGTGTCACTGAGGCTGCCACCGTTACGGCCGCTGCGCTGCGACTTGCGAACCTGCACGCGTAGCACTCCGCCGCTTGCGCTCATCGCATCGTAGGCATTCTGCACAATATTCAGGAAGGCCTGCTCGCAGAGGCTCTCATCCAGAGGCACCAGCGGAAGCGCAGGCTCGTACTGTTTCTCCACACGAATGGGCGCGCCTTTCCAAAGCTGCGCAACATCGTTCAAGGCGCGGTCGAGCACGGCAGTAATGTCCTGCGGCGTCAGATCGGCGTGCAAGGGGCGGGCGAAATCGAGAAAGCGCGTCACCAAGGCACTCAACCGGTTGGTTTCGGTCGAGATGTAGCCTGCAAGCTCCGTCGCCAGCGGATTGGACTCGCCGAGCTTCTGCGTCAGCATCTCGGCCGAACCCTTGATGACTCCCAGCGGATTGCGAATCTCGTGCGCGAGACCGGCCGAAAGCTGGCCCAGCGCGGCCAACCGCTCGGAACGGCGGGCCTCGGCCTGCGCTTGCTCGAGGCGCCGGTTGGTCTCAGCAAGAGTCTCGGCCAAGTCCTGATAGCGCTGCGTCTGGCGCCGGTTCTCGACCACGAAGCGGTTGACCAGCATCGCCGCCAGAAAGAAAAAGACGATGCGGATGGCAAGCCGCCCGTAGTCATCGGGAGCAATTTCAAATTCCTGCAACGCAGGATCAAAGAGGTAGGAACAGTACGCAGCCGAGGCCAGCGACGTCCACAGCAGTGTGGCCCACGGCCCGAAATACTCTGCCGCCGTTACCGCCGGCAAGTAATAGATGGGATAGTAGTAGCTGTTGATGGGAATTTCGCCGGTGTGAAGCAGCAGCAGCGTGGCCAAGCCTATCTTCACAAGAACCAGACACGCCGGCCCCCAGCGGGGCACGCGGGCAATCAGCCAGCCCTCGCCCAACTGGATGACGCCGAAGGCCAGCAGGATGAGCTGCTTGTGAATCTCCTGGATGGGCGGCAGCAGAGCCAGTGCGGCGAGCAGCACTAGCCACAGCACATCCATCCAGTTCATCTTCATCCGCGGGCGCTTCGCTTCGGTCATTGTCGTTCAGTCATGCTCCTCGATCATGGCGCTTCAACCGCGGGGCCGCCATCATTTCGCTTCGATGACTAACCCGCAGGACGGTACGCTCCGCCGCAAAAGACTACGCCGGGAGAACTGGCGCGTCTCCCGGCGTTGCCACTCATACTTTGTCTGGTGCGAACGCGCATCTCATGCGAACCCTATCACACCGCAAGAAACGCGTCCGCGTCAACGTCACTTCTTCGGCGTTGGCGGCTTCTCGGGTCTCGGCTCCGCAGCCTTCGGTGCCGGAGCCGGTGCCGGCTTCGGCGCGGGTGGAGCGGGAGCGGGGCGTTGCTGGTGCCATTGGTTAAACTTCTGTTCCTGTTGCTGCTCCTGCTCCGGACTGCGCTCCTGCACCGGCGGCGCGGACCGCACCAGTGGATGCGTTCCTTGCGCCACCGGCGGGACGGTGCGATTCTGTCGCGACTGCGGGGTGGGCCCGGGCTCCGAACTTCCCTGTTGCTCATACACCCGCGGCTGGGCCTGCGGCATCGTCCGCACTTGACTGTTGCTGTTCCCCGGTTGCGTGAATGGCCTGAAGCCTTCCTGGTTCGAAGGATTCGTCTGAGCGGGCCGCGAAGCAGTCATTGGGCGAACCAGGCTAGGCTGAGCCAGCGCCTGGTTCAGATGTCCTCCAGCTTGCGCTTGCCGCTGCTCGATCGGGCGCGGAGGCGGAGGCGGGGTTTTCACCGCAACCACAGGACGGCTGATAACCGCGGCCGGCGGCCTGACCGAGACAGGGCGTCCGGCGCCAACGACACTGGCGTGAATCGGCTCGGCTGCCACGACGTGACCCACCGGCGCCGCAGCGATTTCCCTGGGGTCAACCTTCATCACGTTCACCGCGACCGGCCGCGCGTTCACAAAAGTGTCGCGCGACACCACCGTCACGCCATTGGCCACGCGCTGATTCGCGTAGGTCACGTTGTTGACCGTGCTCCGGTTGATGATCACGGTGTTATAAACGTTCGTGACCTTCGTGATATTCACCGTGGTATTGGTGATGTTCACATTGTTGACGTAAGCGCGGCTCACGCGATATCCAGGCAAATAGACTTCGCCCGGGGCGAGCGGGAACCATCCCACGCCAACTCCTCCCGAAAAGCGGAAACCCGCCCCGCCGCCAACGAACGCCACCAGCGCCGGAGCCCACACGGGATGGATGACCACCGGTCCCGGCACCCAGAACCATCCGTTGTTTACGAACGCCCAGCGTCCGTAGTGAAAGGGCGCGAATCCCCAGGGCTCGTTTTCCACCCAGGTCCAGCCCCATGGCCCGAGATAAACCCAGTGCCCGAAGCGATACGGAGCCCAGCCCACGACGATGGCACGCGGCCGCCAGCATGGACCGTAGCCGGCCACATAGCTCCAGTCGCCGTATTCGTCGAGATCTTCATAGCCGGTCATCTCGCGCGAAACGTAATTCGCGGAATCGGCGTCATCTTCGGTGCTGTCGCGGTTAAAAGCCCAGTTGTCGAAATCATCCTGGTCGGGAACCTGGCCCAGATCGTCTTTCAACGGGTCGTTGCCGGTGCCGGTGAATGTAGCGGACTGATTGGCCACCACGGTATAGGTAAGCCCGCCGCCGGTAACGCGGCCGCGGCCGTGCCATACGGTGGTAATGGTCTGGCTGCCGTCCTCGCTCACGTCCACGCGATATTCGCCGGGCTGCAGCAGGCTGAACGCGATGTTGGGCGTGTCAATCTCGTAGGTGTCGTCGTCATCCACGTGACGCACGCGCAGAATCAGCGACCCCTGCGCGAGGCGGATCTGCGTGGTGCGGTCGTCGAGATCGAGGAACGTAATTCCGGTCTTCGAGCCGAGCCGGATGGCCGCCGAGCCCACGTGAACTTCGGCGCGGGAATCTTCGTCCGCCCACAGGTCATCACCGGTGATCATCGGACGATTCGCCACGGCACTGACCCAGTCGTCTTCGCCGGCCGGCCGAAGCTGCACATCGCCCTGCATAAAGTTCAGCCGCGCCACGCGGCCCGGCGGATCGTGGCTTTGATCTTGATCCTGGTCCTGATTCGGATCTTGAGTTTGAACGCCCGCGTCATCCTGCGCGTGCGCAAGGCTCGAAGCCTGCAGCAGCAGCGCAAAGCTCGCCAGCAGAACTATCCAAGAAAAAAATTTGCGTGTTTTCATAATCTCCGCCCTGACGGAATAAGAATCCAACATGCGTAGATTTTACCGACATCGTTCCAAACCCAATAGAGACGGTTTAGTTTCCCCGGCACGGGAGGTGCTTGCTGGCCGCAAGAGGGCGAAGGATGAAGCGCGCATACGCTGTACCTTATGTGGTACACTGCCCTGAGAGACAGCTGAAGATGGCTTCTGAGAAAGCTCCGCGGAAGATCGAGCTGGTCTTCTTCCGTAATGATGCGGGCCGGGAACCGGTACGCGACTGGCTGAAAGGATTAGCCAGGCAGAGCGGCACGCCATTGGAGCCGACTTGCTGCGGGCGCAATGGCGCTGGCCGGCGGGCATGCACCTGTGCCGGCCGATGGGAAAAGGAATGTGGGAGGTACGAACCGATCTGCGCGGCAACCGCACGTCCCGTGTACTGATTTGTTCGTATCGCGACCGACTGGTGGCGCTGCACGGGTTCATTAAGAAAACGCGGGCCACTCCCGAACAGGACTTGGCGCTAGCTCGCCGGCGCCAGAAGGAGCTGGAACAATGAGCAAGAAGAATCTGGGATCGAGCATTGACGACTTTCTAAAGCAGGAAAACATCTTCGAAGAGGCGCAGGCGCAGGCCGTCAAGGAAGTCGTGGCGTGGCAACTGGCGAAGGCCATGAAGAAGAAAAAGATCTCCAAGGCCCGCATGGCGATCTTACTGAAGACGAGCCGGTCGCAGGTGGATCGCATCCTCGATCCGAAACGCGACATCACGCTGTCGAGTTTGCAGCGGGCGGCGGCGCTGGTGGGTCAGCGGGTGGTGATTGAGCTGGTGTGACGGTGCTGCATTCGCGAATCGCGTCCCTGCCCTCGGCGCACCTAAATGTCGAGCAACTCGGCGTCGAACCAGACGTCAACGTGATCCCCGGCCAAGAGAAATCGATAGCCCGGAGGCAATCCTAAGTACGGCAGGACGTCGGGACAGTATTCGTGAACATGCGATGTATGAAGTGGGGAGAAGAAGTCCGCCCCCTGCGAAAACTCTGACCCACACCAAAGATACCAGCCGTTTGTGCCCTTCTCGGCTCGATGGCGTAATCCATTGAGCGGCGAGGCGCCTAAAGTTCGGATGGCAATGCCGAGTTTCGATTCCGGCGGTGCTGCAACGAACTCGCACCCGTAGCGTGTGCAAGTTTCCATTTGTTTCCGCTCGACGTCATTGACGTTAATCATTGTCTGATTCTCGGATTTGCCACTGAGTACAGCACGTCCGTCAGGAAGTTCACCGCCACATACGTCAATCCAATCGCCAGGATGCAGCCCTGCACCAGGAAATAATCGCGGGCGGAGATGGCGTCGATAGTTAGACGGCCGATGCCGGGCCAAGAGAAAATCTTTTCGGTCACTATTGCGCCTGCGAGTAATGCTCCGAACTGCAGTCCCAGCACCGTCAGCACGGGGTTCATGGCGTTGCGCAGGGCGTGGCGGTAGACGACCGTGCGCTCGGGCAGGCCTTTGGCGCGGGCGGTGCGGATGTAGTCCTGACTAAGTTCTTCCAGCATCGACGTGCGCACCATGCGGGTCAGAATCGCGGCGAGCGCGCTGCCCATGGTTAAGGCGGGCAGCACCAGGTTGGCGAACGATCCTGCGCCGGAAACGGGAAGCCATCCCAGCTTGATCGAGAACAGTAAAATTAAGATGGGACCAAGGGCGAAATTGGGGAACGACAAGCCGAACAGGCTGACCACAGAGAGCAGGCGGTCGTCCCAGCGATTGCGGTGCTGGGCCGAGCGGACTCCCGCGGGAATCGAAAGCACCAGAGCGACGAACAAAGAGGCCAGCGTAAGCCGCAGCGTATAGGGATAGGCTTGCGCAAGGCTGAGGATCACGCTCTTGTTCAGGCGGATGGAGCGGCCCAGGTCGCCGTGAAGCACTCCTTTCCAGTAATTCAGATACTGCTCGCCGAGCGGTGCATCGAGGCCGTAGGCGTGGCGGGTAGCGGCGATGTCGGCCGCGGGCGCGCCTTCTCCGAGCATCTGCGCGATGGGGTCGCCAGGGACGAGGTGGATCAACAGGAACACGAGGCTGACCACCAGCCAAATGACTGGAAGCGTGTAGAGGACGCGTTGGAGGATTGGTTTCAGTTGGCGGTTCTCAGTTCTCAGTTCTTACGTCTGTCATCCTGAGCGAAGCGCGCTCGAATGAGCGCGCGTCGTCGAAGGATCCCTATGTCGTCATGGGACGAGGGCGTGCACATACTCAGCATTTCTTAACTCCCTACGCCTTTGGCGGCTTCGGCTTCGCCTTCCACCTTCGCCGTCTTCTCAATTCTCACCCGAGCGATCCGGTGACCTTCGAGCTCTTCGACCGTGTAGCGGCGGCCTTCGTATTCGAAAGAGTCGCGCAGGCTGGGAATCCTCTGCAAGCGGGCGAGGATGAATCCCGCCAACGTTTCGAATCCGGCGTCGCGCGGCAGGGTCAGGCCGTACTCGGTTTCGAGGTCGCGGATGTTGACCGAGCCTTCGAGCAGCAGCACCGATTCATCTTCGAGCGCGGGTTCGCTGGGGGAAACGTCAAATTCGTCTTCGATGTTACCGACCAGTTGTTCCAGGATGTCCTCGACCGTAATGACCCCGGCGGTCGAGCCGAATTCGTCCACCACCACGGCCAGATGACGGCGCCGGTCTTTAAATTCGGGAAGCAACTCAGCCAGCACTTTCGTTTCAGGCACGACCAGCACGTCGTGCATGATCTGGCTGATCTGCATACGCGAAATACGCGTCGAAGTCGACTGGCCGAGATTGCTGAGGCGCAGGCGCATCCAGCGCATCAGGTCTTTGTAGTAAAGCACGCCGACAATGTGTTCCGGGCCGCGCTGCGGATCATAAACCGGAATGCGCGAGTGTTGGCCTTCGACCACGCGGGCCAGGGCCTCGTCGAGCTGCAGGTCAGAGGGCAAAGAAAAAATGTCGGGCCGCGCGACCATGACTTCGCGCACGGTGATGTTGTCGAGTTCAATGGCCGAGTGAATCATTTCTTCCTGGAACTCGGGAATCTGACCGAACTGGCGGCTGGCGGTGACGATGAGCTTGAGTTCGTCGGGCGAGTGGATGGCACCACGACGCCGCGTGTCCTGGGCCCCGAATATCCGCAGAACCAGTCCGCCGGAACGGCGCATGAAAAACAGCACCGGGCGGGTGAGAGTGAGAAAAGCTTCCATCGGTGCGGCGACGGCGAGCGCGACTTGCTCGGAGCGCTGCAGGGCCAGGGTTTTCGGCACCAGTTCGCCGAGGATCACGTGCAAGTAGGTGATCAGGCTGAAGGCGATGGCAATAGCAATGGTATGGGCGTATACGGCGGCGTGCGGCACGCGGTGCACGAACTCCAGGCCCTCCACCAGGCGGGCAACCATAGGTTCGCCGATCCAGCCCAGGGTGAGGCTGACCATGGTGATGCCCAGTTGGACGCCGTTCACGACCTCGTCGAGACGCTGATGCAGGCGCTGCACGATGCGCGCGCCGATTCGTCCCGATTCGATGAGCTGCTGGATGCGGGTATCGCGCACGCTCACCAGGGAGAATTCGGCTGCCGCGAAGAAGGCATTAGCCGCCACCAGGAGAAGGATCAGGAAGACCCGGAGCAGCACGAAGGCGATCATGGAAGGCCAATTTTAACAGCTTAAAGGCCGGGGACGGTGAGCAGGATCTCATGTAGAACCCCAAAATTCGGCTCCCCAATACGCTATCCTTTTGAAGGGGGGCTGGTCTAACTGGCAGTTGGCGATGGAATTTGACTGGCACCGGGCATCTTGCAGCCCCGATCCTTAAATCATAAGGAACAAAAGCGACTCGGCCCGCGTATTACCGATTGAGGGCGGCGGAACGGCTCCCAATCTCCATTTGACCCATACAGGAGGAGTTGTGAACGGTAACGGGAATAATAAGAAGAAGCGTCGCAAGCTGATTATCTGGGGCAGCGTGGTCGGGGTAATCGTCCTGCTGGTCGCGGGGGGAACGTTCGCGGCGACGCGCGGCGGCACCAAAATCGATCCCTCGAAGCTCGCCAAAGTGGAAAAGGGCGACTTAGCCAAGAGCGTGGTGGCGACCGGCAAGGTCACGCCCATCACCAAGGTGGAAGTGAAGTCCAAGGCCAGCGGCATTGTGAAAAAGCTTCTGGTGGACTACGGCGATCACGTCAAGAAGGGACAACTCCTGGCCCAGCTCGACAAGATCGAGATTGAAGCACAGGTAGCGCAATCGAAAGCCGCGCTGGAAGCGGCGGAAGCCAGCCTGAAAGGTTCTCAGGCGGATTTTGAGCGAGCCAAGGTGGACGCCGAAGGTCCGGATGTCCCGCTGTTGAAGCGCGCATATGACCGGGCGACCGGCATGGCGAAAGATGGAGTGGTTTCGGCTTCGGCGCTGGACGATGCGGAAAAGAACTACGAGATGGCGCTGAACAAGCAGAACGTTTCGAAAGCGCAGGTCACGGTATTGAAGGCGAAGATTGCGCAGTCGCAGGCGCAGGTGGCGCAGGATCAGGCCAATCTGACACAGCTCGACGAACAGCTCAGCTACACCGACATCATCTCGCCGATTGATGGCATCGTGCTGTCACGCGACGTGGAAATGGGCGACGCGGTCAGCTCGATCCTGGTGCTGGGTTCGTCCGCGACCCTGGTCATGACGCTTGGTGATACCAGCGAAGTTTATGTAAAAGGCAAGGTGGATGAGAGCGATATCGGCAAGGTCTATTTGGGCCAGCGCGCCCGCATCAAGGTCGAGTCGTTCAAGGACAAGACTTTTGACGGCAAAGTGACCAAGATTTCTCCCATGGGTGTGGAGAAGGATAACGTCACCACGTTTGAAGTGCGCGTGTCGATCCAGAACCCCGGCGGCGAACTCAAGGCCGAGATGACGGCCAACGCGGAAATCATCCTGGAAGAACACAAAAACGTGCTGCAGATTCCCGAAGGCGCCATCCTCTACGACAAGGACAAGAAGGCCTCAGTCGAAATTCCGGACCCGAAGGGAAAAGACGGCAAAGACAAGATCGCCGTCAACATCGGGATTTCGAACGGCGCGAAGACCGAAGTGCTCAGCGGGCTGAAGGAAGGCGATCAGGTGGTACTGCAGTAGTTCCGAGTTCCGAGTCCCGAGCTGATTACACGAATCGGGAGTTCGTTCGATTCCTGCGTCATGCACGAGGTTCGCTGGCGGAAATTGAAACGCAGATATTAATCGCACAAGGTCGAGGATATGTGCTGAAGGCACGGGCGGACGAATTGATTCATCTGACAGATGAACTGGGACGTGTGTTAAGCGGCTGATCAAGTCGCTGAAGAACGCCAAAGACGATGGCGGCTAGCCCACCGTTCCTCTCGGGACTCGCGACTCAGGACTCGCAACTCAATGACTCTCTCCGAAATCCTGCGCCAGGCCTTCGCCACCTTCCGGGCCCACAAGATGCGCACCTTCCTCACCATGTTTGGCATTGTGTGGGG
>Ga0181537_10001189_pt1 | contig 24256 bp, 17 predicted proteins | sample PEATcosm2014_Bin_39_FD_119765 | JGI IMG/M metagenome (GOLD analysis project Ga0181537, IMG submission 119765) | Peatland microbial communities from MTU Mesocosm Facility, Houghton, MI, USA - PEATcosm2014_Bin23_10_metaG | ecosystem: Environmental > Terrestrial > Soil > Wetlands > Peat | place...
TGGCGCAGGACGGCTACGGTCGCGGGCTGGTTGTTGACGAAGACGCGTCCTTTGCCGCCACTGGCGATTTCGCGGCGAAGGATGAGCGAGCCGTCGTCGGACTCGTCGAGGCCATTCGATTCGAGAACTTGGGCGAGTGGCACTTCCGATGCGGCTTCGGCTGCGAACACGGCAGAGATCACGGCGCGATCGGCGCCCGTGCGGATTACATCACTGGAAGCTTTTTCCCCGAGGAGCAGAGCGAGGGCATCGATCAGAATGGATTTTCCGGCTCCGGTTTCGCCGGTCAGCAGATTGAGGCCGGGGGCGAACGCTACGGCCACGTTGTCGATGACCGCGTAGTTTTCGAGGCGCAGTTCAACCAGCACAGGCTGTCCTGGTGCGACGAGTTTGGATGCGGAGTTGAGCGCAGGATAGCATGAAAAGCAGTTGCCAGTGGCCAGTTGTCAGTTGCCAGTTTTTTCGCGCATGCTTCGGGTACGTACTTCCAGGTTATGTATCAGGTGATGAATGATGTACGTGCGCGGGATGTCGGCCTTTTGGTCATCTATAATCGACAGCAGGGTTCCTCACTAAAAATCATGCCATTCCTCCCCTTGCTGGCTGCTTTCGTCGGCGGCGAAATCGTCGACATGATCTCCGATTCGGGCGCGGTCGCCAAAGTTGTTCTGGTGGTGCTGCTCTCCTTCAGCCTGATTTCCTGGGCGATTATTCTGACCAAGTGGGGCTTGCTGCGGCGGGCGCGGGTGCAGAGCGGACGCTTTGTGCGCGCTTTCCGCAAGGCGCAGCGGCTGCAGGATGTGGCGGCGGTGGCCGACCAGTTCCGTCCCAGCCCGCTGGTGGGCGTGTTTGAGGGCGGCTTCGAAGAATACAAAAGACAAGTGGGCGCGACGGGCGGCTTGGTGCGAAACGTCACTTCGATTCAGCGCGGGATGCAGATTGGAGCGTCGGAAGAAATCACTCGGCTGGAGCGGAACGTGCCGTGGCTCGCGATTACCGCGGCGGTAACGCCGTTTGTCGGTCTGTTCGGGACGGTGTGGGGCATCATTGACGCGTTTCATGGATTGGGCACCGCGGGCGCGGCGACATTGCGGGCGGTTGCGCCGGGGATTTCGGAAGCGCTGATCACCACGGCGGCCGGGCTCGCGGCGGCGATTCCGGCGGTGATTGCCTATAACCTGATTGGCAGTTCGATTCGCGAATTCGCTTCGCGCAGCGACGACTTTGCGCTGGAACTGCTAAACGCGGTCGACCATATGCAAGCCCAACCTGCGGGTCAAACAGTGAACGAAGTGAGGCGCTGATGGCTTTCACTGCTTCCGACGGACGAACGCGAACCGCGCTGGCCGATATCAACATCACTCCGCTGGTGGATGTGGTTCTGGTGTTGCTTATCATTTTCATGGTGACGGCGCCGGTGCTGCAGTCGGGAATCGACGTAAGCGTGCCCAAGACGCGCACCGTTAAAGAAATCACAGAGGAACATGTGGTGATCACGATCAATAAAGATCAGCGCGTGTTTCTGGGCAACGACGCCATCAACATTAATGAGATTGCGCAGAAGCTGAAGCTGAAAATTCGCGATCCGCGGCACCAGTCAATTTTTGTACGCGCCGATGAGAATGTGCCTTTTGGCGCGTTCGCCACGGTGATGGACGCAGTGAAGCAGTCGGGCATCAGCAACGTGAGCATTGTGACCCAGCCTCTGGAACAAAATGGAAGCAAACGCTGAGATTTTTTTTGAACACGAACGCTGGGGACGCGCGCTGGGCTGGTCGGCGGCCTTTCACGTAGCCGTGGCGGCGGTGATTCTGGTCTACACCATGGTCGCTACCGGCAACCGCGGAGAAGGCTGGGGCGCGGGCGGTGGTGGAGAAGCGATTGGCGCCACGCTGGTGAGCACGGTTCCGTTGCCCGCCAATCCTGCCGCGACCCAGAATGTGGTGGCAAACGAGTCGAAGGGAGTTACGCAGTCGCAGCCCAAGCCGGTCGAGAAGGAACCGGATGCGGTTGAAATTCAGGGCAAGAATGCAAAGATCAAGCCGACAAAGACGCCTACCGTTACCAAGGAAAAACCGCAGCCGGCGCCGGAGGAAGAGAACAACCAGGTTGCTTTCGGAGAAGGCGGGCCGGTCAGCGGGCCCTACGGCAGCTTCAGCGCTGGAGCGGCGAAAGGTGGATTCGGCGTCACCGGCGGCGGGGGAGATTTTGGGACGAAGTATGCGTGGTACGTACACGTGATCCAGCAGAAGGTTTCCGAAAACTGGCTGCGATATGAGGTGGACCCGAAGATCACGACGGCGCAGCGGGTTTACATTACGTTTGACATCGGGCGCGATGGTCATCCTTTCAACGTCCAGACCGAGCAGTCCAGCGGAGTGCCGGCACTGGATATTTCGGCGACGCGGGCGCTGCAGCGGATCGATACGTTCGGGCCGCTGCCGCCGGACTATTCCGGCAGCAAGATTTCCGTGGAGTTCTGGTTCGATTACAGCAAAAAGTGAATGTGAGCGGTACGGATCAGATTTCTCGTGGCGGATCTTGTCGTATTGGACATCAGATTTTTTTATGCACCCAAAAGGAGCACGATGCATCGGAAACGGTATGTGTCCGGTAAGCGCGAGGATGAAATCTTGCCAAGCAATACCTATCGGGTTACGATATTGCCGCATGGAAACCCTATCTCGGGTTTCTTCTCCCACGCACGGATGAACCACGCAAGGATGAGCCAGCACCGACCACCATCGCCGAGTCAAAAGCCTCTGCGGACCGGCCGGCCGGGATGGAGCAGTCTGCTCGCGCTGGCGTGCGCTGTGATTTTTCTGCTGACAACTCCCGCTCTGCGCGCGCAGGACTGGGTCAAGACGGGGACGGGCCTGGGCGTCGAGAAAGTTCGGCTGGCCGTGGCCGACTTCAAGCTATCGAGTAGCGATCAGCAAAATGACGCGTTAGTTAAAACTTTCAACGACACGTTGTGGAACGATCTGGATGTATCCGGCGTAGTGGAACTGGTCTCGAAAAGTTTCTACCCCCTGCAGGTTCCGGGGCAGCCGGTGGACGTGAACTTCCTGGCGTGGAGCGCTCCGCCTCCGAATGCCGCGATGCTGGCCTTCGGCAGCTTCGGCGTCGCGGGCGGGAAGCTCACCGTGCAGGGCTGGCTCTACGACGTGAAGAATACGGGTTCGCCGCAGGTTCTGGGCAAGCAATATACGGACACGCCCAGCGACGATGCCGCGCGGGTGATCGCGCATAAATTCGCCGACGAAATTATCCTGCGTCTAGGCGGCGGCATTCCCGGCATCGCCGAAAGTAAAATCTATTTTGTGAGCGACCGCTCGGGCAAAAAAGAAATCTGGGTAATGGACTATGACGGCTCGAACCAGCGGCAGCTGACGCGGCTGGGCTCGATTTCGCTTTCGCCGCGGATTTCGCCCGATGGCAGCCGCCTAGCCTTCAGTTCCTTGACCAAGACGGGCTGGGAAATCATGATGTATTCGCTAGACCTGAACCGGCTGGTCGGTTTCCCGCATATGGGCGGGACGAATCTTTCGCCGGCGTGGTCGCCGGATGGATTGAAGCTGGCGTTTTCTTCGTCGCGTGGAGGGAGCCCGGAAATCTACATCGCGGACGCAAACGGCGCGAACCTGCGGAGCATGACGGCTAACAAAGGTCCGGATGTATCTCCCATCTGGAACCGCAAGACTGGCGCGCAGATTGCCTATGTGAGTGGAGCCACGGGCTTGCCGCAGGTTTATACGATGGAAACCGACGGAACCGGCCAGCAGCGCATGACGGACCAGGGCTACGCGGTTTCGCCGTCGTGGGCCCCGAATGGGCAGTTTCTGGCGCTGGCGTGGATACGGAAATACGGGCCGGGAGATCCGGGCGCGCTCGACCTTTACCTGATGGATATCGCCAGCAAGCAGTGGGTGCAGCTCACGCATGACGGCGGGCGCAACGATTCGCCGTCGTGGGCGCCGGACGGACGGCACATCGTGTTCCAGGCGAGCCGCTCCGGCAAGGAAGAAATCTGGATGATGCTGGCGGATGGGACTAAACTTCAGCAGTTGACCTTTACCGGCCGCAACACGCAGCCTAACTGGAGTTGGAAATAAACGCACTTCGTCAGACCGCGGCATAAAAATGTCCGCGGTCGTAGGGAGGATCAAAAGTGAAGCACGCAAGCAAGCAGATGTTCGTTCTCGCCGTTACACTGGGGGCCATTCTGGCTCTGGGCGCCTGCGCTAAGAAGAAAACGCCGCCTCCGCCGCCACCACCACCCGCGCCGCCCGCTCCAACGGCATCGCTGTCGGCGAATCCGAGCAGTATTCAGACGGGACAGTCCGCCTCGCTCACCTGGCAAACCACCAATGCTACCGACGTATCCATCGACGGTATCGGCGCCGTGCAAGCCAACGGATCGCAGCCGGTGACCCCAACGGATTCCACCACCTATCACCTGACGGCGAAGGGCGCCGGCGGAAGCCAAGAAGCCACGGCGCGAATCACAGTGACGCAGCCGCCACCCCCGCCAGCGCCGGTAGCTGCAGCGCCCAGCGACGAAGACCTGTTCAGCCAGAACATCAAGGACGTCTACTTCGACTATGACCAGGCCGAGATTCGCGGCGACCAGCAAAGCTCAGTGCTGGGCGATGTGCAATTCCTCAACCAGCACGCTTCCATTAACGTCACGGTGGAAGGGCACTGCGACGAACGTGGATCCACGGAATATAACCTGGCTCTGGGCGACAAGCGCGCCACCGCGGTGAAGAACGCGTTAGTGGCTGCTGGAGTGGGCGCCAGCCGCATCAAGACCATCAGCTACGGAAAAGAAAAGCCGTTCTGTTCCGAGAGCAACGAAGCGTGCTGGCAGCAGAACCGCCGCGGGCACCTCGTCTACCAGAGGTAAGGTCTGATCAGTTACGGAGCCAGGGCAACGGCCCCCAAGCCGTTGCCTTGGCTCCGAAATGAAGCTCCGGAATCAAATTCATGGCTGGCCGTGCCGCGCGACGGAGGCGACGGGCAGTTGTGCCCCCTTCGCCTGTGCACATTCGGTTCCCCCTGTGTCTGTTTTCATGCGGAATTCTGGCTACCTGTGGGATACTCAACTCATCTAAGACTGGATTAACTACGACCGGGTTAAGCCGGTTTGTATTCAATTTTGTATTCGGAATTCAGGGAATCCTCTATGAAACGAAGTACGAAACGAAGCCGTGTTGTGACAGTTCTGGCGTGGCTGTTGGTACTGTGGCTGGCGGCAGCGCCGGCCTGGGGCGTCAACAAGGATATGGTCCAATTGCAAACCCAGGTCGAGCAGCTGCAACAGCAGATGACCTCGATGCAGCGCAGCTTTGACGAGCGCATGGGTGTGATGAAAAACCTGGTGGAACAGGATAGCGACGCCATCAACAAGGCGACCGCGGCTCTGAATGCGTTGCAGGCGACGCTACAGACGAACCTGCAGAAGCAGCAGGGCGATTCCACCGCGAAGCTGGACCAGCTCTCCGGCCAGATTCAGTCGCTGAACGATACCCTGGACGAACTGAAGATCCGGCTGGCGAAGGTGAGCAAGCAGCTCGAAGACATGCAATCCACGCAGCAGAGTACCGCCGCCCAACAGGCCCAGCAGCAAGCCCAGCAACAGGCCATGGCCGCGGCGCCTCCACCGGACGTGCTCTACAACAACGGGCTGCGCGATTACAACGGCGCCAAGAACGACCTGGCGACGCAGGAGTTCTCCGACTACATCAAGTTTTATCCCAACACCGATCTCGCCGGGAACGCGTACTACTATCTGGCGGAAATTCAGTTCCGGCAGGCCAACTATCAGCAGGCGGTGCAGAACTACGACCTGGTGCTGCAGAATTTTCCCAGCGGTAACAAGGCGGCCTCCGCTCAGCTGAAAAAAGGTTTTGCGCTGATCGAACTGGGCAAGCAGGATGACGGCGTCACGGAACTTCGGCATCTGCTGCAGCGCTATCCGCATTCGCCGGAGGCTCTGCAAGCCCGGGATCGGCTGCGCAAGCTGGGAGTAGCGGGAAAAGCCGGGGCCGGCGAATAATTCGGCAACCGACCAAAAGGGACCGCTCTGGTTAGATTTGTCTTACCCTTTGTCCAGCCTAGTTGTCCATCGACCCGCGATGCGAGGTGAAATGATGCCACACAGCACACATGACGAAGACGAGACCAAAGGCGCAACGGAAAGCGATGATCCCGCGACTCGCGGCAACGTGGGCATGGAAAAACAACTGGGGCATCGCGACCAGGACCCGATGCTGAAAGATGCGGATTCCGATTTCCCCGAGCCCGGCTCGAGTCCGGAGCACAGCGGAGAGCCAAAGCGGAAGAGCGCGTAGAGAAAACAGCTAGCCTAGCGCAACTCCTCCATGGCCGCCTCTAACACTTCCCTGCCGGGACGCGTCACCGATTCCGGCAGCGTCGCCAGCGGCTGATCCACCATGTTCAGCATGTCGAGGAAGTTGGGTGCTTTGGTGTTGACGTAGAACACTCCGGTCAGCACATCACCTTTATCATGCGCCTCGGTGAGACGCGTGATGGCGCGAATCCTGTCGGTCGGATCGTAGTCTTCCTCGAGCTTGCGCAATTGCAGTCGCGATCCGTCGTGCATGGTCACATGCAGAGTGGCGCCGGGATCGTAATCCACGTCAATTTCTTCGAAGTGGGGTACGAAGCTGACTTCCTGCAGAATCTCTTCGTGTTCCTTCACGTACTTATAGGACTTGGTCGAACCTTCGTGATCGTTGAACGTTACGCAGGGCGAAACCACGTCGAGCATCACGGTTCCCTTGTGGGCGATGGCGGCTTTCAGCATGGCGCCGAGCTGGCGCTTGTCGCCGGAAAATGAGCGCCCGACAAATGTTGCACCCAGCTGGATCGCGAGAGCGCAGGTGTCGATCGGCGGCAGATCGTTCAACACGCCCGACTTGAGTTTCGACCCAAGATCGGCGGTCGCGGAGAACTGGCCCTTGGTCAGGCCGTAGACCCCGTTATCTTCGATGATGTAAATGATCGGCAGATTGCGCCGCATCAGGTGCACATACTGGCCGATGCCGATCGAAGCGGTGTCACCGTCTCCGCTGACGCCAATGCAGACCAGGCGGCGATTGGCCAGCATCGCTCCGGTCGCGACCGAGGGCATGCGGCCGTGCACTGCATTGAAGCTATGCGAGCGACTCAGAAAATAGGCTGGAGTTTTCGAAGAGCAGCCGATTCCGCTCGGCTTGATGACGAACTCGGGCTCGACGCCCATTTCGTACATGGCTTCGATAATGCGTTCGGAAATCGCGTTGTGGCCGCAGCCGGCGCACAGCGTGGTCTTTCCGCCCTTGTACTCCATTACGGTCAGACCGATGCGGTTGGTTTTGGGTCCCGCAGATCCCGGTTCAGCAACAGGAGTGGTCGACATCTATTTGCCCTCCATCGTGGTCAGTTCGTCGGTGATGGACCGCGCGTCGAGCGGCAGTCCGGTTATGTGGGCCATGCTGCGGAAGCGCGTGATCAGCTCCGGCTTCACATCGAGCTTGAGCAGGCTGAGCATTTGCGCGTCGCGATTTTGCTCCACGACATACACGCGATCGTGCTGCTCGATGAACTCGTGCACCTCGCGAGTGAACGGATACGCGCGCAGCCGCAGGTAATCGGTTTCAATGCCGTACTCTTCACGGAGCTGGTCGCGGCTTTCCGTGATGCCCCAATGCGACGTGCCGTAGCCGATGATGCCGATCTTCACTGGCCCTTTGGCGGTGTAGCCCTTCATCAGCTCCGGCCGCGGAACGAACGAGCGCGCGGTTTCGAACTTGCGGTTCAGGCGCTCCATATTCTTTTCGAAATCGTCGGCGCGCTCGCTGTATTGCGCTCTCTCATTGTGTCCGCTGCCGCGCGCGAAATAGGCCGCCGCGGGATGCTGCGTTCCGGGCAGCGTGCGGTAGCCAACGCCGTCGCCGTCCACGTCTTTGTAGCGCGCGAAACTGCCCAGCCGGTCGAGATCTTCCTTGCCCAGCACCTTGCCGCGCTTGATGGGCGTGGTGGGATATTCGAACGGATCGGACATCCAATTGTTCATGCCGAGATCGAGATCCGACATGACGAACACCAGCGTCTGGAATTGCTCGGCCAGGTTGAAGGCTTCACCGGCCATGGAGAAGCACTCCGCCACCGAAGATGGAATCAGCATGATGTGCTTCGTGTCGCCGTGCGACAGAAACGCGGTAGAAAGAATATCGCCTTGCGAAGTGCGTGTGGGCAGACCGGTGGACGGCCCCACGCGCTGGATGTCCCAGATTACTCCCGGAACTTCCACGTAGTAGCCGAGTCCGGCAAACTCCGCCATCAGAGAAATTCCCGGACCCGCGGTCGCAGTCATGCTGCGGGCGCCAGCCCATCCCGCTCCGATCACCATGCCGATCGCGGCCAGCTCGTCTTCGGCCTGCACGATGGCAAACGTCGCTTTGCCATCGGGGCCGATGCGATATTCCTTCATGTATTCGATCATCGTCTCCACCAGCGACGAAGACGGTGTGATCGGATACCAGGTGACCACCGTGCAGCCTGCGAACATGCAGCCCAGCGCGGCCGCGGAGTTGCCGTCAATAATAATTTTGCCGGCGGTCTTGTCCATGCGCGCGATGTAGAAAACGTCGCCCTTCTTTAAATTCGCTTTGGCGTAGTCGAAACCAGCCTGTGCCGCAGCGAGGTTTAAATTCGCCGCTTTCAATTTCTTCGCAAATTGCTTGCGGATCGCCTTCTCGACTTCTCCCATCTCAATTTCGAGCAGGTTCGCGACCACGCCCACGTACACCATGTTCTTGACCAGCTTGCGCAGCTTCGCTTCCGGACACACGGCGGCCACGATCTTGTCATACGGAACCGCGTAGAACACGAGATCGTCGCGCAGCTTGTGCAGGGCTAGAGGCTCGTCGTAGAGCACCGAAGCTCCCGGCGCCAGCGTTATGGTATCTTCCTGCGCCGTCTCCGGATTCATCGCCACCAGAAAATCAATTTCCTTCTTGCGCCCGATGTAGCCATTCTTGTTAGCACGGATCGTGAACCACGTAGGCAGCCCGGCGATATTTGAGGGAAACATGTTCTTGCCCGAAACCGGCACGCCCATCTGAAAAATGGCGCGCAGTAAAACAGTGTTCGAGCTCTGCGATCCGGAGCCGTTTACCGTCCCGACCTGAATGGTCATGTCGTTGACGATGCGCTTGCGCCCCAACCCTCCGGCGGATTCCTGGGGCACAATATCGGTAGTGGCCATCCCAACACCTTCCTTTTGACGATTGACTTCGATGCGGAAAGTTCCCGCACCATATCGTTTGCATCTCTTCTTCCTGAGCTCAGCTTCTATCTACGAGCGGCCTTCAGGATTGAAGAAGGAAAACATTAGATTATACGGCGGCTGCGGAGCCGTGTCGCGGCAAATCGCCCGCCTGAAGCGGGAGGAACCTGACTTGAAACGGGAGGGACGCCCCTTCTGGAATCAAGCTTCCGTCCTGAAAAACTGGGCGATGTTGCGGAACTTATTATATCGTGACACGATCAATTCGCGGGGAGGAATCTTCTTTACCTCGGCCAGATGTTTCTGCAGGCTGGTATCGAGCAAGTGGGCCGCAGCTTCATGGTCGCGATGCGCGCCCCCTTCTGGCTCAGGCACAATGTCGTCAATCACGCCCAACTCGCTGAGATCCGTGGCAGTGATGCGCATGGCTTCGGCCGCCAGTTCTTTCTTGCTGGCATCGCGCCACATAATCGCGGCGCAACCCTCCGGCGAAATCACGGAGTAAATCGAGTTCTCCATCATCAGCACACGATCAGCGACGGCGATGGCCAGCGCCCCGCCGCTGCCGCCGACGCCAATCACAGTAGCGATGATGGGAACTTTCAATCGCACGATCTCGCGCAGATTCTTGGCAATCGCCTCGGCCTGGCCTCGTTCTTCGGCGTTGATGCCGGGATAAGCGCCGTCGGTATCGACCAGCGTGAAGATGGGCCGGTTAAATTTCTCCGCGACCTGCATGATGCGCAGCGCCTTGCGGTAGCCTTCGGGATGCGGTGTGCCAAAGTTGCGATGGACGCGCTGTTTCATGTCGCGTCCCTTCTGCGTGCCGACCACTAAAACTTCCTGGCCATGAAACCGGGCCATGCCGCAAACGATCGCCGGATCGTCGCCGAACCCGCGGTCGCCGTGAATCTCGCTCCAGTCGGTAAAGAGTCGCTCGATGTAGTCCAGAGTCTGCGGACGCTGCGGATGCCGCGCCAGTTCCGTCTTCTGCCAGGCTGTCGGCACTACATTAATCTCCCGCCGTAGCGTGTCGATGCGATCCTGGAGTTTCGTCAAATCGCGGCGCGTAGCGTCATCCTGGTGAGCGGATTCCATCTCCGCGACCTGGCGCTCGATCTGCTCCAGTTCCTGCTGCGCTTTTTCTGTGGCTCCCACGATTGAATAAACGACGATTTAACTGATTACGATTGAACCGATCACGACTTAGCTGATCACCCGCACACTACCCCGCCCGCACAACTGTTCGACACGGGCAATAAAATTGCGGTCCGGAAGCACATTATAGCCCTGCGCCTCCATCACCACCATGAAATCTCCCTGACGTTCCACGTCGAATAACACTTTGGCCTCGCCTTTGCGCTCCAGAAACAGCGCATGCAGGTCATCGACTGCGGCGTCGCCGGCGGTCTCGAGCGGAATACGAATGCGAATCGCCCGCGGCACCGGAACTTTGGCGTCATCGAGCGCCATGATCTCCGCCGCCGTGATCTTAGGATTCGTTCCCTCTTCAATGCGAACGCCGGCTCGCACCAGCACTGGAACTTCCAGCTTCACTTTGTCGCCGATGCGTTTGTAGGCCTCGGGGAAAACAATCATGTCGATCGTTCCGGACATGTCTTCGAGCGTGGCCTGCGCGTAGAAATCTCCGCGCTTCGATTTGAGCACACGGACGTTGGCGATGATTCCTGCGATCGCAATCGTCTCGTCTTTTCCCGTCGAATTTTTCCACCCCGCCAGGTCCGCCGTGCTCAGCGCCTGCAAGTCTTGCAATTTGTCTTTGTATTTTTCGAGCGGATGCCCGCTGATGAAGAACCCGAGAATTTCTTTCTCGGCGGTCAGGCGGGTGTGCTCGTCCCAGTCGGGAACGTTGGGAAGTTTCTCGTTACCAGCTTCCGCATCATCCTGCTGAAACACGCCGAACAGGCCGTGCTGGCCGGATTCAGCGTCGCGCTGCGCTTTCTGCGCGCGGTCCATCGCCTTGTCGAGAACTTCCATCAACTGCGCGCGCCGACCCAGCGAATCCATGGCGCCGCTCTTGATCAGCGATTCCAGCACGCGCTTGTTGAGCAGCCGCAAGTCGACGTTCTCGCAGAATTCGTAAATCGATTTGAAGCGTCCCAACTTTTTGCGCGCCGCAACAATCGACTCGATCGCATTGCCGCCAACGTTTTTCACCGCGGCCAGCCCAAAACGAATCGCTTCACCGTGCGGCGTGAAGTTCGCATCCGACACGTTGATATCGGGTGCGTCCACGCCGATGCCCATCTCGCGGCACTCGTTGATGTATTTCACCACGTCGTCGGTGCTGCCCGTCACCGAAGTCAAAAGGGCAGCCATGAACTCGACGGGATAGTGCGTCTTGAGATAGGCCGTGTGATATGCCAGCAGCGCGTAAGCAGCCGAGTGTGACTTGTTGAATCCGTAGCCGGCAAACTGCGCCATCAAATCGAAAATCTTTTCAATCTTCTTCGCCGGAAATTTGCGCTGCGCCGCACCTTCCACGAAGCGCTCGCGCTGCTGCGCCATTTCCTCGGCTTTCTTCTTGCCCATGGCGCGGCGCAGCAAGTCGGCTTCTCCCAGTGAATATCCCGCCAGGCGGTTTGCGATCTGCATCACCTGCTCCTGATACACGATCACGCCCAGCGTCTCCTGCAAAATTTCCTGCAGTTCGGGAAGTTCGTATTCCACTTTCTTGCGCCCGTGCTTGCGGTCGACGAAATCGTCGATCATGCCGCCCTGAATCGGCCCGGGACGGTACAGCGCATTCAGCGCGGTCAGATCTTCAATGGAGTTCGGCTGATACTTGCGCAGCACGTCGCGCATTCCGTGCGACTCAAACTGGAACACGCCGGAAGTCAGTCCCTTGTGAAAAACTCTCTGATAAGTTTCCGCATCTTCGAGCGGAATCTGTTCCAGCGTGATCTGCGTGCCGCGCGTCTGCAGGATCAGCTTGAGCGTGTCGGTGAGAATCGTCAGCGTGGTCAGGCCGAGAAAATCCATTTTCAGCAGGCCCATCTTTTCGATGGCGACCATGTCGAAGGCGGTGACGATTTCGTCGTTCTTGGTGCGATGCAGCGGGACCAACTCGGTGAGTGGCCGCGGCGAAATCACAACTCCGGCGGCGTGCACGCCGGAATTGCGCACCAGCCCTTCCAGTTTTCTTGCAGTCTGGATCAGTTCGCGGATCTGGCCGTCTTTTTCGATAGCCTCACGCAGCGGCGGCGAATCTGCAATCGCCTGTTCAATCGTGATGTTGAGCTGCGTCGGCACCATCTTGGCAATGCGATCGACGTCGCTGTAAGGAATGTCCATGGCGCGGCCCACGTCTTTGATCGCGGCCTTTGCCGCCATGGTGCCGAAGGTGATGATCTGCGCCACGTTGTCGCGCCCGTATTTTTGCGTGACGTAGTTGATCACTTCGCCGCGGCGGTTCATGCAGAAATCGATATCGATATCGGGCATGGACACGCGCTCCGGATTCAGAAAGCGCTCAAACAGCAACTCATGTTGCAGAGGATCGAGATCGGTGATCCCTAGGGCGTAGGAAACCAGCGACCCGGCCGCCGATCCGCGGCCCGGGCCCACCGGAATTTCGCGCTCTTTGGCGTAGCGGATGAAATCCCAGACGATCATGAAGTATCCGGGGAACTGCACCTGCTGAATGATCGCCAGCTCGCGCTCCAGCCGCTGATCGTAGTCGGCGAGCGAATGCTTCAGCTTGCCCTGCTCGCGCAGTGGCCGCAGTGCCTCCAGCCGCTTTGCGTAACCTTCGCGCGTGACGTGAACGAAATAACTGTCCAAGGTGTAGCCCGGCGGCACGTCAAAGGCGGGAAACGGCGTGGCGATTTTTTCCATGCGCAGGTTGCAGCGCCCGGCAATATCCAGCGTGCGGCTCACCACCTGCGGCGCATCTTTGAACACGCGCATCATTTCGTCGTGGCTCTTCACGAAGAATTGCGTGCCCTCGAATTTCATGCGGGCGGTGTCGTGAATCGACTTGCCCGTCTGGATGCAGACCATCACGTCCTGCGCGTGCGCGTCTTCCTCGCACAGGTAATGGCTGTCATTGGTCGCCACCAGCGGTAAGCCGAGATCTTTTTCCAGCTGGAACAGACCGGGATGAATGCGGTGCTCCATCGCCAGCCCTTGATCCTGAATCTCGAGGAAGAAATTCTCTTTACCGAAAATGTCGGCGTACGTGCCTGCGGCCGCGCGCGCGGCTTCGTAGTTTCCTTCCGTGAGCCGTTCGGCAACTTCGCCCTTCAGGCATCCCGACAGTCCGATGAGCCCGCGTGAATGCTCCGCCAAAAATTTCTTGCTGACCCGCGGCTTGTAATAAAAGCCGTGCAGCGAAGCCTCGGAGGTGATCTTCACCAGATTGCGATAGCCTTCGTCGTTTTCGGCGAGCACCAGCAGATGGTTATAGGTATCGCCTTCGGGCGGCGCGCGGTGATCGTCTTTCTTGCAGACGTAAAGCTCGCAACCCACGATGGGCTTCACGTCGAATTTGTGCGCGGCGTTGACAAAGTGCACCGCCCCAAACATATTGCCGTGGTCCGTCATGGCGACGGCGGGCATCCCCAGCTCCTTCACGCGCTGGCAAAGTTTTTCAACATCGCAAGCGCCATCCAGCAGGGAGTAGTCGGTGTGCAGGTGCAGGTGAACGAATTGGGACATGGGCTCCGTTGGATTCTACGTTGAGGTCATTCTAACGGGAAACGTGGAGGCATAGACCGCACAGTTATCCACAGGGGAAAAGAAATCTCGAGGCCTTCAGTTCGGGAGATGCCCATGTGGGACGCCCGCCCCCGGCTGTCCGGTCGAGCGGAGCTCGACGAGCTCTTGGTCAGCTTATTGGCCTTCGCCGGGCACTCTGAAATTCACGCCGCGGTCCTCGTTGACCTTGGTGGTGGCGGGGATATCCAGGTCCGACAGAGGAATCTTCCGCGTCCGCTCTGCCGAGAAACTAAACAGCATGTCGCCGACGATGGCGTAGTTCTGTATTTCTTCTTTGTGCTGATCGCGAAAGATCAGCGTGGTGGGCGCCGAAGGAGCAGTGAGTTCCGCGTGCCGGGGCTCGTAAGGAGCGGGTCGCGCGTAAGCGTCCTGATCCCTACCGGCGTTATAGTTCTCCCCGTAATTATCAGGCGCGCCCTGTTCGTCCGGACCTGGCTGGCCCATCCCATAGCCCTGGGAATCGCCCTGGTCCTGACCATCGTCATACGACGAAGATGAATCCCACAACCAGTACGGATCGTAGAAGTAGGGATTGTAGTATCCGTACCAGCCCGGATATCCGTAACGCCAGGGACCGACAAAACCACGGTTGCGGATTCGGAAGCGGGCTCCGTCGATCCGGCCCGCATAGTCAAAGCGATTCACAGAGGCAGAGCGGTTGGCCGAGTATGCATGCTCGGGCGGATGGAAGGCCGGAGCGTATGCTCGCGATCCCGCGTAAGAACGCGCGCCAGAGGCAGAGTGCGCGCCATACCCTGCTCGGGAACCAGCACTGGAGTTCGATCGAGGAGCGGAAAAGCTGCTATGGCTGCCGCTGAAACTGCTGTGGCCTCCAAAGCTGCCACCGTGGCCACCACCAGAGGAAGCATGCCCACCCCCATGCTGCGCAAACAGTGGCAGCGCGAAGGCCAGCAAGAGGAACGTCGCGAAGGCAAGGAGGCGACGCATATAGCCTTATTATAAGCCTGTTCGAGCCTGCTGCAAGGTAAATCACTTGCCTCCAAGCGATTGACCCGGAAGACTTTCTACCGTTTCTTGCTTTTGGCCTTCTTGGCCGGAGGCTTGGCGACGGGCTTCGAGGCGGATTTCGGGGCGGGCTTGGCAGGTGCCTTCGCCGCTGACTTGGCGGACTCGGCATTCGGCGGCGCCGCAGACTTTTGCGGGGCCGCGGATTTGGCGTCGGGCTTGGATTTGGTCTTGCCATCCGGCTTGGCGGGCGCCGCAGGCGGTGCCGCTGCAGCCGGGACGATCACCGCAGCTTTGCCTTTCCCTTTGCCGGCTACTTCGCCTTTTTTTCCGGGCGGTGCGGGCGCTGGAGTGCCAGCTGCAGCCTTGGCCGCGCGGCCTCGTCTTGGCGGAGGCGGCGGTGGCGGAGGCGGAGGCGCAAACGGCTTCAGGAACTTCAACGTCTCGGTGCGGGAACGCAATTTGCCGTCGAGCAGGAGCATGAACACGTCGCGCGCGATCTTGGGATAGTCCGGCAGCTGCGGCGTGATCAGCAGTTCCGTCATTTCCGGCAGCGGAATCCGTTGCTGCACCTGTCGCCACTTGGTCAGGAAATTCTTGATCTTCTGCTCCACCGCCTGCTGCTTCGCGGTCACGGCAAGGAAAAGAATCATCTCCGGCCGCGCCGAGGAAAGCAGGTTCCAGGTGCGCGATGGCGTGGCGGCTTCCTTGCCCGTCAAGCGCTTGGCCAGTTCCTTGGCGTGGGTTTCGATGTCGCGCCAGGCATCGACCAGATCCTTGCGCGGAATCAGCTTCCACAAATCCGCGATGTCCTTCTCAGAAAGGCGCGAAGTCAGAAAGTACATCACCGCCGGGCCGGCATCCGGAATCGAGCCCAGATCGACCATATGTTGGCGCGTCTTCATCAGATGGCTGAGGCCGCTGCTGTCCACTTTCGAGGTGTTCCAATGCGGATGCAGTACTTCCAGCCAGCCTTCTTTTTCGAGGTTCTTGACGACTTGCAGCGGGTCGTCCTCGTGCGCGAGCGCGGCAATCTCATGACCGATCGTGCTGCGCAGGATGTGGTCGATGTATTTGCCTTCCTTGGCGGCATCATAGCGGGCCTGCGTGCGCTCTTCGATCTGCCAATGGAAACGCGTTGCAAAACGGGTGGCCCGAATCAGCCGCGAAGGATCTTCCAGAAACGAGTAATTGTGCAGGATGCGGATCAGCTTGGCTTCAATGTCGGCCACGCCGTTGAAAGGGTCGAGCAGCAGCCCGCGAGATCCCTCATTCAGCGACAGCGCCATGGCGTTGACGGTGAAGTCGCGGCGGCGCAGGTCTTCATGAATGGTCGCCGGAGAAACAATCGGCGCTTTGCCCGTTTTTTCGAAGCGCTCAGTGCGGGCCATGCTGATTTCGGCTCGCGCGTTGCCGGGAAGCGACAGAAAAATCGTCCGCGACTCGTCTTCGAGCGCGGCGACGTGCGCTCCCGCCTTCTCCAGTTCTTTCTGCAGCTTGAGGGGATTGCCCTGGACCGTGAAGTCGAGGTCGCGGATGGTAAAACCGCTGATAATGTCGCGGATAGCTCCACCGGTGAGGTAAAGATTCATTCCGGCGGCGCGGGCAACTTCCTGAATCAGGCTGACTCCTTTGAGCTGATCCGGAGTCAACCGGATTTCCATCGTGTAAATGTAGTCAGCCATTCGTTTTAGAGCGCTTCGTACTTCCTCAAACCAGCCTCAACCCGCCATTCCAGCTGCGGTGCGCCGCCTGTTGGAGGGTTCGCATGTGAAATTTTCCACAAGATTTCCACAGCACCCGGGGCCCAAGCCTTCGCTCGCGTATGCAAGTGGCTTAATTCCAACTACTTAGATAAATCGGGGTGACTTCGACAGATTACAGAAAATAACACAACGTTAACGATTTGGCTACTGCCAAGGTGTATGCCGGAAGTTTTTCACAAAAAGGTGCGAGAATCGGGAGGCTGGCTACGGGCTTCGGCTACCAGGCTTCGCCTATCGGGCTTCGGCTTTTTGGCTCCGACAGACGCTGTCGATCTGTGCAGGACGGACACTCTTGTCCGCTGTCCGCCGCTTTTGACTTTGTTTTCCAGCCCTAGAATGCAAGATCAAGGTCAAAGGAGACGGACAAGAGTGTCCGTCCTACACGAGCAAGAGTGTTCGAACGCTGAAGCCGGATCGCCGAAGCCCGAAGCCCTGACAAAACGCACCTGGCCGCTGAAAGCTGAGCATGCCAACCACGCACAAAAAAGTCATCGTCCGCAAGATGGACCGGGACTCCGTCTCCGGCTATGTGTCGGCGCAGTTTGTGCAGGACGGCAAGCTGGAACTGCTCAACACTTCGGGTACGGTGATCAGCATGGACCTGCGCGAAATCAAGGGCGTCTACTTCGTGCGCGAGTTTGGCGATTCCGAGTCGCTCACGCGCAAGACGTTTACTTCGCGTCCGCGCTCCGAAGGCCTTTGGGTGCGCCTGCGCTTCAAGGACAACGAAATTCTCGAGGGCCTCATGCCCGCCGACCTCACCCAGAACATGCCGGAGGGATATCTGGTAAACCCTCCTGATCTGCGCTCGAACACGCAACGCATCTTCGTTCCGCGCACCGCGCTGGACTCGCTGACCGTGCTGGCGGTGATCGGCGCCGCCCGCCGCCGTCGCCGCGACGCCGACGATCAGCGGCAAGTCCCCCTGTTTGAAGAGTGACGGCAAAAGCAACGACAAGATTTTCTAACCGCAAAGGCCGCAGAGTAGGCAAAGAAAAACTGATCGAAGACTCCCCTCCCCCGGCCTTCGTAGCCGGGGATTAACGAATTAACGTAATTAACGTTTAATTAACGTTCGCGGCATTGCAATGGAAACAGAATTGGGGTAATGTGTCTCGCTCCCTTGCAGGCACACTTCCTGCACAAAGAGATCGGGTCTCTTCCTTCCCTCCGTATCCCTCCGACCTCGATAGGTAGCCGCGTCTCGGGAAAGGTGTGTCGATGCCTGCCAAATCCAGGATTTTCTCCAGGTCTCCGCTATTTGTGGTGGTTTGTTTCGTCGCCTGTGCGATCGCATTGTTCAGCAGCGCGGTTTCGCGCGCTCAAACGGCTGGGGGCATCGCGCCTGGCGCGGCAGGTCCGCCCCCACTCATCACCCAGCCGGTTGATAACTCGCAGCTTACAGTTCTCAAAGGCAATACACATCCGTTGGCGCGCCCTATTTATGACATGGGCAAGGCGCCCGCCGATTTGCCGATGAACCGCATGCTGCTTGTGCTGAAACGCAGCCCGGAGCAGGAATATGCCCTCCACAAACTGCTCGACGATCAGCAGGACAAAGCCTCGCCTAACTACCACAAGTGGCTCACTCCGGAACAATATGGCAAGCAATTCGGGCCCACAGATTCGGATGTGCAGACCATCGCGGCATGGCTGCAATCGCAGGGATTCCAGGTAGGCGCCACGAAGGGCCGCACGGTGCTCGAATTTTCCGGCAATGCGGGGGAAGTGCAGAAAGCCTTGCATACCACGATCCATAAATACATCGTCAAGGGAGAAGAGCACTGGGCCAACGCGAACGATCCGTCGATTCCGACCGCGCTGACGCCGGCAGTGGTGGGAGTGCTGACGCTGCACAACTTTCTGAAGCAGCCACAAATTCATCTGGTCAAACAGCCTGTCGCGGCACACATCGTCTCCGGAAACAAACCGCAGGTCAGTTTCCCGGCGGAGAACGGTAACCCTGCGTTGAACGCGCTCGGACCGCAGGATTACGCAACCATCTACAGCAGTCCCGCCTATAGCGCTGGAGTTACGGGATCGGGAGTCACAATCGGCGTAGTCGGCCGCAGCGATCTGTTCGACGGAGGCCAGGACGTATCCAACTTCGATCAAATATTCGCTTGCTGTGCGGGTTTTGAGTTTGTGCTGGACGGCCCTGATCCTGGTGACCTCGGTGGAGGCGACGAAGGCGAAGCTACGCTGGACACTACGTGGTCGGGAGCCGTAGCTCCCGGGGCGGCTGTGGACCTGGTGGTTTCTGCCACCACCAACACCACCGACGGAATCGACCTCTCGGAGACCTACATCGTCGAGAACAATCTCGCCGACGTCATGACGGAAAGTTTCAGCAGTTGCGAACTCTACGCCACCGATGCTCAGCTTGCGTTCAGCTACCGGATGGCCGAACAGGCGGCCGCGCAAGGCATCAGCTACTTTGTTTCCACCGGAGATGACGGCGCTGAAGGCTGCGACGATCCCTCCACCGCGCCAGCCAGTCATCCAGTCTCTGTGAGTTTTCTCGCTTCCACACCCTTTAATGTCGCCGTTGGCGGCACCGAGTTCAACGAGAACGGAGATGTCAGCAAGTATTGGGGGAGTGAGCCTCCGGTCCAGCAGTCGGCCATCTCCTACATTCCAGAAGGCGTGTGGAATGAGAGTAGCCTCACCGACGGTCTATGGTCGAGCAGTGGCGGCGCCAGCACCGGAAACATCCAAGGTGGACTGGGAGGGACAACTCCGGCCGTTCCTAAGCCTTCCTGGCAGTCTCCACTGTCGCTGGGGATTCCTAATGACAGTGTTCGCGACCTGCCAGACGTTTCTCTGACGGCCGCAAGCCATGATCCCTATTTGATTTGTTTGGAAGGCTCCTGCCAGCCCAACTCCCAGGGCGAGTACTTCATTTACTTCGCCAGCGGGACATCGGCTTCGGCACCCTCGTTCGCGGGAATCATGGCTCTCGTCAACCAGCAGATGGGCGGACGGCAAGGCCTGCCGAACTATATGCTTTATCGTCTTGCCGCTACCCAGAGTGCGTACCCATCGCAGTGCAATGGCTCAAACACCTCTGCGCCCCCGGCCACGGCGTGCATCTTTAACGACGTCACGATTGGAAATAACGTGGTACCCGGAGAGACTGGCACGCAATACCAGGCTGGCGCGGGCTACGACCAAGCGACCGGTCTAGGTTCGGTCAACATCGGAAACCTGATAAATGCCTGGAACACGGTCACCTTCAACCCCACGACCACAACTCTGACCCTCAACGGCGGCAACGCGGTAAGCATCACTCACGGACAATCGGTGCCCTTTCAATCCACTGTCGCGCCGAATTCGGGAACCGGAACACCCACCGGAGACTTGGTGCTCTTTATCGGCTTGGGCAACGCTTTCGGTGCATACCCGAGCTCGATGGAAACCTTCCCGCTTAGCGGCGGCCAAGTTGTTGCCTCCAGTTCCGGACTCCCCGGAGGAAGTTACAACATCTCTGCGCACTATTCCGGGGATAGCACCTATGCGCCGAGCGACTCCGGTTTGGCCCCGGTCACGGTTAATCCCGAAAACAGCACCACCACAGAGACTCTGCTTGCCTACGATCAGAATGGCAATCCCATTCCCATCACCAACGTGCCGTTCGGAAGTTTCGTCTACCTGCGAGCGGACGTGCAGGGAGTTTCCGGCAAAGGTGTTCCGACGGGATCGGTCACATTCTCAGATACGTTTGGGGCCATCCCGGGTGGCAGCTCGTTTCCACTCAATAGCCAGGGCAACACGGCAAATCCGAATGGCGTGGCCTTCGACTCCGGCACGCATACGCTCTCCGCCAGTTACGGCGGCGACGTCAGCTTTAATCCCAGCAGCACAACGCAGTCGCAGAGCGTCGTCATCGCTCCGGGCTTTTCTGCATCGGTTCCTTCCGGGAGCTCGCAGGTATTGGTTTCCGCTCCGGGGATGTCTGGCAGTACGTCGGTTACGGTCGCTACATCCAGCGGCTTCAAGGGCACCATCAATCTTTCGTGTTCGCAGCTGCCCAGCGAAGCGGCGTGCGTGTTCGCGCAGACTTCGGTCACGGGCACCGGAGTCGCGAACCAGACTTCTGTGGCGATTCAGGTGACGACCCAGGCTCCGGCAACGGCGGTGCGTTCGCGCCCGCGTAGTTATTTCTTCGCGAGTTTCTTCGCGAAAAGACTCTCCGGGATCGGGTTGATGTTCTCGGTGGTTCTGGTGGGGTTGCCAAAGCGGCGGCGCCGGCACGGACTTTTTGTATTGCTGCTGCTGGGACTGATCGTGGTGGCACCTGGCTGCAGCGGCGGCGGCAGCCATGGTCCGCCTCCCAACCCGGGCACACCCACAGGAACGTATACAGTGACCGTCAACGCGGTCAGCGGCTCCACGACCAACAGCACCGGCTTCACTCTCGTTGTGCAGTGAAGCTCCTGAGCCCGAATGGCGGGATACTCCGCGAACAGTGTCCCGGCCGCCGGAGCGTCTTCCACTCATCCATCACTCATTCGCCGCCTGCGGCCGGAGCGGAGCCAGCCTCGTTCTCTCCAAACTTCTAACTGGTGTACGATTTATTCGTTTCGCTCGTCATTGCGATAACTCGGCATTACGATAAAACGATTACCCCATGAAACTTTCTGCCATCGCTGCTGCACTCCAGGCGCGCCTCGACAACGGGTCGCCGGAAACGGAAATCACCGGGCTCAACGGAATCGACCAGGCTGGCCCGGGAGAACTCAGTTTTGTCTCGAATCCCAAATACGCGGCCGCGGCACGTTTGACTGAAGCCTCCGCGGTAATCGTCGCCGAGGACTTCCCTGCTATCCCGGCGGCCATGCTGCGCGCGAAGGATCCGTATCTCAGCTTTGCCCGCGCTCTCGAATTGTTCCATCAACCATTGCGCTATGTGCCGGGCGTGCATGCGACGGCCGTGGTGCATCCTAGTGCGAAGGTTGGAGCGCATGCTCATATCGGTCCCTATGTGGTGATCGACGAAAACGTCGTGATCGGCGAGCACGCGGTGTTGCTGGCGCACGCGGTCATTTATCGCGGAGTGAAAATTGGCGATCACTTTTTCGCGCACGCGCACGCCGTGGTGCGGGAAAACTGCCGTCTCGGCGATCGGGTCCTGTTGCAGAACGGCGTCGTGGTGGGCGCCGATGGATTTGGTTTCGCCAAAACTGGTGAGGGCCGCTGGCACAAGATTCCGCAACCGGCCCCGGTGCTGATCGGAGATGACGTCGAAATCCAGGCGAACTCTTGCGTCGACCGCGCCAGCGTCGGCGAAACGCGCATTGGACGCGGCGCTAAAATCGATAATCTGGTGCAGGTGGGCCACGGCTCGAGCGTTGGCGAAGATGCGCTGCTGTGCGCGCAGGTGGGACTCGGCGGCTCCACGGAAATCGGCGCGCGCGCGATTCTTACCGGGCAGGTGGGAGTGGTCGGACATTGCAAAGTTGGCGACGCCGCTATCGTCACTCCGCAAAGTGGCGTGGCGAACGACGTTGCCGCCGGAGCCTTGGTGAGCGGCGCTCCGGCCGTCGATCACAAATTGTGGTTGAAGTATTCCGCGATTCTGCCGAAGTTGCCGGAAATGGCACGTGCGTTACGGAAGAAAATCAGCGCGGGCTGAAGTGGGGGTTGTGGAGGAACGGACGCCCTCGTCTGTCCGGGTTGTGGTAGGGCGGACGAGTGCGTCCGCCGCTCCATGAACTGGGCTCTCTACCCAATCGCGTCGTGCGATCGCCCGGAATCTTCCCATCGAGCTTCGACGTTCACGCTCTGCAATTCCTTCGGCAACCCGCTATCAATCACCGCGCGCACTTTTTCCATCAACGACTCGCGGGTGCCGAAATCTTTCGGCTCGATCGGGGCATGGAAAATTACCTGCACCAGCCCAGGCTTTATCGCGAAGCGAGACTTAGGCATGGCGTGGAACGTGCCCACGATCGTGATGGGAACCACTGGCACGCCACACTCCATCGCCAGATAAAACGGTCCTTTCTTGAAGGGCAGCAGCTTGCCGTCGAAGGAGCGCTTGCCCTCAACGTAAATCGTCATATTGAGGCCCTGCTGCACCACTGCCTTCGCCGCTTTCACCGCCTCGATGCCGGCATCACGATTGCCGCGATCCACCGGCACCAGCGATCCCATGCGCATGGCCCGCCCCAGAATCGGAATGCGGAACAGTTCCTTCTTCGCCATGACGGAGGTGCGGCGCGGAATCAGCGGAGTCTGGATCGGCGGATCGAGATTCGAAACATGATTCGTCATGAAAACGTAAGTGCGCGCTTTGTCGAGTTGATCGAGTCCCACCGTCTGAACGCGCACACCGGTCAGCCACACGCCCCACCAGCATCCCCACATGAACATGCGATAGAGCAGGCGAATGTCGCCGGAAATAAACGTCCAGGGAAAACCGATCAGCGCGGCCACGAGAGCGGCCAGACCCCAGAAGGCGAGCATCACGATGGTGCGGACCATTATTCGGGAGACTCCGATTTGTGAGTCTCCGGCGCGTGAAGCTCCGTTGCGTGGGACTCAGCTTGAGCTTCTGCTTCGGCTTCGCCTTTCAGCCACGCGGTGCGGCGCGTGCGTTGTTCGGCCGTGACATTTTCCAGATCCTTCAGCTGATAAGAAATTTCCTGGCGGCGGCCAACTTTCCATTTCAGTTCGCGCTCGGCCCCACGACGCGGTCGAACTTTCACCGCGAGCATATCGCCGGGAGCGAGGCGCGCCAACTCGTCGCGCGATTCTTGTCCCACAGCTTTGCCTTGAATTTCGACAATGGTATCGCCCACCTGCAGGCCCGCGCGTTCGGCATCACTGCCGGCGGTGACTGCGCCCACCAGCATAGGGCCGTCGAAATTCCGTGATGCGATAAAACCCGCATCGGGTGCGTCATTCGTCTCCCGTGTCACCTTGAGTCCAACGCCGCGAAGAAAATCGTTCCAGGGAATTTCTTCAGTTCCGGCTACGTACTTGGCAAAAAACGGCGCCAGGTCGGCGTGGCTGACCGCTTCAGCGGCTTCGCGCACGCCGCCGGAATCCGCGAAGAAGCGCCCCTTCTTCGCGTAGTTCTGGTTCATCCACTGCATAACCTCGCGCAGCGATGCGTGATCGTGTGTGGCATCGCGGACGGTGAGATCGAGCATCACGCCGAGCAGTTCGCCTTTGTTGTAATAAGAAATGCTGCGCTCCGGACGCCGGTAGTAGGGGTCCCCTTCGAGCCAGGCGTCCAGACTGGATTCTTCAGCCGACTGCGCCAGGTGCGCGGGACGCCGTTCCAGCTCAGTGATCTCGCCGCCCAGGAGTTCGAGATAACGTTTCTCGTCGAGCAAACCCGCGCGGAGTTGGATCACGCCCTCGGCAGTGCTGGTGACGCCCTCGCTGAACCACAGCGCCCGCGTGAAATTTTCTTTGGTGTAGTCCACGGGTTCGAGCGTGCGCGGGCGGATCCGCTTCACGTTCCAGAGATGGAAAA
>Ga0181537_10001190_pt1 | contig 24256 bp, 22 predicted proteins | sample PEATcosm2014_Bin_39_FD_119765 | JGI IMG/M metagenome (GOLD analysis project Ga0181537, IMG submission 119765) | Peatland microbial communities from MTU Mesocosm Facility, Houghton, MI, USA - PEATcosm2014_Bin23_10_metaG | ecosystem: Environmental > Terrestrial > Soil > Wetlands > Peat | place...
CCAACAGCCGCATCCTGATCCATCAGCCGTCGGGCGGGTTCCAGGGTCAGGCCAGCGATATCGCGATCCATGCTCAAGAGACGCTCGAGTTGCGGGAACAGCTGGATGCGATCTACTCGGGACACACAGGCCAGACCAAGGAGCGTGTGCGCGAGGATATGGAGCGCGACCGCTTCTTCACCGCTGAACAGGCGCGGGAGTACGGCATCGTCGACCGTGTGATCACGAGCCACGAGTTACAGAAGCGGCGCGCTGGGTTCGGGCCGCGAAACGGCGGTTGACGTCCGCTCGGCGGCGAGCGCTTTACGACGGCGCGGGTGCGGACAGTTCGTAGCGGGCGACGGTGAAGCCGATCAGCATCGGCACGTGCACCGCGTAGATCACCAGTGACAGCGTCAGTACAACCAGCGGGCCACCGCTGAGGTGATCCTCCAGGAACGCAAACTCGATCAAACCCGCCGTGATGGCATACGCCAGCATCGCCCGCCGTGCGACCTGGAAGAAGCGTCCCCAGGCAAAACCGTGGACTCGGGAGAGCGCCGCAAGGTTGCCGGCCAAGAGCAGCGCCGAGAGCGCCAGAAGGATCACGGCCGGAGTCAGCGGCACGTGCTCGGGCAGGTGTGCGGAAAGGTAAATCCCGCCCGCGACTATCAGTGCCAGCGATGCCATGCCGATCTGTGTGACCGGCGGCAGCCCCGGCTCATCGAGCGGCGCGTGAACTGTCGTAGTGGCGCTCATCCGGACGCCAGCCTGGTCATGATCACGAGCGTCGCGATCTGCATCGCGCCCGTGATCCCCGCTGAATAGCTGAAGCGCTTGATCAGGCTCTCAATCACCTCGGGTCGAGGCTGAGGCTTCTTCAGCTCGATCAGCACCGCGATGTTGGCGGGCTCCAGAAGGCCGAGCGCGACAACGGCCATGACCCCGACGACGATGAAGCTCGCAACAAGCCAGCCGTGGCTCGGAGACCCGCTCAGGACGTACCCGAGCTTGGTTCCGAGCTGCCAGCCCGCTGCCAGTGAGATCGTCACGACGGTCGGCAGGATGATCACCATCTTGGGCATCAGCCTGGTTACAAGCTCGATGCGTGCCGGGCTCGAGAGTCGACCCAAAATCGGTCCTATCACGAAGCCGAGGAAGAGGTCCAGGACGGTCCACGCCGCGCCGCCGGCGACGTGCAGGAACATCAGTGGCCACAGCTTATTGGCGGCGATCGCCACGATCAGCGCCACGAACGCGACCGCGACGCCAATCAACCCCTTGCGGGGGACGATCTCGAAGTCCAGCGGCACCCGCGCCGGGGGACCCGCTCCCTCGCCGTGCACGGTGGCCTGAGTGGGTGCGATCGTTACTCCGGACATCGGTTCTCCGTCAGCGTCGAGATCGTCAGAGCGCGTCGGCGGCATCGTACACCTCCGGCGAGTCACCTTCCGACGAATTCGCGATGCAGGCAGCGGCTGCCGTCCGCTGGATTTCCTAGGCTCGCGGAAAGATATGCGTCTCATCGTCGCCCGCTGCTCCGCCATCTACTCCGGTCGCCTCGACACGGTGCTGCCGGAGGCGTTGAGACTGATCATGATCAAGGCCGACGGCAGCATGCTGCTGCACGCAGACGCCGGCGGATACAAGCCCCTGAACTGGATGACGCCACCGACGGTGATCGAGGAGAGCGCCGGCGATGGGCAGCCGGCGGTGATCGTGGTTCGAAAGTTCGCCGGTAAGACCGAGGACCGCCTTGAGGTGATCCTCAGTGAGGTCCTGTCGGATGTGATCCACGACATGGGCTCACCGGATGAAGAGGCGGCGCTGGCCAAAGACGGTGTCGAGGCGCATCTGCAGGAGTTGCTGGCCGATCAACCCCACTGGTGCGGCGAAGGCCTGCGGCTGGTGCGACGCGAATGGCCCACGGATATCGGTCCGGTAGATCTGATGTGCCGTGACGGCGAAGACGGGTGGGTCGCGGTGGAGATCAAGCGGGTCGCGACGATCGACTCGGTTGAGCAGATCACGCGATACCTCGAGCGTCTGCGCACCGACCCGCAGTTCAGCGATTGCCGGGGCGTCCTGGCCGCCCAGCAGATCAAGCCGCAGGCTCGCGTCCTGGCCGAGTCACGCGGGATCGCCTGTGTCGAGGTTGACCTGGCTGTCCTACGTGGCGAGCGTGAGCCGGAGCTGCGACTGTTCGCAGCATGAGCGATCAACCAGCAGTCCTCACCGAGCGCCGTGAGCGCGTTCTGATCATCACCATCAACCGTCCGGATCAGCGCAACGCGGTCAACGCCGCAGTCGCCGCTGGGATAGCGAGCGCACTGGATGAGCTCGACGCTGACAGCGAGCTCTCGGTGGGCATCGTCACCGGCGCCGGCGGCTTCTTCTGTGCCGGCATGGACCTGAAGGCGTTTGTCACCGGAGAGCGTCCCTGGGTCGGGGACCGTGGCTTTGCCGGGATCACCGGGCGCGCCGCCGACAAGCCGCTGATCGCCGCCATAGAGGGATTTGCGGTGGCCGGCGGCCTGGAGATCGCGCTGGCCTGCGACCTGATCGTCGCCGCCGCCGGCGCGAAGCTCGGCGTTCCAGAGGTGAAGCGCTCACTGGTGGCCGCCGGTGGCGGTCTGCTGCGGCTGCCACGCGTGCTGCCGCGCAACGTCGCCTACGAGATGGCGCTGACCGGAGACCCGATCACGGCCGAGCGGGGCCACGAGTTGGGGCTGGTCAACCGGCTCTCCGAGCCGGGGCAGGCTCTGGCGACGGGGCTCACGCTCGCAGCGGCGATTAGCGCCAACGGTCCGCTCGCGCTCAGGGCCAGCAAGCGGATCCTGCGCGAGTCGGCCGACTGGCCGGACAGCGAGTTCTTCGCGCTGCAGGAGACGATCTCCGGTCCGGTATTCAGCTCGCAGGACGCTGCGGAGGGCGCTGCGGCGTTCGCCGAAAGGCGCGCGCCGGTCTGGCGCGGCGCCTAGTGGTGCCACGGGGCACCGCCCGGCAGCCGGCTACTCCTCGCCGAATGCCGTACAGACAACCGACCGTGGGCCGCCGTGGTTGCGGTGTTCGCAGAGGTAGATGCCCTGCCACGTTCCGAGCGCTGGCCGCCCGCCGGACAGCGGCAGACTCAAACTCGGTCCCAGCAACGACGCCTTGACGTGGGCCGGCATGTCATCGGGGCCCTCACTCGTGTGAGTCCAGAACGGCGCCCGCTCTGGAACCACGACGTCAAACCAGGACCCGAAGTCATCGCGAACGTCGGGCGAGACGTTCTCGTTCAAGGTCAGCGAAGCAGAGGTGTGCTGGATCAGCAGATGCAGCACACCTACGCGGATCCGATCGAGACCCTGCATCTCACCGAGGATGTCCCGCGTGATCAGATGGAAGCCGCGCGCGCGAGGCGCGAGCGTGATCCGCTGTTGCAGCCAGATCATGTCGGCAGCCGCACTCGGTACCGGTCATTGAACACGGTCGAAGGATAGGCGTCCGAGGCCCTACGAATAGGCAGATCGGGGGCAAAATGCTAGGCGCCACCGAGCACTTGCCTACTGCTAAGCTGCGCGGATCGCGTTCCCCGCAGATGGCCGGGAACCGGTGTACCGGCCATGTCTGCCAAGCGTCGAAGACACAAACGGCTGCCCCGCGCAGCTGCCCTCGGATTGAGCGTCTGCAGCGGTCTGCTCGTAGCCGGCAGCGCTACCGGCGCGACCAGCACCGGTGTGACGCAGCTGCAGTCCAAGCTGCACTCCGCCAAGTCCCAACTGGGCGCTACACAGACGCACCAGCAGACGCTCGCCGGCAGCATCTCTGCGCTCAACGGCCAGGTCTCATCGCTCAGCGGCCAGATCAGCGTGGTGCAGTCACGGGAAGCGGCAGCGCAGAGCCAGCTCACCGGCTACGACACCGCGCTCTCACAGGCCAGGTCAGAGCTCAAGCTCGAGCGCGCGAGACTGCGCATGTTGAAGCGCCGGCTCAAGCGCGCTTCCAAGCTGTTGGCGGCCCAGCTGCGCAGCCAATATGAACAGCCGGAGCAGTCGATCGTCTCGCTTCTGGTGGACGCCGACGGCTTCAACCAACTGCTCTCGCAGCTTCAGTACCTCGACAGCGCCAAGCGCGACGAACAACAGATCATCCAGCTAACGCGTTCGGCTAGGGCTCAGGCGCAGCGCGCAACCGTCCGGATCGACAAGCTGGAGCAGGCCGACGAGCGCGCCGCCAGCGCCGCCGCCCTGCAGACGGACGCCCTCTCCGGCATGAACTCGCTGCTCTCCTCGCGCCAGGACGCGCTCAACCTCGAGCGCGAGGCGCAGGCAACAGCCCTTTCGGCCAGCCAGGCCAAGGGCTCACAGCTCCGCTCCGCAATCGATGAGATCCAGGTCAAGGAAGCTGCAGCTCAGCAGGCGACACAGACCTTCAGCGGCGGCGGAACGAGCGGAACGACCACCACCGGAACAACTGGCACGACCACCGCAACAACCGGCACCACCACCACCGCGGGCAGCGGCGGTGCCGGCCTCAGCGGCTCAGGCGGCTGGGCGATCCCGTACGCGATTGTGCTCTGCGAGTCCGGCGGCCAGAATCTGCCTCCAAACAGCGCGGGCGCCTCCGGCTACTACCAGATCATCGCCGCCACCTGGAAGCTGTTCGGAGGCAGCGGCCCGGCCGCCTACCTCGCTTCGAAGGCCGAGCAGAGCGCTGTGGCCGCCAAGATCTGGAACGGCGGCGCCGGAGCATCCAACTGGACTTGCTCCCGCATCGTCGGCGCCAGTTGAGCGCCGGACGACCCGCCCGTCTGTGACGGTGCGCGTCTCCATCTTCCTCTCAAACCCACGCGCAATACGCGTTGTGGCGGCATCTCTGCTGGGGGTTGCCCTGGTCCTGCGGTTGGGAGCAATCGAGCACTACCGGTACCTGCCGATCAACGATGCACGGTCGTACCTGAAGAGCGCCGCCGCAATCTCGCGGTACGGCACCTACCACGACGGGAACCACGCGGCGGGCGGCGCCACAGGACCGTCAGCATACTTCCCACCCGCCTACGCGTACCTGCTCTCGATTGTCGACAAGATCACAGGGGGCCCGGCGCTCGGAGCCAGCACGGTTCACCTTGCTCGCATCCTGCAAGCGCTGCTCGGCACCGCGACGGTCGCGCTGCTCGGCCTGATCGCGCTGGAGCTGTTCGGTGCCGGCACGGCACTGCTCGCACTCGCGATAGCAGCCATCTACCCGGTGTTCATCGAGCTCTCCTCGGTCCTCGTGGCCGAGAACCTGCTGACCGTGCTGGAGCTCGGCGCAATCTGTGCGGCGCTACGCGTCAGGCGCGCAATCACGCCCTGGCGTTGGGTCGTCGCCACCGGCGTGCTTGTCGGGCTAGCCGCCCTGACGCATACGAACGCGGCCTTGATCGTGATCCCACTCGCTCTGGGCGTGAGTGGCACGGCGCTGCCACGGCCGCTCGCGAACATGCCCGCGCGAGCGGCAAAACTGGCCGCACCGCTGGCGATGTTGGTGGTGGCGCTGTTGACCGTCACTCCGTGGCTGATCCGCGACGCCGTGGTCTTCCATCACTTCGTACCGATCTCAACCGAGGATGGGATCACGCTCGCCGGCACCTACAACGCGACCTCCGCCGCGAGCGACCCTCCTTACGAATGGCTCTACTACGGCCGCGTCGGATCGCTAAAGGGGCTTCAGCGCGAGGCCCACAAGATGACCGAGCTCCAGCTGGACCAGAAGCTCGAGCACCGCGCGCTGACATATGTCGACCACCATCCGCTGGCGCCGGTCAGCGTCGCTTTCCACAACACGCTGCGCCTGCTCGAGCTCGCAGGTTCGCGAGCGTGGGAGGTCTCGAGCGCCTCGATCGGCATCGAAACGAGCCTTGCGCACATCGGCGTGCTCAGCTTCTGGCTACTGCTAGCCGTGGGAGTGGCCGGCCTTGCGACGCGTCCCGTCCGCCGGGCGCTCGGCCGCACGCCGCGCTGGCTCTGGGGCGTTCCGCTCGTGCTGTGGCTGACCGTGGTGCTGGTCAACGCGGAGACGCCGCGCTTCCGCGAGCCGCTTGACCCGTTCCTGGTGCTGCTTGCCGCCGTGACGCTGGCGAACCTCATAAAACACCTGAGGAGCGATGCGGCTGGCTGATGGCTGCGCGTGGGACGCGCCCAGATCAGCGCTCCCCTGGGTTGCGCAGTGGAAACTGCGTTACCTCGCGACTCACGTTGAGCGCTGTGCTGACTATGCGCTCCTGCTCGCGCGCGTGCGCGACCGGGTAGCCCTCACCGGAGGCGGCGCGCTCCTGGCGGCCGACGTAACCGAAACGCAGCCCCTGGGGCAGGATCTGGAGCAGGCGCGGTGACATGTACGCGCGAGCGCCCATGTTGCGCGGCTCCTCCTGGACCCAGACGACCTCCTGCAGGTTCCGATAGAGCTCGACCAGCTTCAGCAGCTCAGCCTGCGGGAACGGATAGAGCATCTCCACGCGAGCGATGGCCACGTGATCGCTGGTGGCGCGACTCTGGTTGCCGACGATGTCGTAGTAGATCTTGCCGCTGCACAACAGCAGCCGCGTGACCTTGTCGGCATCGGCGGCGGGATCGGCAATCACCGACTGAAAACGCCCGTCGGTGAGATCGGTGAGATGCGAGGCCGCAGCCGGTAGGCGCAGCAGGCTCTTCGGCGTCATCAGGATCAGCGGACGCTGCTTGGCTATCCGCCCCTGGCGACGCAGCAGATGGAAGTACTGTGCTGGGGTGCTGCAGTTGGCCACGCGGATGTTGCCCTCTGCGGCAAGCTGCAGATAGCGCTCGATGCGGGCCGACGAGTGCTCCGGGCCGGCGCCCTCGTAACCGTGCGGCAGCAGCAGCGTCAGGCGGGAGGTCTGACCCCACTTGGCCAGGCCGGGCGTTATGAACTGGTCGATCATCACCTGCGCGCCGTTGGCGAAGTCACCGAACTGCGCCTCCCACAGCACCAGCGTCTCGGGCGCTTCGACCGAGTACCCGTATTCGAAGCCGACGCAGGCCATCTCTGAGAGCGGGCTGTTGTGCAGCTCCATCGTGGCGCGGGCGCCAGGCAGGTGCTGAATGGCCGAGTACTCCTGGCCGGTCTTGGGGTCGTGGAGCACCAGGTGACGGTTGCTGAAGGTGCCGCGCTCGGTGTCCTGACCGGTGAGCCGTATCGGGATGCCCTCGGTCACCAGTGAGGCGAACGCAAGCGCCTCGGCATGAGCCCAGTTGATGCCGCCGTTCTCATCACTGAAGACCTTGTTGCGATCTTGGAGCTGGCGGGCGAGCTTCGCGTTGACGGTGAAGCCGTCAGGGACGGAGAGCAGCTCCTCGTTGAGCACCTTCAGCGTCTCGGCGTCTACGGCGGTGACCACCTCCGGCGACGGTGTGCGATCCAGGTGGTATTCGCCGGTCGCCTGGTCGCCCGCCTCGCGAGCGTGGGCGATCATCTCCTTGACCTTGTTGTGCTCGTCGGTCAGCACGGCCCAGACCTCTTCAGAGGCGGTGGTCGCCTCGGCTTCGGTGACGACTCCGGCGGCGATCAGCCGCTTGGCGTAGAGCTCGCGCACCGGCTCGTGCTTCTTGACCACCTCGTACATCTCAGGCTGCGTGTAGGCAGGCTCGTCGCCCTCGTTATGACCGAACCGGCGGTATCCGATGAGGTCGATCACCACGTCGTGCCCGAACTCCTGGCGGAACGCCACCGCCAGACGCACAGCGGTGATGCAGGCCTCGACGTCATCAGCGTTGACGTGGATGATCGGCACGTCAAAGCCCTTCGCCATGTCGGAGGCGTAGGTCGTTGACCTCGAGTCGTCCGGATCTGTGGTGAACCCGACCTGGTTGTTCTGAATGATGTGGATGGTGCCGCCGACGGTGTATCCGTCGAGGGCCTGGAGGTTGAGCGTCTCGGCGACAACGCCCTGCCCCGGGAACGCCGCGTCACCGTGTAGCACGATCGGCACGGCGGCGTTGGTGTCCTGGCTGGCATGGGGTCCCTGGCGGTTTGTCTGCGCCGCGCGAGTGGCGCCGGCGCCTACCGGGGCGACGAACTCGAGGTGACTCGGATTCGACTCGAGCCGCACCACCACTGACTCGCCGTCGGCGAGCTGAAAGCTGCCCACGGCGCCGTGGTGGTACTTGACATCGCCGGTACCACCGTCCGGGATAGTGGTGATCGCAGCCAGCGTCTCGCCGCCCGCGAACTCAGCAAAGAGCGAGCTGTAGGAGCGACCGAGGTTATGCGCCAGCACGTTCACGCGGCCGCGGTGCGCCATTCCCAGCACGACCTCGTGGGCGCCGTTCAGAGCGGCGAGCCTGATGGTCTCGTCGATCATCGGCACCGTCATATCCAGCCCCTCAACGGAGAAGCGCTTGGCACCGATGAAGGTCCTGTGCATGTACCGCTCGAACGAGTCGACCTCCGTCAGGCGCCGCAGCAGCGCCTTGCTCTCTTCGGGAGCCAGCGCCCTGCGGTAGGTGCCCGACTCAATCGCCTCGCGCAACCAGAGGCGCTGGTGGTGAGAGGCGATGTGCTCAATCTCGTAGGCGATCGGCCCGCAGTAGATCTCGCGCAGGTTGGGTAGCGCGTCGGCGAGCGTGTCGCCGGGCACGTACATCCGCAGGATCCGCGAGGGGATCTGCACCATCAGCTCAGGAGTCAGCCCGAGCGGCGCGGGATCGAGGGCGGGATCTCCCTCGGCGACGCGACCGAGCGGATCGATCTTGGCGGCGAGATGGCCATGGGTTCGGTAGGCCTTGAGCAGTGAGGTCGCGGCCTGAACCGCCTGCAGCAGCTCCTCGCTCGGAGCGGGCGAGCCGGACGCCTCAACTGCTGCGGCGGAGACCGCCGCAGCAGCGGCGGCCGGGGCGACCTTGGCGGGCAGCAACGGCAGCGTCGCGCCCAGGGAACTGAAGAGATCGTCGTAGAAGCCGTGCTCCCCTTGCAGGTACTCCTCGATCAGCTTCAGGAAGCGGCCCGACTCGGCGCCCTGGATGATGCGGTGGTCGTACGTGGAGGTCATGGTCATGACCTTCTCCGCGCCGATCTGAGCACCTATCGTCTCGAGCCCGACCGGGTAGGAGATGGAGCCCGTGGCGACGATCGTGCCCTGGCCGACCATCAGGCGCGGCACCGACGCGACGGTCCCCAGACCGCCGGGGTTGGTGAGCGAGATGTTGCCGCCGGTCAGATCGTCGGCGCTCAGCGTATTGGTCCGCGCCTTTTCCACCAGGGCGTTGTACGCGTCAAGGAACGCCCTGAAAGTGAGGCGGCCGGCGTCGCGGATCACCGGCACCATCAAGGTGCGGCTGCCGTCCTTCTTCTCGACGTCGACTGCGAGGCCGAGGTTCACGGCACCGTCGTCCACACGGTAGGGAACGTTCTGGGACTGGATGAAGTGGTGTGCCATGACCGGCATCTCATCGGTCGCCGCCTTGGCGATTGCGTACGCGATCAGATGCGTGAACGAGACCTTCTGACCGGCCTCCTTCAGCTGCTTGCGGCGAGCGTCGAGCGTGCTGACCGTGAGCGTCCGGAACGACGTTGCCGTCGGAATCGAGCGGCTCTCGTCCATGTACCGCGCGAGCGCGGCGGCGCCACCCTTCAGCTTCTCGGCGCCATCAGGCACCTCAACCACGTTGGCGGCGGCCTCGAGCACATCATCCTTGGTGATCCGGCCCCCGCGAGCGCTGCCGGCCACGGCGCCGAGGTTGACTCCGAGGCCGGCGGCGACGCGCTGCGCCACCGGTGTCGCGCCGGCCCCGGTGGCGGTCCCCGCGGCCGGGACGCCGTTCGAGGCGGCGGCCGGTGTGCCACGGCCAGCCGCGGCGGACGCCGAGCCGGAGCCCGTGGGCGCAGCCGCAGCGGAGCGGGGCGGGGCGGCGCCGGTGACCATGCGCGCGATCACCTGACCCACGGTGACCGTTTCGCCCTCTGCAACCAGGATCTCAGTGATCGTGCCGGCGGCAGGCGCCGGCAGCTCCATGTCGACCTTGTCGGTCGAGACCTCGACGATCGTCTGATCGGCGGTCACCTGGTCACCGACCTTAACGGTCCACTCGAGGATCGTACCCTCGGTGACGCTCTCACCGCCGGCGGGCGTCACGATATCAAGCGTCTCGCCGATCGCCTCCGGGGCTTCCGGCGCCCCGCTGCCGTTTGAGCCATTCGAGCCGTTCGACGTGGCCGGCGGCGCGTCCTGGTCGCCGATTGCGATCTCAGCCAGGGCGGCTCCGACCGACACCGTCTCACCCTCGGCGGCATAGATCTTCACCACGGTGCCGCTGACCGGAGCTGGGACCTCAGCGTCGACCTTGTCGGTCGAAATCTCGACGAGCGTCTCATCCGCTGCGACCGAGTCACCTTCCCGTTTGTGCCACTCGAGGATGGTGCCCTCAGCGACGGAGTCTCCCATCGCTGGCATCACAACTTGAAAAGTGCCTGTCTGCACGGCCATTTCTAACTCTTTCAATCAGGGTCGACGCTCGACGGAAGGTTAGCGAGTTGCGGGCCTCCGCCGCCGCCGACGCCTGAACTCATAGATGAACCCCAGGGAACCGAAGAACGGTCCCAGACCACCCAGGACGGCGACGCACACCGCCAGCCAGAAGGGAATCACCCGCCAGCGCGTGGCGGCGATGCAGGTGAGTGACATCCCGATCCAGAGCAGTCCGTGGCTGAGGCCGAGGACGAACGTAACGGGCTCCGGCTTGTTCAGCATGAAAGCGCAGACCAGCAGCGCGGTGTAGATGCACGAGTGCACCAACGAGACCGCCTCCAACCTGCCGAAGGTCATGAATCGGGTGAAGAGCGGCTGGTATCCGGCGGGCTCTGACGGCGGCTCGACGGGTTCCGGCACCGGGTCTGCCGGAACCTCGGAGTCGGGCAGCATAGGCGGTGCCACCGGTCAGGCTCCGGCGAGCATCGAGGCCATCAGCCGCAGCGGCGCGTCGGCCTCCGCCGGCCAGCGTTCGACCTCGGCCGGCCACCACGCGTAGGTGTCGTGCTCTTCGTCAGGGGTGACGCTCGCGCCTGGCGGCAGCCACGCCTGGCCGATCAGCATCACCATCCCGTTGGAGAGCCGCACGAGTGCCTCAACACGGAGGCGGTCGGGAATGACTGACCACTCCTCCTCCAACTCGCGACCGAGCGTGTCCGCCGGGTTTTCGTCGACCTCGACGGCACCACCGGCGCCAAGCGCCCAGCGACCGGCCCACGACGCCACCCAGCCGGCGCGACGACCGGCGAGCCAGCTGCCGTCCGCGTCGCGCACCACGCAGAGCGCAGAGATGCTCGCACCGGCGTCACCAAGCAGCCGCAGCGCCCACCGGATCGGCTGCAGCTCGAGCTTCAACCCTGAGGCCGAGACCTCGAAGCCGACGAGTCGCGCGGCGAAGCCGTCGTGGCTGGGCGAGCCGCGCTCACGCAGGCGCTCGAGCACGCGATCGGCCTCTGCGCTCTGATCGGCCTCGGGCTCGAACGGATCGGAGCGCCAGGAGATCTCGACCTGATTGGGATCCCAGGGGCCACGCGCCAGCACTTCGGGAGCGAGTTCCACACTCCCAAAACTACCTGGGGGCGCCGGATCGGTGCCCCCTCACCTCAGGTCTTACGTGCGGGGCACCATGGATTGGCGGGCACGCCCTTGCAGGGGTTCGGCATCGTCGGCAGACTCTTCGGCAGCCGGTGCATCACGACCTTTGTCCCACGCGGGTAGTTGGAGGTGGGGCTGCAGCCCACGCCGGCCCCAAGCGCCTGCGTGTCACAGGTCGCCTGGAAGAGGAAAGTGTCGTTCTGATCGTCGCTCTGCGCGACGGTGCCACAGACAGAGTTGGTCGTCTGCAGGTCTGCGGGTGACGTGGTGAAGGTTCCGTCGGTGTCTGTGTTGCCGACATAACAGTTGATCGGGTTGCCGGCGGTCACAGTCGTCTCGGCAGCGTCACCGTTGCTCGGGTTGCCGAAGAAGCCATTGTTGGTGAACGTGTTGTCCACCAGCTGGTTCCCCCAGTCGTCGTAGAGGCAGTTCACCGTGAACAGTCCCAGCAGGTTGAAGTTCTTCGCGCCACCGGCGCAGGCCTCGCCCGCGGCAACCACGTTGGCCGGCGGCGTGCCGTTGTCGGGGTAGGGCTCGAAGACGATCCCCCAGGCGCCGTTGTCGCTGAACTTGTTGTCGATGAACGTGTCAAACCGGCCCTCTATCGAGACCCCCGTCCCGACCGGGCCGGCAGCCGCGGAGCCGGCCTTCGGCACATTGGGGTCGTTGTTGTCGTAGACGTCGTTCTTGTAGAAGATCCAGCAGGTCCCGGCACCCTTGATCAGCGGCTTCACACCCGGCAGGCAGGAGCCATCCTGCGGCGAGGGCCAATCGCTGTTGTTCTGGGAGTTGGTGTCAAAGCCGTCCTCGTTCTTGTCGAACCTGTTGTGCTCGATCAGCATCGATCCACCGGAGTTCGTCCCCGAATAGCCGAGCGCGTTGTACTGCGCCTGGCTGTTCTCGAGGATCTGGTCGCACTTCTGGGCGCAACCTCCTATGTAGAAGCCGGAGTCGTTGAAGTTGCTGGCGTAGTCATCGTCAAAGACGCCCCCGCTCCAGTCGCTGGAGAAGAGCCCATAGGTCGATGCGGTCGCCTCCGTCTTGTAGAAGGTCGAGGTCGCGCTCAGGTACGAGGCCAGGAAGCCCTTACCGTGAATGTGTCCGCCGCCGGCGCCGCCGTTCCACCAGATCTCGTTGCCGGTGTCGCCACTGCCGCTGGTGAAGTTGCAGGTCGTGAGGTTCTGAACCCAGACGTTGTCCGCTTCCCAGACCTCGATCCCGTCGAGTCCAGCGGCCTTGCCGTGGTACTTGGGGCCGTAGTTCTGGGCCGATGGCTTGTCGCTGCAGACCGGCGTGCCGGGCTTGGTGCCGTCGATGATCACCTTGTTGCGGTTCATGCCCCGCAGGAACACGAACGGCGTCTTTAGCAGGATCGCGGCGGGAGATTGCGGCGCACCCTTCGGCGCCTGGCTTGAGCTGGTCTTGTAGTCGCCGGGGCCGACGAGGATCCAATCGCCGGACTTGGCCACAGCTGCCGCCTGCTGGATCGTCTTGTACTGGCCGGGGATTCCCTTGTAGGTCCCGACCCGCAGCACCTTCGCTCCCGCGGTCGCCGGCAGGCCGACAGACAACACCGCAACCAGAGCAACGCCGGCACCCATAACGGCCCTTGTCACTAGACGCACTGCCACCCCACCCCTCTTCGCCTCCACAACTGAAGGCTCGATCTTATTCAGATCCGCGGCGCCCGACGCCGGTCACACCAGCGGCAGGCGTGGCGATCGGGCGCTCGCTCGACCGCCACTTCCGGACAGCCATCATTTTGAATGAGCTTCTCAGCCCGCCGACAGGTCTCACGTTCGATCAGCCGACGGTCTTGCCGGTGGCGGCAACCGCGTCCCAGGGACCGCCGAACTGCGTGATTCCGATACTCGTGACCGAGCTCTCGGCGCTCAACGCGAACTTGTATGTGTCGAGCGGGCGTCCCGCGTAGGTGACCTGCCGCAGCTTGCCGCTGTAGGGGATCGAACCGAGCAGGGCGGGGACGACCCCCGGCCCGGCGATCGGCTTGCCGACCGTGGTCACGGGCGGCCAGTCGGTCACGCAGCCCTTGATCTTCACGCAGCGGTTCTGCTTGCGATGGTTCCTGGCGAATGTGAACAGCACGTATCCCCGGCTGTTGACCAGGAGCGGCCCCGCCAGGGTGTTCCCGACCCTCACGTAGGCGCGGCCCTTGGCCCGCACGCCAGCGTGGCTCAGGGCAGCGCCGACGCCGGTGCACGCGAGCACGGCAGCCAGGGTGAGTGCGAGCAGACCGCCGGCCCTTAGCCAGGGTCTGAGCTTGGTCGTCCTGCTCACGTGCTGGTACGTTACCCGCCCGACGGCAATGGAATCCCCCTTGGACAGCCGCGAGCATTCGCTGACCAGACGTCGCTTTCTGGCCGGCGCGACGGTCGTGGCCGCAAGCGGGATCGCCCTGGGCGTGCGGGCGGGACATGCATCAGCCGCACCCGAGGTGCCGACCGTGCCGCTGGGCTCGCAGCCCGCCGGGCTGCCAGCTCGCCAACACGCCTGGGTGGGGACGCTCGCGGTCGACGTGCGGGGCGATCCGGTCGCACCGCGTTACGACCGGCTGCTGTTCTTCGATGTCAACGGACTCCCGAGTCCAGCCTATGCGCTGCTCGTGGAGTCGAGACTGCGGACGCTTGAGCGCCGCTACGCCTGGAGCCCAAACGGCCTGTTGTTCACCGTCAGCTGGGCTCCGGCTTACTTCAAGCTGCTGCGGATCCCGTCGCCGGTGCCTGCGGCCACGAGTCTGTCGAGCTTCGAGCGTCCGGCGATCGACCGCTACGACATGTGCCTGCATCTGGCCTGCAACGACGAGCAGCGACTGCTGGACGTGGAGCGCGCACTGGTGCGCGGCGCGCCGCTGGACGGCGTCGAGGGCTCCCTGGCGCTCGCCCCGGCGTTGACCTGGCGTGAGACCCGCACGGGATTCACCGGTACTGGGCTGCCGGCGGCCCACCAGCACGTCCGCGGCATCCCGGCCGGAAGCCCGGTGCCCTCAGGCTCACCTCTGTTCATGGGTTTCAAATCCGCTCTCAGGAAGAACCAGGCGACTGAAGACGACGTGACCATTCCCGACGGCCCGTTCGCGCAGGGCACGACGTTGCAGGTGAGCTACATGCTCCTGAACCTTGACGAGTGGTACGACGGGCTCTCCGAGGCTCGGCGCGTGGCGCTCATGTATTCCCCGCAGACGACCGTCGCGTCGGTGGCGAAGATCACCACCGACGCCGCCGGCGAGCCGGGCAAGATCACCGAGGCGATCACCACGTACGGCATGATCGGCCACGCACAGGCCAGCGCTACCGCCCGGCAACACAACCGTCCGGTGATCATCCGCCGCGATTTCAATACCGTCGACGGCGGCCACGCGGGACTGCACTTCGTCTCCGTGCAGCGCTCGATTCAGGACTTCATCGCCACTCGCAACGCGATGAACGCTTCCGGCGCCCACCTCGTCAACAAGACGATCACGGCCACAGCGAACAACGGCATCAACGCGTTCATCGCGGTCAAGCGCCGCGCCAACTACGTGATGCCCTCGCGCACCGAACGCGCATTCCCACTTCTCCCCGGGCGTCAGACGGTCCTGGGCTGAGAGCTCGGCGCGGGGCCGCCGGCTAGAACGGAGGGCGGATCCGTTCAGGCGCGCCCTCGCCACCGCCAGGACGGACTATCTCGAGCTCACGCGTCTCCTGGGAGACGGCGTCCACAACCTCTTGCTCAGCCTCTTCGTGCTCGGCGTTGTGATCGCCGTCGCAGAGCACGCGGAAGGCACCGGTGACACCGCCATCGGCCTGCAGCACGATGCCGGGCAGGATCGCCTCGCCCTCCTCGAGACCCAGACGCTCTATGTCGAAGTGCGCCATCCCGATACCCCACGTGTGATGCCCCGGGTTCTCCCTGTCGTGCGACGCCACGCCCTGAGAGAGGCGCTCCAGGAGGTACGAGATCTTGCTCCGCGTTTCAGCCATCGCTAAGGCTCAGCGTAGCGAACCGAGGTGGGTGAGGGACGGGATGACGGGTGCGGTCTCTGCCCGCTCGCTGCCGGCTGTGCCCGCCCGTCGTCCGCGTCTTCGCAACGGGTGCGGGCCCCGGAGTCCAAGCTCCAGTGCATCTTGCACTGATGCACTGTGCACTAGGCTCCTCCTGGTGATCGTCGAGCGTTCCATGAGCACCGCCTGGCTCTCGAACACCTACCTCGTCGCCGACGAGCACGGTGCGCAGGCTTTCATGGTCGACGCGGGCGGACCGGTCGAGCCGCTGCTCGAGGCGATCGAGCGCGAGCGCTATCAGCTGGCGTTCGTGTTGCTCACACACCACCACCATGACCATGTGGCTGAGCTGGACACGGTGCTGCAGCGCCACCCTGGTACGCCCGTCCTGATCCACAAGCTCGAGCGTGAGTTCGTCCCGGCGGCGACCGGCGACCTCGTGCCCGGCGAGACGCTGCACGTGGGCGGCCTGACCGTCGAGGCGCTACACACGCCGGGCCACACGCTCGGCATGGTTTCGCTGCTGGTCAACGCCACCGCTCTCTTTACCGGGGATGTGCTCTTCGCCGGCTCGATCGGTGGTGTGCGAGCGCCGGGCTCCACCACGTACTCCGATCAGAGGTCGTCGATCATGGAGACGCTGCTGACGCTGCCGCCTCAGACTCTCGTCTACCCCGGCCACACGACGGCGACCACCGTCGCCGATGAACTCGAGAGCAACCCGTTCGTGCGGATCTGGTCGGGGCGCGACCCCGAAGGAGACGAGCCATGCACCGCGTTCGGCCGGCCAGCGACCCTGGTGCTACTGGGCGACGACTACGACGGCGGCCATAAGGCCTGGGTGCGCTGGCCCGACGGCTCGGATGACATCGTGCCCGGATCCCAGGTGGTGAGGTCGGCTGCCGCGGACTCCCGCCGGGCTGAGCGGCAGGCCTAGCACTCGATGGCGGACGGCAGCAAGATCCCGAAGTCCAGGGCACGGCGCACTGCGAAAATCGGCACCCTGGCCGCGAGCCAGGCGATACGCCAGGCCGGAACGATCACAACTAACCTGGCCCGCAGCAAGGAGGGCCGCGACGCCGCGCTCGAGCGACGCAACCTGGAAGCGGCCGAGCAGATCGTGACCGCGCTCGGGACGATGAAGGGCGCAGCGATGAAAGTCGGGCAGGTGCTCTCCTTCCTGGACACGGGCCTGATCCCACCGGAGCACCGGGACGAGTTCCAGCGTAAGCTCGCCGCGCTACGCGACGCCGCGCCGACCGTCACGTTCAAGGAGATGCGCAAGGTCATCGAGTCTGACCTCGATGGGCGACTCAGTGAGTCCTTTGCGGAGTTCAACGAGGTGCCGATCGCGGCCGCCTCAATCGGCCAGGTCTACCGGGCCCGCCTGGCGAGCGACGGGCGCGAGGTGGCGGTCAAGGTCCAGTATCCGGGTGTCGCCGCCGCCGTCCGTGCGGACCTCCAGAACCTCGGGATGATTCTGCGCCTGGCGCGGCGCATCGCCCCGGGACTCGACCCCAAGACGATCGGCGATGAGATCCGTCACCGGATTGAGGAGGAGCTCGACTACGAGCTGGAGGCGCAGAACCAGCGCGCACTGGCACGGATCTACCGCGGGCACCCCTTCATCGTCGTGCCGGGGGTGATCAGCGAGCTTTCTCGCGAACGCGTACTCGTCAGCGAGTTTGTCGAGGGGATCGGCTTCGAGGCGGTCCGGGATTACCCCCAGGAGCAGCGTGACCGGATCGGCGAGATCCTGTTCCGGTTCTACTTCGGGTGCCTCTACCGTCACCACCAGTTCTCGGGCGATCCGCATCCCGGCAACTCGATGCTGCTCGATGACGGGCGCGTTGCGTTCTTTGACTTCGGACTCTTCAAACGCATGCCGGCCGGCGCCGTGGAGCTTGAGATCCAGATCGCTCGCGCCGTGATCGAGGGCGACAAGGAGACGATCATGCGGCTGGGCACCGAGGTCGGCTTCTTCCCAGAACCTGAGCACTTCAACCCGGACCTGGTGCTCGAGCACTTCCGCGCGGCAACCGCCTGGTACACGGTCGACGAGCCGGTCTCCCTGACCCCTGAGCTCGCGACGCAGGTGATGATCGACATGAGTGACCCGCGGTCCGAGTACTTCGGTCAGCTCCGTCACGAGTCGGCGCCGCCGGACCACATATTCGGCCGGCGCATGGAGGTCCTGACGCTCGCGGTGATCTCGCAGCTGCGCTCGCGCGGCAACTTCCACCGGATAGCGCGAGAGTGGTTTTACGGCGAGCCGCCGGTCACCGAACTCGGACGCCAAGAGGCCGAGTTCTACGACCGCTAGTCAACCGTTCCGGAACTCTGGAACTCCGGACCTCCGCCCTGCTAGAGCTGCTGAATCTGCATCACGCTGGTGGTGCCCGGGCGACCGCTCGGCAGGCCCGCTGTGATCGCGACCCGTTCCCCGGGCTTCACCCAACCGAGTTCCACGACCCGTCGCGCCGCGTCGGCGATCAGCGCCTCCGTCACCTCATGGCGACGCATGGAGGCGGCCTCAACGCCCCACATCAGAGAGCAGCGCCGCACTGTCTCACGTCCCGGTGAGAGCGCCAGGATCGGCACGTTGGGGCGGTGCGCGGAGATCAGCCGCGCGGAGCGCCCGGAGAGCGTCGGCGCAACGATCGCCGCCAGGTTGAGGTCTCGTGCCGCCTGGCACACGGTGTAGGCGATCGTGTAGGCGGGGTCCCGCGCGTCACGCCTGACGCGTGTGTCGTTCCACTGCTCGTACGGCAGCGCCTGCTCGGTGCGCTCGCAGATCGAGGCCATCATCGCGATCGTCTCCACCGGGTACTGTCCGACCGCGCTCTCCTGGGAGAGCATCACGGCATCGGTGCCGTCGAAGATCGCGTTCGCCACATCGGTGGCCTCGGCCCGCGTCGGGCGCGGCGATGCGACCATCGAGTCGAGCATCTGCGTAGCCGTGATCGAAGGACGCGCCAGCTGCCCGGCGATCCTCAACAAGCGCTTCTGCGCGAGCGGGACGTCTTGGATCGGCAGTTCGATACCGAGGTCCCCGCGGGCCACCATCACGCAGTCCGCGGCACGGATGATGTCCTCTGCGGCATCGACCGCCTGCGGCTTCTCAATCTTCGCGATCAGCGGCAGCCGTGTGTGCTCGCGCACGTTGGTCACATCCTCGGCGCTGCGTACGAACGACAGCGCGACCATGTCAACCCCGATCGACTCACCAAAGCGCAACATCTCGAGGTCCTCATCCGGTACGGCTCTGAGGCCGCGCGTCGAGCCCGGAATGTTCAGCCCCTGACGTGAGGCGACGGCGCCGCCGACCTCAACGACGGTCTCGACCTCACCAGAGCCGGCGCGCACTGCCTCCACCCGCAAGCGGATCTTGCCATCGGCCAGGTAGATCACGTCGTGCGGGTCAAGCGCTCCGGCGAGGCCGGGCCAGGTCACTGACATCTGGCGCTCGTTACCGATCGCGTTCGAGCCGCACAGCAGGACGAGCGGGTCGCCGCTGCGCAGCTCGGCAATCTCGTTCTCGATCGCGCCGACGCGGAGCTTCGGCCCGGGAAGGTCCTGGAGGATCGCCACGTGGCGGCCGGCGGCGCTCGCCGCGGCGCGGACGAGCTCAGCGTTCTCAGCGTGCAGCTCAAGGTTGCCGTGAGAGAAGTTCAGGCGCGCTACGTCGAGGCCCGCTTGCACCATCCTGGCCAGAACCTCTGGGTCGCGCGACGCAGGACCTATGGTGGCAACGATCTTCGTGCGGCGCATCAGCGGCTGCCGAGACTACAGAACCACACCATCGCGCATGAACACGTCTCCATCGACGGTCAGGCTTCCACCCTTGCGCAGGTCACAGATCAGGTCCCAGTGCAGCGCCGACTCGTTGAGACCGCCGGCCTCCGGATAGGAGCTACCCAACGCAAGGTGGATCGTGCCGGCGATCTTCTCGTCCAGCAGCGTCGAGCCGGTGGCTCGATCGATCCCGGCGTTTGTGCCGATCCCCAGCTCCCCGAGCCGGCGTGCCCCAGCGTCTATCTCAAGCGCGGCCTGCAGATGCTCGTCGCCAACCTCCGCGTGCGCCGCCACGACCTCACCGTCGAGGAACTTGAGATCCACGCCAAAGACCTCGGCTCCGCGACCGTTCGACGGGACGTCGAAGTGGATGGTCCCGGTGGCGGAGCCCTCATGCGGACTGGTGAACACCTCGCCGCTCGGCATGTTGCGGCGTCCGTCCGAGTTGATCCAGCGACGACCACCGACGTTGAGGCGAAGGTCGGTGTGCTCGGTCTCGATGTGCATTTCACGCGCGGTGGCGAGCCGCTCGGCAACAGCCCGCTGCCGGGCCGAGAGCGCCCGCCAGGCGGCGACCGGGTCGGCTTGGTCCAGGAACAGCGCGCCCGAGAGGAATCCGGCGTACTCATCATCGGACATTCCGGCCCGCTGAGCCAGTGCCGGCGTAGGCCAGATTGAGATCGCCCAGCGGCGTTCGGCTCGCGCGCGGCGAACCGCGCCGAGCGCTCGCGCGTGGCGCGCGACCAGCGCTGGATCGATGTTGGCCATCGCCCCTGGATCGCCCGGCGCCTCGATACGCACGCTGGCATCCGCGGCGCCTGTCTCGGCGAGCTGGAGCGGCGCGACCGCGTCCAGCTGGCCCGATCGCGCATGACGGTAGAAGCCGGCCTCAAGTCCAGGAGGGTCGAGCCGCAACAGCGGCCAGGCGCCGCGTTCGAGCACGGCTCGGTACAGCGCCGCCGCAGGCTCCTGCGCGAGCGTGGTGGTCTGGATCAGGATCTGCTGGTCGGGCTGGACCTCGAGGCACCAATCTGCCAGCAGCACAGCAAACGCGTCCGCATCGATCACGGCGCCTGCACGTCTGGGAAGTGCTCCGCCAGGTGCGCTCGGATCGAGTCACGGACGAACTGGCGCTCCTCACCGCTCGCCATCCGGTAACGCCCGAGCAACTCCTTCTGCTTCACCAGCTGGAGGCCGTGGATCGTCCATGAGACGGCAAGCCGCTCAAACAGCCACTCGATCCCACGCTGCCAGGCGTCGTCCTGATGGTGGCCGCCGCTCAGAACTTCGGCGTACTGCGCGCGCGCGCTGAGCGTCAGCGCGCCACGCAGCTCGAGCTCGTTGCCCTCGCCATCACGGTAGGCCTGCGTGGGCGCCTGCGGGCGGCCGGCGGCCAACGCTCCCTCGTCACGTCTGCGTGCGCGCCTGCCCATCAGACCGCGGCCGAGGCGGCGCGCTGGAGCGCCAGCTCCATGTCAGCGCCGGAGACAGGCTTGGCGTGACCTGGCCATGCAGCCGCGGGTTCGAGCGCGGCCAGCTTGCGAATCGACTCCCGTGCCTGGGCCGTGTCATAGTTGAAGGCCGGGTGTGGGACGTGCGCCTCGTTACGGATTCCGGTCTCCGGGTTGAGCGTGTAGAAGCAGTCGGAGACCAGCGCCAGGCGGTCCTGCGCGCGGAACAGGCCGATCAAGCCGGGCGCGTGACCGGGGAGGTGGACGACCTTGAACCCCGCTATCTGCTCGCCCTCCTCGACCGTTCCGGCGATCTCCAACGCGCCACCGTCCCATGACCTCAGGAGCGTGGGAAAGATCGGCCCGGCCCACTTTGAGAGCAGGTCGAGGTTCCAGTAGTCGCGAAACGGAGAGGGCGCCTGCGCCGCCGAGCGCTCGAGCGGATGGCAGTAGATCGGCGCACCAAGCCCCGCGGCTGAGCCGCGGTGGTCGCAGTCCGCATGTCCCAGGACCACCCGGCGGATGCCGCCGAGCTGCACCCCGGCCGTCCGCACGGCTGGTGCCATCGTCCGGACGCCGGTATCAAAGACGGTCACGCCCCCTTCGTCCTCAATCAGGTAGACGTTCATCACTCGCGGACGGCCGCCCCGCAGCAGCCAGACGCCGGCGGCGATCGCCTCAGGCTCGGCGCCGCTGAACGCCTGCTGCCATGTGGTGCGCAGGTTCGCGAGCCTCGTCAGACGGGAGTCCGCCTTCGAGCCCGCCGCCGGCAGCACCCCGAGCTGGCGCGCGATGTCGGCAGCGTCGAGGTAGGCATCGTTGCGAACTATCAGGCCATCCACGACCTCCAGGACATCACAGCCTTCGATCGCGATCGCGGCGCCGTTGGCGGCGAAGCCCTGAAAGCGGCCCGGGCCGGCGAAGGTTCCGGTCGCCCGCCAGCGCACCGCGCAGCGCCCGCGGTGCGTGGTGGCGTCGATGACCTCAAGCCTGAAATCCGGGAACGCCGCGAAAAGCTCACTGAAGTAGCTCCGGATGCCCGCTGGAGCGCTCAGCTCGACCTGTCCGACGAGCCGATCGACGCCGCCCACTTGCCAGCAGGCGATGGCCGCGTCGAGATCGTGACGAGTCAGTGCATCGAAGTAAGTGCGAGCTACAACCGAGCTGGAGGCCATCAGAGGCTCCGCACAATATCGTCTAAGCGATGCCAGCCGGTGCCGTCAAGCGAGAACTGGGCCGCGGCGAGCGCGTGATCCCCGGGCTGTGGCGCCTACGGCTGCCGTTGCCGTGGCCCGGAGTTCCGCACTGCAACGCCTGGGCGATCCGCAGCGGCGACGGGATTGTGCTGGTCGACTGCGGCATGCATTTCGAGCCCGACGGTGAGCAGCCCGGGTCGCTGAGCCAGCTGGAGCGGGCGATGGCTCAGGTGGGGCTGGCGCTTGCGCAGGTCCGCAAGCTCGTGATCACGCACGCTCACACCGACCACTGGGGCGCCGCCGCGACGGTGATGGAGAAGAGCGGCTGCGAGCTCTGGATGCACCCCAATCACGCACACGGCAGCGAGTCCAAGCGCGACAGCGCCACGGCGCTGGCTCACACCATGGAGATCGCCCGCGCGGGCGGAGTGCCGGAGCGCACGCTGTTGGCCTACCTCGAGCAGATCAAGGACACGCCCACCGGCATCGCGGCGATCGTGGCCCCTGATCACGACCTGGTCAACGGTGTCAAGGTCGACAGCGACCTCGGGGCCTGGAGTGTCTACGAGACCCCCGGCCACGCCCCGTCGCAGGTCTGCCTTTTTCAGGGCGAGCGGCGCGTGTTGATCTCCGGAGACCATCTGCTGGGGCGGATCTCGCTCTACTACGACTTCGGTTGGACGCAGGATCCGATCGCCGAGTTTCTGACTTCGCTCGACCTGGTGGACAGGCTCGACGCGCGACTGTGCCTGAGCGGTCACGGCAAACCGTTCACCGATGTGCACGCCCATGTGGTGGCCACCAGGCAGGCGGTGGCCGAGCGGCTCGCCGCCGCGCGTGCCGCACTCGACCGCCGTCCGCGTACCGCGCTTGAGCTGATCCCGTCGATCTACGGCGAACAGCTCACCCCGGCGACGGCCAACTGGCGGTTGACCGAAGCGCTCTGCGTGCTTCAACACCTATGCATCGAGGGCCTGGCCGCGCGCGAATCGGACGGTCCCACCGAGCGCTGGTACCAACCTTGACATAGCCGTGTCAAGGTTGGTACCTTGACATCCACGATGCGTATCGGGGACATCATCGCGAGCAGCGAGCAGCCGGTCTTCTCATTTGAGTTCTTCCCGCCCAAGACCGACGAGGGCGAGCTGGCCCTGCGCGATGCCCTCTCGACGCTGACAACGCTCGAGCCGGCTTTTGCGTCGGTCACCTATGGCGCCGGCGGCTCCAGCCCCACGAGGACACTCAGCGTCACCAAGTGGCTCAAGAGCGAGCTCGGGATCGAGACGATGGCGCACGTGACCTGCCTCGGCGCCAGCGTCACAGAGACGCGCCGCACGCTCGAAGATCTATCCGGCGCAGGCATCGAGAACGTGCTGGCGCTGCGCGGCGATCTCCCCCAGGGTGGACCCGACGACAAGCACAGCCACGCGACAGCGCCAGCTCAGCTCACCCATGCCGCCCAGCTGGTTGAACTCGCAAGCTCGGAGTTCGGCCTCTGCTGCGGCGCGGCCTGCTTCCCTGAGGGGCACCCGGATTCGCAGGATTCGCTGGGCGAGCTGCACTTCCTGAAGGCCAAGGTCGACAGCGGCGCCTCATTCCTGATCACCCAGATGTTCTTTGACAACGAGTTCTACTTCCGCTTCGTCGAGGCCGCGCGCTTCGCCGGTATCGAGGTTCCGATCCTGCCCGGGATCATGCCGATCACCAACGCCGGCCAGATCAAGAAGGTCACGGCGCTATGCGGCGCGACGCTCCCGGCTGCGCTGCTAGAGCAGCTTGAACTCCGGGCCGGCGACACCGAGTCCGTGGCCGAGCTCGGCGTGGCCTACGCAACGCTGCAATGCGCGGAGCTGCTGGCGCGTGGCGCGCCGGGCATCCACTTCTACACGCTCAACCGCTCGCCTGCGACGCGCGCGATCCTCTCGGCATTGAAGCTTCAGATCGGCTACGCGTCGCCATCGACGGCGGCCATCACGGCCACCTCCTCCAGGCCGACGTCGCGCTTCAACCAGCCGATGGCAAGCGCCAGCGCGTGATCGGCGAAGCCGCGCCCGCGAAAGCCGGGCGCGACCCAGACGGTCAGCTCGGCGCGCTTGCGCTCCCAGTCAAACGCGAACACGCTGATCCGCCCGCGGCAGTCGTTGCGGCCAGGCTCCACCAGCGTCAGGCTGATCCGCTCACCGGCGAGACGCAGAGCCTCTGAACGCTCCACCTCGGCGCCGAGCTGCGCAC
>Ga0181537_10001191_pt1 | contig 24251 bp, 22 predicted proteins | sample PEATcosm2014_Bin_39_FD_119765 | JGI IMG/M metagenome (GOLD analysis project Ga0181537, IMG submission 119765) | Peatland microbial communities from MTU Mesocosm Facility, Houghton, MI, USA - PEATcosm2014_Bin23_10_metaG | ecosystem: Environmental > Terrestrial > Soil > Wetlands > Peat | place...
AACAATGAAGTAACTGTCCCACCCATACATTTCATTGAAACGCCCGCCGGGAACGACATAGGGATTGGGAAGATAGAGCAGTCCGGCCGCGGACAATTCCTCGGGGCGCACGTCCGCCAGCTTTTCAATGGGTCGCGGCAGGGCAATTACGCGCAGGTTGCACTTTTGCTTCAGCGCCGTGACCTCTGGGGGAGGGGGCGTTTCCGCGGGCATGTAGAGCACTGGGTTGGCTGTGACCTTGATATCCGCCAGCGAGTGGCAGTCGGTCATGGAGCGCGTCAGGGTATCCCACGCTCCATGAATGTACTGGAGAGTGGCCTGCGGGTTGGGTCCGGGCGCGGGACTGGGTATAGGTCCGGGATTTGCTGCCTGCGCCTGAAGATTTGAACTCCCGATTGCGGCTGAAACAAGGAACAACAAGTAACGCAATTGCATACCAACTCCAACGTTTGCCGTTGTGAATCTTCTGGAGTGTAACTCACACAGCGGAGATTTGGTGAAAGCAGAGATTTGCGCAATCCGGGAACAGTTCTTCGAGAGCCGGTGTCTACACAAGCACAGTGGTACCGATTGGGATGAACGGAGTTCAGTCGAGCCCCGCTCCCCGCGCCCCGGTTTGACCGTAGACTGAGCGCGCGGAGCGGACAAGCCCGCCTGCGCCTTGCGGAAGGTAAGCCTCCTGACTCCCGGCCGGCGCGGCTGAATCATTCTCAGGGAGGCAGGCCATGTTTGAAGACTCCACTTTCGAATCCACTGGCAGAATCCGCACGCGCAGCCGCAGCTGGATAATTGCGGCATCCATCTTCAACGGCTCCATTCTGTTTGCGTTGATCCTGATTCCGCTCATCTACCCCGAGGCGTTGCCGCGCCAGGCGATGGCCTTCCTGATCACGACACCACCTCCGCCGCCGTCCGCTCCGCCAACCCCAGCGCGGCCGCAAAATGTCTCCACTTCGGGACCTTCCATCCCGGTTCAAGACCCGTTGGCAGCGCCCCGATTAATTCCAAATACGATCGCGAAGAACGATCCCGGACCGGCGCCTTCTGACAATGGATATCCCGATCAGGGGATTGGCACCCCAGGGGGAAACTTGAGCGATGTTTTCCGGCCCCAGCCAACACCACATGTAGTCCATCCGGCCCCTTCAGGGCCTGTCCGCATTTCCGATCTGTCATCCTCCGCCGTGATTTACAAGGTAGTTCCGGTTTATCCGGCCATTGCCAAGGTTGCGGGAGTTCAAGGGACGGTGGTTCTTGAGGCCATCATCTCTAAGCAAGGAACCATTGAGAGTCTACGCGTGGTCAGCGGTCCGGTGATGCTGCAGCAGGCGGCTCGCGATGCTGTGAGCGCCTGGCGCTATCGTCCGTATCTCCTCAACGGAGAACCTGTTGCCGTCGAGACCACTGTGAACGTCGTCTTCACCCTCGGCCGGTAAGGTAAGCCGGCATTTCAAGAGCAGCGCTTAATTACTAGCCAGCTTCTCGCGCGTCAGCTCGTTCCATGTGGCAATCGTCTCCGGCATGGGCGGGCTGACCGCGCCGGGCGTCACACCCTCCATCACCTTCTGCGGAGCCAGGGTGCCACGGGAGTCGCGCAGTACGGCTTTTACCCAACCCACAGCGGCCAATCCCTCGCGACCGTTAAATGTCTGCTCAATGTAGAACCAGCGCTCGTCCCAGCAAACCAGCCGGGAGGTAAGTTCGAAAGCCGAAAAAAGAGGCAGGGAACGCCGGTAAGTGATCCACACCGCGCCCACCAGCGGTTGCCACCGCGAACGGACTATGCGTTCCAGCAGCCGCGTGCGCGCCAGCAGGTGGATTCGCCCGTAGTCCATGATGCTCAGGTAGCGGGCGTTGTTCAGGTGCAGGTTGAAGTCAATATCGTTGGGCCACACGTGCATGCGCAGCCTGTCCTGGTCCAGAATGCCCAGAGGCGCAAGCGGGCGCAGATGCTGGCGAATAGCCAGCGCCGGAATGCGGACAAAACTGATGAAGTGCGACAAGCGGCCCCTTCGACTAAGTTCTCCGGTTCCAGTGTAGAAGAGCGGATCAGATGCCTGGATTCGTGGCGGCTGGCGGCATCCAGGCTCCATCGGCGACAATCTCTCTTGCCATGGGAAAACTCTCTCGCCGCAAATTCCTCAAGACCGCCTCTGTTGCCACACTCGCTCCTGCCGCTGCTCGCAGCTTCGCCGCTTCCCACACGCAACGGGTTTTCATCGGCTCCAATACGCCCGATGGCATTCTGGCATACGGCTGGGACCCGGCGACCGCTGAACTCACTCCAAGCGGTATTGCAGCCAAACTCGCGAACGTGGATTGGATCACATTTTCTCCTCGCCACGATTATCTTTACGCCGCTTCTGAGGTCGATTCCTTCAACGGCAAGCCCACCGGCGCAGTGGCCAGCTTTCGTGTGCAGGACGGCCAACTCCACCCGCTCTCAGCCCAGAATTCAGCCAGCGCCGGTACTTGCCATGTGGCCCTGGACCAGACCGGCCGCGTCATGCTTTCCGCGGACTATGGCGGAGGCAGCGCAGCCAGCTTTCTGATCAACGACGGCAACTTGAGCCCACTGGTCTGGTCAGAGCATTACACCGCCCACGGTCCCAACCCCGATCGCCAAAACAGCGCCCACGCCCACTTTGCATCTTTCTCGCCAGACAACCGCTTTGCCTACATCAACGACCTCGGCGACGATTGCATCCATATCTATGGCCTTAACGCGACCACAGCCATGCTCTCGCCCGCCGGCACATACCAGGCCCGTCCTGGCGCCGGTTGCCGCACGCTGCATTTTCATCCCAATGGCCGCACAGCGTACTGCGTCAATGAGTTGGATTCGACCGTGGACGTGCTGGAATGGCATAAGGCCAATGGCAGCCTGACCCTGGTCACGAGGATTGACCTGCTGCCCGCCACACACACCGGTGTCAACACAGCTTGCGACACGGTCATCTCCAAAGATGGCCAGTCGGTCTACTTCGCTAATCGCGGCACGGATTTTCTCTTCACGTGCAAGGCCGATCCGCGCACAGGCGCACTGACGCCGAAGGGCCGTTCGAGTTGCGGCGGAAAAACTCCGCGCAACTTCACGCTCGACCCTACGGAGCGCTGGATGCTGGTCGCCAACCAGAATTCAAACCTGATCAGCGTCTTTGCGCGCGACAGCGAAACCGGGGCACTTGCGGAACAAGGCAAGAGCTTTGCGGCTGCTGCGCCCATGTGCATTGTTTTTGAGTGAAGAAGTGAAAAAGTGAAGAAGTGAAAAAGTGAAGAAGTGAAAAAGTGAAAAAGTGAAGAAGCGAAGACGTGAATCGAGCTGTTATGCGCCCATCAGCGCTGGGCTTGAGAGAGCTTCGTTTTGCAGGTGCGCCGCAGCAAGCTCTTCCACCGGCGGCGAAGCCACCGGCACGTGAGCCAGTTCCCAGGCTGAGCGGTCCTTCATCAGCCGTGAAACCAGCGCCGTGTGCATGGCATGGCCGGCGCGCTCGGCTACCACATGGCCTTCCATGCGGCGCCCCGCCAGGGCGAGGTCGCCAATCAGGTCAAGCACTTTGTGCCGCACATACTCATCGTCAAAACGCAGCGAGCCGTTTTCCGGTCCATGCGCGCCCAGAATAATGGCATTTTCCGGCCCCGCGCCGCGAATCAGCCCCATATTGCGCAGTCGCTCCTCGTCAGCCTTGTAGCCAAAAGTGCGCGCGGGCGCTATGAATTTTCCGTAGGTTTCGGCGGCCAGGTCGATGAAGGTTCTCTGATGGCCGATAGGCGCCGGGAAATCAATGGCATATTGGATCTGGTAGCCCGAGCCGGGATAAACGCCAATAAACTTTTCGCCGTCGCGCACTTCCACGGGTCGCAGCACGCGGATCGTTTCGCGGCGTCGCCGTTGTGTGCGGATGCCCACGCTGAGAAACGCCTGCACATAGGGCAGGGCGCTGCCGTCGAGAATGGGCAGCTCCAGATTATCCACCTCGGCAATCACGTTATCCACGCCCATGCCGATTAGCGCGGAGAGGAGGTGCTCGGTGGTGGAGATGAGCACGCCCTGGCGCATCAGGCTCGTGGCATAGCTCACTTTGGCAATGTTGCGGCCAATGGCGGGAATCTCGAAGTTATCAAGATCTGTGCGGCGGAAGACGATGCCCGATCCGGCCGGCGCGGGTAATAATCGCATGGTCACCGGAGCGCCCGAATGAAGTCCTACCCCAGTAAACTCAAGGGGCGCTGCAATCGTTTGTTCCAGGTGTGCCGGGTGCCCCAATATACGATCTCCAACTGTGCAAAAACTGGACGCAATCGTTAGATTAGACGGGAATTGTCAACTCCGCACTGTGGCATTTTAGCCACACCGTGCGCCTTCCCGGCCATTTTTTGGACCAGAATTCCTCCGTTTCAGCTTCCCTTAACCATCGTAGAATCAGGGGGTCTCTCCTTCGTCTGTCACAGTTTCATGGAAAGGCTCGCCGATGTCCGCTGATCTCGATTCTCCAATTCCCATGCGCGCTCTCCTCGCTGGGGCTCGGCGCAAGCAGTCCGCTCTGCTGGAATTGACACGGAAATTCGTTTGCCTGGAGTCGCCCTCTGACGACAAATCCGCCGTTGACGCTTGCGCCGCGTTGGCCATTGCTCAAGCCAAAGCTCTGGGCGGGCGGGTCAAGCTCCACCGCCAGAGAGGATTTGGCGATGTAGTCGAGGTACGATTCGGGCCGAAATCCAAACCTGGCTCCGCAAGACCATTTCTCCTGCTAGGGCACCTCGACACGGTCTGGCCGCTCGGCACGCTCAAGACCATGCCTTGCCGGCTCGCCGATGGGCGGCTCTGGGGCCCGGGGACGCTGGACATGAAGGCGGGCGTCGCCATGGCATTCACCGCAATCGAGATGCTGGCGGAAGCCGGACTATTCCAGCGCGGAGCCAACCGCGAAGTCATTTTTCTCCTCAACTCTGAGGAAGAAGTGGGCAGCCCCGTCTCGCGGCCCATCACTGAGCGGCTGGCGTCTGAATGCGCGACCGTTTATGTGTTGGAGCCGGCGCAAGGGCTTGCTTACAAAACCGCCCGCAAAGGCACAGGGAACTGGCGTATCGACGTGACCGGAGTCGCGGCCCACGCCGGCGTCGATTTCGAAAAGGGGGCAAGCGCGCTACGCGAACTGGCTCATGTGGTGGAAACGGTGAGCGGGTGGACCGATCTCAAACGCGGATTGACGGTCAGTGTCGGGCTGGCCGGCGGCGGCTCCAAGACCAACGTAATTCCCGCGCAGGCCTGGGCCGAGGTGGACGTCCGGATCGCGCGCAAAGCCGACGCCGCGCGCATCGTGCGCAAATTCGCCGGCCTCAATCCCGTCGACAAACGCTGCGTGCTTGGCATCGCAGGTGGCATCAATCGTCCGCCGATGGAGCGAACTCGCGGAAGCGTCCGACTTTTTCGCCAGGCCAGCGTCCTTGCAGCGGAACTGGGCTTCGCGTTGGACGAAGCCGCAACCGGCGGCGCTTCCGATGGCAACTTCACTTCGGCGCTGGGCGTTCCCACGCTTGACGGCATGGGCGCAGTCGGAGAGGGCGCTCATGCGAGCCACGAGTCCATTGTCGTGGAGCACCTTGCGGCCAGAACGGCGTTGCTGGCGGGCATGTTGGCAAGAATCTAATTTAACTATCGATTCCGACAACTTCTTCCGATAGCATCGACCCACGACGGGGAGGTTTGGCGAATTGAATAGGCTAACACGAGTTTTTCTGATTCTGTTCTTAACCGGACTGGGCACGCATTTCTCGAGTTTAGCGGCTCCGCTCACGGCGCCCACCGGGCTCGACGTGATCTGGGCATATGCGGGAGTTTGGAACATAGAAATCGAGCATTTCGATACGTCGCAAAGCAAGGCAGGACACGAAGTCACCCACCTACGCAACGCGTGCTGGAAAGACGGGGGCTACCTCGCATGCAATCAATACGTTGATGGCGAGTCGAAGGTGCTCATCGTATTCACCTACAACGCCAAAGATAACACTTATAACAGTTATCAAATTCCAGCAGGCGGTGGAACTTCGGGCCAGGGAAAGCTGCAGATTGACGGCAATGTCTGGACCTTCCCCTGGCAGGTGACTGACGGGGACAAAACCACCTATTTTCGCGTGGTCAATGTCTTTGAGGCGCCGGATCGAATCCGGTATCGTCAGGAGTTTTCATCGGATAAGGTGAATTGGACGATCACGGCAAAAGGGCTGGAAACAAAGGTAAGCGGCCAGTAATTTCACACCCTACGGATGGTTCAGGTAATTCTGCAAAAAGAAATACCCCGCAGTGACAAATCCAATGATCGCCACCGTCCAGCGCATGGCCCGCTGATTCACTTTGCGGCTGAAATGTGCGCCCAGGTATCCGCCCAGCCCGGCCAGAATCGCCATCACCAGGCAGAACTGCCAGGCCACGCGCCCAGCCAGCATGAACGTGACGGCCGGAATGCCGATCGACACGGCCGCCGTTAGCACTTTAAGCGCGTTCATCTCGTGAATGTCGTGGACGCCGCAGATGCCGAACAGCGCCATCGCCAGAAACCCACCGCCCGCCCCGAAATAGCCGACATACACGCTGACAATCACCATTCCAAGGACCAGCGATTTGTTATAACGCCGTCCGCCCGACAGACTTGCCAGCCATTTCCCCATGGGAAAACTGAGTACAAACAGGACGGCCGCGAAGAGCAGCAGCCATGGCAACAGCTCGCGAAACCGCTTGTTGCCAGTCTGGAGCAATAGCCAGCCGCCGATCTCGCCGCCCACCCCGGAGGCGATTCCAAGCGGCAACAGTTTCCAGCCGTAGGAGCGCAATTGCTGGCGGAAGGCAACAAGAGAGGTCAACTGCCCAGGCCACAGCGCCACCGTGTTCGTGGCCTGCGCGGAAACTGCCCCCACCCCAACAGCCGTGGCGCTGGCGAGCAAGGCCGGCAGCGATAGAAACGATCCTCCGCCCGCGATGGTGTTGAGCACGCCGGCAAAGAACGACGCAACCGGGAGCCAAAGAACGTGAAGGACATGCAGAATGAAGGGAACCACACATCACTGTAAATGCAATTCATATAAAGATGCATAAGGGACTCGACCAGCGGACTGGGGCCGGAGCCCCGCAAAGTCGCGCTCAAAGCCCACGGCGCCTGATACACTGCCCTCAAGATCCTATGGAGTCTGAAAATCAAATGAAACAATCTGTACTTTTGTTGCTTATGGCCGTCGCCGTGGCAGGTGCCAGCGCGCAAACTCCCTCCAAACCGGCCGTTACCCCCGCCAAGCCTGCCAGCACCGCCACCAAATCTGCCAGCACCGCCACAAAACCAGGTGTACCGGCTGTCAAGCTCCCTCCGGGGATACCTCCCGTCAAGAGAATCGTTGCCACTGCATTCGCTCTGCGCTACCAGGACATCAAGATTGGCACAGGCGCGGATGCCGAGCCCAGCAAACTCTATAAGATCAACTACACTGGCTGGCGCGCAGCCGATGGCGTCAAGTTCGACTCCTCCTATGACCACCCCGGACTGCCGCTCAAAGACAAAGACGGCAAGCCGGTGTTGGGCGAGGATGGTAAGCCAGTTATCGGCGATCCGCAGCCGTTCGCCTTTCCCCAGGGCATGGGCCGAGTGATGCCGGGATTCGACCAGGGTTTTGAAGGAATGAAGGTTGGCGGCAAGCGCCGCCTATTCATTCCCTGGCAACTGGCCTATGGAACGCGCAACATTCCGGATCACCCAGCGGCTCATCCGGGAGACATCGCTCATGCGGGAATCCCGCCCAAGTCCGACCTGATCTTCGATGTGGAGTTGGTGGACGTTTCCGATCCGCCCGCGCAGCCTGCCCGCCCGGGGATGGGTGGGCGTCCAATCCCTGGTGCACCCGGTGCACCAGGGCGCCCTGGAACGGTCGGCGCGCCTCTAACGCCCGGATCGCCCACGACCCCAGCTAACATGCCCCCGGGTATCGTATACAACGGGGCTCCGGGTTCTGCACCCAAGCCGGCGACGCCTGGCCAACCTGCGGTTCCAGCAACACCGGCTCCGTCGCCGGCACCTTCAACCCCGCCGCCAGCCGCTGCGCCTCCGGCTCCAGCAACGCCGCCGGCCACAACTCCGCCGCCATCCAAATGAGGGTGCGGCATTCTCGGGTAGATCAGGCCATGCCGGGGGGCCCGCCCGCCGTGGCAGGTAACTCCGGTGTGGCCGCGATCAGTTGCCGCGTGTAGGCCGTCTGGGGCTGGCTGCATAGCGACACCGCCTCACCCGTCTCCACCAACCGCCCGCGCTGCATCACGGCAATGCGCGTGCTTAAATAGCGCACCAGCGGCATGGAGTGCGAGATGAAGAGATACGTCAGCACATAATCCTGCTGCAGTTTCCGCAGAAGGTTGACTATCTGCGCGCCAACGCTTACATCCAGCGCCGAAACCGGCTCATCAAGAATCAGCAGCTTCGGCCTCAGCGCCAGGGCGCGAGCAATATTGATGCGCTGCCGCTGGCCGCCGGAGAACTGATGCGGATGCCGCGCGAGCGCCGATTCATCCAGCCCAACTTCCTTCAGTAGTGCCACTGCCCTGTCCCGCAGCGCAATCCGGTTTGTATTGATTCCGGCTTCCCGCCGATGAATCACCAACGGTTCGGTCACAATATCCAGCACATTCATGCGCGGATTCAGTGCCGCGTACGGATCCTGAAAAACCGGCTGCATCTGTCGCCGCAGGCGTCGCATCTCCGCGCCTGAAGCCCGCGCCACATCGATGCCTTCCACGCGCACCACGCCCCGGCTCGGAGTAACCAAACCCAGAATCATCCGCGCCAGCGTGGATTTGCCAGAGCCCGACTCGCCCACCAGCCCCAGCGTCTCCCCGGCCTCGATGGTGAGAGATACATCCTCAACCACGTGCTGCATCTCGGTTCGCAGCCCCGTGCGCCGGGGATAGCTCTTCCAAACCGCATCCACTTCGACCAGCGCCATTTCCAAATGGTATATCGCAGCTATACGCAGGCCGGTACCGATTATCATTCCAGCTTCGGGTGCAGCTTGTGGAAGCCGGTCGCCTCTTGGTATGCCCCTGCGAATGCCGCCAGCTTCGCTTCCTGAAAATGACCGGCCAGAAACGTCAGCGAAACCGGCGTGCCCGGACCTCCAATGTCGTCGCTGTCGCCATCGTCGATCTTTGGCGGCCTCGGCGCGTCATCGCCGCGCAGTCCATTCGGCAGAATCAGCGCCGGATGGCCCGTCAGATTCGTAGCCACCAGTTGCGTGCCGGTGGTGGGCGTGACGATGATATCCACCTGATCAAAGAGAGCGGAAACCTGCCGGATAGCCAGCGTCCGCGCGCGGTTGGCCTGGATGTATTCAACTGCCGGATAATAGCGCGCAATCCGGAACGCATTAGGCCAGTCCTCCGCGCCCTGCTCGGTCAGCAGGCGGTCTCGGCCTGACATCGTGAGGTCGTCGAATGCCGCAGCTCCCTCGGCGGTAAGGAGCGGAACCATCGCGTCATAGGGCAGCTTGGGCAACTCCACGGGAATCAGCTTCACACCCATCGCGCGTAGCTTATCCAGCGCCGCCAGTTCGTAGCGCCGGTCGTAATCGCGGCGCACTCGCGCGACCTTGCTAGCTTCCTTCGAGTCTTCGCGCTTCTGGGTTTCCTCGGCCGTTTCGTTTGCTTTTGGTTCCGCCAGCTTAAGCGCCTCCGGTGGGTCGAACTCGCTCTTCAAATAGCCGATGCGGAGCTTCTTCCAATCGTCGTAAAACAGCGGAACGTTATCCGTCTGCGCCGCCGCTGTGTCTTTGCCGTCCGGGCCGTAGATCGCCTCCAGCACCAGTGCGCAATCTTCAACAGAGCGGGAAATCGGTCCCAGCTTATCCATCGTCCAACTCAACGCCATGGCCCCGGTGCGGGGCACCAGTCCAAAGGTGGGCCGGAGTCCGGTACATCCGCATCGCGTTGAAGGTGACGAGATCGACCCCAACGTCTCCGAGCCAATCGCGAAAGCCACGCATCCCGCCGCCACAGCGCTGGCCGAACCAGCCGAAGACCCGCTGGAGCCCTGCGCCGGATTCCACGGATTGCGCGTGCGCCCGCCATACCATTTGTCGCCCATGGCCAGCGCCCCCAGCGAAAACTTCGCCACCAGCACCGCTCCCGCCGCATCCAGGCGCTGCACCACGGTAGCATCCTCGTCGAACGTCTGATGTTCGTATCCGCCCGCGCCCCACGTCGTCGGATAACCCTTCACCGCAAGCAGATCCTTAGCGCCCCACGGTATACCATGCAGTGGCCCACGATACTTTCCTGCGGCAATCTCCTCATCTGCTCTCTTCGCCTGTGCCAACGCACGCTCTTCCGTAAGCGTGATGACGAAGTGCAGCTTGGAGTCGTATCGCTTCAGGCGGTCGATGTACATCTTGGTGAGTGCAAGTGAGGTGACCTTCTTTGACTCCAGCAGTTCAGCGATTTCTCCGATCGACGCAAACGCGAGATCCTCGATATGCGTAGGAGAATTGGGAATCGAGGAGATGCCTGGACCGTTAAAGGTTTTGCTGATTTCCGCCTTCTGATTCGCACAGGCATCTTTCGCCGATTCCGTATAAGATTCGGCTTGTACCGCCCCCAACGGATGAAACACAAACGCCGGCGGTACAGAATTAGGAATCTTCAGCGCCCGAATCGGCTCATACGAATCCCGCTGATCGTTGAGCCCGTCCAACATCATCTTTTTCTGATCCGCGGTAAACGGCCCCACCCCAGCCAGCGCCGAAGCCTGGTCCAACATCTCCGGCGTAATCTTCGCCGACGGGTTGTGTTCGCCGGCAGCCGGGCTGGCTTCCTGCGCCTGCGCAGCCAACGTGTACAAAACCCCTGGCAGTAGCGCGGAAGCAATCCCCGCACGGCTACAGGCCGCAAGAAATCCTCGACGATCAAGTGTCATTGCCGGAGTGTCCTTTGCGAAGAAGAATGTCTTTCGCAAACTATACCCGACCTCAGCGCTGCCTCAGCGCTTCTCGCAGTCTCGCTTTATTGCGCCGCCGGCGTCAGCTTCAGCGCATAGGCGTACTTGCATGCCGCTCCGGCTGGCAGAGTCACCGTGAGCGAATCCGCACCCTGCACCCACCTGACCTTCTCCGCCGACCCAAGCAACTCGACCGATCCCACCGGGATCGACTTACCCTCATGCGCCCATCCCAGCGAATGAATGGTTCCCTTGCCATCCTTCGGGCAAGCCATACCGATCGCGTACACCGTCTTTCCCTTCGCCGTGAAACGGAAATCGTCAGCCGTATACGGCTTGGTGTCGGTGTCGTGGAACGCTCCGCCCATCACCTGCGTTGGGCCTTCGCCAAAAGTAGTCCAGGGCGTGGTGTCGTAAATGGCCTCGCCGTTCACCTTGAGCCACGCGCCCATTTCCCTGAGCGTGTTCTTGACCTCGTCCGGGATCGTCCCATCCGACCGCGGCCCAAAGTTCAGCAGCAAGTTGCCGTTCTTGCTCACAATGTCCACAAGCTGGTGAACCAGAAACTCCGGCGACTTGAATGTGTCGTGCTCAATGTAACCCCAGCTCGCATTGCTGATCGATGTATCCGTCTGCCAGTGCTCGGCGAGGATATGATCCTGCTGTCCCCGCTCAAAGTCGCGCACACCGGCCTTCCAGTTCAGCGAGTAATCCTTGAAGTCGATCACCCCCGTATAACCGTGGGCCGTGGCAAAGTTGTAATAGAAAGCCGCAAACTGGCTTACCGTCCGCCGAAACTGCGGCTCACCGATCCACCAGTCGAAGTAGACAACCTCCGGCTTGTACTTCTCCACCAACTCCGTGTCGCGCGCCAGCCAATCGCGAGTCCATGCTTCGCTCAAATATGTCCAGTCGTTCTCAAGGCCATGCGCGTCACCCCCCGGCGCAAACCATTGGTGCGCCGGCCCATACAGCGACGCGTACTTAGGGTCATTTACATCGGAGCGAATCGCGCGCCCGCCGTCATAAAAGAAATTATGCTCGGCGCGATGCGAACTCAGTCCAAAATGAAGCCCCTCACCGCGGACTGCCGCGGCCAGCTCGCCCAGCGTATCGCGCTTCGGTCCCATCTTCACTACAGTCCAGTCCGAAAGCCCCGAGTCGTACATCGAGAATCCATCGTGGTGCTCCGCCACCGGGACCACATAGCGCGCCCCCGATTCCTTGAACACCCTCGCCCACTCGGTCGCATCGAAGTGCTCGGCGCGGAACAGCGGAATCAGATCCTTGTATCCCTTGGCGTCCTTCTCCGCCGGTTCCTTCGAAGCAAAATGCTCCTGATAATTCTTGTAAGCCCCCTCGCCCGGCCGGTACATATTCCGCGGATACCACTCGTTCTCCGCCGCCGGTACCGAGTAGACCCCCCAATGAATGAAGATTCCGAACTTCGCGTCCTTGTACCACTGCGGCTGCTCGTACTTCATCAGCGTTGCCCAGTCCGCGCGGTAGGGACCGTCGTTCTCCTGCTTCTCCTCAATGGCCAGCAGGCGATTTCGCTCAGCGTCATACTTGCTCACCGACTGCTGCCACTCACGATCAATCTCCGCTGCCGATTTGACACCTTGCGTCGGCGCCAAAGGGTCAGTCACAGCTGGTGAGGCCTGCGCAAAAAGCAACGGCGCAGCCAAAAGAAAAACACAGGGCACAAAACGAACAGGATTTCTCATAAGCGCGAATCCTAAATTGCGCTGGCGGCTGCTTGCAAACGTTTTCTCGACCACCTATGAACCCGCCCCGGAAGAATTATGGAAACGCGCAAAAAATGCACTTGACATATTCCCATATAGGAATGTATTGTTCTCTCCATGGCAAGAGCCGCCACTACTACCGACGCCTTCAACGCAGTTGCCGAACCTCGCCGTCGGCAGATTCTCACTTACCTCGCGCACCATGAGCGCCCGGTCGGAGACATTGTGAACGCCCTGAGTCTCGATCAGCCATCGGTTTCAAAACACCTGGGCGTGCTCCGGGATGTGGGCCTGGTTCGTGTGCGGCGCAACGGCCGCCATCGGCTCTATCGAACCAACGCCGAAGCCATCCGCCCGCTGCACGAGTGGGCGGCCACATTCGAGCAATACTGGCGGCACCAGTTGGGCGGCGTTAAGCAGCGTGCCGAGGAAAAGATGAAGGAACTCCAGGCAATTCCAAATCCAGGCAATTCATTCCCAAAAACTGACCCCGAAAAAAACTGACCCCGAAAAGAAATAACCCAAGGAGGATTTATGAGCACAGCAGCACTCAGCATCGAAAACCTGACTCTCGACATCAAGCAGGAAATTCAAGTCAACGCAACCCTCGCAGTCACGTTCGAAGCGTTGCTCGAACAGATTGGTCCGCACAATGAGCGTGGCCCGGGCGACCCCATGCCGATGGTGATCGAGCCCTGGCCCGGTGGCCGCTGGTATCGCGACCTCGGCGACAACAACGGCCATTTATGGGGCCATGTGCAAGCCATCAAGCGGCCTACATTGCTTGAAATCTGCGGCCCGCTTTTCGCCTCCTACCCCTTCGTCTCCAACGTGCAGTACAGGCTGAAAGAAGTGGAAGGTGGAACCCTGATCGCCTTCCGGCACACCGCGCTTGGCTTCATTCAGGACGATCACAGAGGCGGCGTAAACAAGGGCTGGTCCATGATCCTGGATCGTGTCCGCAAACACGCAGAGGGCGCGTAGTCCGAATCGGCCATTCGAATTTGAACTTCAACCTCTCACCCAAAGGAGAACCGCAATGCCCATCGCAAAAGAGTTTCTGGCCGAGTTTGAAACACAGGCTTTGGTCACGCGCAAGTTCCTGGAGCGTCTACCCGAGGAAAAGCTCACCTGGAAACCGCATGAAAAGTCCATGTCAGCCGGACAGCTCGCCTACCATATCGCTTCCGTCCCCGGCGGAATTGTCCGCTTCGTCCAAACCAATCCGGCCGAGGCCCCAAAGTCTTTCGAGTTTCCGCAGCCCGCAAGCCGTAGAGAAATCCTGATTGCACTCGAGGACAGTGTCGCAGCTGTCCGCACTGTCTTGCCGAAATTCGATGATGCAGCCATGAAGGAGCCCTGGCGATTGTTTGCTGACGGACGCGAGGTCCTGGTTCAGCCCCGCTGCGAATTCCTTCGCGACGTTATGCTCAGCCACTGGTACCAGCATCGCGGACAATTCAGCGTATACCTGCGCCTGCTGAATATCGCGGTTCCCGCAAGCTGGGGCCCCAGCGCGGACGAAGCGCCGCTCTTCATGCAGCAGGCCGTCCAGATGGCGTAATCATCGCCCGAGGAGAGACCTATGTGCCCAGTATGCATTGCAACAGCGGCGCTGATTGCCGTGAAAGCTACCTCTGGAAGCGCCCTTGCGGCGATTGCCTATAGGAAGATCTACGGAAAGGCTATCGCGAACGATATCCCCACGGAACCCGGAACGAAGGAGGATCAAAATGTCCAGCACCATGACCGCAATTGAGCATCCGCAAGTCGTCTCACACGAGGACTGGCTTGCCGCACGCAAGGAATTCCTCGCGAAGGAGAAGGAATTCACGCGCCTGCGCGACGAACTGAGCCGCCAGCGCCGCCAGCTTCCCTGGGAAAAGGTAGAAAAGCAATATGTCTTCGACGGCCCAGGCGGCAAGGAGACGCTCGCCGATCTCTTCGGCAAGCGCAGCCAGCTTGTCATTTACCACTTCATGCTCGGCCCGGGATGGAAGGAAGGCTGCCCAAGCTGCTCCTATCTGGCCGACCATTTCGACGGTACAACCATCCACCTCGCCAATCGCGACGTGACGTTGGCGGTGATCTCCCGCGCGCCCATCGCGGAGATTGAAGCCTTCAAAAAGCGCATGGGCTGGCGCTTCAAATGGGTCTCTTCCTTCGCCACCGAATTCAACTACGACTATCACGTGTCATTTACGCCGGAAGAACGCGCGACCGGAAAAGTGACTTATAACTACGAACAGATGCAGTTTCCCAGTGAAGAAGGTCCCGGTCTCAGCGTGTTTGCGAAAGATGCGAACGGCGATATCTTCCACACGTACTCGAGTTATGCGCGCGGCCTCGACATCTTTGTCGGCACCTATAACTTCCTCGATCACGCGCCGAAGGGCCGTGATGAGGAAGGCCTCAAGCACAGCATGGCGTGGGTTCGCCATCACGATAAATACGATGAGGGGTATTTCGTCGATCCAACGCGGGGCTATGTGCAGCCGGAGATTGTGCAGATCAAGGCTGCCGGCTCTTCCTGCTGTTCTGAGGAGCATCACTCGTAACAAAGAGGGGATGCGAGACGTCCATCCCGCATCCCCGAGTCACAAAATCCCTTACTTGTTCGCCTCGTCCATCAGCCGCTGTGCTCTGGCCATGGCGTCAAGCCGGCGCTGCTTCTGGGTTTGCATGTCGATGCCTCCGGGCAGCCATTTTTGCGGGGAATAGCGATTGATTCGCTCTTCCACGTGCTGGGCAAAGTCTTTGCCGATCTCAGCCACCGCGGCTTGCGCTTTAGGCAGCACCTCGTGGAAATGCGCAATCTCCGCCTGTGCGTTTTCAGGGTGATAGCTCATCCGATCGCCGGCCTGCCACGCGTCGATCAGCAGATCCGGTGCATCGCCGGCAGGCTGCGTCTGGTGCATCGCATCTGTAGCAGCGCGCAGTCGCGTCATCGCTCCCGCAAAGCCGTCCAGTTCACTGCGCCGCGCCGTCAGCCCAGGTGCCCGCCGCACTTCCACCGTCAATTTGGCGTGAACACTTTCGCTCGGCACCGGGATCACCGTAGTCAGCGTGTTGCCTTCATAGGACCAACCCCCTTTGCCCGTTGGTCCAGCCCGCTTCACGGCCGCGCCGTTCACCGTGACCTGCGCGGGCGGCCAATCGGCCGGCAGTCGCAGCTCAAATCCGCGCGCCTGCGGCATCTCTGCATAGCCGCCTTCCACCGGACCAATTTCCACCCGCAGTGTGTCGCCGGTCTGCGTGGCTTTCACCGGCGTGCGCGCAAACACCCCGCGCTGGTACTCAACTGCGATGCCCGAATCCTCGTACACCGAGTAACTCGAGCTCTTACCCTCATCAAGCGGCCATACATTCAAAATCAGCGGATCCACCGGCTTCTCTCCGGTGTAACGCATCGGGGGCTGCATCGGCACAATTGCCCCGGCACGCAAATATATCGGAGTCTGATCGATCGAGAATTTTCGTTCTATTGTTGCCGGTCCGGTCAGGTGTTTTCCTGTCGGCCACTCGATCCACTCACCCTTTGGCAGCCATACTTTTTCGGTAGCCAGGCCAGTCGGCTTATCCGCCGGCGTTACCACTGGCGCTGCCAGCATCGCATCGCCAAAGAGATACTCGCCCTTGCTGGTATACGCCGCGTCCTCTTCCGGCCAGTCGTAGTAGAGCGGACGGAAAAAGGCTACACCCGTGTCGTAAGTGCGTCGCGCCTCGGTATAGAGGTATGGCTCAAGCGCGTAGCGAAGCTGAAACGTGGATCGCAACACCGACGAGTACGGCTCGGGATAGACCCAGATTCTCCGCTCCGCCTCAGGATTCTTGGTCGTATGCGTGCGCAAAATCGGACTGAAGGCGCCAAACTGCACCCAGCGTGTAAAGAGTTCCGGATCGACAGAACCGGGCATATGGCCGCCGATGTCGTGGCTCCAGTAGGCGTAGCCAACGTTAGCCGCGGTAGCCGTAAACCACGGCTGAAACGCCAGCGAATCCCACACAGAGACCGTGTCGCCTGAGAAGCCGATCTGGTAGCGATGGTTGCCCAATCCGCCCCACCGGTGAAACAGCAGCGGCCGCTTGCCTTCGCGCTGTTGATCGGTGAAATGCACGTAATTGAGCCACCACGTCGGTGTCACGCCGGCCATTTTCGTAGGCTGCTTCTGCTGCCAGTCCAGCCACCAGAAATCAATGCCTTGCTTCTCCAACGGATGGTGCAGCAGGTTCATGTAGCTGGTGGCGAATTTCTTGTCGGTAATATCGAACGGCACATACTTTTTCGTCGCTGGGTCAATCCCCATCGCCTTCGCCATCGCCGGATAAGCTGCTTCCCACGGCTGCACGCCCGATGCCGGATGCAGATTCAGCGTCGCCTTCAATCCCTCGGCATGAAGCTTTGCCAGGAACTGTTCAGGGTCGGGAAACAGCAGCTTGTTCCACGTGTAGCCGCTCCATCCGATCCGTTCACCCGATTGATCCACTTCTCCGGCGGCCTTAAGCTGCCCCTCGCTCATGTGCCAGTCCATGTCGATCACGAACACATCCAGTGGCACATCATTCTCGTGGAAGCCCTTCACTAACTCATCCAACTCCTGGTCGCTGTACGCCCAATAGCGCGACCACCATGCGCCAAACGCAAACCGGGGCGGCAGTGGTATGCGTCCAGCCACGCGCACGTAATCGCCCAACGCCTTGTGGTAGTTGTGCCCGTAGCCGAAGAAGTACCAGTCCTGCCGCTCGCCCGCAGGCCGCTCGATCACCCACGGCCACGGGCTTTTTTCGCCTTCTTTAAAGCTGAAGTCGGCCGAGTCGAACAGCGGCCGCGTCGAGTCATCCACCAGCGCCCAGCCAGATCGCGAAACCAGCCCCTGCTCAATAGGCTCCTGCGTCTTGCCGCCCAGCGCGCCATCCAATGTGCGCGTGGTCCCTTGCAGATTTTCGGTGTCGGAATCGCCGGGATGCCACGTGACGGGCCTGCCATCGACGATGAGATCGATCGAAAGATTGTCCGGTGTGAATCGCCCGTCGACCTTCGTGTAGTGAAGCGTCAGCGCGTCCGTTTCGATGGTGTATTGCGGATACAGGGGGTTCTTGATCGTCACCAACGTTTCGAACTTCGGCACCGGCAGCCGCCGGTTCAAAAACACGAACGAAGCGTGATCCTCAAACTTCCCGTCCGCGGCCCACTCCATACGAATCAACTCGGGCGTCAGCACTGTGAACCGCGCATTGCCCACTGTGACCACGGCCTTTGTATCGGCCACCGGGTCGTAGTTGCCGACGTCCTCTTTCTGTTGCATCGCTTGTGCGGCGGGCGCAGTGCCACCCGGTTTCGCGGCTTGTTCTGGTTTCTGTGAGAAAGCCTGCATCGCGAATCCAACGGTCAGCCCGAATGCGAGTCCTGTTGCGGCAAGTCGTTCAAGAAAAATGTGCACAGATCCCTCCTGTTTTCACTCCAGAGGGAAGGCTACCACCGCAAGGCTGGAAAAGGCAGGATCGAAAAGGGAACTGGCTCGCGCAAAAAAGCCGTCGGCACCTTTTCAATCTGCCTGAAATCCATGACAGAACAGAGACAGTCATTTTGAACGACCGCGCCCCGGACGTATTTTCAGTGCCGGAAGGTGAACGAAGAATCTGCTTTCATTCTTTCGGGCGTTTACAAAGAACCTTCGAGACAAGCGCTTAGATATCCAGGTTCTTTACATCCAGCGCGTTGTCCTCGATAAACTTCCGCCGCGCTTCAACGTCCTCGCCCATCAGCGTTGTAAAGATGGCTTCCGTCTCCGCAATATCTTCCAGCTTGACTGAGAGCAAGGTGCGCCGTTCGGGGTCCATCGTGGTCTCCCAGAGCTGCGTGGACGTCATTTCGCCCAGGCCCTTGTAGCGTTGCACCTGGTAGTCCTTCTTGCCCTGTTCCACGATGTAAGTGAATAGCTCCCGCGCGGTTTGCTTCTCCACCGGCTCGCGCAAGGCGCGCGCCGCGCGGCGAGCTTGCGTTGCCTCCGCCTGGGCTTCGGCGCTCTCAGTGCCCGCTCCGCTATCGGTCTTGTCCGTTGCGGTCTCTGTGCTAGCTTCCGCTGCGCCGGCCTTGGGGGCAAATTCCACCAGGAACGGTGGCTCAAGGAACTCCTTGATCAGCGAATACTTGGACATCATCTGCCGGAACTCCGGGCTGGACGCCAGATTCCAATCGATGCAGCGCGTGGCCCCCTGCGAATCGGTAAAGCTGATCGACCAGGTGTGGTGCTCGTCGTCTTCCACCGGATCGCCCAGGGTCTTGAACTCCAGGTCCCCGGCCAGCTCGGTCAATTCCTCATGGAGCAGCGCCAGCTTTGGCGGAACATCGCTCTCTGCCTTCGACGCGAAATCGGCGCGGTGAACCAGTTCGGCACGGGCCAGCAGTTCAGTAAGCTTCTCGTTGCGGATGCGCTTGTCGACTTTCTCCACAAAGCCCAGATACTCGTTCAACGTTCCCATAAAGCGGGTAAGGTCGGCGCCCTCAATTCGGCTCGCGGCTTCCCCATGGCGCACCACGATGCCCTCGGAGGCGCGCTTTACCATCACCTTCACAAACTCACGGTCGTCCTTGATGTACTGCTCAAACCGGCCCTTCTTGATCTTGTAAAGCGGGGGCTGCGCAATGTAGATGTTGTCCCGCTTGATCAGCTCCGTCATGTGCCGGAAGAAGAATGTCAGCAGCAGCGTGCGGATGTGCGAACCGTCCACGTCGGCGTCGGTCATGAGAATGATTTTGCCGTACCGGATCTTTGTGGCGTCGAAATCGTCCTTGCCGATGCCGCAACCCAGAGCAGTAATCATGGCGCGGATTTCTTCGTGGCCCAGCATCTTGTCGTATCGCGCCTTCTCCACGTTGAGGATCTTGCCCTTCAGCGGCAAAATCGCCTGGAACCGGCGGTCGCGGCCCTGCTTGGCTGTGCCGCCTGCGCTTTCACCCTCCACCAAATACAGTTCACAGCGGTCCGGGTTCCGCTCACTGCAGTCAGCCAGCTTTCCGGGCAGCCCCCCACCGTCCAGTGCGCCCTTGCGCCGTGTCAGGTCGCGGGCTTTGCGCGCTGCTTCGCGGGCTCGGGCGGCCTCGATGGCCTTGTTGATGATGCGCTTGGCCACGGGCTGATTCTGCTCCAGAAAAGCTCCGAGCCGGTCGTTGACGAAAGCCTGCACTGTCCCGGCAATATCGGAATTCAGCTTGCCCTTGGTCTGCCCCTCAAACTGCGGCTGGGACAGCTTCACGCTCACCACGGCTACCAATCCCTCGCGCACATCGTCGCCGCTCAGGTTCTCCTTCATGTCCTTGAAGAGGCCGAGCTGCTGGCCGATTGCGTTGATGGTGCGGGTCAGCGCGGTGCGGAAGCCGGAAAGATGGGTGCCACCGTCGACCGTGTTGATGTTGTTGGCAAAGCTGAACACGCTTTCGGAGTAGCTGTCGTTGTACTGCAAGGCGATCTCGATTTCGACCGCGTCGCGCGTGGCTTCCATCACAATCGGCTTCTCGTGCAGAACCTGCTTGCCGCGGTTCAAATGCTTCACAAACTCGGCAATGCCGCCCGCATACTTGAACTCGGCGCGGCGCGCTTCGCCGGTCTTGGCGTCGGCGGTGCGCTCGTCGGTAAGCGTGATCTCCAGGCCCTTGTTGAGAAAAGCCAGCTCGCGCAGCCGTTGGGCGAGCGTGTCGTAATTGAATTCGGTTGCGGTGAAGATGCTCTTGTCCGGGAGGAAATGCACCTTTGTCCCCAGCCGCTTGCTGGAGCCGGCCATGCGCAGTTCGCTGGTCGCCGCCCCGCAGCTGAAATCCATCTCCCAGGTATGCCCGTCGCGCCAGATCTCGACATTCAGCTCCTGGCTGAGCGCGTTCACGCAGCTCACGCCCACGCCGTGCAGGCCGCCGGAGACTTTGTAATTGGATGAGTCGAATTTGCCGCCGGCATTCAACTTGGTAAGCACCACCTGCACCGCGGGCATCTGCTCCCCGTTGGCCAGCGTCTTCATATCCACCGGGATGCCGCGCCCGTCATCGATCACCGTGATCGAGTTGTCCACGTGGATGATGACATCGATCTTTGTGGCATAGCCGGCGAGCGCCTCATCCACCGAGTTGTCCACTACCTCATAGACCAGGTGGTGCAGCCCCATCTCACCGGTTGAGCCAATGTACATGGCTGGACGCAGGCGGACATGTTCCATGCCCTCCAGCACCGTGATGTTTTCTCCGGTATAGCTGCCGTTCTTACCGTTGTCGCCGTTATCGCCGGGAGGGGTGCCGTCAGGTGGTTTCGTCGCCATAGATTTAAATTCGCATTCCTTTCGCCTTAGGCTCCAGCCCGACAGTTCCCAGATTGCAGAATTCGGAGATTGAAATCGGGGACTAACCGCTTGAAAGACAGGGGCTTTACGCGAGTTTTGCCTGACTCTATTTTAGCACGCGAAGAGGGTATCAGAAAGGTAACATTCGCTGCTCGGCATCGGTAATCAACACCATGTTACCCATGCGTGATGATTACTTAGTAAATATACTCGAAGTTTTGTGGATAATACGAATGAAAAAGCTGGACTTAGGCAGATTCCTCTACTACCCTCTTTAGTTGTAGGGAATTCGATCATCCCGCCATTTCAACTTGAGAAGAGGTTACCAATTATGAAACTCGCTATCCGCATCATCGCCTTGTCCATCGTGTTCGCCGGCGCCGCCGCAGCAACGGTTTCGTCTTCCACGCCCCATGTGATCGCGAGCCACCAGTCGACAACCGCCGAACTGCCGACTCCGGGCTGTGGCCCCGGAATCCCGGGGTGCCCGAAGGACGGCGGCGGTAACATCAAGTAAGACACCAAGGTAATGGCGCGAAAGTGCCATCAAATAAATCCCTTTTCCTGTTGAGGGAAACGGGCCCGGGCGCTATTCTAGTTAAGTTCCTAGAATGGTGAAGGTGCCCTATGTCCTCGCACTCCATAATGTCCCTGATGGGCGTAGCTGAATTTGCCCTTTGGTGCGTGCTCGCCTTCCTGTTCTGGCGCAGGAAGCTCAGCCGTCGCTTTCCCGCTATGGGTACATATCTGGCTCTGCGTGTCTTTACCACACCCATCCTCCTCGCGGCTTTCTGGGTGTACTCACAGCCCTGGGGCAGGAATTACTACGGCGTTTACTTCTTCGGATACTGGGCTAGCTATATCGCCAGCGCCATCCTGCTCTTCGTCATTTGCATGGAGGTTTTCCGCTCCGCTCTCTCTGCATTCGCAGGACTGATGAAGTTCGGGCTTGTGGTTTTTCGTTGGGCCGTTCTCGCCTCCGTCATCGTGACCTTCTCCTCGGTCAACTTTGCGCATCGCGGCATTCTCGCATTGGCTGACATAGCTTATGGCCTTATGCGCTCGGTAAGCATTCTGGAGTTGTGTCTGCTTGCTTTCCTTTGCTTGAGCATGAATGCGCTTCGCCTTCCGGTTCGCGACGTGGCCTTCGGCATCTCCCTGGGATTTGGCATGATGTCCGCCAACGACTTCATTCAATCTTTGGTGGTTTCGAAGTTCACCACCTTGACCGCTCCCGAGCAGTTCATTTACGAGTCGCTGATGCTGGTCTCGCTTGGCGTCTGGGTCGCCTACTGTGCTCTGCCGGAGCCGGTCCGCAAACCCGTGGTCATGCCCGTCAACTCTACAATTTATCGGTGGAACGAGATTGCCAGTGCGCTGGGCCACACCGGAACCCAGGTGGCCGCCCAGCAGCCAGCCAACAGCTTCTTCCTCACCGATGTCGAGCGCGTGGTCGAGAAGGTTCTCAACAGAAATCTCAAGGGCAGCGAATCGGAGTCCTAGGGCCAAAGGGTCCTTAAGAGCAAAGGGTCAGGTTCAGAGAATCAAGCTCAGCAAAAAGGCCATCCGCCCAGGCGGATGGCCTCTTTCATTCGTGAGAGTTGAGCTATTCGGCTGGTACCGGTTCGATTGAAGCAAAACGTCCGCGATTGCCGCGGTCCTGGAACTTCACCCGGCCCGTGACCTTGGCGAACAGCGTGTCGTCCGATCCGATGCCCACGTTCAAGCCCGGCTTGATGCGGGTCCCGCGCTGACGCATAATAATCGAGCCTCCCGTAACCAGTTCGCCGCCAAAAGCCTTTACGCCCAGCCGCTGTGCATTCGAGTCGCGTCCGTTTGTGGAACTGCCTCCGCCTTTTTTGTGTGCCATTGCCTTGGTCCCCTTCTAAAAGTTTCGTGCGCAGCCTAGACGGCGGCGGTATAGGTCACGCCGTCGGCCTCAATGGCCTTGATGCGCACCTCGGTAAAGTTTTGCCGGTGTCCCTGCAGCTTCTTATACTGCTTCTTCCGCTTCAGGTGGAAGACAAGGATCTTGTTGCCGCGGCCTTCGCCAAGGACTTCCGCGGTTACCTTGGCGGTCGCCGGCTTGGCCACGGAGCCAGGCTCGCCTGAAACTGCCAATACGTCGCTGAACTCGACTGTCTTGTCTTCTGAAATCACGCTCTCAATTTTGACCACGTCGCCCGGAGCGACCCGGTACTGCTTTCCACCGGTGCGAATCACTGCGTACATAACAAACCCTCCAGCGCTCTGGTCTCAAAACAAGGCGCATTCATTAATGGATACCGCATTGGGGCGCATACAGAGAGTGACTGTCACGGGTGACCGGACCTGACACACGCCGCGAATTCAGGCGGTGAGCCCGGCACATCCCCGCAGCCTCAAAGAGGTGCATCGCCAAACTCTCCAATTCTATCGTTAAATTGGGATTCAGGTCAATCGGATGCACAATGTGGTAGTAGCTCTATCTTCTGGCCGTCCTCGGCAAGCAGCGGACCCGAGGCGGCTTGCATCGAACACGAAGTGCAAGCTCATCACTCCGATAGAATTGGAGACGCCATGAACACAACGGCAATTCGTGCCGATTGGGTTGGGCGCGTCATGGACGGAAGGTTTACCCTCCTCCAATGGTTAGGCGCTTCCGATTCAGGAGGCATCTTCCTCGCCGAGCTCCACGGTCACCCATGGAAGCGGGGCGTCATTGAGCTGATCCCCGCCGACGCAGCAGACGCCGAGGCTCGCAGGATCTCCTGGGACCTGGCGGCCGTTCTCTCTCATCCGCACCTGAATCGACTCGTTGAGACCGGGCATTGCGGGCTCGATGGTGTCGAGCTGCTCTATGCCGTAACGGAATATTCTGACGAAGTGCTCGCGCAGGTGCTTCTCGAGCGGCCTCTGACCCCGGATGAAGCCGGCGAGATGCTTGGTCCTGTTATCGAGGCGCTCTCCTATCTTCATGACTATGGCTTCGTGCATGGTCATGTCAGGCCATCCAATATCATGGCCATCGACGATCGGCTGAAGCTCTCGTCCGACCGCGCGCAAGCCAATGGCGGGCTTCCCGGGCCTTTCTGGGTTGCAACCGTCTATGACGCACCGGAAATCGCCACAGGTCAAATCAAACCCGCCGCAGACATCTGGTCACTCGGCGTCACGCTCATCGAAGTCATGACCCAACATCCGGTCTGGGACAAATCGCCACAGGGCG